>Ga0209489_100117_pt1 | contig 115473 bp, 58 predicted proteins | sample SiratrowhiteBW_FD_187527 | JGI IMG/M metagenome (GOLD analysis project Ga0209489, IMG submission 187527) | Root nodule microbial communities of legume samples collected from California, USA - Siratro white BW (SPAdes) (version 2) | ecosystem: Host-associated > Plants > Roots > Nodule | place... | reverse complement strand
GATTAAAATTAATTCCAATGAAAACTAATTTATTGGCACTAATCCCTTAATTAACGCATGGTATAAGATTGTTTTAACTTAATTAATGATTACAAGTGCAAATACATACACATGTGTAGTGTGTGTGTGTATATATATATATATATTATATACTCTTATTTTACTTGAATAAGATTATATGTAAAAGATACGTTTGTCACTAAAAAAAAGTAATAAAGTGAGTTCTGTTTTCTTTCAAAAGTTGAAGATTGTGATCAGAATATTAAATTAAAATGTGTAATTAATTATTTCCCCTTAATTTATATTTATTTGAGGTAGAAAATCTGATGCAATGCCTAAGCCGCATGATCATGATCACAGCCCCCTCAAACAAATGTAAGAGTTAAAAAGGAATGGTTTAATGTAATCTACCTCTTAATTTTGTTAGTATGAAGTAAAGTATGTTATCTCTAACTTTTCTATTAATTTCCTTTTATTTACTGTCTTCTTGTCTCGTTTCTCCCAAACAAGGCCTTCTTTTCTTTCCCTTTGTATCTCATTTATTCCTTTTACCTATAGGACATGATCATAACAGTTGAGAAAAGAAAGCAAAACAAAAACAAAAAAATACAGCCAAAAACATCTATGTATGTAGACATAATAATGTCTACACACTTTCTAATTTTTTTTTTAGTTTTCTGTTTTTCCTTTAAAAATCTTAGCCGGCACACTTAAATATTACACAAATAAATAACTAAAAGTTATTCTTTCTTTCTTTCATATATATATATATATGTGTGTCTGTGTGCTGCTAACATCATATATGTAATGGTTTGAGTTTGGGTTTTGACCATTATGTGTCTTTAATATGTTTGGAAATATTTCTTTACATTAAAATGACTCATGTATTTTTTACCTAATAAATTATGTTTTTGGAATATTTGATTCCTAACATGATTATACTATCAAGAGTTTCTTACATTCTATTCTTAAAGTGTAAATCCAAGAACCATACATATATATAAAAGAAGAAATTTGTCAAATTAATCTCACTAAATGAAGAGAGATAAATATCTATATCACATCATCATTTACATATCATATTTCTTTATTATCTATGAATGATAAAATTTTGTATAAATAATGTTTCTCTTTGTGAGATCCATTTATATAATTGCCAAAATTCATATGAAAACTAGTGTTGAAATCTCAAACTAAACACACTGTACAGTTTAGAGGTGTCTGTAAAATCACTTCCTAAGAAATTCTAAGGATAAATGCTTCATGATAAGATTTATACTGATATCTTGGAATTTTGTTGTGAATTCCAATATACGTCCACTCATCAATTTCAATATTTTTTAGTTTGCATGTAGTTATTAACGATGCTACCGATAAGAACAAGTAAAACAAGTACCAAACATAGTTTCCAAGAAGTGACATGTCTTTATCCAATGCACAAATAGAGAAGCATGCAGCACTAGCACGATTCATTTTGACAACAGAGGAAGAAGCCAAAGGGGGGGATCACAAAAAATGCAGAACACAAGAGGTTTTTCTATGTTGAGGCTATTTTTCTTTGCTATCCTTTTCTCTATCATAGAATGTGCAAGAGGTGAGTTATCAGAATCTCAGTCTTTCTTCAATTTCCTAAGGGCACTTGATCCTCAAAACGTGCTTAATAACACTTATACCTTGATTGGATCACCATCATACTCGTGCTTGGTCAAGTTGAATGGTGTAAGATGTGATTCAAATGCTACCAATATTGTGCATATAAGGCTTGAGAACTTGAACCTCAGTGGCACAATTGATGCAGATTCACTGTGCAGGCTCCAAAAGTTAAGAGTGGTGAGCTTGGCTAACAACAAAATCAGAGGAACCATTCCACCTTCAATTCTGCATTGTACAAGGTTGACACACTTGAATTTAACCAGCAACCAATTGAGTGGAAGGTTGCCAAAGGCCTTAACAAAATTGAAACATCTAAGGAACTTAGACATTTCCAATAACAACTTTTCTGGTATGATTCCTAGTAAACAACAATATAGGGGACTATCTACTTATTATGTGACACTAAGTAGTAAGTTGGAAAACAATAGTACCATAGAGGGGCTAAAAGAAAATGACACAAACACAATGCAGCAACCAACACCAGATTATTTATCAGACACCGCTTCTGATAATAGCAACAGTTCAAAGAATAGGAGGACTGGAACTTTGGTGGTGTTACTTTTGGGAACTGGTTTTCTTTTGTTATCCCTTTACTTTATGGTAAAGAAGGCATTCAAGTTAAATGAAGGGAAAGAGGTAGTTAAAGAGAAGCATGATGTGTTAAAGGCTCCAACTAAAGAAGTTCAAGAGGTGAACCTAAAGGAAGGAGATTCTGAGCTTGTTTTCTTTGTTGAAGATCGTGAAAGGTTCACACTGGAGGACCTGCTTCGAGCCACTGCTGACTTGAGGAGTGAAGGCTTTTGCAGCAGCCTTTACAAGGTGAAACTGGAGAACAATGATCACTATGCAGTCAAAAGATTGAAGAATTTGCAGGTTTCATTGGAAGAATTTGGTGAAACATTGAGGAAGATTAGTAAATTGAAGCATCAAAATATTCTCCCCCTTGTTGGTTATCGTTCCACCAGTGAAGAAAAATTCATCATTTACAAATATCAAAACAATGGAAGCCTACTTAATCTGTTAAACGGTATGTTTAGATCAAAAGTTTTCATTAGTTCCATCACTTTCTCTTTGTATTGCATGTATAAATATGTTTCTGCCTTGATCATTTTGCACAACACTTGATGAAACCTCACTTTACTACAATAATACAAGGAACACTGATGCTAAAAAGGAGAACATTAATTATATCAGGGTATAAAAGTTATTCAGCACTTAAGCACAGATTTTGCCAATCATTGCTCTTTGAAATATCAGAAGTGGATAACATTTTTTAAAACATTTTATTTGTTACTTTCTTGAGCATTACCCTGCAGATAATAATTAATAAAGTCATTTTAAGTAAGAATTATGTAGAATACACTGATAATGTATTAAGTTTTTTCACTCTTATCCATCAAGAATTATATTATACAGTACAAATACACTAGGAGTGTATAAAAAATAAACATTTTAAGTAACTGATTTTGCTTTTGTAGCAGATTATATAGCAGGTAGAAAAGATTTCCCATGGAAACTGCGTCTGAATATAGCATGTGGAATTGCAAGGGGTTTGGCCTTCATATATAGGCAGTTAGATGACAAGGAGGAGGTCATTCCTCATGGAAATCTGAAGCCATCAAACATCCTTCTAGATGAGAACAATGAGCCACTGATAAGTGAGCATGGTTTATCAAAATTCATGGATCCAAATAGAGGTTTTCTCTTTTCCTCTCAGGGATACACAGCTCCTGAAAAGAGCCTAACAGAAAAGGGTGATGTGTACAGCTTTGGAGTGATTCTCCTTGAACTTCTAACTGGAAAAAGCATAGAGATGAGCAGAATAGACCTTGCTAGATGGGTGAGATCCATGGTGAGGGAGGAATGGACAGGAGAAGTCTTTGACAAGGAAGTTGGGGAGAATGAGCATCAATGGGCATTTCCTCTTCTCAACATAGCCCTCTTGTGTGTGTCACGTTTCCAAGAATCTAGGCCAACCACTGTGGAAATTTTGCAGAAGATAGAGGAGGTCATGGATCAACATGAACAATACCAAGAACGTTTTGCTTCCAAATGCTGTTCCAATGGATCCAACCGTGATGAGTGTTGTTCACTTCACAAGATCATACCTGAAACATGGGATTCTCCAGGATCAAATTATTGATTCAACTTCATGCATGCTCCCTAGAACATGTGTTCACCTACTTATATATCATAAGGGCATCGTCATCATCTAGTACATGAACATGTCGTGTCTTTGTTATTTAGGAATCAATCGTGTGTTGTGGAACTATGCTTTGGTACTCATTAGGTACATGTTACTGTAATATTGTAATATTTTGTTAGTTTTGACTATTTTTAACTATATCTGCTATGTAAACGTAAGCATGAATTAGTTTCCATAGAAGAAAACAAGAAAAACAGAAGGTGGTGGACTAAGTGATGGACTAACTCTATTTAAATTACAAAAGTGTGAATCTAAATTTTACATTAAATTAAAAATAAAAAAATTAAACAAGATATAAAAAAATCTACAAATTTAATATCTTTAAAATTTTGAGCTAAAATAGTGTTAACTTTTTTTGTGATTTGATTCTTTTTTTTTCTCGATTTTCTCAATAAATAATTTTATTGAGTAGAATTATGTTATCAAGCTCTATATATACTAAACTGTTTGATAACTTTCTATTTATTCAAAACCAAAAGCAGTGTGGCATGGTGGAGGCCATATTCGAGCTACATGAATTTATGAACTTTTACACACAAATGAATAATGATAAGCATGCCATGCGTTTGACACTCGTTGGTTTGAATTTTGAAAATCAATGAGCGAGTGCGAATGATAATCACTGCTACAAAAAGATAAAGCAATGAAATAGTTAATTAAAGAATAATTATTGTGTCCCCTCGAGTCAGTTCAAATGAAATTGCAGAACATGAAATTGAAATTGTGAGTACATGAATTTGAACATGTTTAGTTTGGTGGAACAAAATAGAATAAAATGAGAAAATAATATTGTAATACACTTTTCAGAAGTGGAATTTAAGTTTAAATTAATCTTATAAAAACAGTTTGATAGTGAGTGACATGATAGACCAACAACTTCTAAGATAGATTTTGATATTATATTAAGAAGTTGACTTTAAGCCTAACTCAACTTTACAAAACATACTTATAAAATAAAGTTTGTATTTATTTATAAATTATTGAAATGTCTCATATCTAATCGACGTGAGATCTCGGACTAAAGTAAAATAGATCAAAAATTTTCATTCTTTTATTTAAGTATTTTATAATAGAACGGAACAAGATGAATTGTATTTTTTTAATTCCCATATATTTTTTACAAAACTTATTTTATGTAATTGAGTGAAAAGATATCAATGAAAGGATTATGAAAAATTGTGTTTTAGTTGTAATTTTTTAACATAATTTATACCATAAAATGTTAAACCTTTGTTTTTCTTCACCATCAAGCATAATTATTATGATTCATATTAAATATTTGAGGTGGAAGAAAAAAAAAAATGGACATTTGTATGATTTGAGACCCTAAGAATTAAATAAGATCTTAGATCATAAGAATAAAATATTTATATTTCTTTTTTTGGAAATATATATTTCTATCTTAAAGTAGAATAAAAATTTATAAAGGTCTCAAAAATTATGTAATAAAGTGGAATTCACAAAAAGTAAATTAAAACCTGTATTTTTTTTTTTTTTATAAAGATAGCTTAAGACTTGAAGCACATCTAATCTAATGCAAATGCAAGAGAGTGGAGTACATGTGAGTGATTTAATTTGTTGCTAAAGTTTACTCGTTGAGTTTAATGTTTCTCATAATTTTATTTCCAAAATAGTTCTTCCAAAGGATATTTATTGCAACAAAGAATAAACCTCACTTATAATAATTTCTATAATAGCTTTTACACATAATGTTTCTAACTATTAATAAGTCCAAAGTTGTCATTTTTATTTTGGGTTTCAAATGCTTGCTATTGGTTGTAAAATGAGTTTGATTGCTATTAAGTATTTCATGTTTAGAACTTGTAGCAGAAAACCCTAAAATCCTACCTCAGAATGCTCATTATTTTGGAAGTTATATACATAATTAGATTTATACCTAAATTTTAAATAAGGTTCAAATTAGAGATGACAATATAGGATGGATTATGTGGGTCAACTTATAACCAATTATGCAAAATTATACCAATTATATAAAGATGTGAGGAGAGTTAGAAATTTAAGTCTATCAACCAGTATAAAATTGTTAAGTCTTGCTATTGGCATTAATTTTTATTAATTTTGTTTTTTTAATATTTTATTGTTGTAAAGAATTGATTGTTTGGAGTAAGTATTTTATTTATTATTTTATCAATATAATTTATTTATAAGTACGAATTTAGATTTAATTTTATGTTTTATTTTAATATTTATTTCGTTTCTTATTTAATTGTAGTAAATAATAAATTATTATTTTTTAAGTTTTTTATTTTAATTATTATACTTACATTAAAGCTTTATTTTTTTAAGATACTTGAATTTGAGATTGAAAAAAAAAATTATAAAGGACTTTGTTGATTTGTTTTATTTTTAAAATCGACTCAAAATTAGATAAACACATCTGATACCAATTTTGCGTAAAAAATGAACAAGAACTCTTTTTTACGCAAGTAGTCTTTCATGTTGAAAAATTATAGAAAAGAACTTAATTGAAAATGTTTTTTTATTCCGTAAACTATCTGGGATATACGGGTCAAATTAGTAGTCGTCGTTAGTTCGAGTTCTTTGTTGACACATAGGTAAATTTAAAATTGAATATACAAAAATAAATTATCTATAATTTTGAAAATAAATAAAAAACAGATTTTTTTTATCTATTTTTTCTCTTAACTGATAAGTTTGATTCAATATTTAATTTAAAAATCAAGAACAAAATCAAACCATTTATTATACTTAAATGTAATATTATATATTTTGTATTGTAGTTTTAAGTAATCTAGGACAACAAGTTGACATTACAAATAGCAATTATAAAAAAATCCCATACCAATCATTAATTTAACAAAATTTTATTAAATATTTTTAATAAAAAAATTAATAATTTATAAAATATTATAAAAGTCTATCCAAATGATAAAAAAAATATTACTTTTATTTCATTTGAAATTTATATCAAATTAAAATTGAGAATCAAGTCTTATTTAATTTTTATATTTAATGAAACTTTTAATAACAAATTAAACTAAACCTAACTTAATATTAATATATTAATTAGAAAAGTTATATTTTCGTAACTAGGCCCACTTGAAATTTAAAAATAAAGTAAATTAGTCAAAAAAGTGATCTAAAAATGGTAGATCAAATATGCTTATCACTATATTAAAAATTAATTAACAATTATATTACATCTAGTTTTATAAAGAGTGTATCACACAAAAGTTTGTGACGCGGAATAATTGATATTATTTATAACAAGTTTTTTTTCCCTACAATTCTTACTAATCAAACTCTGTGATTTGTCTCACTTAGTATAAGCTATGTAATAATTGATACGTAACAATTTTTTTTAATAATAGTTTTACTAAAAATTAAATCGAAACCTTAACTCTACCAATTATTGTTAACAAAAATCTAGGAGAGTAAAAGAAATGACATTCAAGTTTAACTTAATTTGATACATAATGTGTATATTTACTTAGAAGTATATTTTTGGTATTAATAATAGTCATTGTTGAAGCTACTTGCTATTAAAATATGTTTATGCTCCTAGAAGAATGTATGAGGTAGACAAATCTCACATTTAATTAGAAATGTTTTGAATTAAAGATTGTATTAAATCTTTTATATAATTTGTTGATGAGTATTCTAAATGTATTCTCCTTTGAAATAACATAATAATAGATAAATGATATAAAAATTACTTGAAATTTATAATAAAGGTATATTAGTCACGTACATATGCTTATTAAGTCAAATCAAGAGTAGATGAAAATATTAAAAATATAGATAAATAAATAAATAAAATAAATTAATGTTTTCTATACCAATAGGTTAACAATTTTTTTTTATTCTTTATCCATTTATTTATCCTCCAACTTGTTTCCTTCACTAAAGAAATAAGAAAGATAAAGACAGAGAAAAATATATTTCATTTCGAGTATCATTCTAATTTATAAAATCCAATTTTATTTATTCCCTAGGACAAACAAAAATAGTCTCATTTTTAAGAGGAAAATCCTTTTTCCTTATAAACACACTAGATTAAAAAAAAAACTTTTTACGTGAAATTTTCCACTTTTAGTAGTATTATTATATGAAGATGACAACTTCAAGGAACCAAACTTCTGAAAAATAACTTGCTATACGAAATTTGAAGGTTGTGTGATAAGGGTGCTCAAGAGATAAAGCTCTACGAAAATAACATCTTACTATCAGAAAATTCCAAGAAAATATCAAAGTTGAGTAACATCAAAGGCTTTCAAATCCGCAGGTCAAACTTGGTTTTCCCTCTGATAATTATTGGTCTTCGCACAATTGATTCCCTTATATGTGTTCATATTTTCTCAACACTTTAAGATATACTTTTGATCCATGCATATGTATGAACTGTGATGGCCAGTGGGCTCAAACTGCAGACAATGATGATTTAGTCTTAAAATAGTGAAAATATATATATTTTTTTTCAATATTTGTTACATGAAGTTTTGAAAATGAGAAAAAGAAAAGATGAATGATAATGTGAATGTGTAATGATTACATTGTACCTTATGGTGGGTTTGTTTTGGGAAAAATCCAAGGTAAAGGGGTTAGTGTAGTTGAGCTGCAGATATTGTGACTCTGCCTAGGCCTTTTAGAGTAGCTTTCAAGGTGTCCATAGAAGGAACCAACTTATGATATGTGTGTGGAAAATATGTTACCAACCACTCTTTCTTTTCCTTCATTTGTCAACTTGGTTTAACTCATTCTTCAGTCTTTGCATAACATTAGATAATAATGGAACCATAGACTTTCATTCAATTTAGTGTTCCTTCATGCTAATCTAGCTTCTATTAGTAGTGTCTCTTGTATTGTTTTTGCTTCCTACTTCCCCAATACTAGATGCATGAATTTTATGGAAGTTTAATATTCTTTATGGTTAAATAATTTTTTTTCTTGAAAATTGACAACTTTAAAAAATGTCAACATTTTTTTTTCACCTTAAGTTTTTAGTTGATATAATATTGTTAGTATTAATTATTGTACTAGATATTGGAAGTTTTAAAATTTAAATTTTCATTACACAGAAAATAATATTCCGACCTCAAATTTATTAAAATTATATTATTAGAGTCAATCAAAATATTGTATATTTTTTTAAATTTAGAATTCTATAGATCATCTAAAAGATATTATTTATAGAATTTTGTAACGGTTTTGTTTTTAAAAATCATCTCAGAAATATTACTTATTATGTAAGTGAAAAAACTTTTATATTATTCCAACATTTGTATTAAAAATAGATTTTGGGTGTTGTTTTGTTATTGGGTGTTATTGTAATGACACAAAAGTTATGAAGCATTTGTTGTTGGTTTTTTGCTTTGTTGACAGGAATTACCCGTTGGATTGCATTGCACTTTCAGTTGGTTCCTCCATCAAAACTCATTCAATTTTTAAAATCAAATAAACACATAAGTTGATGCCCCATCTACTCCCACTATAACCTAACATTTTCATATTTTTTTTCACTTTATATCCTTAAAAAACTTGTAAAAATGTGAGACATTTAAAGCACATTTTGTCATTATCTGTATTAACCTCAACCATGGCTCATGATATTAAAGCTGAATACAAATTTCAAGGACCAAAAATGCTCACCACCATAGATTTAAAACGTTTTGATTTTGTGTGCAAAAGCCAAGAAAAAAATAAAACCTACGATTTGAAGTGTAATGTACATATTCTCTTATGACTTTCCTATTTCCAATTCAATGATTTGCTTCCTAAGTAATGCATATACCATTCCATATACAAAACAAACTAGTTAATAACTTATAATTTGTGTTCACTTTTACCAAACTAAGTTATCAAAATATAAAACACCATTTTGTACCCAATTAGATGGAGTTTTCTTTTTAATAAAATAAACAAGCTTTAATAATATCTTCATTTTTTTCTCCTTCAATTAAATGGGGTATTTTTCCAAATTGTTTCTACCACTGTCAAATTCCTTCAATGCTCACTGATGAAATAATCTTGTAACAATTAAGCTAATTATACACTCTCTTATTTCCAACTTGAAACAACATGTTTTTGTTTTCTACATTCTAATTTACCTTCTCAAAACAAAAATAATATTTTATTATTTCAACCAATCTACTCACCACATTTTTTAATATTTGATCAAAATCTTTAAATCTCATACACGTTCCTTGTATATAAATATAAAATGTATTCCAATAATAATTACCATAACAACAACAATCTGTTGAACAACTCCACTGCATCATCCTACACCTTCACATGAATTTCTTTTGTGCAAATCAATGTTTAGTCTTTTATTAAAGAAAAAATACATTGTATTAAATGAATTGATTTATAAAAGAAAAAACATGATCTGTTGTCATTTGCTGGCTCCTCCAAATATTCTTGCAGGATTTGCAGTTTGTGTCTCTCTCTTTCTTTCTTTGTATGTATGAGAGTATTTATATATAAATTGTGAAGTGTTTGTTTGGCCATGTTTGCTTGAAATTGCATTTCTTTTGAATTAATTAAGGGTGGGTAGTGGAAGCAAGCAAGGAAGCAACAAGATAAGAAAGGAGGAGAGGAGAGGAGAGAGGGTGCCATGCCATGCCACATCCTCTGTTTTCATTCCCATTCTTAGTTTCCTCTTCCATTCAATTTTTTCACATAACCTCTCATTATTATTATTAGTTTTACTTTCTTTTCTTTTCTTTTCTTTCCATCACCAACCATTCATCTTTGAATGGTGAATTTCCTCCCCATCTGGGTTCCTTTCATATTCCTTTGATCTCTTCACCTCTCAAAATCCCATCTTCTCTGATCCCAGAAGAAAAAAAACACTAAAAAAAACATAAAAATTGAAAATTTTATAAAAAGTTAATTGCTTGGTTTCTGGGTTTGCTGGATTAGAAAGTTTTTGATTGAGGCTCCGGAGATCCGATTAGATCGAATTTGAGATTACCCACTTCGTAGCTAATTTAATCACCAACTGGGTTCTGGCTGAGATTCAAGATAAGGTGACCCTTCTTCACAGATTTATCTAATCTGCATTTCTGATCGCTCTGCTTCGTTTCTCTCTTTGCTGGACTAGATATTTTGGTTCGGCTTTTGATTGATGCTCCGAAGATCCGATTCTCTTAGATCGAATTTGGCATAACCCACTTCATTTCTGATTGAAGCACCAACTGGGTTCTGTCTGGGATTCAAGATAAGGTGACCCTTCTTCACAGATTTATCTAATCTGCATTTATGATCGTTTTGCTTTGTTTTTGCTCGTCAAAAATTGAATCTTTCTGGGGATTGAGCTCAATTATGCATTATTCTTTGAGCTAAGCATTTAGATTGGTTCTGGGACTGGAACTTTGGCCATGACTCAGTAATCTACAATCTAGATTGTGTGCGTTGAAATTTGTAGTTTCTAATTTTTATGTCGTGTTGTTTTTGGTTTGGCATGAGAATTTTGATTCCGTAAGAGTGGTTGGATTGGATTTGTTTGATAAAATGAGTAATTGATGGCTAACTGGGTGTGGTTGGTGGCAGAACAGATGGAATCGGATCTTGGCAAGCTCTTCATTGGGGGAATTTCCTGGGACACTGATGAGGAACGTCTCAGAGAATATTTTGGGAAATATGGAGAGGTAATAGAGGCTGTGATCATGAGAGATCGCACAACAGGTCGCGCTCGCGGTTTCGGTTTTGTTGTCTTTTCGGATCCTGTTGTTGCTGAAAGAGTCATCATGGATAAGCACATAATTGATGGCCGCACAGTGAGTTTTTCATTATAGATTTACTAAGCATTATGTCATACATGTTATCTGGATGGGCAGTGATGGGACCTATCTAAATTTATGTTTGTGATGGAGATCATTGTGTCCCTACGTTTGTATTTTCTACTATGTTGGTGTGATATATAAATCATGTTCATTTGGGCTCCATTGAGCTGAATTTACGGCTGCATTGTATTAAGCTTGGACTTAATTTGCTTATAGGACAGGAATCTGAAAATGACTTGTAGTTTTGATCCATCTGTGTTGTGCTCTCAATTTTCAGGTTGAAGCTAAGAAAGCTGTTCCTAGGGACGATCAGATCACTGTGACCAGACCCTCTGGTGGCATCCAAGGATCTCCGGGTCCTGGACGCACCAAGAAGATTTTTGTTGGAGGTTTACCATCAACAATCACAGAGAGTGATTTTAAAAAGTACTTTGATCAGTTTGGTACAATTACTGATGTTGTTGTAATGTATGATCACAATACCCAGAGGCCGAGAGGTTTTGGCTTCATCACATATGATTCAGAAGAAGCTGTGGACAGAGTTCTTTACAAAACCTTTCATGAACTCAATGGAAAGATGGTTGAGGTCAAGAGGGCAGTTCCCAAAGAGCTTTCGCCTGGACCTAGCCGGAGCCCATTGGTAGGATATAACTATGGTTTAAATAGGACCAGTAGCTTCCTAAATAGTTATGCTCAGGGTTTCAACATGAGCCCAATTGGAAATTATGGAGTCAAGATGGAAGGAAGGTTTAGTCCACTTACTAGTGCTAGAAGTGGGTTTACCCCATTTGGCTCCAATGGTTATGGAATGGGAGTGAATTTGGATTCAGGATTGAACCCAAACTTTGGAGGGACTTCTGGTTATGGTGGCAGTCTTGGATATGGTAGGATAAGTCCCTTGTACAATGGCAACCCGAACCGATACACCACTCCTATTGGCAATAGTGGGGTAAGTGGGAGAAGCGATTCTCTAATGAACTCAGCTTCTCGGAGTGTTTGGGGAAATGGGGGCCTGAACAGTGCTGCTAATAATCCAGCCAGCCCTGGCACTTACTTGGGATCTGGAAGTGGGGCTTTTGGTGTTTCGATCGGAAACAGCGGCGCAAATTGGGGTTCATCAGCTCCAACCCAGGGAGGAGGGGCTGCTTCTGGGTATAGTACTTGGGGTAACACTTATGAAGGTGGGGATAACAGCATTGGTTTGGGAGGTGGAGGGTATGGAAGGAACAGCAGTCCAAGTGTGCCTCAATCCTCAACATTCACTGCACCAACTGGTGGTTATGAAGGATCTTATGGGGACTTGTACCGCAGTGGTTCAGTTTACAGTGACTCAACTTGGCAGTCTGCTGCTTCTGAAATGGATGCTTCTGGTTCGTTTGGTTATGGTGGGCTTGGTGGTATAGCTTCAGATGATCCAGTAAAGAGTTCTGAAGGTTTTATTGGAAACTACAATGTAATAAGTAGACAAACTAATAGAGGTAAGATCTTTGGCTACATTCTTGATTCCTGAAGAAAATTAGGTCATAGTTTATATACACAGTCTGTTGTTTATTTCCATTTGTGTTTTTGACTTCTATATTTCAGAATCGGAAGTTGATAACCAAATTTGTTTACTTTTAATGTGCTGTTACGTACGTCTTTAAGCTTATGATCATTGTGCTTGTAATTGTGATATAGATAAAGATACACGGAAGCATTATTTATGTCTTCTTTTGATTATACCAAACACTCTAGGTCCTTCACTTTCTTGACATGGTTCCTTTGTTCCTGAATTCTCGATACTGACCTTGTAAATTCTTACTGCAGTCTAAAGGTATAAATGGCCCGTTTGGTTTGTCTGAGAAAACATTTTACGTTCTCCTTTCTTATTTTCACAAGTGATTACTAAAATGTCACTTTATTTTATGTTTTCAATGGTTTCTATAGGAAGTATTGAAAACAAAACAACTGAGAAGTGCTAATAAAAACGTGATGGTTTCTGTTATTATTAGTGAAAAAACAGAGAATGAAGTATTCTCAAACCAAGCATGCCCTTTGCTTGCCGTATTAATGTTTCTTTGATTACTTCCATTTAAAGATATTGGAATTTGATATTTCATGTGAAGTTATACAAACTTGCAAGATGCTAGAGATGTAGGCATTGATTACTCACTCTAGTTTATTGTGTGTATGATTATTGTCTCAAGAATTAGTATTTGAGAGGTTCAAACTCTAGCAAAATATAGATGTAAATGGGTTCTGATTATACTTTCTCGTGTTAAATTATTGTGAAAGGGTTGGCATTTGAGCATTCCCATTTCATTTTTCACCTGTTCTGGTTCAAGTTCGTTGTGTACTCATTTTCTTTTGTTGATGCCTACTTGTTTCAGGAATTGCTGCGTAGGAGATATGTTAATTGGATATGTTATGGTAACAGTAGATGAAGGAAAAGTGGTTAAAGAAAACGAGGTATTGTGAAACCATACAGAAGCTAAATCAGTTACAAGGGATTTTGTGTAAGGTTTGGGATTTTTGTTTTGTCTTTTATTTTTCAAGGCTAGGATTCCTTTCTTGGAATTTGATTGAGGTGTAACATCAGATTGCGGGATATACTCAGGAAGATTGGTTCCAGTAGTTTGATAGTGCAATGCTGGAGAGATGCACCATCGTTAGTATGCTTAATGATAGTTTTTTAATTTTTGAATTTTTTCTGCCACTGTAATGCTTGGCAAAGCTGTTTGTTCTTGTCACCATCTTTTTTATGGGACATGTTTCTGATCAAATTGTAAGTGAAGTTCAGTTTGATTTATCAGGTTTGATACATTAGAGGGGCACCCATCTTGGATCCCCCATCAAATAATTAGTTACTGGACAGATATTATTTTTTGTTAGACTTTTCTTATACAACTTCATACCTGCCTTATTGTTACATTCCATTTCCACTATTCACAGTAGTCACTTTCCTCTTCTGTTTGGTTTTTGTAACTTTGTGGTGAAAACATTGAGCATGTTATCTCATCCATTTATGGATCACAATTGATTGGTTGAAAAAAGGGAGCTTGGTTCAAGATTCTTTGGTGGCTTATGTTTGCCAATAGTAAATAGTAACTTTTAGTTTTTCGGTTGTTTCTTTCTTTCTTTTTGTTCCTTCCTAATAATAGCAATTCAGATTTGGATCTTGGATAGAATTTGTGTGTGGTCATGCTAACTCTTATCCTTATATGGATCAGGATTTGTCTTGTATCACTTTCAGTTTTCCCCTGAAAAAAAAAAAAAAAATCCCATTGCATTGTGGTCCTCTCTCTACACAGACACACATAATTGTGTGTGCATTTATTTATTTATATATATAGTTGTAGCTACTAAACAGCTTGCATTAACTTGGATATGAGCAATAATTAGTGCAATATTTGTTTAAAGTATGATGATTAGTCCAGGCCATGCAAGCCTGTCTTGGAGATTTTAGAGTGTTGTGTCACATGCTAATCCATACAAATGCACATGCCTCAATTATGTTGAAGGTTGTGGTTGTAGAGATATGGTGGAATCTTTAATTTGAAGACAAAAGGGTGTGGCAATGTTGGGTTTTAGACATCCTTGGACATTTGAAGTGGAAAGCAAAGCATGATGAATGAGCTACATAGATTAGGGTGTTTGGATATTTAAGTATGTGAGATATACCTACCATAACTAATTTATGTCTTGGGTTAACATGGGACACTTTCTTTTTTTTTTTTCATTTTATTGAATATTTTTTAACTTTTATGTCAAATAATTTAAGTGCACATTTTTATTTCATTCTTTTAATTCTAATTTCATTGTTCAACAATGAAATATTAGCAATTTCCTATTCACACAATCTTACATCAACTAATTCTTTGAGAAAGCTTAAAATTTATGTGTTTTTTTAATGAATAATTCATGTATTAATAGTGTAAAGGCCTTTTATATTATCATTTAATTATAACGTGCTGGGTGTAGTAATTTTTATTTTAATATAACGATTTTTAAAAGTATACTATAAGTAATTTTTAATTAGTTTTGACAATGTTAAAAATCTTAACTAAAAATATGTTTATTAAGAATCTGTTATGATAATAATGTATTAACTTTTATAAGTTAAATGGTTTTTATTTTTGTATTTAATCTCCAAAGCATAATTATAATAAAAACTTAATATGAAATCTACAGTTTAAGATTTGTTACGATTCTTAAACCTAAACTTGTACGTAAGATTTTTCAATTCAAACACGAAATTGTTGAAACTAGTTTCAAAGAGAACCAGAAGGTTGTTCAACACTTCAACTAATCCACTTTTACAGTTCAGCATAAAATGTTTTTAATTTTTATGACTGAAAATATAATATTAAATAAGCTCCCAAAAACACTTTCAATTTTGCATTTAAAGACACTAAATGCAAAAAAGATGTCGCCAACACCATGAATAGTAAAGTAAAACACCATTTAGGTTGTTTAAAAATCATATTAGTCAATAAAACATAGAGCTTATTATTATTTTCATATTTTAAAGATAAAAATGTCCATCAAATTATTTTTTTCAAGATCTACACTAATTAATTTTTATCTTTTAAAGACTAGTGTTGTCAACTCCGATACAGAACTTAAATATCTTTTTACTAGTTCATATTCATAGAAAATTTAAATAAGTACATTCAGATTTATTTGTTTGGTTCAACTTATAGTTATTGATATATACCACTTTCAACCAATCAAAATTGATGATAGGCAAAATATTATATAAAAGTAGATAAACGTAACACACATAATATGATCATGGTCTTGGTGAAAAAGTGAAAAATATGGTCAATATGATTTCATCCCACATACTTTTTTTTTATATATGTGTATATAAATTTGAGACTGAAGTCCCAACAATATTTATAAATATATACAAAGGAGATAAATTGTTCTGATATACCGATTTTATATGTTCTATTTTATCTCTGTATTATCACTAATATTTCTCTTTCACTGTTTTTTTATACTTTCTAAATCACTTACAACACCCTACAAATTACTTGGAAAGCATAGAATTATGCAGTGTCTTTTTTTACTAGTATTTAATAAAATAAATCATTTATCAATAGGGTCATCATGCAAGCTCAATGTAAAACTACAAACACAATAAAACTCCTTATACTACAAACACAACAAAAATTTTCATTCTTACATTTTATTAAACTGTTTATTGATTTGGGCCATAACCTTAAAATGTTAGGAGTTAAAAGAAGCAACATTTTATATTCCAAGTTGGGGTGTACAATGAGAGTTATTCTAGTAAGCTTTTTGTGTCTGTGTCTGTCTTTGACAGCAAATGCTTTCCCTATGAGATTGGGGCCATGTGTTTGTTCCTTCCACACTTCTTATCAAACCAATGCTCACATCACTTTGCAAGCAATCAAATTTCATAGTTCATGCCAAAATCAACTGTTACAACAAGTTTACAACTTTTTCCCACCCTTTGGTTCCCTATTTGTCATCTTCACTCACATGGTCCCCATCTACACTCCATAATTGTTCAAGCACTATGCTCAAATCAAACCAATTCTAGACTACAATTATAAGATAAAATAAAACCAAATTATCTAATGAAAGAAAAGTTAAAGTGTTGAAACAGAAAATCATCAAACTTTAACTTGATATGCCACTTTCTCTATAAAGTTGTGACAGTAGCAATTTGACAATTTGTCACGTAGCTTACAGATAGAAATTGTTTTATTGACGAAGAAACAAGTGATAAGTAACGTGATGAAGGATATCACAATGTTGAAAACTTTTTTTTGTAACCGTATAAGGTATAGCAGAAGCAGTCATACATTGCTACTTTTGTTTTGTAATCTAAGGTATTAGTGAAGAGAAGAGAAAGTTTTCCATTTTTTTTTTCTCTTCATTTTTCAAAAGATTAAAAAAATGGAGAAAGTAAATAAATAAAGAGGATCACCTCTGATTGATAGTCAAAGATTAATCTTTTAAAGTATTAAGATTTATTAAAAAACTTATCTTTCCCAATATATTTTCATACATATTTTATTGTTGGTTTTCGTACTTTGAAAATAAAAACTCCTATTTACAAATCACATATTTGGTGGGTATGAAAATATTTTGGAACACGATGCACCCAGATTAATAAATTTACTAAAAATTAATTAGAAAAAAAAAACTAACTACATTTTATTATATATTTTTTAACTAATTATTCTAATTTAATTAATAATGTTTATTTTATTTATTTAAGATAATTTTAAATAGAGTTGAAATATAACGAATATATTAAAAAACAAATATTTTAAAACAAAAGAAGAAAAATTAAGGATTAATTATCTATAATAAATTAATAAAAAAATAAACAAAATGCACAATCAAACTGATAAGTGATCATACCATTTTGCATTTTATTTTTTATAATTTTAGCCATTAAAATAACTTTTTTAAGAGTTTATAACTTAATACGACTATCAAATAAGAGATAGTAATAAATTCTATACCCTAAAACCTAAATTCGAAAAAGAGAGAGAATTATATACTGTATATTATATTAAGAAATTATTATATTAAAACTATTTATTACAAATTAGAATTTCACATTGAATTGTGTTTTGCATTGTACTTTTTCATGATACCTGATCCAATGAGTTGGACATTTAAAACTACAAGCAGGAATTCACACCTTATGTAGGAGTATTAAATCAGTTTCTTAATATTGGATTAGTGATCATATCTTTTATAGGTTTTTCTTTATCTAATAGTTACGTGCACTTAAATTTATGAATAAAACTATTTTTTCTATAATATTTTTCATAACACGGATCATTATTTCAGTTTTCATTAAGACTATTATTATTGTTATTATTGCTCATTTATCATCACGAATATTATTATTATATCATTATTACTACTTTTACAATGTTCATACTGGATCATTTATTTGGATAGAGTCTGAAAACTAGCATTACAAGTTTATGAAGGTGATGGAGTAAGCTGAACTTGCAAAAACTGAGAATAGAGTTTCTCATGTTAAATTTTCTTATGATCATATCAGGTGAAAACTATATTAACAAGGTTACACTGTATTAAAATTTATACTATTTTAAGGAAAAAAATAAAAACACAAAATCTTCACATGGTATAGTCATATGAAAAATCATGAAATTACTAAATTCTTGGCACTCTAGAAGACACAAAAACCAAAAAGCTTCGGTATCAGATTATATTTTGCTGAACCTGAATTTCTACCATACTTGACATTTTAGGAGTATTCACTTTTCCTCAACAAACACCATCATTGGAAGAATCCAAAGTTGTTGAACTTGGATACAAAGTGTAGGCTTAAGGGCCAAAGAAGGATGTGTATTTATGAAAAAGAGAAAGAGAAGGATGATGATTGTGATCGTGTGAAATAGAGGAAAGCAAAATCATAGATGATTTTGTATTGGCCATGTGAACGTGGGACCATGTTATGTTACCACTCGTGATTATACACAGCATGAACCTTTTGGTAGATGAAACCGCTTTCACAAACGTTGACATCCAAAACAAAAAGAAACACAAGAAAATAAAGACTAAGACAGAAAAAGTTCATGTAGCAGTTAAGATAGGACCAGGCTTGTGAGAGTACAAAGTTAAGATTCCCTGTTGCCTATAACAGATCGACAAGTACAGAAGCTGAGAATCCCACTGGACACTGCATTATTTCATATCAGTTTTTTTTCTTTTTTTTTTTCATTCTAAAATCTAAGTCACCTGAAAATATTCCATGAACCAAAGCAAACCAAAAGTTCAGAAGAAAGCCCTGCTGCCATAAAACACACGGGAGTTAGAGCTCTTTGGTGTCTGTATCTTCTGTTCGGAGCTTGAGTTTCCTGAACTAGTTGGTCCACTTTCAAAGTCCATAGGAAGCTTCATTTTCGCCAAAGACTCTGTGAATTGCTGCATGCTTTTCATGTACATGTCTACTATGTCCTGCTGCACCACCTTTGACTCAGGCTCGATGTTAACACTCACAACAGGCTTAGGGAATGCCTCATTCAACACCCCATTTGAGGAATCAGTGTCACCATTTTTGACCTCCCCATTTTTCTCTTTGTTGGTGGAAACTTGTTCCTGATTGGGAGACTTGGAAGCAGCAGCAGCAGCATCTGATGAGTCTGAGCTTGCAGCCACTGAAGGAGATGAAACTCCATCTGTTGACACACTGGTAGGTGGAGAATCAACCTTAGGAGGTTGTGCAGACTCCACACTGCATGCTGAGAAGCTCTCCACAAGCTGAACGCCTGCTTCAGAAGTCAGATTTTCAGTATCAGTAGTGGTCAAGCTACCAGAACACTGCCTCTCCTCACATGGAATACCAAAGTATTCTGACACCATCAGGTGGTCTTCATTTGCAATTTTTGGATCCGGGAATTCAATTTTGTCCAAATCTCTGACCAGTGATTCGCAAGATTCGGAGTCCTTCTCAGTAGGCATTGCAGAAATTGCAATAACATCAGGGGAAGTGCCAGTGTATGCGAGAGACAGTTGCACAAAACCAGCTGGTGAATGGAATAGATCAGTTGAGGAAAGAGAGAACTCTTTCTCTAGTTTGCCTTCCTTCATCAGCACTTCTGACAAAGGCACCAAAGCAAAGCCAAGCAACTGATCTTCAAGATAATTCTTCACCCTGCTCAGCATCCAGATTTCACATTTGACAGCAGAATCAACTGTCCTAACGCTTAGGCGAAGATTCTCATTGAAGACAGGGTTCCTTCCTCCTCCATTGATAGTCTTGGTAGAGACTGTGATCTCAGGATTACTAGTCAAGCTGATTTTAGCATAGACATCTTGCTTGTGGTATATGCAGATGTTATGAATGTCCCTGGCCTGATGAATGTAAACATCAACAGCACCAATGAAGTCCTCTGAATTAGACCTGACAGCTTCCTTTCCATTGACTTCAATGTCCTTGGAGAAAGGACCCGAGCTTTGCGTGTAAATAACAGACTTATACTTCTCAGCTTCACCCAAGACAGAGTTCTTGAATGGTGACACAACAGACTGTGGGGATTCCATGATATCAGTGATTTGGTGGAACCTGACAAAACACAAAAAACTCCTACAAATCAAGTCACCCTATGTTAAGCAAAAACTTCAAAAATAACACCACAAGTGAATATTTGAACTTAAATCCAATACTCAACCAGGAATTAGACAGAATTAGCAAAACCAGGAAGAACACAAAAATCACTATTCCATGACCAAGACAGCTAAACTCTCTTGAAAAAAGTAACCAGTTACAACTTTTTAAGCAGATCCAAAATAGACAGAGATTTTGTAGTATGTGGAGCACATACAAAAAGAAAGCAAAGAAAGGCCCAAATGTGAAAGAGAAGTAGGAAGCTTCAATTTGAATTAGTCTTGAGCGTTGTGGTGTGAGTTCTTAAGCACGGTAGAGAGGTCAATTCAGAAACAGCAACCCCAGTTCAAACCCAACTTTAACACCCAAGAGCAGACAAACACGGAATTCAGAATCAAGATCCACACAACCCTAGTACAACAAAACGAATTCCCAAGAACCAGAACTCCAGCTTCAAAATTGAAACTTTCCACTTTCTAGGGAAATACTAAAACACCCAGAACCGGCCAAAATTTAAAAACCATCAATAAGAATAAACAGTGCCAGATTTGACCAGATTCTCTCCTTATTTCGGCATAAAAAAAACTCCACAGGAATCCAAGGAAGAGAAACAGTGAAAGCAAAACCGCAACACAAAAACAGAAATTCAGAGACAAACATGAAACAAAAGAAACTAAAACAAAGAGAAAGACTTTGTTTTGGTTAAAAACACAGAAGAAGGTCAAGTTGTTGTGGCTTCATTCACATACCTGCCTTGGGTCCTCAGAGAGTTAGTCAGCCTCCAAAGTCAAAGCGGAATGTGCTATCTCTGTGGCTCTGATCCAGGATGAAGAACACCCACCGTGATGGAGATGAGAAGAGAAAAAAGCAAGCTTGTCTAGAAAAAGGGAAGGATAATGTGAAAGGAAAAGGAGGAAACAGTGTGAACAGTGAAGAAAATAAAAATCTTTAGGTTTTGTGACTGGGAAACTTGTGTATTGGTCTATGATTTTGTAGTGTGTATGTTATGAGTATATAAATATGGTGGTATACGCACACACAAACATTTATTGTAATTGTTGGAATAGATATTTTGTGGGGATGGAGAGGGAAAGGATAAGGTATAGAAATGGAAGAGATGTAGCAGCAGCCCCTCAGACAGACCAATGAGAGAAGATTTGTATGCATTTTGCAGTTGGAAGTGGGGTATGCTGCTTATGACTTTTTTCTTCCTTTTTCTGCTCCACACTTCTCTTTCTCACTCACACTGTCCCCACCTACGACTTTCACTCACCAATTCTGTCATCTTCTGTTTCTTCACTGTTCATCTTTTCTCTAAGTTCAAGTTAAGAGTTTAATGTTATTACCCTGAAAAGCCTCATACTTTAGGCTTCAGCTCTGCATAATAATCAACTGAAGCAACATCTAACATTGTTGGTGTTTCTCTCTGTGTCAAAAAAAATCAAATTTGATCATAAAAAATGCTATGCTATGCGAGACATGCATTGATGATTATGTGAGTCTAGAACATTGGAGTTTCTTCGCATGATACCAACGGTCGCCCACTTGGGAGAAGAGCTTTTGCACTTTCTTTCATTCTAGAAATTTGGCCTTTTTCTTTGTTCATGGGTCCCTTCCATATGCTTCACCAATGCATTTTGCACCAAAGTTTTCCATAAAATCAAAAATTAATCATGGTGGGGTCTTCTGCTTTGTTCATCAACTGAAAAGGACTTCTCGGTATCAATTCATCAATTCAAAAACAAACTTGGAGGTAGACAACAGGGACCTCACTAATTCACTGTTCAACAACCTCAAATTCTGTCTTTGAAATTGAAATAACACTACAATGGTGTGAATTGGTTTTATCAAATTACCATAATTAATTGATTTGATTTGACCCATTATTATTCCTGCCCTTCACCAATTGGATTATTAATCTGTCTTCTCTTCTCCCTTTGTCTCTCTCTTGCTTTGATAAGGATGGATGTGAGACCTGGTTAAGCACAAGGTTTGGTTTTTCTACTTTTGCTTATCAAAAAGACCCTCTTTTTCATCTTTGACATATAATACTGTATGAATGTCGTAATTTGCGCAGAGACATTTCACACATTAGAAAATTATTGAACAATAAAGCTATTTATAAACCCTAAAATAATAGTAGATTTCAATCTCTTCTTTGATTATTCGAAGAACATGTGGGTACCATGCAAGACTTTGGAGTGCTGCAATTCCTCCTTAGGACAAATACTGCATCCCCAGTTATCAATATTGTTGAACCATTTCTGGGTAATTAATTGGGTTGATTAATATAAATTAAAAAGTTAATTTTTGGCAAATATTGATACTATTATTGAATTTTGTTTTCCATCATCCTTTTCAATCAAACCACATTCTTTGACCAACATGTTCACCGGCCGGCACCGACCCAATCCTATTTTCTTTATATACAAACAACTAGAGAAAGGGTGACACTTTTTTTCTCTATTTTTTTTAATAAAAATAAAATAAAGGATAGAGATGAAACTTTGATAAAATAAAATAAAAGATGAGATTTTGAACTTAATTCAGTTTTCATACCATTTAAATCAACTCATTAATTTTTTAGTACCCTACTAATGCAACTTTTCACCTTCGTGTACTTTTTAAAAAGAAATTAGTATAATGGTATTAAACTGCGTACAGTATTATGTATTTTTCTTATTAAAATGAACTATATATAAATTGCTAACTTTTTTTGGTAAAAAGTATGGTTAAAAATGTAAAATATGGACGGTAAGTATATTAATTCAAGTTATTAAATAAATACTTTACTGTAAACTGTATTTTTAATATTTTTGTATGTTTCTCAATTTACTTAATTAGCAGATAGGAATCTTCAGCCTTTTATCTTATTATTAATCTATAATTAATATGCATATAACAGATTTATATATAATAGTTTTCTTGGTGTCATTTTATCATTTATACTATATTTTAGATCCATCGATTTCTTTATAATCTATAATTTTTTTTAAAATAAATCGTAACATTGTCAATTGTCAAAACAACTCAATGTAATTACGATTTCAAAATTCCAGAAAATAACCTCGATGTATTATCTCTCCTAACCATTGTAATATATAACACTATATGTATGTATTATTCTTTAAGTAGTCTTAATAGCTATAAATTTTCATAACTTTTAATTTTTATTTATTTTCATACCTTTCTCAGTATATTTATATATATACTTATTAAATTTATTGAAACATATAAAATATCCTCATTAATATATATATATATATATATATAACTTAAACGATACAATCTTAATTGGCGTCTTAAATTTTATAAAAAAATCACACGACAAAAACCTAAATAATATATATGTATATATAATTCTTCAATATATTAACGTCTATCGTATAGAAATACTAAAAACTTTGTCAGAACAACTCACAAGGAAAAACTTATGATAAAGGGAAAAAGAGAACAAAACTTATTTATTTATTATTTTTATGCAAGTTATCTTCTTTAAGACAATAAAATTTATATACCAATTGATCATAAGTCTTTTTCAGTAATGACTCTCTACAAATATTTTGTAAATTCTCACTTTAAAAAACTTGTAAAATGCATATATCATCAATCTTTCGAAGATCATATGTAGAACTTTTTTGGAAACATATGTTTCATTCTATCTTCTTTAATTTGACATTTTTTAACAGACTATTGTTTGTAACATTATCTTCATATATAGTTGGTAATGGTATTTTGCAAGAAGATAAACTACAAGTTTCTTGTTGAATTGAAAATCTTTTAGTAAACTACAAGATTCTTGTTGAACTAAAAATCTTTTACTAACAATGACTTTTTGGATTATCAAATAAGAGAACAAAATTTTATTCTTTATAATTTTGTATGAGTTATTTCACTACAAGACATATATTTTTGGATTAATATTCTTGACATCTGTAAGAGTTCTTTTACTATTAACTTGACATATTTCTTCATTTTTGTGACTAGTGTCAAAATTCATTCTTGTTATTCTTGAGAATTATGTAAGTTGTTACACTAGCTAGTGTCAATATTAATTATTTACTCAAATACATACTACAAACAATCAATATAATAAATACTATATAAAAAAATACTAAAATGTAATCATGGCATGAGTAAAATATTCATGGTCTTAGAAAAATTTCATAGCATTTTAATAATATTAAAATGTAAAATATTTTTGTAATCTTTATAAAAAAAATTAGCATGATAAAGTTCTATTTCTTAATAATTCTATATCACCTTTTATTTTATAAAATTATTATCACTTTTGATTTGTCAATATCCCACATTACTAATAAGGTTAATTTTTTCTTTTCTGTAGACCAACACAAAAATCACTAAAATTAAGGTGATAACATCCATGTGGCAATAATAAAAATCACTGTTCCAATATTTTTTCAATAATTCTTAGTAAAATTCATCAAGATATTCTGGTGTACCACAAATATAAAACCGATGAATTTTACCTCCACAACCATAACAAAAATTTTCATTTTGTTTGTTATTCTTTTCATTTTTTTCCTTTTTATTTTATATTACTTTCTAATTTTTTTTTAAAATAATAATTTTTACGACAAATAAAATTACAATTAACCTCAAACCATGAGTTAACAAATAAAACTTTTCATGTAAAAAAAAAAACTAAAAATATTAAAATCAATAAAAAGAACGAGAGAATAAATTATCTTCCTATCAAATAGATATTTTCTGTTTATAAACTCAAACTTAAAAATTAAAAAACAACTTAAATAGCACTATTTACTAAAAAATATTAAAAAATAAAATATAGAAAGTTAATTAATATCACTGTAACAATTATTCAAAGCAAATATTATCAAAGAAGATAAATTACACATAAGAGAATAGTTGAACTGAGTATTGTAATATTTTCACAAACGAGATAGCTTATTTATTTATACATAGGTACGAAGTTATAACTAGATAGCTTTAAATGTTTTTGTGTATTAATGGAACGTAATTACCAGTTACTATTTATTGAAAAGTATTAATGGAATGTGTATTTAGTATTATAAAATAAAAAATATCAAATATTCATAACACTTCTATTTAAATTTAACGATGTTTAAGAATATGTTTCGTTAAAACTTTACTATAACTAAAGAAAAAAACATAAATAATACATTATCATGTAATCTAACTAAAACTTCTGTCAAGAAAACTAAATAGAACAAAACTATGATGACACTTTTATTTGTCGTCCTCATGCATTGTAAATAATTTTTAAATTATACCGATAAACTTTTAAATTTAAATTTAATTATTTTTAAATGTTTTATGAACAGAAAAAAATAAAAAAACAAGTATAATTTCAAAATAATTCATAATAGTTTATTTAAAACAAGAATTGTTACTTAGAAAATAAGAAATAAATTATCACAAATATTTATTAATTTACGTGTTAAATTAACGTGTGCTTGAATTTTTTTTTTCATTTTAAAATATGTCTATAAACTATATTTATTCTAATTATTAATATTAGTGATAAAAATCACGTTTAAACATGTTTATATTATCATTAGTTACTGACACACACCCTTACACGAAAAAGATTAGAGCAATAATTTTTCTAACAATTCTTGCCCTTTCTCATCTCAAATAATTTAAGTCATTGTTATTGGGTCTATGTTTATATATTTGATTAGTGCTTAAATTGCATAATTGAGATGTTTTAGCCTTATAATAAAGTCATAATCACAACAAAAGCACAATTTAAATTTAATATTTATTTTTTTTCCTCAGAAGCAATCATATTTGTCTTTAGGAAAGACGCAGGGGTAGCTTAGTCATTTCGTCATTGTTATCCTTTTGCAACGGTCATCTAAACATAACTGGATTCAAAAACTTGTTTTCTCTTATCTGTCTTCACTCTTGTGAACGTTTGAATCCAAAATTCTCATTCTTTCTCTGTTTTTCTATCTTTCTTTTCTTCTCTCTGTTGTGTATAGATCCATTACTAGTTTATCTACCTGCTCTGCGAAGCCTTTAACCATGAGGCAATTCAGTAATACACAAACTTCAGAGACTCGTTTTTCTGGCACCATTTCCTCAACATCTCTCAGAAACTTTCTTCCCAGATCGTTCTCTTCCAAGCACAAACCCACTTCAAACTCTAAAATCCCAAATTCAGATGCAGAGAACACTCCCCCCACCGATCCCAACATCTTGATCAACCATGACCAATCGTTGCCTTCCACAATCAAGCAATCACACTCAAAAGCCTCAACTTCTCAGAACAACCTCCACCAATCGAAACCCCCCTTGGAATTAGACCCCCCAGTGAAGGTAAGTACGATTTTTTTCTCTTTTTTGAGCTTAGTTTTTGAATGTTGAAGTTGTAATTTGTGAATCTGAAGATGGGTAGGTGCAAAATTTCTGCTTTTTGTTTGCTTATAATTTAATTTTGACACAGGTTGTAGTTCGAATCAGACCTACCAACAGCAATGGAATAGAGGGAGATCGAACTGTTAAGAAGCTTTCTTCTGACACCTTGTGTGTCGGGGATAGGCAATTTACCTTTGATTCTGTTTTTGATTCGAACACCAATCAGGTAAAAAACTTCACTTCATCGTGTATTTGTGACTTATATTCTTTTAATCCTTCATTAATTTTGTATGTATTGAGGCAATTTACTTACTATTTATATGACTATAAATGAAAACCAAACCAAATATATTTGATCTTTCAATAATTTTCTCTTACAGGATTAAGATACTTAGTTACTATTTATATGACTTGCTTTATGAGGGAAACAGCTAGAAATTCATTTTATTTACTTCCATGTTGTTGCTTCATAATCATAAGAGAAGATAAGTGTGATTTATGTTTGCTTTTGTTTGTTCAGGAAGATATTTTTCAGTCAGTGGGTGTCCCCTTGGTTAAAAATGCTTTGGATGGTTACAACACTTCAATTCTGTCATATGGCCAGGTACTACTACTTCATGTTTGCTATATTACGGTAATCTTGATTGTCTATTAAGTGTTGAACATTTTTTTTTTTAATTTTCTTTTAATCCTTTGTTAGTCTGGAAGTGGAAAGACTTATACAATGTGGGGTCCCCCAAGTGCCATGTTTGAGGAGCCCTCGCCTCAGAGTCACAAGGGAATTGTTCCTCGGATCTTCCAAATGTTGTTTTCTGAGCTTGATAGAGTACGTTTTACTTCCAGCTTGAGCCACTAAATCCATTTTTTACCATGTTTTCTGAGTATTAACAATTTTTCATTTCAATTACTATATTAGGAGCAGCAAGCATCTGATGGGAAACAATTCAACTATCAATGTCGATGTTCTTTTCTTGAGGTGATTATTATGAAATTTCTCATTTTGGCTTCATTATTTTATGATACTGATCTTGTATTTCTTTGTTCTATTGTTTGAAACAGATATACAATGAACAAATTGGGGACTTACTGGATCCAACCCAGCGCAACCTTGAGGCATGCATATGTCATCCTTTTGTATTACGATATGTCATTAAACTATTTACTAAATGCATTGGTTTTCCATTGCTGCATGCTTATTATGGCTGGTTCAAATTATTGCAGATGAAAGATGATTCCAAAAATGCGTTGTATATAGAGAATCTGACTGAGGAATATGTTACTAGCTATGATGATGTGATACAAATTCTGATTAAGGTAGGGACTAGGGAAGTATCAGAGCAATTATATTGCTGAAAATTGGATATCTGCATGCTAAATGTACTTCATCAGCTTACTAAATTGGTCTTTATATGCTTCAGGGACTTTCAAGCAGAAAAGTTGGAGCAACAAGCTTAAATTCTAAGAGCTCTAGATCACATATCATTTTAACTTTTGTGATTGAATCTTGGTGTAAGGTATTACCGCTATAATTGTATTTAACATGACTGGCTGCAGATAGTTAACATTTTTTCTTATCGAGACAGATTGATATTGATACTTTCACTCTTATTTAATTGCTGCTTCTGGTTTTCTTTCTTTGACTGGTGCTGCAGGGGCAATCATCGAATGGTTTCAGCAGTTCAAAATCTAGCAGAATTAGCCTTATTGATCTTGCCGGACAGGACAGGAACAAAGTTGAGGATGCAGGCAAGCAATGTCTAAAGGAAAACAAAAATGTGAAGAAGTCCTTATCTCAGCTTGGGTAAGATGCCATGCCATGACTAGATTACATTCAGTTCATATTTTCTGCAGTTTGGGTTGCTAGTTTTTCAGTTACCCCAATATATGGTTCTCTTGTTTTCCATTTCTCAAGATATTTGACATTATTATTTGTGAATTTAACTGTTTATTGCAATTTTAAGTTCAAAGTGCATTGGACGGCATCTAGAGTTGGTTTAAAGCAATAACTTGGTCTTCTTTCTTTATTTAATGGGTGAAGTCATCTCGTCCTTATTTTTCCTCTTTCTAACCTCTATTTCATTTCACTGCTGTAGGCATTTAGTGGATGTCCTGACTAAAGAAACACTCTCCGGAAAAGCAGAAGCTTCAAACAGGAATTCCTGTTTAACAAGTTTACTACAAGAATCACTTGGTGGAAATGCCAAACTCTCGTTAATATGTTCCATCTCCCCGGATAACAAGTAATTTACCTGGACCAAGGAGCATTTTTTTAATCACGTGTATGCCTGACATATTGTATTTGTTTCTAGTGGTAACCATTGTATCTGTTGATTGTAGGAATAACAGCGAAACTTTGCGCACACTCAGGTTTGGACAGCGAGTAAGAACCATTAGAAATGAACCTGTTATCAATGAGATAAAGGAGGATGATGTTAATGATTTAAGTGATCAAATCCGGCAACTGAAGGTATTGTTTTCCCCCAATACTTTATTTGAATTTCTTTTAAAAGGGGTTGCTGCAGATATAACATCCATGAATTACGCATGTTTGAGTACAGGAAGAACTTATTAGAGCAAAAGCCGAGGTTCGTTGCTCGGATGGGATTAAAAATGGATACTTCCAAGGACGAAATGTACGGGACAGTCTCAATCAGCTGCGTGTCAGCTTAAACCGCTCTATACTTATGCCTTGCATTGATAAAGACACTGATGAACAGGTAAATGTGAACGAGGAAGACATAAGGCAGTTACGCCAGCAGATTGATGAATTGTATCATTCATGTGAAGGGAATCCTAGAAACATATCTGTCAGCGAAGATAGTGTCCAGTATTATTCTGTTGCAGAAAATGGTGATGCAGATATGACCAGTGGTGATGAAATTGAAATAGAGGAGGAAGTATGCTTTGAAGACACACTAAGTAAGCTTTGTGCCGAGGAAAGTGAGGGATCAACTACCACCTTGTATACTTCAGCTGATGACTTTGCAAGCACAGCTAATGTCTCAAGGTCAATTAAATCCTCATTCAGAGATAGCATTTCAGTTAGCTCATGTGGTCGATCTCCAATACTTGAGGAACCTCCGTTGTCTGAGTCTCCAAAAATCAGAAATGTCCAGAGGAAAAGTGTGGCTTTTTCATCAAGTTGTCTGGGAAGTTGGAACAATGTGGCAGAGGAGAATTTGAGTTCCAGTAAAGATATATTAAGACAATCACTTAAAGAGGGTGAGAAGATGCGATTGTCGCTACGATCAAGCAAGGTTTTTCCAGGTCCTACAGAATCGTTGGCCGCAAGCCTTCAGAGGGGATTGCAGATAATTGATTATCATCAGCGAAACTCAACATTAAACAAATCTTCAGCTTCCTTCTCTTTTGATCACTTAACACCTTGTTCAGAAATTGACAAGGACGATTCTTGTGATCAAATAGCGCAGCAGAAGAAATATTCTGTCGATGAAAGTACTGCTTCCTTGCTTTGTGAACCTTGCCGTAAAAGAATAAGCAATCAGGATTCTACCGAGGTTCAAGGCGACTTAAAATCAAGGATTGAAACTGAAGCAGAAAATCCAGATGGGCTGACAGATGAAGTTTCAAAAGTATGTGTCATAGAAAATTCCCAGAAAGTTTTGCGATTAGTTTCATGTAAAGCTCATTTCTCTTATCTTGTTATTATTTTTGCTTCAAGGATTCACAGAGTACAATGGAAAAAGCGATCACAAGAGAAAAGGAGCTAGAGAATGTTTGCAAGGAGCAAGCTGCTAGAATTGAGGAACTAAACCAATTGGTACGAGGAGCCGTTTCATTCATGAATTATATTTGCAGTGTGAATTTACATTACTGACAATTTAGTTTGGGTTTGTCTAGGTGGAGAAATTGAAAGGAGAAAAAGAACTACAATCTTCCATCATTGTGTACGATCCAGAGATAAACAAACAGACGACAAGACATGAAGAGAATAACTTGTTGAATGATGAAGACGAGGTCAGTTGTTGTTTTTGTAATTTACTATATAGTTCTATCCAATTGAAGGTTTACATCTCACCCTTGTGATCTACCTTTTACGTTGTTTGCAGCTTCCAAGAGGCATTTCATCTGACAAACATTTACCAGATATTGTAGAGGAAAAATGTGAAATTAAGGAAGTCCAGGAAGAAGTAGCTAATAGAGACAGCTCTTTTGATGCAGCTGAGAAGGAAGAACTTCTCAGGGAGATTCAAAATCTGAGAAGCAAGCTGCAAATATGTAGCGATGCACCAGTTAGAAAGTCCACCGACAAACTAAGATACTCATTATCGTTAATGTCAAGATCCATTCAAAAGAGAAAAAGTGTTGTATTTTCTGAGGATAACAGTGGAGATGAGGTAGAGAAAGAGAGACAGAGATGGACGGAAATGGAAAGTGAGTGGATTTGTTTGACTGATGAACTAAGAGTTGATCTCGAGTCCAACCGTCAGCGGGCAGAGAGGGTGGAGATGGAACTGAGTTTAGAGAAAAAGTGCACTGAAGAGTTAGACGATGCACTGAAAAGAGCAGTTCTTGGACATGCTAGAATGGTGGAACACTATGCCGATCTCCAAGAAAAATATAACGATTTAGTTGCAAAGCACAATGCTATAATGGAAGGCATAGCAGAAGTGAAGAGAGCAGCGGCCAAGGCTGGAAAGAAGGGTCATGCTCGCTTTGCCAAATCTCTTGCTGCTGAGCTTTCTGCATTGAGGGTGGAAAGAGAAAGGGAAGCAAAATTCTTGAAAAAGGAGAACATGAATCTCAAGATTCAACTTAAAGAAACTGCAGAAGCTGTTCATGCTGCTGGGGAACTACTTGTCAGACTAAGAGAATCTGAGCATGCAGCGTCTATTGCAGAGGTAAAAATCTTGAAGGTTGCTATAAAACTTGGTGCACTACTATAGGTGCAGAATTATTATACAGTTCTATTTTTTTTTTCTTGATTTTTGTATTTGTTATACAGGAGAATTTCACAAAAGTGCAACAAGATAATGAAAAGCTAAAGAAGCAAATGGACAAGCTGAAAAGAAAACACAAGATGGAGATGATTACCATGAAGCAGTACCTTGCAGAGAGCAAATTACCAGAGTCTGCACTGCAGCCACTGTTTAGAGAGGATTCTGATGTGGTTCAAAACAATGGAACTTCCCATGAGGATCAGGCATGGAGAGTAGAGTTTGGAGCAATCTATCAACAGCATTATTAGTTCCACATTTCTTGGATTAACAATTGATGACTTACTTTCTCTCGCATCAGATCCTTCTTGGATCAACAAGTCTCTATTCATACATCCCATTTATATTCCTTGTATTGTTTCAAAATTCATTCTATTTTTTAAGCTTTTTGTGGAATTTCAGTTCTTTTGTCTGCTTGTACTCACAGTAGTAGGTAGGTAGCAACATTTGAATGAAACATTTGAATTATTTGAGGAATGGAAATAGTTGTTCATTCATAGTCAAATTTTTAAGAAGTTTTTATTATTTAAAAGACTATTTTTCATAAAAAAAAGTATATTATGTATTTTCCCCCTCTCTGTGTGAACGGTATAATCTAGTTTAAACACATTAAACACAATTAGCAGGTACTTACTAAGTCTCTTTCCTTATACATATATAAAATTTATTCACGTCTTCTATTATCAACGAAGAGAGGTATATTAATATCTAAATATTTTTAAATAATCGTTTGATGACCGTGATCATGTCATGCTTTCAATTCTAGTTTCAGCAATTTGAATAATTTTTTCGGTACAATTATAAATATTTTGAATAATTGTTTTACAAATAGTTTCCGCTAAGATTTTAAATACAAAAAAAAAATGCATAATTATTTTTAAACCAGTTCGTCATTAATTTAAGAACGTGTGTAGATTACTTATAATTGAATAATTATTTTATAAGAAGGTCACGATTAAATGACCAATGTTTTGTTTAAGTAAATGACCAATGCTTTAATCCATTTACTGAAAGCAATTGTATTTTTTACAAAGAAATCTTTTTACCATAAAGTAAACAGTGGAAAAAGGGGAAAACAAGTTCAGATATTTTATTATTTATTTCTAATTATAAAGTGATTTTTTTTTGGTTTAACTAAATTGCGGAGGGTTTATGTTTAGAAGCAAGAGGGAGACTAGAAAACGACGTCGTGGTGAGCGGTAGAAAGGGATAACATCACAGTCACACACACAAGAATTGAGAAGAGAAGAAGCAAAGAGGAAAACAAAGGAAGAAGAGAGGTTCAACTTCTTCACTATGGCGACGCCAGATTCTGACGCGAATTCTCAGCCTCAAGATTCTGATTCTCTGTCCAATCCTAATCCTAATCCTCCCAACGCTCTCGTCCCCGCCGCTCCTGCGGTTTGCCTCCTCCGCTTCGCCACCGACTCTGCCGGCGGCGCACTCATGGGCTCTGTCTTTGGATACGGTCCTCCTCTTCTCATTTATTCCTATTAGTACATTACGCCGTCGTTTTATCAACTAATTACTGTTTATTAAGACTGATTTATTTGCTCACCTTTTAATCGAATATTCGTTGTTTCTGTAGATAGTGGTGTTTGTTACGGATATAGTGATTGAATTCTTCTTCGTTGTGCTGTGTGGTTTCTTTGTATTGTCGATTGGTTCGTTTTAGCTATTATTTGTAGTGACTAGACGATTTATGCTTAGTTTGGTGGAACTCTGAAAGAGTGAATGTGTTTTTTTACTCGGTTTACTGGAGCAAGTGTCTGGTGTTAGGTTAAATTAAAGTGTGTTTAGGTTTTTGAACTAATTAATTTAGCTTTCTAAGTAATGTAGGTTAGTTCTGTTCAGTGTGTATTTGAATGAAAAAAAAAAAAAAAAACTGGCACGAGGATTTTTGAAGGCGCGTTTATCCCAAAAAAAAGTGTGTATGTATTTGAGTGACAAAATCTGTGAGAAATATGACTTTTGATGGCTTAGTTGTGAGTTGGTTTTTTCTGATTTTGCTTAGAGGTTCTTGATATGGTCTGTTTCAGGTGCTGGACTGTTTAAGAAGAAAGGTTTTAAAGGATCCTTTGTAGAAGCGGGGTCTTATGCAAAGGTGCATGGGGATCTCGGTGCTCTTTTCGTTGCTTGTTTTACGTTGGCTACTTGATTATATTTACTTTGTTTGTTGGTTTTAATATTTTTTTTCTTTGTTACTAGACATTTGCAGTTTTGTCTGGAGTTCATAGTTTAGTTGTTTGCATCTTGAAACGACTTAGAGGAAAGGATGATGGTAGGTATATTAAACTACAAAATGGCACTTTCGCCGTTTATTGATCTTCCACTGTTGATGTGAATTGTTTTGTATCTGCAGTCATTAATGCGGGGGTAGCTGGTTGTTGCACCGGTCTTGCTCTAAGTTTTCCAGGTATCTCTTGTTTTGTTATATTAATAAATTGTCGAATTTTGCTTTCTTTGAAAATTGTAAGAAAATGGGGTAAAGGCCTTGCCAATGTGGCTATTCTGAATATGCTTTTTAGTTATTCTTGATACCATAATCACTTGATCTGAAAGCAAAGGTTATTTTGTCTATAATCAGTGAGTGTGGCAATTTTTTGAGATGAATTACTCTGGATTCCTCTCTCTGCATAGCATCACCTTAAAAGGAGGAGTAGAAAAAGTTTGCTGACTCAGAATGCCTTCCAATCATTGCTGATTTTAAAAATTATTTAGCTAAATATGCTTGTAAATTTCATTTTGTGTACTTTCTTTGTATTTTGTTATTAGGACTTATCCACAATGGTTTTGCAGGTGCTCCACAAGCTCTTCTTCAGAGCTGTCTTACTTTTGGGGCATTTTCTTTTATCATGGAAGGGCTAAATAAGCAGCAACCGGCACTTGCAGTTCCCATGTCCTGGAAAAAACGATCTGTGCAATACAATGCACGTCCTCCCCTGGCACTGCCCCTGCAACTCCCTCTTCCAGAAGAACTAAAAGAAGCCTTCTCTTTTTTCTCGCAGTCTCTGAAGAAGCGCAGCAAGGGATCTTATCCGACATCTCAATGAGAAATCGGGTATCTTGGTTGTCTGGTATCATGTAGATAAGTTGTCACCTTTTGTCTTTTATTTTTTAGGTTCCTTGTAGTTTTTATCAACATTTTTTTTTATGAACTTAAGGATGACTACAAATTGTCGAAGGACATGGATTATTTACATGGTACTGACTTCCATTATGGTTTGTTTAACTTGGATGGCCTATCGTATGATAATTGATTTAGTTTGATGCCTCCACTTACAGTCCCAATTTGGAATAGAATAGTACTATTTCGAAGTGATTTTCGTTGGAAAACAAAACTCTGCAATTTTGCAATTCTGCATAACTGACCAAACGTTATTATGTAGTTATTAGATCCCAAATCCAATACCTACATCGCGTAAAAGTTTGTTGTAACCCGTGACATTCACGGATTTACCGTTTTGAATTAGAATATTATCTTTCTTGTCTTCGTTAGAATTCTAAAGTGCGTTCAAGCACTGGGTTTTCTTCTTGGGCATCCACCACTGTCTTGACTTGAATTCCATTTATATTGGCGACCTCCCATAATTTTCAAACTTGGTACTAGTTTAACCTGTTCACGTGCTTTAAATGTAGACAATTAAACTCTAACTAATATATCAACTACATGTACTCGACGGAAATTACGGAATAGCAACGCTGCAATTAAATAAGCATTTGAGCTAATATATCTGTAAATGTATGGTAACAAATGCATTAGCATCGAGTTCGTACATTACCTAAGCTAATGGTATAATGATATTAAAAAGGCGTCATCGTGTCCCAGACTTATTTGAAGAAATTTCTCTCAAATCAACTTATTATAGACACTTAAAACTGTTTCGAATTAGGAGAGTCAGATAATCGGGGTGGTCTTAAATACCGCACTCTCTCCACTGATACTAGAATGATCTATCCAAAATATTCTCAAATTTTAACATACATGACTACACACTAACTGAGTACTTTCGGTATTAAACGTGAATACGATTTTGTGAATTGATCTTGCACCTCTATACTTTTTTCCGGTACCTCCGTAAGCAAAGCAAAAATATCATCTTACTCCCCTCATTTTCTTCATCTTTTCAGCACACCAAATAAAAAAATTATGTTCTGAATCTGAAATACAAATTTTAGAAAGGTATTTTAGTAATTTTAAAATTATGAAGGTGCAAGAAGAAAAGTATGGAGGTGCATGAAGAAGCCATGTGGAGAGCTAATTGTGAGAATTGGACTTTGACAGCATGGGTTTGGGCTTCCACGCCGAGCGGGAACTTGAAGAAAGAAAAGAAGTAATTAAACGGTGCGTTTTAGTGAGAGAAAAGGAAAGTTCCTCTTCAATCTTGGCCTCCTTCACCGTGGATCCGCGCTAGGGCACTGCAAGCAGGAACAACATAGTGTGCATAACCACTCAACAAAGAGAAGGTAAAGTTGAACATCATCGCTCCATTTTCTTCTTCCTTCATTCAATCCTAATTTTTCAGCCACAATAATACTCCGGAGCGAATCTCTCCTGCTTTTTTATGTTTTCCTCTTCCATCATCTTTCATTTCTCTTTTGGATTCGGAATCTCGATTTACATTTTAAGCGTTCAGAAAACGGTTAGTGCTGGACGGGAATCATCGTGATGAGATTACATTACGAACGCTTTCGATTTTTTATTTGGAAGCAAAATTCGTCAGACTTTTCTTTTTTTTTTTTTTTTTTTTTGGTTTATGTAGGAATTAATTGAATGGCTACTTTGAAAAGTGTGAAGATCAAGACAAGCACTTGCAAACGGCTAGTGAAGGAGTTGCATTCTTATGAGAAGGAAGTTGAGAGAGAAGCTGCCAAAACTGCTGACATGAAGGAAAAGGGAGCTGACCCTTACGATCTCAAGCAGCAGGTATGCCCTAAACAATCTGCCTCTGCATTTCCCTTCTTCAATTTTTGAAACTAATCATATTTCTGTGTTGTTTACTTTTCTCTGCTAAAAACAAGATTGTGGAATTAATTGAACTACTTTGGATATGAACAGGAAAATGTGTTGGCTGAGTCTAGAATGATGATTCCTGACTGCCGCAAGCGCCTTGAGGCCTCTCTCACAGACTTGAAAGGAATATTGGTACTTCTTCTTTCTTCTCAGTTTCTGCTGTCATGGATATTTTTAGTAACTTTTGACATTCTCAACATTTGATGCCTTGGTTCTATCATGAAATTACCCTACTAAATTATTAGTTTTCACTCTTAATTTGTCTGATAAGATGTTGCTTGTTAGTGATGTATGTATTGTGTCCAAATCGATTGGGATAGGAATATACCTAGCTTACTTATCATTCTTGACCTTGCTAGTTCAAGATTCAATACAAAATTGTGTTTCCTAGTTCCTACTGTTTTATTCTCGTCTGGGTCAATGTGTCTCTCTTCAACTAGTCAATGGTTTCTCAATGAATTCCTGCAACTTCCTCTTTATCTCATTTAACCCTAACGTGGAAGTTAAAGAATTATTGACTGGTTGTCATTGTTTGATCTCTATTTGAAATAAGAGAAAGTTGCAACTAAGAAGGATTCCGTACTATGTTAAATATGTTTAATTTATGCGTTTGTTGGAATTGGATGGTGGCTTTTATTACATTGGAATTTTATTTTATTTCCTACTTTCAGGCTGAGTTGGAGGACTCTGATGAGAAGGCGGGTCCTGAAATTGCCGATGCTCGAAGCACCATTGCAGAAGTTGAAAAAGTATTTGAAACAACAGAAGCTTAAGGGTGGGTTTGATCAATGCTCTTGATTGAGGAATTTGTGCCTGTGTCAATCATACATTCTTCTAGTTGCATGAGCCCTCTTCTCCCCTGTTTAGTTCTCTGCGTCTACAGAACTTCTGAAACTGAATGAATATGAAATTTGTCAATTTGTCAAATCTTTTGCTTCTAAATTTCCCTAATTCTATATGGTATGCCACCCAAGAATCATTAAGTCAGTAATTTCGGCATTATTGCGTGTTTGAAGATAAAGGAGTTGTAAATTTGGATGCAATCCTATCTTCATTCTGGTAATAGTTTTTAGGCATATCATAAATCAATACAAGGTTTCACGTTTTCCATAAATTTTGACAGATAGAGTTGAAACCTACTTTTGTTAGCCAATTCCATTAATTAACAACTTTTAAGCACTTTAATCCGCGTCTGGTTGATATTTTCAACCATTAAAGTTAGTATTAAGTCATCGAAGACCAGTGGTATGACACAAGAAATTGCAGGGATCTTTCCAACTATAATTATTTTGAAACATTGATGGAGAAAACAAGTCACTTAAACGTGTTATAGCAGAAAGAGACCAATGTCAACATTTTTGCTTTCACTCTTAGTCTTCTTGTGAGTTCAACAAGCGTTTGCAAAATTAATTTTACAAACTAATTTTGAACCTAATTTTGAACGAATTTTATTTTGTAACATTTATCAATTGATTGCAGTTGAGAGTAGTTTAGCTTTACCTAGCACTCAAAATTAATTCTCATTAAATCAAATACATATAAGCACTCAAAATTAATTCTCATTAAATCAAATACAGATAAGCAAATCAACATTTGCAAGTGAATAAAATATAATTGAAAAATAGAGCTTTAACAAACGAATAATCAAACGTTAATTCTTTAGTTAAAAATAGATTAAGTCAAATTTGGGTTTAATAAGTCCAAGTTTCGTGAAGTTTATATTTACAAATTTAAGTTTAACATATTTATCTATTAAAAGTCATTTTTTATTTTTAAAACTACGCCGAAAATTTTACACTTAAATATATAAACAAGTTACCCGATCTATAAGCTCGAATAGACTTTATTAGTCTAAACAGTTCTTTAAAAATAGTATTAACTGTTATATGTTTTATATTATTATTATTATTATTATTGTGAATAAATTGTAGTTTGTTTATTATGTATAATTTGCATATTTACTGAAACATATATATATATATATATATATATATATATATATATATATATATATATATTAAATATTAATAAAAGTAAAATACATGTTCTCTCTTCACAATTGCTCAACATTTATTTTATAAAACAAAATTTAGTTTAAAAACATTGGGTGACTACACGGTGTCGAACGTCACTACACGCAGCTATAAATTATTTTGTGATTAATACAAATAACTATAAATTATGTTATTTATTATTGATGATTAAAAGTAAATGATTTAGCAGATTATAAATAGGTGATAAAATGTTAACAACGCATAATATTTTAATAGGCAATATAATGATAACAATGAATAACATATACCGGGATGGCAAAGATTATTTGATATTGATCTCTAGTAGGAATCTAAAAAATGCAATTGTATTAAAATATAGTGAGGAAAATTTGTAACCCTTAATTAAGAATTTTATTTTAGTCAACCCGAATAAAATAAATCAATCCCAAAATACACACACAAAAAGGCTGCTGCTGGATAACAATATTTAAATTATCCTTCGTTGACTAAAGCTAAGTCTTTGTTATTGTTTTTTCTTTTGGGTATGCATGCTACAAGCCTGATTCAAACAAAACGTGGATTTAGGATAATTGACCACATTTATTCAAACTCACTGCTACAACCTATTTTAATGTAATATCGTTTTCACTTTCAAATGTTCAGCATACTAATCAACATGAGACATTTGAATAGATTTTATATTAATATGGTAGTGATCAAATTAATTCCACAACACAAGCTTGTATTAGCCACTTAATGGGTTAATCACATAGAAATCAATCATCTCAAATCATTTTGCTAATTAAAGGGTAATGTACTTGAAACTTGTAAAACCTTTTTATACCATTAATAAAGGTATTCGGGTAATTTGCAATTTCACCCATAGTTATGTAAATAAGATTGATGGTTTATTCACTTTGTTCTATCTATAATCAAATTGAGAAAAGCTTTTACTCTTTTTTTCTTTTTGTCAATTCACCCCCTTTTTCAAATGGACCCATGTCATTTCTAACATTAATACACAATAAATGAATTAGTAATATTTTTTTATAAACTATTTATTTAGTAAAATCTTACAGTTAATCAAAGAAGAGTGAGACTAAAAAAATATCCTAAATAATTTTTAATTTTTTTCAAAAAATGGTGTTATCAAAGAGTTCGTTGGTATTTGTCCTTATATTTTCTTAAACAACTTTATCTAAATGAAGAGTTAGATACGAAATAAGAATAAAAGATTAACTATCAACACTATACTTGATTTAAATAAAAAGTTTACTCTATCTAGAGGAAAGTCGAAAATTGATCCCTTTAACTGAAAAAAAAAAAAAAATAGAAGATTATAAAGAGAATCTAAAACCAAAAATATTAAAAATAAGAAGGCTAATTAACTATAATTTTACTCAGCTTTTTAGTATAAACATAATATAAAGTTAAAAAGGATAATAACTCCTGGCCTAATTCATACATTCCAATTTACATCAGAACTTATTTTTCTTGGCATCTTTCCCAAATCAACCAACAAATGTGACCTACAATAAAATCAATAATCAAGTGCACTTTCAGATCTCCAGTGTCTTGCTTTCTCAAATCCGTTTGTGTAATTCTCAAAATCATCAATTGTTTGGTCAATCTCTTCTTGAGTGTTCATCACAAAGGGTCCAAATTGCACCACAGGTTCCCCCAATGGTTCCCCTCCAACCAAAATGAACCTTAGAACCTTAGAAGATTTGTTCCATGCCTCAAGGCCATCCCCAGAACCAAGAAGAAGTATGTGATGAGAAGTCACAGGTTGAGACTTTTGGCTCCCAAAAACACCCTCTCCTTCCAATATGTACACAAAAGCATTCCAAGATTTTGGTATAGGTTGCTGCAAGTGAGCACCAGGTTTAAGGGAAAAATCCAAGTACATGGTTGGTGTCCTTGTGTAGATTGGAGACTTCACTCCAAGAGCTTCTCCTGCTATCACTCTAACTTTGATTCCATCTACCATAGTTTCAGCTATGTCCTTGCTCAGCATTTCTTGGTACCTTGGCTCAATCCTAAGATAACAGTACAAACACATGTTAAACCAAAGCATTAGCTTCTGAATTAAGAAACTACTTTACCCTTTTAACGTAAACTTCAAGGTAGACAATGATTTTTTCTTAAAGGATCTCACAAATAGTACTTCCCAGAAGACACTAATGAAAAAGTTGAATTCTTTTATAGTGGGTCATCCAGAACCAGACAAATAAATTTGAAACTATCATTTACAACATGCTATGGTTGCCCTTTTATCATTGAAATTCCATCATCACCACCATGGGAAATATGGGGTGAGAGGCACTTGTTTTTTTTTGTGCTGGCCATTTCAGGCCATTTTGCACACTTGCTTCCTTTGATGCTCTATTGAAAAACACTTCTTTTATGATGGCAAATCATGAGAAATAAAGCCACATGTGAAAGTGAGGAAGCCATATCTTAATTCAGAAAGTTTAAAAAGATTTTACTGTTTTCTTGTGAAGAGTGCAGTTCCTTTTTGTCTCATGATATTTGGTGACGACTTATTATCCAAAACACTATACCCCAAATCAATTATGATAATCTTCAGTGATGCAAAAAGTACGTCATCAAAATAAGGCTAAAAAATCCTGGTTAGTGGTTACTGTTCTTTGGAGGTTTTTACATTTAGTAGTGCAGTTTTTGCATTTTTAAATTCAGTTGACATGATTTTGTTGATAAACATGTATAGTTGATGCTTATCCAAACTCAATTATAAAAATGACTAATGACTTTTTGTAAGTTCAATTAGTACTTAATTAAGTTGTTTACTAGTTCTGACCTTTTAAAAGGGCAATAAGTAAAAAGTGTCTCTATGATTAGTATAGAAGAATTTTGCACCTACATTTTATGTTTTGAAGAGAGGTTGATCCACAGCTGAAGACCCTTTTGGGTTCCCTGAGCTGCAGGCATTTCTGAGTGAACTATCCCTCTCCCTGCAGTCATCCACTGCAAGTCACCAGCTTCAATTGTTCCCTTACGTCCTTCAAAATCTTCATGTGTTATAGCTCCCTGAATTGCGGAAAAAAGTTGCATTCAGGTGAGGTTAGCACATCAGCACAAGCATGTGTCACCAATACACAACTTTAGATACATTACATTGCACTCAATATGGTAGTTGGCATTCTAGAAAAATAAACAAGATAGCAACATGTGGGGTCACTTTTGTATTTGTGCTCTTAAGTCATAACCAACTACTATGGTAATCTAGACATAATCTTTAATGGTTTGGTTTTTGTGGCACTAATCAAAATGTCTCAATTGGTAACGAATCATTAATTTGTGACTTACATGCTGCCACACCACCAGCACACAGATTGACACCATATTGAGCTGATACTTTGCTCAACTAAAACTATGAGCTAATATAGAATAAGAAATTATAGAGCGAAATAGTACTACTTAGTGTCTAAATTTTGGTTTTTCAACTATGTTGATTTGCACATGACCTTTATATTATGTGCCTTTGACTTTATAACATGGATTACAAGAAAAAATAAAATAGCATAACACAAGGTTTCTCAAACGTTGGAAAACAGTTTTATAATCAATGAGCAAAGGAGGAAAAGGCAACGAACTGAATTAGCTCTACCTGCAACATGTATGTGACTGTCTCAAATCCTGTCAAAAGAAAAAAATGAAAAAACACCACAATGAACAAGGAGTCAGAAGCTAAACGTGAAGAACATATCATCAATGACACAAAAGATCTAATTGACAAACCTCTATGTGGATGATCAGGAAACCCAGCAGGAGCAGTGACTGCAATATTTCAGAATTTCACATTTTAGACAAAACAAAACAAGATTGACCCTGATGAATTTTTTCAGTGTTGAAGTTAATAAACAGAGAAAATCAGAGATTCCCACCTGAGAATTCATCCAAGACAAGGAAAGGATCAAAGTTCTTGAGCTCAAATCTGAACATGCCCACATAACCAATCAATTCAAAGGCTCAATTCTTAAAAACTTGCAATGCAATATACATTTAAAGTTAATCTACACCTCTCAGCCTTATTATCAAAATTAGTTTGAGTTAAAGAAAAATCTCATCTATGAAGAATGGCTAAAGAACAACTGCGATATCATTCTCTCTTACCTCCCTATGCTTCTTCTAACCACTGCACCAACACCCTCATGTTGAGGTCTGGCCAAGAACTTTCTGGCCACAAGACGAGGTTCTTTAAGGTAACTGCAAATATCTTGGTTCGGCATTTTGTGGAAAAGAGAAGAAAAAGTTGTGGAATGATGGAAATGTGAGGAGCAAGACAAAGATTGTTTAAGGTATATATAGGAAAGTGGGGGTGTGGCGTGAGAGGAAGAAACACAGGCAGAGGTTCAGTCTTGGAAAGTCAAACCTAAAAACGTATAGTGTTGCCTGCCAATGAAGACCCACATCGTGTAGAATAGGGAACACTTTGCTTCAGCTCAAGGTTCCCATGAACGTCAGCATAACGCACTCATGATGTGTGTCGTAGGAATAGGCACACCAACTTATTTTATTTTTATTTTTATAATTATCATACAATATTCAAGATCGAAATTATATTTTTTACACATTTAACAAAAAAGTCAAAATTTTCATTTATAGAAAACTAAATTAGCTGGTTCTTATATTTTCAAGATCGTAATTAACCTTTTATTTTTAATTTTTATAAGGGTTTAATATTTTTTTAAAATATTATCATGATAAATTTTTCAATTTTTTATCATTCTTGAACCTTCTTAATTTAGTTTACTTTTTATTAAAATAAGTTGATATCATACATTATTTTATAACAATGACATGTAAGATAAATAATAAATTATACGTCATTAATTAAAACATAACTTTTTAACATGTAAGGGAGAAAACCAATGTTACATTATAATAACTACAATATACAATATGCATTAAATGGAAATGATTACATTGATTTGTTTCTAGAAAGTATAAATCAAATTCAAAAACTGCAAAATAATAATAAGATGAGATTAAAAAGAAATATCTCGATAAAAGGGTTAGAAAAAAATCATTAAACCTTCTTAATTTTAAAAGGAATTTTTTTTCAATGGTACTTTTTTTTTTCTATTTACAATTGAATCCAGAAGTTTATGTAAAAAATCTAAATCTAGAATCATTGGCATCATTTGACATGTTAATATAAATACAGGTATAGCAAGTTCTTTAAGCAACATAGGCATAAGAATTTGGACTTAGGAATTGTTTAAAATGATATATTTGTGTGAGTGGTTACATGAGTAGCACCTGTGATGTTGAATTGTGTGGTTTTATATTAAAAGGAAGGTTAAGGTTCATAAACTGAAACAAAGGAAGAAGAAAACATGTCACTTGACATCACCCACGTTTCACAATCGCTTAAATCAACCTTCAAACTTCATCATTTCTTCTACTTTACCATTTTTAGCCTATATTTTCTTTCTCTATACCCTTTCACACTTTTTTTTTTAATCACATCTGAGTGCTTCTAAAGTTTAGTTTTTTCTTTTTAGTTTTATTCATTGTCCTATACTTGATACTTTTGTTAAAACCATGATCTTGGAAGATTTAACTTAACTAAACATGTTTTAAATGGTTTGGGATTTGATTGAGATGTTGTTAGTGAGATATTTTAAGATGATCCAATTTAGAGGGGTGTTTGTGTGGTGATAATGGGAGAGAGAAAAGTGAGAAAAATGAAGGTGGCGTAAGCATGATGATAAGAAGAATTAGTGTTTGAGACACATCTTTCATCATCATCATCACCACCTCATGTGGAAGCAATTAATCAAAAGCTTGAAAATGGTTTTATGAAAAACATGCCAAAAGCTGATCCTAAGGAAATAAAAAGAGAGAAAATGAGAAGAAAAAAGAAGAAGAGTGTGTGTAGGTCTGAGTTCCACAACTCTACACGTTGCGCCATGCAAATACTTACCACACAAATAAGAGTTTGATCCAATGCTAACACTGCAAATTATCAGTTTTCTTCAAAATCTCTTTTTGCTTTGTCAAGAGAGTTTTGGAGGCATGTTTCCACTCGCAAAGAGGTCTCCCTTGCTATTATGATAAAATAAAAAATCATGAGAGCTCATACCTAGTATGAATAAATTTTAATTTATAAGTGAGTGTATAAAAAAAATTAATATTGAATTTGTGTTTATCCCTTTGAATTCATTAGAGTTTATTATTAATTATCTGTTAATAGTTTATTTTGATTTTTATTTATTTTTTATTGATTATAAAATTTAATGACAAACTTATATAAATAGGACATAGGTTTATAAAAATGACATTATCTATCTCACTGTACATTTATTCATATATTCAAAAGATATTTAATCACACTTTTACTAGCTTGAAAAAATTTAGGTTTAACTATCATCAACTCAATTATCACTTATTCACTACAGAAGATCTATACTTAGGCCAGATAAAAACAAAATTAAACTTAAAATTTTATTTTATAAAATAATATCAAAGTATATGAAATATATATTCTAATAATATTAGTTAGGTTTAACAAGATTAATTAAGTTTATAATATTATTATGATAAAATCACACATAAAAAAAGTATTTTTTTAATTTATAAATAAGTATAAATTTTACTTCATAAGTTAATTTTATAAGATTAAATTATACTTAAATTCTCTTTTTATACATTTTAATTGTTTTATTATCATATTTGATATTGTTGACATAAAACACTATTGAAAATCTCATGCAAAAATATAATTAAAAAATATACCGTATAAATAAAGTATAAATCTCATTTTATAAAATATATTTTGTAAAACTAAATTAGATTTTAATTTTTTTTAAAAGAAATAATCTAACTGTTAACTTTAAATTTAAATTTAAAATATATTTCCTAAAAATACATTAAAATTTATTCTGATGAATTTATTATGCGACTCCGTAAATAAAAAAGATGATAGCATATATATCACATTACCAATTATCCAATCTCAAATCTATATATGATTATTTCTCTTTTGCACCCTTAAAAAAGCTTAAACTAAATTTTAAATAAAACAGGGATAATTGGATGAAATTATTCGTGATTATTAGTCCTAATCCTTTATAGACGTTGGAAAAATCTATTAAAACTGGCGTGTTGACTGAGTTGTTTTTTAAAACAGGTATGATTTGACCTGAAATTTTATGTGGGTTACATCTAGGTACTCCACCACTCATTTACTTTCTTTCTTCTTTTCAACACCAAAAAAAAATTAGTTAACGTCAGAATTAATGTCACCATAATAAGATAGATGTTGCCAACTCAAACAATAACAACTCAAATTTTGTTGTTAAAAATTATTTGAATGACATCATTAGAACAAAAGCATGACGCATCAAATGTGTAACTCTTTAATTCATAAAGGTTTCACTTTATCAATTCATAGACCCCATTTTCTCTTAACAGACATACCTCTCTAATAAATATGTTTGTTCCCTATTTTTCATTACAAAACTTATTATCAATATATCTTTTACACAACCATCACACTATCATGTCATTTCTTCTTCTGTTATATATTAACAAATACAAATGTGTTATAATAAGAACACAGTCTATTCTTACCTTTTTATGACTAAAGTATCTTTATATTCTCTTGAAAGATTTATATGTTAATTTTATTTTATTTTGAAATATAAAACTTTCCATTTTAATATATTAAAATACATAATAACATTTCATATTTTTTTTCTATAAAATTATATTAATTTATAAGTTTAATACTTTTTTTCCATTAATTCTTGATTTGTTTCATTTTTCTTAGAAATATGTTAATTTATTTATATTTATTAAATTGATTGTGACGATGTTACTATAATCATGCATATCATTTGTTATCTGTATCACATGTTATTTTTATTAATGAGTTAACTTTAGCTGAAAAAGTGTTTTTCACTGTTTGCATCATGTCTGTATGTAATAATATTTTTACCATCAATTCGATAGAAAATACTGTATTAAGTTTAAAAAAAATGTAATCAAATCAAAATTATTAGAACAATAAGAAAAAATTTAAAAAAAAATCATCGAAATAATATAAGGTAAGAACAGTATTAAACTTAATTTATAACAACTATTTGTTAATATATTTACGCAGTTTTTAAAAAATACATGTTACACAATTATTTGGATTTTATAATATAATTTCGGTCTTAAATTTTAGAATATTTCACTATAATTTAATTAAAACGTGTTTTTAAATATTTAAAGAATATTCTTTAATTTTGTTGAATTTACTCAATGTTTTTTCCCTCAGTTATTTTTATTTGTTGGTATGAGGTAGATAAGCTCGCTGAGATCTGTAATTTTTGTACAGAATTAAATATTAATTTAAAATGATAAACAAGCATTAGCCACCATAATCATGATTACCCTACCTGGGACGACAACCTCAAGAAAAAACGGAAAGAAAACATATAACGTGACAATGTAGCATATGAATTATGAGGTTTGTGCCACCAAAATCATGCCCAACTAAAATTGAAAGTGCAATTATGTAGAAAAATTCCACATGCTTTAGGTCTTCTTAGATATCCACAAAAAAAGAGAAGCTGTGGTGAATTATTCCAATTTGTTTAACAGAATTTGCACCACAATTGGCCATTATTGCTCCCAATGCTTTGTGACTTTGTGTCTCATTACATGATACAATCTTTTACAGAGACTCCTTTATAGTGTTCATAGAACCTGTGTGAAGTAGGTGTGAGATGGGAATATGGACTTCCCTGTATCAATTGCTGTTGTGCAATCTTTGGAGATTTTCAGTGTAATTTGGAGAAATCTCAACAGAAATTGGCACGATTAACTCATTAATATGCTATTGATCCGAAAAGATGATGCCAAATCTTCTTTGGTTTGGGATTGTCAAATTGGGTCACCGACCCTTTTCTGCCACTCATTGTGAATCAGGTCAAATGCATTCATTAGGTGCATGCATAGTTAGCTTAATCGGTACATAATTGTAAATCTTCTGATATTTGTGCTTAATTCCTACAAATAAAAAAAAAAATCCTTTGTTAAGGTAACTCTAGTGGCTTTTTCTGGTTGCATTGGATCATAGTATATTATGATTATTTTATTCTTCTAAAGAGTGCGTTTTACTCATTTTCCACTTTCTGCACTTGCAACACCAATTTATGTGTCGAAAATCATTACTCATTAGCCTTCAATTAGAATGAACAGCATTCAAACACCCTATGCCATATTTTGGACGGCCAGACAATTACTATGTTTTGTATTCGACAATGCTGAGATTTGTGTAAGTTGCATGTAGGATCAGGAGATTAATAACAAATGCATGAAAATATAAATATATCTTACAACAAGAGATACAAAATACACATCTAAAAAGAATTCGTAGATATATACCACGAGAGCTTGTGGTCACAGTATAAACCCGAGGAACAATTGGGGAACTAAGAATGGACAATCATAGCTACAACAAGATTGAAAGAATTTGCTCCTTTTAAGAAGAACAAAAAATGTGGATTGTTCATGTAGTCAATCTGGAGCCAAAAGTTTCATGCCACTCGATCCTAGAAGAGATGTGGGAATAAGGGGTTGAAACCAGCAAAAACAACCTTTTCTCCTTTTTTTTTTTATTTTTGTTTTTCCTTAGAAGGAAGTTTAGAGATGATTTTGCTCAAAGCAGAAGAAGGGAAACTATGAACACAGCCAGAGAGGTAAAGTAGAAGCAGACAGCAACCTTAGGCTGTGCATTTCCAGCTGGTTTGGTTCCAGAACTGGGGCTGGAAGCTGGGGCTATTTTGGCAACAGGAGGCAAAGGTGGCTCTGCAACTTCAGATTCTGTCAAGGGTGGGAGTGGAGCTTCAGCTGGAGGCAAGTAATCTGGGGTAATGAGTCCAAAAAGACCACCTGGTTGAACAGGGTCCATGTAAGTAGGTTTCTTGTCACCCAAATTTAAGCATTTGTTCCCTGCAATAAAATGGGGAAAAAAATATTTCAGTAATGTATAGGCTCACAAAACACGGCCACATGGTACAGCCGAATTTGCTAGCACTTACTTCTGTATCTGTCGGCAGTTTTAGGGTAGTCTGTGATGATACCATCAATTTTTATGCCCTCAGCATTTAGAAATGAGTTTATCTCAACAGTTGCATCTGAGTAGAAATCCCATGCTTGAGAAACAAACTCATTGCTGAATGTCTCTACAAAAACTGAGAGGTTGGCAGCGTTTAGCTTTGGCACAGTTTTCGTGGTGCTTGTCAGGAATTTATCATTATTAGAAAATACAGAGTCCTTGCTGACAATCACAGCAGTAGCAAATTTCTGTATATCCTCAACAGCTGCTACCGCAGCATCACCGACAATCTCGTCAATCTTGTACACAAGCTCATAACTTGTTTTCTCTTTGAACTTTAGCAGTACAGAGCTGTTAGTGGATTGAATGTAAACCTTTTGGGATCCGGGTTTATCATAACCTGCATCGGTCAAAGCATTGATGACTGCATCGATCACACTTAATCCTTGCTTGTCAGCAAGATAGGCTGCATTCTGATAACAAGAAAAACAACACAATATGCATGTTAGTAAATGGAAGATGAAACTCGAAAATACAACAATTATTTATGTTTATCAATACCATAAAAAAACAATATTCTTTACTTGGCATGAAGAAATCATTCTGAAGAAGAGTTACTGAAGAAATATTTAATGTGAAATTCACGTATATACAAGTTCTGGGCAAGTGAGTCATTTAGGTTTTGGTTTCCAAAGAGAAAGTAGTTAGCAGCACAAAGTACAAGAAGCACTCTAGAGTTAAAAACTGTATATTTCATAATCTTTTGGCATGGTTACAACACTTTAGAACAAATATATGGTCAACAAAAACAAGTGCAACATGTCTTTTAACCATTGGATAGAAATAATGCATGATAGTCTTAATATTTCATATTTCAATTTGTCCTATCCTTTGAAGGTGAAATCAATCATAAGAATTATTAAATAACAAAGTGACCCTAAGCCATCTTCACAAAAACTTGCTTTATTCTTACAAAAAATACTAAATGTTCAAATAACAGCAGATATAATAAATCTAATACTGAATTAACAGGTATGAGAGAACGCACCTCAACAGTGATAGCGATACCAGATAGAGAAGTCTGATTTTTTGTCAAGGACAAGAAATCTGCTAACGACAACAAGTTCCCAGAATGCTTAGATTTTGGATTCCTCAACAGTCTGTATTTTGAAAACGGGTTCAATATTGAGGCTGCAGGGAAAGTAGAAAAGAGAAAAATATGTAAAATTTTTGTCGTAACATTTATCTGGAGGCAGCCAAGTGAAAGGCACCAATATGAAAGGGAAAAATTTGCCGTGGTAGTTTATCAGTGAGACATGATTGCCCTTTATAAAGTGAAAATATTTAAGCTAATTTCCTCTTTGTTCCCAGAACAGGACTTGTGTCAACGTGCATATATCTCATTCTAAATTTTGGCTGATTGAAAGTACTAAGCTTTGACAAGTCTGAATTAATTCCACGCAAATACAGAAATATAGAAGAACATTTGACCTAATTGAATAGCAAACAGCTATAGAACTTAAGATGACTTACGGGTCAAACGTTTAATATCATTCCACGTCAGGTTGAATGCAAATATGCCACTGACAGATTTGATCTCAGGGATAGTTATGGCAAATTTGATGAAGCTTGATTGGGCAACTGTTGTACTCTCTATAAGATCAATGGAGTTTAAGCAAAATGGTATTCCATCCTTTGACATTTGAACCGGACAGTCAAGAACATCCACACCATCAGCTATGGCCTTATTATATGCTAAGTTGGTACAAGCAGGATAATCCCCACTTGCTCCATATTTTGAGATAATCAAAGTTTTATCTGATACATAATAAAAAATAAATAAAGAAACAAATCAATAATGATGCAACTTTTGGTTCCATCAAATCCTCACACAATAAAAAAACTAGAAATCGCTAAAGAACAAGGTGAGAATACATATTACAAGATTATAACTACGTATACCTTGTTTCGTAGCATTGGTGCCCAACTGAGAAAAGCAACCTGCACAACAAGAAGACAACCCAATATCTACTTAATAGAGGAAACAGGAACTGTTAACGCAAGCATATAGACATGTTTTGAGGTTATAATTTATGAGTATGCAGAAGCAGCTAATATGGAGCACATGCTCATGCCTCGTGTATATGATATAAAAGAATGTTAAAATTGAGGAAGGAAATTATAGTAAGGTTAGCTAATTGAGGAAGGAAATTATAGCAAGGATAGCTAACAAGCATAGCAGTAAGGAAATTGAACACCATGACAAAATCTTTTACAATAGATGCTTAAATAAGATACAGCTGGACCCTATCTGATCTGCATAAAGCCCTGCCCTTAGTTCAAGGTGGGGGAGTGAATGCATCTTAGAGCTGCATCGACTCCATTCAATGGACAAGGACAAACACTGTGAGTCTATTTTAGGGAAATTTCTTTAGTTAAAATTAACTTACTCGTGAACTAATTTATAGAAGTTATTTCCTATTACCTTCAAAATCTGACTTTTAACTCATGAATAAGCTAAGTTTAGGTTATACGGAATTAATTTCATTTTCAATTTTATTGTTTCTCCTAAAAGTATTTATGGCAAAGATTCCTCCAAACAGACCCTATGTATCAGTGAAATTATGTTCGAATGGAGAAGTTTGAAGTGGAGGGGATGACAGCAGATTTTTCATTTCTAAATTTAGAAACATATAAAAGAGTCAGAAAACAGAACAAGTGATGATGATTGATAATTTACATGATAATCTCTGATTTATTCTTCAAGTTATTTTATCTTAATAAATTCTCAAATAGTTAGAATGTTTACATAAAACAAATACTTTTGGCTCTCCTCTAATATCTTCTATCCAAAAATTACCCTACGTAAACAGGATTTTGATCAGATCAAATGTCTTCTAATTGTGACAGACTATTCTGACAATATTGGAGAAAAATAAACAAAGTTACCTATAGCTTCAAATGGAGTAACGGGGAAATCAGACAGCACACCATCAACAGAGAAGTCACCGTTGTCTATGAACTGGAGGTACTCAGTAAGTGGATCATAACTGTAATTGAAGCTAGATGGAACATCATTATAAAAATCTGATCCAAAAACTTCCAGCCCCGCTTTATGTGCATCCGAGACCAAAGATGTATGTGGTTGTAGATAAAGACTTGCATCTACTGGCCATATGTATCCCTTTGGAACAAGAATTCCAGAAGCAAATGTCTTGATAAATGTAAGATTCCTTAAAAGTGATCCATAAGTCTGATTGGTTGATGGTTCTACGTCATCCTGATTCATAAACCGGAATACCAGTTTTGTTGTTTTTGGGTTGAAGCGTGATGATATACCTCTCAGAAAATTAACCTCGGGTGATGAGATATAACTGAAAACTATTCTTCTAGAAGCTGAAAGCACAAAGTTTCTCATACTCAAATTGTGCTGTGCGTAGAATGCATCGTGCTTTAAAATATCAGAGAAAACAATAGTTAGTTTTAAACAAACAAGCAGACTGAATCATGAGAATGGATTATGCATTCATTCCATTTACCTGAATATTCAACCATATTCCTTTTGGTTTTTGCTTAGATGTAACCAAATCATCAACAGTAAGAATTGGAAAAATCGAGCCATCAAACCGGTTGGTTCGAGAGTACACTCCCTGATTCACTGTCCAGAAGCAACAAACTGTCAGGAACACTATAAAATAACAACTTCAAAGCTCATTCGCAAGCTGGGAGAGATAAGTTAAAAGATTCAGCATTAGGTGCTAGACCTCACATCAGCAGCACACATTCACTATAGATAAGAATCGCTTAGTCCATCAAAATAAAACTACGTGTTTTAAATAAATTAAACTCACAGGCGACGCTGCTTAGGTCCTTCATGGTGTAATCCAGAGAAAAATAGCCACTGATGGGTTCTCCATTAACCAAGTAAGTTGTGGTTTTATTTGGGTAAGAGAAACTAATGAAAGTAGAATTTGCAAGGTTTATGTCTGGTAGGCAAATCCCAACTCCATCACTGGTTAACTGCACATCACACCATACATAGACATCCGGTCCACACGATATCACTGCCAAATTATAGGCACTATCACTGGAATCAGGAAATATTCCTGAAAATCCACCTCGTGCAACAACCAACGGCGGACCTCCTGCGAAACAAGAACACAAGTTTGTTTCAAAACACCTTGTGCAGTGAAAAAAGTGGCAACAATCTTTGACATTATATCAACAATCGTATTCACTCAGAGATTGGCCTCTAGATTGCATGCAAAAAATTGTTACCGCAGAAAATCCCACTTTCACAAGTGATGTGATGTGATATGACTAGAAGAGATAATATGGTTGAGTTAAGCCTAAATACAAATTCTAAAAATAGTTTCAAAACTTAAGTCAACAATTTTTGGTAAGTTTATCAAGTCACCCTTAGACCTTTAATACTGGACATGTTCGGTGGTTTAAGGAACTGTTAAAGATTCCACATCAACTAATTTATCTTGAGCCAAAACCATAATTCTATGCACTACATCAATTATCGACAAGCCAACACAGAGCATAGCTTGGTTATCCGAATCCGAGCTCAGCTCAAACTAAGCAATGAAAGTTGAGAGAAAAGAAACGCACAGATCCTACACTTGGTAGCAAGTTAGTTGATAATAATGGTTGAGAAAATAGAAAGAGAAGCAAAGATCGAAGTAAGAGAAGATACATTAGAAGAATGAGTGAGAAAAGTTTTACCGCTGAGTGTCTTCCAGGCAGATCTCTGAGCAGAGACGATAGCAAGAAGAGAGTTGAGAAGAAGAAGAAGAAGCACCGCGCGTGGAACAGAGAGAGCGCGTGGATTCCACATCCCGGCAACGTTGGTAGATTACGACGAGCTGAAGAACCCAACCACCTCAAAAAATCAAAGAGAAGAGGTAAGTGTTTCTATTTCTGTCACAATGAAGAAGCTCAACCTTTCCAAAGTGGTAGTGATGGCCTTTTGGTATTTTCCTTCTAGGGGTTATATCATCGTGAATTTACATATATATATATATACATATATATATATATACATATATATATATATATATATATATATATATATATATATATATATACATATATATATATATATACATATATATATATATATATATATATTATTTATTTATTTAATTGAATTTAATATTGTTGTGTGAAAAAATAAAATAAAAGAAAAATGTTGGGGAAAGTGGACAAGCTGGCTTGAGCTAAGCGCGGTTTTGACTGTTGTAGCAGTGGTGCGGCGTGGGGTCCACAATGTGGTTGTCAAAACTCTGGCAAGGGACACGTGGCGTCGCGTGATTAGTGAAAGGGAGTGGTTTGAGAAAACGCGCAAAACGGCGACGTTGTGCGTTAGTAAGTGGGTGTCCACCGTGGAAGCACAACGTGCGACCGTGAATTGCGACGGCGATGTGATGTGATGAATGAATGAAAGAATAGTGAGTGAGACTATTCTTTGTTTCTACTGCACTAAAATTAAATTACTAATAATAATTAATTATAAGACTAAATATGCATTAAAATCTAAATCAACTATAAAACGTTTCCAACATTAATGTAATCTATTGTTTTATGTTAAGTTAAGCCAAAGTGAAGTTATTTCCCAAGACATATTTAATATACCAAAATTTTGACAGATCAGTGAATGGAAGTTTTTTTTTTCTTCTTCAATGTTATGGTTGTTAAACTTTTAATGCTACTAATTCAAAAACATGAATTAATGACGTTTATAACTGGTAAAAAATTAACACTGACATTAAGTAGGTATGTTTTTTTAGAAGCTAATTTTGTTGGTTGTTCACCTCATTTAAAGAGAGTTTGTACTTATACATTCTAATTTGGTATAAAAAAAATAAAAAAAAAATAAGATTCTGTATTTTCGGCTAATTTTGTTAGTTGGTCACCTCATTTATTAAGATGAACTTATACTTTTTCTTAATTGGTAAAAGATAAAAGAAAATTGGCTCTTAGATTCTATATTTTTCGGGTAATTTTGTTGGTTTTGGTCAACTCATTTAAAGTAACTTGCACTTGTATTTTTCTTAATTGGTACAAAGAAGAGAAGAAGAAAAATTGGTTATTAGATTCTATATTTTCGACCAAATCTATCAAGGGCATTGTGACGTTATATTTATATATTTAATTCTCAAATTGAAATTGTGGATTTAATTTTCAATTAATTATTTATGCAAAAGTGTTTATATATTTGCAAAAAGTAAGAATGATTTTCAAAAAATATTTTAGCACTCAAGTCATTTTATATACGCATGAAAATAAACACGCAATGAATAACATCGGATTAAGATTACTTATTTATAATTTGTATTAAGGATAAAGGAATGAATAGTTGGGAAAAAAGGGACAATTAAATAAAAAAAAAGGAGTCATTAGATTAAAAAAAAATTATAAAGGAATTAGCGATTCTTACAAGTATTTATCCCTCTATTGAAATTGAAAAAACAAATATAAAAAGATGTTAAAACTATTTAAAAAAGAAACAGTGAAAATGAAACCAGTAATGTATACATAAGTATTTATAGCTAATTAGTCCATCGTTTATTTTTTCCTCTCATCAAATTTAAATTATACAATATTTTTAACTATTGATATTATGAAGAATAAATCATTAGGCTAAAAAGATAGGAATGATAGAAGACCAAGACTTTCTTTTATAATATGCAGATATTTGACTGGTGTATTCACTTCAGAAAACAACAATTTTGATTGTGAAATCTCAGATATAGCCATTAATATTTAAAAACAAAAGAGAATAGAAGAAGTTTCTCATAAATGTGTATGACAGCGAGCTTCTGTGCTCATCAATTTGAATTACGATGATGCTCCTACCCCACTCCCATAGATTAAATTATCAGTTTCTTTTCTTAATTCAAGAGATCATTGTCCTTTTGAGGCCAAGACTGTTTCAAACAACTAGTTTCTTTCATTATACTTTTCTCTCTTCCAAAATTTCTCTTGGAAAATAATATTTAGACACCTCTCTAAAAAAATTATACCCACTTGAAGTTAAAAAATAAAAAAAATAAAGGGATTTTTTTATTTGTTTGTGTGGAAATATCACCAGTTTTTTTCTCTTTCAATGAGTTGAATTTAAAAATAATAATTAAGAGTTGTGACTTGCATATTTTTTTTATTACCCTAGCTGGCAGGGTCCCTCCTTATTCTTATACCAATGGCCATGGAAAAAGAAAGGTTCTTTGTTTATTCCTCAAACAAAAGAAAGTGTATGTTGCATCACTTTCTGAATTGTATTGTCATCGTGCAAGTGGTTTTTCAATATATAAACTATTGGAAACAATCAACTTTTCATTTGGGAAAAAGGGGTTCGTTAGGTTAACTCTTTCTGGTGCCTCAAAGTTGAGCCATGAAAAGTGTAATTTGTGAAAATAAATGTATTAAAATGAGTTGTGTTCATAAAATATTCTAGTTTAAACCAATTACCTGTATTTTTTTTTTTAATTTTATGTGACAGTAGAAGGTGATGGGAATTTGCGTCCCAATAATTCTTTTAATGCAAGAGGCAAATGGAAAATGACATTGTGCATTATGACTAAAATTATAATTTAAGTTATTCTTGAAAAAATCTGTGGTTGAAAAATCAAACAAATGAAGAAAATGATTCCAAGTGATAGAAAACAAGAATGATGTTGTAGTGATAGAAAACAAGAATGATGTTGTAGTTGAAAGGATTATAAAAGATAACAAACCATAATTCATGTTTGACTAAGTTACAAAACTTGTTTTTCATAAGACAATATTTGGGCTTCAACAAGCTATAAACCAATATCTTGTAATGAATTTTGAGGCTCTATCATCAAACATTTTCAATAATGTCATCAATTTGGAAGTTCTTTATCTCTCACAGTTGAGTTTGTTGTATTTATGATACTACTTGTTATGGTTGTTGGAAGAATGATATCACTTGTTATGATTGTTGGAAGAATTTAAGGGGGCATAATCAATCTCGCCTTCAAGTGAGAGTCTTCATCATATGAGTCGGTCACCAGATCGGTGCGAACCATCAGCTCTTAGTCTCTCTTATACACATACATAAAGGAATGACACCACCTTTAACTCAAAATCTTAAGACTGTAGTAGATTTATGTGTTTTCTTTCTTATATATTGTTTAACTTTCTTATATTTTTATTTAATTAGGACTTAAACTCGCACTTGAATTCCCAACAGAATCCATTATCATTAAACTTTCAATCTTATTTCAATTATTAGTTCTCGACGTGTTTAACTTAATTTCCAAAATGGTCGAGAAAAGTTCCAATTTTGAAAATTCTATGGAAATGTGACTAATTGGTTGCATGAAATGGTGTCCTTATATTTTATGAAACTGTCCCAAAACGTGATGACAAGACAAAACCAACGCATGAATTTTCAAGGAAGTGCAAACTTAGGATTCCTTGATTCTAACTTTTTAACTTATTCTTTTGTGGCATTTTTTCCTTCTTAGCATTCCAAAGTCCTATATTAAATATAAATGAAAAAATCGAATGCACAAACACAAAGTTTTTGAAGTTTAAGTATGGTGTCATAGTCTTTGACTGTATCTCGTTGCTGTGAATATCTCCTAAAAAACCTCAACATTCTTTACAAACTAATGCAATCTTCAAGTTTTGATTCTTCAAATCACCAAACTTTGTGCACTTTGCCAAGTACTTTTTGAAGGAAAAATAGGATCACTACTTTGAATCTCAATGGCCACACTACTAGAGATTTTAAAAATTTGCATCAATCAAATTGAGGTTACATTTCCTTCAAAACTTCACTGTATTTGAAAGTATTGTTTTTGCGAGCAAAGAAATTACACATTCACATTTTGGAATTATGTCGATATATTCGTTAAAACCATGAGAAGTTTTTAATGTGATTTTCTATGTCCTTTAGCTATAGTATATTTTTCCATTTACCCTTTTGTGTGTAATTTAACAATAACAAAATAATTTGTAGTAAAATATCTATTTTTATTTATAAATTTAACTAAAATACTTTTTTGAATAAATAAAAATATTTAAAATGGTCAAAATAATTGTTTAGGGAAAAATTTAATAGATTAAGTTGTAACTCATCATAGTTTACGTCTTTCTTCATAAGTAATAATAAATTTATTACTTGTTTCGATACTAAATGTGAAATGTCTTGAGTCATATTTATATAAATAAATTATTACATTCCCTTAAAATTAAGATGCAAGTTAGTAAAGAGACAATGTTCTATATCATTCCATCCTCAATGTATAGTATGCGGTTAAGATATGCATGAATTTGATTTTGAAAAAAATTATCTAAGTCTGAATAATTGGAATTGATTTAAATTCAAATCTAGTCCAAATCTAAAAAAATAAATGAAATTAAATACAAATTTATATTTAAAAAAACTAATCTGGATTTTAAATCCATATTTTTTAACATAAAGTTTGAATGTTTATAATTTGATATATTCAAGTTTAAAATTAGATAAGTTTTTCAAATTCAGATTTTATGAAAAAATTTATTGCACTTTTATATGTAACTTAAATTACCATTCTCCTTTTGCATCTTTAGTAAATAAATTTGAATATAAAAACTAATAAATTATCCTAAATTTAATGTTATAGTCCTTTTAATATAATATACTTTGTATAAACACTAAAAGAGTCGTGTTTAAAATAACGATTTTTATTCGAGACGATTGTGTCAGTTTTGCATACTTTCATATATTTTATCACCACAAAGTATAAAATGGTACTACTTAAATTCATCGTTTAATATATTATATAAAGTGACGTTTTCAACTTTTAAATAATATCAATTAAAATTATTATTATTATTTTAATGAAAAACCAGTTTCAATGCAAATAACGGTCCCATCTAATTACCATTGTTTCGTTATTGTACGGTGTTTCTAATTATCATTTTTTTAATAAATTTTGGAATATATAATGTGACTTTGTATAAATGATTTGTAATCATCTACTAGTTTATATAATCTCATAATTTAATAAAAGTTTTTTTAATAATTACCAATAAAAAAATTATAAATAAAACCTGTTTTTTTTCTGGTATAAAACATTTAAATTAAACAACTAACATTTGTAATTTCGTAATATAAAAAATTGTAATTAACAAACATTTTGCATTAATTATTTGGTTTAAGATACAAAATAGTGAATCCAATAGTTAGACCAATATTTCAAAAGGTGAAAACAACCAAAAAAAAAAAAAAAAATTGAACAAAAATATTCTAAAAGTTATAAATATCCCTGTCAAAACACATTTTCTAAATTTATAATCATCTTTCCTAGTAAGCCCTATTTCTCTGCATAATATTTTCTTATCATTAATAGAGAACACCACTTTTAACTTATAAATAAAACATTAGTTTCATGTTATTTAATATAAATGACTATATTAAAATAAAATAAGATAGTAATATAAAAGCAAGTAAGTTTAATTAATTTCTTAACTCCGATATCAAATTACACATCATTAACATAGGCTTGACAACCCACATAAGTATGACTATAACGAGAACAAGCCATCTCATTATTTATGGAAAGAAAGAAAAAAAAATGAAAATAGTCAAATAACTGTAAATTTTACATCATCTATTTTCTCTCTCAAAAAGAACGAGTTATATTAAAGTTGTCCTTTTCTTTAAACTCATTGTCATCTAAAGAAAATATATGAAATTCTTAGAAGTTCTTAAAATTTACATAAAAAGAAGAATCTAATACTATATAGTAAAGTACGATCATTTCATCCTAAAAAAAATATCATTTTATTAATATATAATATTTAATTGAAAAAGGGAATATCAAATAAAAACAATGAATTAACAATAATATTAAAATAAAATTTTCCTAAAAATAATTTGATACATAATATTCACTTTCTGCTTAAATAACATTAATTTTTTTTCTCAGAATTAATGATGATTGGAACACACAAAAATTATGATATATTTATCCCTACTCTAACGGTAAACTTGCCAAAACATGAATTAATTAATTGCCTTCCCTAAATTCTTGAAGTTCCATCTTTCATAAAAGTTATTAATTGCATACTTGTCATTGCCTTTTGGTTCAGGAAACTGAAACTCACTTGTGTAATCAAGAGAAGATATTTATTCTGTTCCACAAGTTTAATAACTAACTTTTAATTCTTAAACAATTTATAATCAAATCAATATCTTTAATTTTTCTAAATGCTATTATTTATATGGTTAAGAGATGACAAATAAATAAATAATATTCAAAAATTAAAAAATGCTACAAGAAGAAATAGAAAATGTATCTGAAAAGATAAAAATAATATAATTTTTTTGACGATAAAGATCATAAGGCGGAATACAATATTTACTTAATTACACATTTTACCGTTAACATTTTACAAATTTTAATATCCATGTTTTTTCATGCATTTTATCATCAAAATTTTTTATTTTATTAATTTTATAAAAGGATAAAGGAAGTCACTTTTGTAGCTAATTCTTGCAAAATGACGTTGTATTAAACTCATTTTATTTATTCAAAACATGGGCGTGTAATCATAAATTTAATAGATTGATCTATAACAATATAAAGTTTTGGTAGTAAAATATGTTTTCGATCATAAATTTCGTATTAACGATAGTTAAATAGTAAAATATTATTAAATTTAAAAACACTGTATTAAAAATATAAAAAACTGTATATATTATATTAAAAAATGTATAACTCTTTTAGTATTAATGTATATCAAGAGGGTAACAACGTGGGTCTATTTTTTTTTTGGATGATAATTAGTTAACAAAAAAATAAAACATTTGATAAAAATGAAATGTGGTGTTGGGATAATTGTTTGTGGTTGGAATACTAAACCAAAGTCCCATTTTTTGGGGCATTGACTCCTAAGTCAATTCCATTTTGGTGGATAATATACAAAGTAGAATACATTTAAAGATCAAAAACAACCTTTGAATGGACACAGCTTTTTGTGACCCATTTGAGGGCCCTCAAAGTGTCCTAAATGGTTCAGTACTTGTAATGGAGGTCACTATTAACTAATTGTTCTCTTTCCATGGAAATAAAAATACAATAAAAATTATAATTATAATTATAATTTTATCTCAAATATGCAACTCTTAATTATTTTTTTATTCAAATCTTGTAATAGAAATTAAAAGTGTTACATTCCCATATTGTCCAAATAAACTACTAATATGAAACACATTGAGAAATTTAAATGGTTCGAAACACTCTTACTTGCGCTTTTTTTTTTGGAATCTTTTTTTAGGTTGATTCTTCCTTCCTGTACCTCCATGATTTCCTCCTGCAACCCATGTAGAAAGAAAAAATACAATTTTACTCCTATTCTTTCATCTTCTTCACCCCTGTCATGCACCCGCCACAACCACCCCATTGCAACAGCGAATAGAATACACAAGCCAACATTCACAACAAATTAATGGATCGTATTCTAAAATACAAAATTTACATTTTGAATAGAACAATTTAGAATATAAATATAATTTTTCTATTTTGAACTGAATAATTTAGAATACCAAACAGATTATTCAATTCAAAAAAATCTCGCGGTTCTACATTTTCTAACTAAAAATTTAGAGGAGTATTTTTGGTATTTTTAAAAATATGGTGTGGATGAAGAAGCTATGGATGTGCATAAAAGAAATAATCTTGAGTTTAGTATCTAAGATGTTCAATACATTTTTTTATGTCTAATAACATGTGTAACTAGATATTTATGATAATCTGATATTAATCCAATAACACGTAATAGAATATATCTATCAAATATTATTGGATAAAGTAAGAATTATTTCTATTTATATATTATAAATTAACCTAATTTCTAGTTAATAACCTTATCTATAAAATCTCTTGTTAGGACTCGTTATATCAAACTAGGGCTGTTTAGCAACCTTCATGCCTTTTCCTTCTTACACCTCCATAATTTATAAAATATCCATAATTTTTAAAATAATTATTTTATCCTCTTATTGGTGACTTCTAAATTACCTACTATGTAAATCTCCAAGAACAATCTTTACAAAATTTTTAAGACGTGATCTTGAAAACAGAATTTTTGCGAACAAGAATTTTGAAATAAGATTTTTAAAATATATAAAATGCATTATAGATAAGTTTTCCGAATAGGATTTAGAAAAAAATTTCAATATATGAAATACTTTATGGAATAAATTTATTGAAACAAGTTTTACGGGAAAAAAAATTAAAACATATAATACACGTTCTAAAACAGAATTTCCAAAACAAAAATTTTCAAAAATAAGTTTTGTCAAACATATATAACATCTTTTGGAACTAACTTTTTGAAATAACTCTCTCTTTTTCTTAGTTCTTTTAAAGATTGCATTGATGATGAAGAATAAAGGTGTGGTTGGAGGTGATATGACGGCGGAAACATGACAGTGACGACAATCACAAAGTGGTGCAACAAAAGGGTATAATTTAGTCTTTTTCCTTAATATGAGGTGCAGTTAGTAATTATGGATGTGCAGGAAGCAAGAGTCACTTCCATAACTCTTTTCTACAACTTCTTTGTTTTTGAAGATACTTGTGTGTGTAATGTTGCAGCAGATCTGCCCCACTCGTTAATGAGTTATGAATTTGATATTTATTGCTAAAAAATAATTAAGATAGGAGACAAAGAATTAGAATGTGATGTCGTGGGGTACATATTGTTGGACCAGATTTACGATTTGTTTTTCAAATCCTTAAACCTAATTCTTTTTAGTTTCTAATCGAAATTTTAATTGGCGTAAACTTTTTAAATATTTTTTTTATCCTTAAGTTATAGCATGAAGTGATAATTATAGTCATGTTGATTGTTCAATACTTTATGACGTCATATGATAATTTAACGAAATCAAGTATATTTTTCCAAAACTTTGTTAACTTGATATCTTCAATTGCATTAACATATTGGAGATTAAAAACCCAGTTTAGTGGTCACATAATCTAACGAAACAGTGGTATATAATTATTTTTATTAACTATGTTTCTTAATCTTGTGATTAAGTAAAACTTCTAAATGACGTGAGAAATAATCATTATTGATGGCACACATTGATTAATAAAAGATTAAAAAACATATTTAAATTATACATAGTAATTTAAAATTAATTTTATCCAACTTTACAGCAAACATCATTCGCCTTCTCGATTATATTATTGTTTCCAGCAAAAGTTAACAAAAGATTTCTCATTAAAACATCAGCTCCAAAATTCTTAAATATTCATGAACTGATAGTGATAAACTTTTTTTATACTACCATAAACGTTGCAGAGGAAAAAATATAAAAAATTTGACACGAGATCTGATGGAATACTAATATAGAAAGAACCGTGACAAAATATATTAAAAATATAATAATAATAATAATAATAATAATAATATATGATATAATGTTGCGTAATGCGGTGTTCCATTGGGCCCAAACCGAATCAAACACAGCTGTGACGAGGAACATGTGAGCCATAATGATCGGACGGCTGTAATTTGGTGTGATGAGACGAGATCAAAACAAAAAGCACATCAAAGTCGGTTGCAGAAAACACCAAAATAACTATACACCAAGACGGTGACGTGTTGGAAGGGTAGAGCGAGTTCAAAACCTACACGTACTCTTGCGGTTATCTCACGCGCCTAATGTGCAACCAACCAAAAAATAAACAAAACAGTATGGGACTTGGGAGTCTCACGGTGTCTTCTCTTCTCTGTCACTTTGCCTACCCACTAAGAAAAATCGATCCTTTCTTCTCTTTCCTACGCTTCTCTTCATTCAATGTGTTGGTAGTGAAACAGTGAAGGGTAGTTGAACATTAAAACAACCTATACCTCGTTTTTATGTGTGGGTATTTCTCGTTATTAATTTCACTCATTAACGTGAACAAATGCAATCACTGCAATGCATGTACCACCATCTGCGTGCTTCTTACTCAACTCCCTCTCGTCTTCTTTCTCCCTCTCAACATTCCCAATTGAATTTTGCTGTCTGGGGGGAGGGGTAAATAATATTAATCGCTTTGCTTTCATTAAAAAGAAGGAACATTGAACAGATGCGAAATGCTGTTGTACCGTATGTTTGATGGAATTGAGTTTCTGTTAGTTTTTTAAGTGATGGGTTTCTCAATAACTAATCTAACTAACTTTTTTTTTTTTTTTTTTTTGTATTTGTGTTTTTTTTTTTTTTTTTTTTTTTTTTTTTTTTTTAGGATTTGTGTTCTGTTTTTTATTTTTTTCCTTTTTGAGCTTATCGTTTGTTTGTGTTATCTGTCAGGATAACGTTGGAGAGGTCGGTGATTGTGGGAGATAAACCGCTTCTTGTTTTGGTTTTGTTGTAGATTTGGTCGTTATATTTGAATTCGACCGCGTAGCATTGCATCTGGCAATAGGTTTTTGAGTTACCAGGCATAAACGTATTGTTTGTGCTGCAAATACTTTTAATCTTTGGTTAGTGATTCTTCAAGATGTCTAAATTCGAAGGTGTTATTGTCTCCGATCAATGGCTTCAAAGCCAGTTCACACAGGTTGAGCTTCGCAGCCTGAAATCAAAAGTAGGTTCATTTTATTGCTTCCGTGTAATGGGCTTTTTGTCCAGTTTCAGTATTCTTTTAAATTTGATGGCTTTCATGGTTGGTGTTTTGTTTACCTTATATGGACCTTCTTCCTGCTGTTGTAGTTTGTCACTTTAAAGAATCAGAATGGTAAAGTTACATTTGGAGATTTGCCAGCTTTGATGGTGAAGCTAAACGCATTCAGAGACATGTATAGTGAGGATGAGATTAGGGGGATCTTGGGTGAATCACGCACTGATTTTACCAATGACATTGATTTTGAAATCTTCTTGAAGGTTAGTAGTCAAATTACCAGATTAGGAACCTTTTTCCATGTTGTCAACTTGAAATAATGGGATGATGTGTAAATTAGTTGCATTAATGAAACAGTTTGTGTGCATATAACAACATTAAATATATAATGTATGTAAACTTTGAATTGATTACGTTTTTCATGCAGGCATATTTGAATTTGCAAAGCCAAGCTACTGCAAAACAAGGTGGTAGGAGGCACTCCTCGTCCTTTCTCAAGGAAACTGTGACCACCCTTCTGCACACAATCAGTGAATCAGAAAAGGCCTGTTACGTTGCTCACATAAACAGCTATCTTGGTGATGATCCATTTTTGAAGCAATATCTTCCATTGAACCCAGCTTCAAATGATATATTTGATCTTGCAAAAGATGGCGTTCTTCTGTGGTATATAAGCAGGGTCTGCTGACTGTTGCATTTTACTTACGTGTGTATGAATCTGTAATATGCATTGACTTTGATACATGTTGTGTTTAATGCAGTAAGCTCATCAACGTTGCTGTGCCTGGGACTATAGATGAGCGAGCCATCAATTGCAAACGCAGTCCCAGTCTCTGGGAGGTCAACGAGAACCATACCCTATGCCTCAATTCTGCCAAGGCTATTGGCTGCACGGTGGTTAACATTGGTGCACAGGATTTGGTTGAAGGAAGAGTAAGTTTTAGCAGTCTGCACTCCACAAATTCTCATCGATATTTACTTAGGTTCCTAACTTATAGTCTTTGTCACATTTTTGTTGGTTGTTTGTGTTGCAGCCTCATCTTGTTCTTGGTTTGATTTCCCAAATCATAAAGGTAAAAATACTTGAACTGCATATATCATTCATTATTTTTAGGTTATTTGAATTTGTTTGTATGTTGAAATCACTTTTCTTATTGACCTGATAGATATTTTGACTTGTGGAATGATTAATTAGTCATTGTTTTCTTTTTTTCTCCCACTCTCTTGGATTTCAGATTCAGCTGCTGGCTGATCTCAACCTTAAGAAGACACCTCAACTTGTGGAATTGGTTGATGATAGTGAGGTAATGAGATATGTTTTTTTTTTTTCTTCTTTAATATCTTTTTTCATTGCAATCAAATCAAATTTTAATGTTTCATTCATTGCATATTGTGTTTTAGGATAACTGATGTATTTTGCATTTCGTTGCTGTCTCAGGAGATCGAAGAGCTTCTTAATTTGTCTCCCGAAAAGGTTCTTCTAAAATGGATGAATTTTCATCTCCAGAGAGGAGGATACGAGAAAACTGTCAGAAATTTTTCTTCTGATCTTAAGGTACTTGAGGACGTCTTTAATAGCCTTTTGTGCTTAGGGTTTGACTAATTTATCTAGAGGAATTTTGATTTCTTCAAATCCCAGCTTCTAAGCCAATAGTGCTATAACTCATGAAAGTTTTATCATCTGAAATTGAATCAAGCTGTTATAAATCCATTGTCCTAATTTGCTTGCACCCGTTTATTTACAGGATGGAGAGGCTTATGCGTATCTGCTGAATGTCCTTGCTCCTGAACATTGCAGTCCAGCCACCTTAGATGCCAAGGATCCCAATGAAAGGGCAAATCTGGTTATTGATCATGCAGAGAGAATGGGCTGCAAAAGATACTTGAGCCCAAGGGATGTTGCCGAGGGTACTTCGAATTTGAATCTTGCATTTGTTGCACAACTGTTTCATCACAGGTATGAAATGAATTGCATAGTTAATTTTATGCAGACTATTGGATAATTTAAATAAATACCCGTATGCATGCGTGCACTTTTCTTTAGTGGAGGATTTCTTTTTCTTGGTTTGTTTATTGTATCATGATCATAGTTATTTTCATTCATTCTTTAGTTGTGGGCATTGTAATGCATTAGAATCTCATTCCGTGTTGACATCAAGCATTTAGTTTATTGGTTTTCTTGAAGTACGTATGTCTGATGTGTTTGCAAACACAAAGACATAAAGCAGACATTATTGAGTCAGAAAACACTTTAGTTTTGCATCATTACATATGTTAATTTCTGGATTTGTTTTTTCCATTTAAGTCCTGTAGTTATTTAATTAGGGCCCTACACAATGCAGGAGTGGTCTATCTACAGACACTAAAAAGATTTCCTATGCTGAGATGATAACAGATGATGTGCAAACATCTAGAGAAGAGAGATGCTTCCGAATGTGGATCAATAGTCTTGGTATCTCTACACATGTAAATAATCTATTTGAGGATGTCAGAAATGGGTATGTGTTCCATTTCTTAAACTGCATTTATTATTTTGTCAAAATCAAAAGCCTTGTATATGCCTAAAAATGTAAATTTTCTTGGTCTCAAAACATATTTATTCACTTATATGTAGAGGCCTTCAATTGTTCTGTTTTTTAATAAACTTACATAATTCTTTACCTTATCTTCTATTTGAAGTTAGGATAATGCTCCTGCTATCCCATGTTGGGTAAAAGTAAGTGGGTATATGTAGAGGCTCTCAATTCCTCTGTTTTTTTAGTACAAGTAACTTCACTTATTTTTTTGTCTTTATGTTTAGTACAAGTAATTTTCCATTTATCCCATGTTGGTAGAAAGGAAGTGAATGTCATATCCAACTTCATAAAATTCACTGAGTGTTTGATTCCTTTTACTTTCTGCATGTAGATGGGTACTTTTAGAGGTGTTAGACAAGATTTTTCCTGGATCAATTAACTGGAAACGGGCAACAAAACCTCCAATTAGAATGCCATTCAGAAAAGTAGAGAACTGCAATCAGGTCATAGAAGTTGGTACACAGCTGAGATTCTCACTAGTCAATGTAGCTGGCAATGACATTGTGCAAGGAAATAAGAAGCTCATTATTGGTAATATCTTCATCTCGTCATAGCTTCCACACAAATGTTATGGACATAAATTGCTTTATTTTTTTGTGAGCTTTTTTAAGTCCCCTTTTCCCACCTATTTCTTTAGCTTTCAATTTGATCTAAAATATCATGCTTTATTTTCCAGCTTTATTGTGGCAGCTGATGAGGTTCACTATGCTTCAACTTTTGAAAAATTTGAGATCTCATTCCCAAGGAAAGGAGATCAGGGATGCAGATATCCTGAAATGGGCAAACAGAAAAGTGAAGAGCACTGGCAGAACTTCTCACATAGAGAGCTTCAAGGTTTTCTCCAAAAGAAATTCTGTTTTATTTTTTGTTAGTAACAATGTTCTGCAACAGAACTATAAATGATGATTTACTAGTGACACATTTTTTTATCCAACTTATGTAAAGGACAAGAGCTTGTCAAGTGGACTCTTTTTCCTTGAGCTTCTGAGTGCTGTTGAGCCCAGAGTTGTCAATTGGAACCTTGTTACCAAGGGTGAAAGTGGTATGATTCCTTTCAAATGTTACCATTTTGTATAGATAGACATATAGATATCTATAGGATTTGTATACAGTGAATAAATTTGCTATTTTCACATCCCTTCCAAATTGGCTTAATTTGTTGATGTAGATGATGAGAAGAGGTTGAATGCCACCTACACAATCAGTGTTGCAAGAAAGCTTGGTTGTTCCATTTTTTTGTTACCTGAGGATATAATGGAGGTATGGTTGGCCACCCGAGAGTTTTATTCATGTTTGCAACAAAACTTTATCCACTCCAAACTGTTTGAAAACAAACTTTTTCACAAACACTAATTAGAGAAACATGCAAGGTAAAATGAATTAAACTTTTCCCACAAGTTAACTTTAATAAAATTTGTTTCATCTAACATCTTAAAAGGCTGAAATGCATAGTTTAATTTTAGCTCATGGAAGAAATTTAATTCATTTTTCCTTTTTATTTTCCTCTGTTTACACAGAAGCTCATTCAACAACATATAAAAAACAATTAGCTAGACACATTCTGTATTGACTTTGTTTATGATGTGCCTCTCACTCTTTCTTGGTTGATCTCATGGCAGGTTAACCAGAAGATGATTCTGACTCTTACAGCCAGTATAATGTATTGGAGCCTGCAACAACAGGCTGAAGATCCAGATTCATTTCCTTCACCTGCTGACACTGCAACTACCACCACACCTGAAGCATCCCCAGCACCTTCTGTTTGTGGTGAAGATGAAAGTTTCTCCAACTTGAGTGTTGATGATACCACCTCCGACAGCACAGCCTCTTCACAACCGGAGTCTGATGTTGTTTCTGCAGCAGATGAGGTGTTATGAGGTGATGTCTGCTAGATGTTTTTGTTAGAGGAAAATATAGTGACATTGCAGAGCTTAAGGAAGCATCTCCACCATGTCTCCACCTTCAGAAAAAGGTTAAGGATGTAAACAAATATATAGAATGGTAGATGTGAATAATTTGTACAAAATATCTAGTTCTTTGCAGAGGAATGCATGCTTATTCAGAGGGATCAGAATGAATAAAAGCTTTAGAGGGAAAGAGAGAAGCGAATGTGATCAATTCACACTACTGTATTTGTATTTTGTCATTCGTTACGTTATGATGGCAACCAGCAACAACAAGTATAATAAGTTTTCATTCATTGGAAATATTTCAGAATTCATATGATAGATAATGTTTCTATATTTGTACATTTGTTTTGTTGAGGAAATGGATTAGAAATGTTAACATTTGTTGGAGCGCTTCTTCCTGCACCTGGACCTCGATAGTATCTTCATGGACCTCTATGGTATCTTCATGCACCTCCATACGAAATCTGAATAGACTATTTTACCCTTAATATTAAATTTTTAACCTAACCCTACTCTTCTCCTCCTTTCACCCCAAATCACCCCGTCCCTTATTCTTGCGACAACAAAGTTTTTCTTCAGCGATCAAGTTGGTTGTAGCCTTTTTTTAGTTTTGTGATTAACGGGAACCGTCATTTGCAATTGAAGTAAAAGTAAGGTCTGTTATATGATTTATATACTATTAATTAATGCAGACAAAGTTTTTCCTTCAAACTTATCATACTTTTGGTTTTCTCCTTCATTTCTGAATTATTTACTAACTTAGTTTTACTTTAGCTTTAATTTATACATAAATTAATAATTAATGCAGTTTTTGGCAATGAAAAGATAAAGAAGTTTTTCATTCAAAATTACAAGGATTTTGGATTTTCTCATTCACTCTTATTTTGACTTTGACTTGAATGCATTAGTTAATTATTATGATTTTGGGCAATAATGAGACAAATAAGTTTCTTTTTCAAATTTATTAGGCTTTTAGTTTTCTCATTCATTTATGGATCCTTTGCCAATCTATTTTCACTTTGTCATTTCTTAGTACATTTGTTAATAATTAATGCAGTTTTGAGCAATGGAGAAACAGAAAAGTTTCTCCTTCAAACTCCCCAACCTTTTGGTTTTCTCATTCATTCCTGGATTCTCTACCAACCTATTCTGACTTTAGAATTAATAACTAATACAATTTTAGACAATAGAGAGACAAAGTTTCTCCTTTAAATTCACCAGAGACTTATTAATTTATTAGACAATGGAGATACCTGGCAATGGTCCTTCAAACTCACCAGGCTTATTCATTTCTCCACCAACTTATCTTTACTTTGACTTTAATTTCTTGTTCATTTATTAATAATTAATGCAGTTTTGAGCAATGGAGAGACAAAAGTCTCTCCTTCAAACTCACCAGACTTTTGGTTTTCTCATCCATTCCTTGATTCTCCATCAACCTATTTTTTTAATTTTTACTTTTTACTTTGCCTTTAACTTATTAGTGCATATTAATTAATGCAGTAGGCAATAAAAAGATAGAAAAATTTCTCCTTCAAACTTATCGAGCTTTTGATTTTCTAATTAATATAGTTTTAGACAATGGAGAGACTAGAACTTTCTACTTTAAATTAATCAGGTTTTTGATTTTTTTTATTCATTCTTCATTCTTCACTCATTTATCTTTACTTTGACTTTAATTTTTTATAGTGTATTTATTAATAATTAATACAGTTTTAGACTGAAAAAATAAAGAAATTTTAGACAATGAAGAAATAAAGAAATTTATATGTCAGTATAATTATCTGCATATTAATAACCAACTTTACAAAATTTATTGAAACTAAAAAATATTATATGAATACCAGGCAAGTTTTTATTATCAAAATTTTCTCAATGAAAAGTAATTTACCCTTTAGCTCAAAATGTGCTTAGAAATTACGATGCCTAAGACAGAGTTAGAGATTTAAATCTTAATTTAATATTATTTACTTTTTTACCATAAAATTAATCATCAAATTTACAAGTGAGCGATGATAGTATTTTATTAAACTATAATTTTTTCACCAATAGCAATAGTTACATGTGTTATTATATCATATATTTTGAAAACAAAGCAAAAAAATAAAAAAATAATATAATGTATTATTTTTAAGGTATAACTAAGTTTTATGTTTTCTTTTAATTTTTAAGTAATGTCAATTGATTAAGGTTTTATTAATTAGTTTTCCATCAACTTATTTTTTTATTGATATTTACACATGATTTTATGACTAATAATATAAAATGATATTGTTATTGATGTAAAATAATAAAAATCATTTCATTCAATTAATAAAATAATCAAACCGTGAAAATATAATTTAAAAATATAAAATTTTTAAATACTTAATAAAAGATCAACATAGCCTCAACTAAGTAATATTTAAAAATATAAATATTTTAAATATTTAATAAAAATATTAATAAATTTTCAATTGAAAATAGTTAAATTTAAGATGGACTTAAATTTTAATTAAGTTTATTTTTAATAAAATATCAATTTCTTTTGTATGCACTTTGCAATTTTTTAATTTTTTCAAAATAAATTAAAATAATATTTTCAAATTACTTTCCTCTACAGTTTCCATTTGTTTAAGAATTAAAATATAAAACTAAACATGATTTCATATTTAAAAAATATTCAAAATAAATTTTAAGTAAAGATACAAAAGAATCTAACATGTATCCATACAAAATAATAAATAGAATCTTTAATTAAATGCACAATCTTATCCTATCATCAACCTCTACTCTTATTTTTTTTTTTTTTGATTTAATCTTAAATTCCCTCGTTGAATTTCAATCCATACTAATTTCAACAGTTTATTTAGAAAGATAAGAAAGAGGGTCAGAAATAGATGTAAAAAATATTTTTTTTTCCAACTTGTTAAATAAATAATAATTTTACACTCACACAAATTATAATGACATTCCTATTTTGATCTGAATACTTTGTATTATTATCAATAAAAATATTGATAAATAATATATCATATCATGTTAAAATTTATATTTCGATATTAAAAAAGAAAGTCTTAAATACTCGGGTGTTAGGTACACAATTTGAGTAAAAGATAATATGTCAAATATAAATTTATTACTATATATATATATATATATATATATATATATATATATATATATATATTACAATTAATATATCATGAATAAATCTTGTATGTATATTATAAAAAAGTAATATTATATATTACAACACGTATTGTTCATTTTACATCATGACGTATACTGTTATACATACATCATAGATAAAAATATGTATAAATTCATTTTATCTTTTTTGTTTAACGTGATCGTAATATATAAAAAAGATCTTATTTCGTATCTCTAAGTTATTTGTTTCTATTATCGTAATCGTAATACATATAAAAATATCTTATGGTAATAAATATAAAGATATTATTTCTCTTATCTATTTCTGATTTTATCCTATTTGTTATCTATTATCGTACTCTATAAATATGATCGAAACATCCTTAATTTTCAATTTGGAGAAAGTGTTGAAAAGGTTCTCTGTGACAGGTGGCGATCTGAGTGAGGAAGAAGAATAGTGACGTGGCAACTTCTGTGAAATTCACTCTTCACTTCCTCTTTTGCTTTCGTTTCTTTCCCTCGCTCGTTACAAGGTTGTTGCACTGCTCCATCCTTGTTTTTTTTTTCGATTTTCGAATTTTGGGTTTTTATTGTTTCTGAACATTTTCTTTTTATTTCTGCTACCATTGCATTTTGCAATTCGTTACACTTCTCCACCATTGATGAGTGGTTATGATTGCTTGATATATAGTTACTAACACCTTTGATTTTTGTTATCTTGTTTGTGGAAAGTTAAGGCTTTTGGAATGAAGATGGATAGGTCCTCATATTCAGATTATGAGGAAGAGTTTGAGTCTGAGGTTCAGTCAGTCTCTGTGTCAAATTACCATCTTTTTGACGATAAGGGTTGTCCTGTGTCTTTTGATGTATTGCCAATTCAATGGGATGATTCTGAGAACTCTGGTGCGTGCAATGAGAAGGTGTTTCTTGAGGGGGATGCTGATGGCGGGCTGTTGAAGATTTGCATGGAAGTGACTGCATGGAGGTTTGATCTTTCCAATGTGAGGCCCGAGGTATTCTTGCTGGCAAAGGATGGAAGGTGGATCGAGATTCAGAAGCCTAGGAAGAGTTTTCTGGCAACAATAAGGACTGTTTTGATCACCCTTCGTTTCCTTCATACTGTGAAACGAAAACATAGAATGTCCGTGGATTCTCTCTGGAAAGACTTGAGCAAGGATAAAGAGTTGAGGTATTTTTTTTTTACTCTGAATTTTCTTATTCTGATCATTGACGTATGTGAAACTGCCTTTCTTAGATTATTTTTTCTGAAATCTTTTTGTAGCTTTTATGGGTCTAAGCCTTCAGAAGATGATGTATCGAACCACATGCTTTTGATTGACGAAGCTTCTAAAAGGGATGCTGTCTTAGCTAAGTCTAAGGTTTGTGTTTCTTTTCTTTTTAGTCTTACTGTTGCTTCCAGAAATTTTTCGTGGGTGGAATATTTGTCTGATATCTGAATGAGTGTTAAGACTGTTACAACTGTTACAAAGTAAGTAAACATAATTTTTTCTAGAGTTTTACACCAACAGCACATATGAACAGTGACCATATGTACGAATGAGTTAGAAGAAACAAAGTTTGAACAAAGAGACTAATTAGTAACTAAGTCTGTATCTAAATCTGTGGGGGGTAAGACTCGATATTATGGATTGATTTTCGTACTGCATTTCATATTAAAAGGGACAAATGGTAATAATATTAGGAAATAGTAAAAATGTCGTGACTGTCCCCTAAAAGTGCCCAAGTAGGTCCGTACCTGCATAGAAATTGCCATTTTACTAAAAAACGAGTTTTTCCCTCTCCTTCATCCGTACGAATGGAAATTAATGATTAGAAGTATTTTTTGAGTCTGACATTGTACCCTAGTTATCAATCTTGATTTCAAGGTACAGATCCCATGATCATATTTTATTCTATACTTAATTTGTTTAAGTATATTTTTAAGTAGGTTTTTAATGGAGTGTATCTGTCAAACATTTCTTGTTGAGGAAGTTAATTGATGGAATTCACATATTGCACTATGTTTTTTAACCACTTTGACTTCCATTGTTGATGGGATGAAGAATATATAACCATAACTTGTGTCAGATTGATCCCTTTTTAATTTCATTTTAAGGGGTCTATATATGACTCTTCTTTGCTCTTTATATTGGATGATGCATATATAGGATTTCATGTTTAGGACTAGTTCTGAATTAGATAACGTGTTTTGATCTCACGTATTGTGCTGTCCTTGGGAATCTGCACGCAGCAATGAAATTTTTGATCAATTGAGCTCTGTTTCTTTTACTTTTCCGTTTTCATTATATATGACTTGTTTTTTGTTCCCAACATGTGTGCTTAATTTTAATGGAAATTTCACTATGACTTATACAGCTTTTGCTCATGGTTTTGGAGAAACTGAAGAGTAAAAAATTTCTTGATGAGGTCTGTTTTTACAATTATTGAACATGATTTTCTCTGAGGCATTTAATTCTAGCCTTGTGTTTTTTTAATGATTTTTTCTTTTTTTATTTCAGGAAGTTAATAATTTTGAACAGCCTAGACTTTCAGTTGTTGGAATTGACTATGATATGCTAGACATATCTGATGAGGAGTCTGAAGAAATGGATGTTTGTGCACTTTGTGATAATGGTGGTGATGTTATATGGTATGTTATTTTTTTCAGATGGGTTAATTTATTTTAATAATGTGTTTGTCCTCTTGTTATATGGTATGTTAAGAATTATTTGAATAGAGACTACATGATAATACTTTATATTTATATTAGAATTATTCGCTTCCCTATTGTATAATAGTTTGAGTTTTTCTTCATAATTTAACGTTATTTAATATTAATTGCAGTTGTGAAGGCGTGTGCATGAGATCATTTCATGCTACGAAGGAGGCTGATAGAGAAAATAATTGTTTTTCTCTCGGTTTTACCCAGAAGGAAGTTGATGTATGATGGTGCTCTATTGTTTTCTTTTTATATTTTATTTCTCCTTTTCCAATTTATATAATTGCGAAGAAATTTGTTTGACTGTGGCCATGGCAAAATTATGCAGGATATCCGGTACTTCTATTGTAAGAATTGTGCATATCGTCAGCACCAATGCTTTGCATGTGGCAAGCTGGGGTCTTCTGATAAAGTTATCGGTGCGGAGGTATAGTAATGGAAATAGCTTCTCTTCTTGCTTACATCATTTAATTATTTTTCTGTGGCCGAATAATGTGCCTCCTTGTCATTGTTAATCAAACTAACGGTTGTTTAATACTGTATATTGATTTGTATATTGATTTTTAGTCATTGTAGTAGAATTGAGCAAATTGAAAATCAAGCATGCCCTTTGAATCTTACATTTCTCCCCCTTTTTTCTTCAACAAATAACGCAGCTTTTTTGTATTACCCAACCCCAAAAGTAATTTTATTAAGGGATGCTAACAGGTCTGTCATTTCCTTACAATGTTGACAATTTATGAAAACTAACCTGGACATGAATAGTATTGTATCCATCCCTAGTCTCACACCATATATTCTTGTGAATTACTAGTCAAACACTTCTCCTGCTTCGATGTGTGTTCTGTCTTGCACTGACTATGTTTGATTCATTAATGTTTGGAACTAAGTTTATGTGAATTCACCTTTCAGGTTTTTAAATGTCCTTCTGCGACTTGTGACCGTTTTTATCATCCACCTTGTCTTGCAAAATTACTTCCCGAGGTAGTCAAGCATGGCACACCGGAATTTGAGAGATATACTGCTGATGGGATTCCTTTTGCTTGTCCCCTTCATTATTGTTGTGTCTGTAATGGTTTGGAAAATATGATGGATCCCGAGTTGCAGTTTGCTGTTTGTAGGCGTTGTCCAAAGGCATATCATCGTAAATGTTTGCCAAGGTTTGTCGTATTTGATTATGTGTTTCTTGTCTTCATTTTATAATTCTAATTGACAGTGTTTAGAGGATTGATTCTCCAATGACATTTTTCAGAGAAATTACTGCTGACAAAAATGGGATACTAAGGGTTTGGGAAGGTCTTCTACCATGGAACCGCATTCTTATATATTGCTTGTAAGTGTTATGGATTTTTTAGTTTTTCAATTTGTACTTATTAATCTTTGATGTAACTATGTTTTTATGTTTACATCCAGAAATCATGAGATTGATCCTGAACTTGGGACTCCTGTAAGAGATCATATAAAATTCCCCAAAATAAAAGATACTGCTCAAAAAATTGATACTGTTGAGCAGAAAAAGTCTTCAACTAAAAAGAGGGTTATGTTAAAGAAAAATATTGACTCAGATGGCTCATCTGGCAAAAGCACTGGTAAAGGATCTAAAGTGACTGGAAAACTGTCTTCTGACAAAGTTGGTAGCAAGAAGCCATCTAAAAAGAGGATTTCTAGTTCAAATATGTCAAAAAAGCCAAAATCAAAAGAAGGTAAGAAATTGCACAACATTAAGAACGAGGGTTCGGAACAATTTGAGCAAGACAATCAGAAAAATAACAGTGATATTAATTTACTGTCTGTCAAGCCTATTGGAAAGGTTAGTTTTAGATTATTATGAAAAGCATATCATAATTTAAAGTAATTCTACCAAGTTGTTAACAATTTTTCGGAATTGAATTTACTATGTTCCATGCTTTTAAGAGTGATTAAATGGTGTAATCAAACTGTATCAAGCCTTAACCCCAAGACTAAGTGGATCCCATCATGTATATTGCAGTTTTATTGTCTATTCAAGTTATTTTTTCATGGATGCATCTTGGCCTAACCGCAGTATTTCCTTTTTCCCTGTTCCTACCCTTTTTATGCAGCCAAATCATCTACCTGGCTCAGTTGTTGTACATGACAGACAAATGGATGAAAGGAATGTAAAGGATCCTATTCTCTCCCTTTGGAGCCCCTCTGACTGGACTTCTAAACACAAGGTCATAGCCCAAGAGTATGATCATGTGTGCAGCGAGCATCAAGTGTTAGAAACAGAAAAATTTAAGTCTGACACCTTGGCTGCTGCTGTTCATGCTACCGGTGGAACTTATGCTGACAATTCAAAGTTAACTGATGACCAAGAAGACCAAGCATCTGAAACTGGTAATGGTCATAAAAGTAGCTCACATGATAATGGTGACGAATATAGGAAGGACAAGCCTGAGAAGTCACGAAGGAAGAGGAAACATATTGAAGAAAATAATACACAGGCAGCTGTGATTTCAGCAGCCAAAAGACTGGCTGTAAGAGACATGCCTGATCATATTGAAGAAAATAATACACAGCCAGCTGTGATTTCAGCAGTCAAAAGACTGACTGTAAGAGACATGCCTGATGGAGTAGGACCTCGTAAATTCAGCAAAAGCATCAGTTTTGGTCGTAAAGGAGGTCACCGTTTTGGATTTGGTGGATTGCATGGTTTTGCTACTGCTCCTAACTATGAGTATGCAAGCAAACATTCGTGTGGTTGGCTAGAAGAGTAGTTATTTAAGTTTTCTTTTTGCAAAATCTTGTCCCCCCTCAATACATACACTGATCAAGGGAAGAAATCTCCTAATAGATTAAGGTTGACCAATATTCTTTTTGTAGAAAACTTGCATAAAATATATTCTTTTAGGCGGAGTACCTAATATACCGGACTACTTTTTATCGTATGGAAGCTCTTTTTTCTTTAAATTGTAATTGATTCGAATAAATCACATTTGTAAGGATTGGAATTGTTTATTAAAATTTCATTTTTTTTTTCTTTAAACAGTTGTTTTTTACTTTTATATTTTTGAATGTTATTGAATGTTTATAATTTATAAATTTATGTTTGATTTTAGTTTTTCACATTATAAAATTATTATAGTATTTAATAAGTGAAAGTATATTATTAATACCACAATTACTGATCTGAATTTGAAAGTATTAGTTTAGAATTGGCATGACTTCTAACTAAAAATGTTGTGTTCTTTGTTGAAGTTAAAATGTTATAATGGAACTAAACCTGACAGTAATGCTTAATTTCTTTGATTCGTTTTAATGATGAAAAAAAATCATTTTCCACATTTATGTTGGTTGAAATGTTTGTTACAATGGGTTCATAGGGCGTTGGAAACATTGTATCAGAAGAAGTGTAAGTAATGATAGTGTTGTTTTGTTGCATTTTTATACTTTATGATGTAGCTTTTCTTGTACTAACATTGCAGGAGTGGTCTATCTACTGACACAATGCAGTGTAAGTAATGATACTGTTGTATTTAATTAGGGCCCTACACAATGCAGGAGTGGTCTGTCTACAGACACTAAAAAGATTTCCAATGCTGAGATGATAAGAGATGATGTGCAAACATCTAGAGAAGAGAGATCCTTCCGAATGTGGATCAATAGTCTTGGAATTTCTACACATGTAAATAATCTATTTGAGGATGTCAGAAATGGGTATGTATTCCATTTCTTAAACTGCATTTATTATTTTGTCAAAATCAAAAGCCTTGTATATGCGTAAAAATGTAAATTTTCTGGGTCTCAAAACAGAATGACCAAAACATATTTATTCACTTATATGTTGAGGTCTTCAATTGTTCTGTTTTTTAATAAACTCACATAATTCTTTTCCTCATCTTCTATTTCAAGTTAGGATGATTCTCCTGCTATCCCATGTTGGGTAAAAGTAAGTGGTTATATGTAGAGGCTCTCAATTCCTCTGTTTTTTTAGTACAAGTAACTTCACTTATTATTTTGTCTTTATGTTTAGTACAACATGTTGGGAAAAAGGATGTGAATGTCATACCCAACTTTATAAAATTCACTAAGTGTTTGATTCCTTTTAGTTTCTGCATGTATATGGGTACTTTTAGAGGTGTTAGACAAGATTTTTCCTGGATCAATTAACTGGAAACGGGCGACAAAACCTCCAATTAGAATGCCCTTCAGAAAAGTAGAGAACTGCAATCAGGTCATAGAAGTTGGTACACAACTGAGATTCTCACTAGTCAATGTAGCTGGCAATGACATTGTGCAAGGAAATAAGAATCTCATTATTGGTAATATCTTCATCTCGTTATAGCTTCCGCACAAATGTTATGGAGATAATTTGCTTTATTTTGTTTAGAGTTCTTTTAAGTCCCCTTTTCCCACCTATTTCTTTATTTTTCAATTTGGTCTAAAATATTATGTTCTATTTTTTCAGCTTTATTGTGGCAGCTGATGAGGTTCATTATGCTTCAACTTTTGAAAAATTTGAGATCTCATTCCCAAGGAAAGGAGATCAGGGATGCAGATATCCTGAAATGGGCAAACAGAAAAGTGAAGAGCACTGGGAGAACTTCTCGCATAGAGAGCTCGAAGGTTTTCTCCAAAGAAAATTCTGTTTTATTTTTGTTAATAGCAATGTTCTGCAACAGAACTATAAAAATGATGATTTACTAGTGACACATTTTTTTATCCAACTTATGTAAAGGACAAGAGCCTGTCAAGTGGACTCTTTTTCCTTGAGCTTCTGAGTGCTGTTGAGCCCAGAGTTGTCAATTGGAACCTTGTCACCAAGGGTGAAAGTGGTATGATTCTTTTCAAATGTTACCATTTTGTAGATAAACAGATCCTTTGTATACAGTGGAATAAATTTGCTATTTTGTCATCCCTTCCAAATTGGCTTAATTTGTTGCTGTAGATGATGAGAAGAGGTTGAATGCCACCTACACAATCAGTATTGCAAGAAAGCTTGGTTGTTCCATTTTTTTGTTACCTGAGGATATTATGGAGGTATGGTTGGCCACCCGAGAGTTTTATTCATATTTGCAACAAAACTTTATCCACTCCAAACTGTTTGAAAACAAACTTTTTCACAAACACTAATTAGAGAAACATGCAAGGTAAAATGAATTAAACTTTTTCCACAAGTTAACTTTAATAAAATTTGTTTCATCTAACATCTTAAAAGGCTGAAATGCATAGTTTAATTTTAGCTCATGGAAGAAATTTAATTCATTTTTCCTTTTTATTTTCCTCTGTTTACACAGAAGCTCATTCAATAACATATAAAAAACAATTAGCTAGACACATTCTGTATTGACTTTGTTTATGATGTGCTTCTCACTCTTTCTTGGTTGATCTCATGGCAGGTTAGCCAGAAGATGATTCTGACTCTTACAGCCAGTATAATGTATTGGAGCCTGCAACAACAGGTTGAAGATCCAGATTCATTTCCTTCACCTGCTGACACTGCAACTACCACCACACCTGAAGCATCCCCAGCACCTTCAGTTCTTTGCAGAGAAAATGCATGCTTATTCAGAGGGAAAGAGAGAAACGAATGTGATCAATTCACACTACTCTATTTGTATTTTGTCATTCTTTACGTTAATGATGACAATATTTCAGATAATGTTTTTATATTTGTACATTTGTTGTTTTTTAAGGAAATGGATTAGAAATGTTAACATTTGTTGTTGTACCCTTATTTGTTGGTTCCAATTGTGCAATTCTTGTGGAATAACATTTTATGCATTTTTTTTTTATCTTGACCACATTATTATTAAAAATATCTTGAATTTCTTTCCATCTATTTTATTGACAAGTTACTCTCATTTATTTTTTCTGTTTTTTCAATAAATATTTCCTAAGTTACACTGTGAAATTTGTTTCCATAGTTCTTGTTGTTCCAATTTTTTTTTTTTTTTTAAAATGTATTGTAGATAGTATTTGTGTTACATTATTGGAATTTGAATTTTAAATTATTTGGTTAAAAAAACATAAAATTGTGAGATTCAAATTATATATATATATATATATATATATATATATAATGTAATATTTTTAAAGTTTAATTAAGTTTTAGTTTCTTCTTAGAATTTCAATTGAATTCAAATTTTATAGTTTGACGATTACTTAAGATGTTTTATATTTTTCAATTAAATTTTTATTAATTATTTTTTTCATCAACTTAACTTGCTTATTAATCTCCATGTAGGATTTTGTAAATAATGTAAAACAATACATTATTGATGTAAAACAACAAAATATAATTTACTCTATTAATGAAAAGACTAAACGATAGAAACACAATTTAAAAATATAAAAATTTTAAATACTATAAAAAAATTAATAAACCCTCAACTGAACACAATTTAAAAATATAAAATTTTTAAATACTTAATAAAAAAATTAATAAAGAGTCAATTGAAAATAATTAAATTTAAAATAAACTTAAAATTTAATTAAGTTAATTTTGAGTAGAATACCAATTTCTTTTGTACGCACTTAACAGTTTTTTAACTTTTTCAAAATAAAGTAATAATATTTTTCAAATTACTGTCCTCTAAAGTTTTATTTTTCTTAAAATTAAAATATAAAACTAAACATTATTTCATATTTTAAAAACTATTCAAAATAAATTTTAATTAAAGATACAAAAGAACTTAACATGTATCCATAGGAAATAATAAATAGAATCTTGAATTAAATGCATAATCTTATGGTATGATCAACCTTTACAATGTTTTTTTTTTTTGTGATTTAATCTTAAATTTTAATTCCATACTAATTTCAACAATTTATTTAGAAAGATGAGAAAGAGGGTCAGAAATAGATGTAAAAAATATCTTTTCCAACTTGTTAAATAAATAATAATTTTACACTTACACAAATTATAATGACATTCCCATTCCGATCTGAATATTTTGCAGTCTTATCAATAAAAATATTGATAAATAATGTAAAATTTATATTTCAATATTAGAAAGGAAAGTCCTAAATAATTGGGTGTCTGTACATGATTTGAGTCAAAGATAATATGTAATATAAATTTATATGGTGTATTTTTTTTATCTGTTATATATAGATACACATACATAAATTACTATATATATATATATATTATAATTAATATATAATGAAAAAATCTTATATGTATATTATAAAAAAAGTAATATTACGCAATCTATTGAACAATACAACATATATAAAATTATGTATAAATTGGGTCGGGTTACTTTATCTTTTCTATTTTGCGTCATCGTACTATATATAGAAAGAATTTTATTTCTTATCTCTATCTTGGGCCAAAAATTCGTTAAGGCTTTGACTCTCTAACCTAAGAAGAGACTCTTCACTTCTTCTTTTGTACTTTCGCTCCTTCCCCTTGCTCCCGCGTTAAGGTTGTTTCACTGCTCCATTCTCCTTTTCTTTTTCGATTTTCGAATTCAGGGTTTTTTTTTTTATTTCTGCCACCATTGCATTTTGCAATGTCTGTTACACTTCTCCACCTGCGCTGCCACGGTAGCTATGATTGCTCCATATATACGTTATAAACAATTACTAATACCTTTGATTTTTGTTTTTGTTTTGGATTTGGTGGTGTGTTTGGAAAGTAAGGCTTTGGGATGGAGAGGGGTAGGTCGTCATATTCAGATGCGGAAGAGTTTGAGTCTGAGGTTCACTCAGTGTCTGTGTCAAATTACCATCTTGTTGACGATGAGGGCTGTCCTGTGTCTTTTGCTGTATTGCCAATTCAATGGGATGATTCTGAGAACTCTGGTGCGTGCAATGGGAAGGTGTTTCTTGACGGGGATGCGGATGGCGGGCTGTTGAAGATTTTCACGGAAGTGACGGCGTGGAGGTTTGATCTTTCCAATGTGAGGCCTGAGGTATTCTTGCTGGCAAAGGATGGAAGGTGGATCAAGATTCAGAAGCCTAGGAAGTGTTTTCTGGAAACAATAAGGACTGTTTTGATCTCCCTTCTTTTCCTTCATAGTGTGAAGGGAAAACATCAAATGTCTTTGGGATCTCTCTGGAAAGACTTGAGCAAGGATACTGAGTTGAGGTATTTTTATTTTTTATTTTTTAATTCTGAACTTTCTTATTCTGATAATGATGTATGTGAAACTGCATTTCTTGATTATTTTTTCTGAATGTTTTTTTTTTTGTAGCTCTTTTGGGTCTAAGCCTTCAGAAAATGATTTATCCGACCACGTGCTTTTGATTGACGAAGCTTCTAAAAGGGATGCTGTCTTAGCTAAGTCCAAGGTTTGTGTTTCCCTTTCTTTTTAGTCTTACCGTCGCTTCCAGAAATTTTACCTCATGGGTGCAATATTATATATGTAAACAAACTTTTAATTACTCATGTAGTCCCCTAGTCCCCGTACTTGTCTGATATCTGGATGAGCATGTGTTTTGGTCCCTGCTTAAGGTTACGACGTTAAGACTGTTACAAAGTAAGTAAACTCCGCAATAGAAATTTTTCTAGTGTATTTACACCAATAGCACATATGAACAGTGACCATAAGACCAGAACATATTGAATTTGCTTTTTTCTGTACGAATGAGTTAGAAGAAACAAAGTTTGAACATAGAGACTAATTAGTAACTAAATCTGTGGGGGTAAGACTGGATGTTATGGATTGATTTTCGTACAATATTAGTAAATAGTGAAAATGTCGTGACTAATAAACAAATTGCAGTGTTACTAAAAAACAAGTTTTTCCCTCTCCTTCATCAACACTTATGGAAATTAATGTTTAAGTACATTTTTAAGTAGGTTTTTAATGGAGCGTATCTGTCAAGACATTACTTATTGAGGAAGTTAATTGATGGAATTCACATATTGCACTATGTTTTTTTGTTCCCAACATGTGTGCTTAATTTTAATGGAAATTTTATGATGACTTATACAGCTTTTGCTCATGGTTTTGGAGAAACTGAAGAGTAAAAAACTTCTTGATGAGGTCTGATGTTACAATCATTGATGATGATTTTCTCTGAGGCATATAATTCTAGCCTTGTGTTTTTTTAATGATTTTTTCTTTTTTATTTCAGGAAGTTAATAATTTTGAACGGCCTGGACTTTTAGTTGTTGGATTTGACAGTGATATGCTAGACATATCTGATGAGGAGTCTGAAGAAATGGATGTTTGTGCACTTTGTGACAATGGTGGTGATGTTATATGGTATGTTATAACAATGTGTAAAATTAGAATAATTTGCTTCTCTGTTGTATAATAGTTTTTGAGTTTTTCTTCATAATTTAACATTATTTAATATTAATTGCAGTTGTGATGGCGTGTGCATGAGATCATTTCATGCTACAAAGGAGGCTGGTAGAGAAAATAGTTGTTTTTCTCTTGGTTTTACCCAGAAGGAAGTTGATGTATGATAGTGCTCTATTGTTTTCCTTTTATATTTTACTTCTGGGAAGAAATTTGTTTGACTGTAGCCATGGCATAATTATGCAGGAGATCCAGAACTTTTATTGTAAGAATTGTGAATATCATCAGCACCAATGCTTTGCATGTGGCAAGCTCGGGTCTTCTGATAAAGTTATCGGTGCGGAGGTATAGCAATGGAAATAGCTTCTCTTCTTGCTTACATCATTTAATTATTTTCCTCTGGCAGAATAATGTGCCTCCTTGTCATTGTTAGTCAAATTATCGGTGTTTACTACTGTATATTGACTTTTAGTCATTGTAGTAGAACTGAGATCCAAATTGAAAATCAAGCATGTCTTTTGAATCTTACATTTCTTCTCCTTTTTGTCTTCAACAAATAACGCAACTTTTTTGTATTACCCAACCCCAGAAGTAATCTTATTAAGGGATGCTGACAGGTCTGTCATTTCCTTACAATGTTGACAATTTATGAAAACTAACCTTGGACATGAATAGTATTGTATCCATCCCTCGTCTCACACCCCACATATTCCTGGGAATTACTAGTCAAACACTTCTCCAGCTTCAATGTCTGTTCTGTCTTGCACTGATTATGTTTGATTCATTAAAACACCAACAAACCTTGGAAACAAGGGGGTTGTTCTGGAGCTTCCTGTAATGCATGGAACTAAGTTTATCGGAATTCACCTTTCAGGTTTTAAAATGTGCTTCTGCGACCTGCGACCGTTTTTATCATCCACTTTGTCTTGCAAAATTACTTCCTCAGGTAGTCGAGCATGTCACACCGGAATTTGAGAAAAAAATTGCTGATGGGAATCCTTTTGCTTGTCCCCTTCATTATTGTTGTGTCTGTAAAGGATTGGAAAATATGATGGATCCCGAGTTGCAGTTTGCTGTTTGTAGGCGTTGTCCAAAGGCATATCATCGTAAATGTTTGCCAAGGTTTGTCGTATTTGATTATGTGTTTCTTGTCTTCATTTTATAATTCTAGTTGACAGTGTCTAGAGGATTGATTCTCCAATTACATTTTTCAGAGAAATTACTGCTGACAAGAATGATATACTAAGGGCTTGGGAAGGTCTTCTACCAAAGAACCGCATTCTTATATATTGCATGTAAGTGTTATGGATTTTTTTGTTTTTCAATTTGTACTTGTTAATCTTTGATGTAACTATGTTTTATGTTTACATTGACCAGAAATCATGAGATTGTTCCTGAACTTGGGACTCCTGTAAGAGATCATATAAAATTTCCCAAAATGAAAGAGGCTGCTCAAAAAATTGATACTGTTGAGCTGAAAAAGCCTTCAACTAAAAAGAGGGTTATGTTAAAGAAAAATATTGACTCCGATGGCTCATCTGGCAAAAGCACTGGTAAAGGATCTAAAGTGACTGCAAAACTGTCTTCTGACAAAGTTGGTAGTAAGAAGGCATCTAAAAAGAGTATTTCTAGTTCAAATATGTCAAAAAAGCCAAAATCAAAAGAACGAGTTGTTCAGAAATTGCACAATATCAAGAATGAGGGTTCGGGGCAAATTGAGCATGACAATCAGAAAAATAACAGTAATACTAATTTACTGTCTGTCAAGCCTATTGGAAAGTTGAGTATTGATTTGCCTCCATTGGATGCTGATTCGGAAAAGAGGTAAATCTTCTTGTTTTATTTCCTAAATATTGTGATATGGAAAATTAATACCAATGTTTGACACTGAGAATTCTCTTGGCTTTTTGTTTAAAACCTTAGAGCTGAACCTGTCATTGAGATAATGTTAAGAACTTGTTCACATAAAGATGTTTTCCTCTATTGTAGGTTGTTGGCTTTAGTTAAAGAAGCTAGTTCATCCATTACGCTGGAGAATGTCTTAGAAAAGCACACATTTGCTTCTACTCCTAGTCAGTCTTTGAGGAATGTTGTGGAGAAGACAACAATGGAGAAATTCGAAGATTCAGTTAATGTACATAACTTTATAATTTTATTGCTATGGTTTTCTCTCAGGAATTTCTGGTAAGATTATAAATGTTGTTGTTTATGTACAGTCTGTTCGAACAGCTTTAAAGATGCTTGAGAGTGGGTGCAGCATTCAGGACGTTAAAGCTGTTTGTGATCCTGATGTTCTGAAACAGATATTTAAGTGGAAGGTGCTTATGCTCTACCTTCTAAATTATTTTCTTATATTTATAATTATTATTATTCTTGCAGTAAAAAAAGGTTGGTTAGTTTATAGGCATGTTATAGTAATAACTGATACATATTGATTTAAAGTGAGTCTGCCTGTCTATAACTGGTGGGAGTATCATCTTGACTTAAGATTCTTAGGATTTGTTTCTTGATAGAATGTGTAGGTGAGTTTTTTATCTATGTCATTGACCAGTCATGGGAGAAGGTCATAATGTTTGACCTTTCATCAGCCTAAGACTATTAATTAAGGACTGGTGTCTTTGTATTTGTTACCTGATAGAAAGTTTCATATATTGTTCTTTTTGCATTGTCATTATTGTGGTGGATTTGATCAGTACTTATTCAGAGATGTACATAAATCAGCAAAATTGTGGGTCTGCTTTTTGTTATTGAGAGTTTGTGTTATTAAAACTTAATTAAAAGCTTAAAACTAATTGATCTTATTATATTGCAATTTCATTGATGAATTGGTAAGATAGGCTATTGAGCATTAGTTTTGAAATTTGATGTATTGTCAATGTTCCTGTTATTGCACAAAATTGAACGAAATACATAAGTTAGTATTTATTTTCAGTTCATACGACTAATGCCTTAAATCATTTTCAGTTCATACGATTTTCTTTTCTTCTCTTTCTCATTACTGTATTACTTTCTTAAATAATGGTCATACATCCTTCAAGCCTTGCTCAAAGAAAGATCTTTACATTTGCAGATCGCAGATAAACTTCATTGGTATGCTCAGAATGGTGATACGGTAGACCCTCCTGTACTTGTGCACTTATTTCAAATATCGCATCTCCATTAGTTGACCTTTTTATTATCTGAAGCTGAGAGAAGATAATATTTGATTTGGCATTGTACCATTATGTAGTTCCTGATTTTTTGGGAGATTTGCCAGCAAACTTTGTTTAATTTTTTTGGTCAATGATTTAAGGGAACTAAATCTTGGTGTCTTTGACAATTCTCTTCAGATATTGGTCTCACTAGTTTTGTTTAGCAAAGATCTTTGTTAAATTCCATGCTGATATTCTTTTGATGAATTTTAGGAGATATACTTGAAACTTGTTTTCACATTTTCACTGTTTTACATTCAAATTCTTGAGTATGCTTGAATTTTCTTTCTATGCAATTTTCATAAAACAAAATTATCTGAGTTTTCTCCTGAAATCTTCTGTCTGGTGGATGACCATTTGTGACATCGTTATTCTATTTCGGATTGTTGAAGTTAAATACCTGATTGGCATAGTTAATGGTGTTCAGATTGTGGACTTAAGCTGTGGTGCTGATGATTTTAGCATCTTTATGAAGAAAAGGCTTGAGGAGGCTGGGAAGAAATGTTCATACAGAAACTATGATTTACTTCTAACAAAGGTAGATTCTGGTTTGCGAGATTCTGGTTTGTGTTGGATAGTTAAATATGAAAGATACATGGTTATTGGAAGAATAATGTTTTGATTATAATGATTTATTATAGTTTCATGAAATTTAGTAATTAAAATTATAATTATTAAACTTTAGTTAAAGATTTTGCTCTTGATTATCTTGTTATTTTTTTTTATGCTTTTTTTGTTGTTGTCAATAACAGAATGATTTTGAGAGGAGGGATTGGATGACTGTCCCACAAACAGAGTTACCAACAGGGTCACAGTTGGTAAAAAAATTTCAATTGAATGGTTAAGATATGCATGGATATCCTCGAAACCAATACACTAGTTAACATTTTTTTTGCTTCTGTACCAGATCATTTTTCTCAGCCCTCCCTTTGGCAATAACGCAGCATTGGCTAAGAAGTTTATAGATAAGGCTCTTGAGTTTAAACCAAAGCTCCTAATTCTTATAGGAGCACCACAGATAGAGAGGTAAGACCCTTTCCCAATGGTCTACCCTAGACAGTGACGTTATTGAAGTTTTTCTGCCTTTTCACATTGTTTATTGCTTGTCATACAGGCTTGGTAAAAAACTATCACCGTATGATCTTATATGGGAGGATGAGAATTTTCTATCAGACACGGTTAGTCTCTCTGTCTACCTGCATGCACTCACTCACGAGGTGGGGATCTGCTTATAATGCTCTTTTGTAAAAGACATATTTAGCCCATCTAACCAACGAATCATGTCACCATACTTGATGATCATGCATGTCAAATTGAAGACCAAATAGGAATTTATAAGTAATTCATACTTTAAAGCATATCATAATTTAAAGTATCTTTCATTGAATTACACTTATAACAAAATACTGGATATTTGTGTATATTTTAAAATCATATCATAATTTAAAGTAATTCTACCAAGTTGTTAACATTTTTAGATTATATGGAAATTTATTGGCTGGATCTACCTTCTGTAAAACTTTAAATCGGAATTGAATTTATTATGTTCGATGCTTATAAGAGTGAATAAACGGTGTAATCAAACTGTATCAAGCCTTAATCCCAAGACTAAGTGGATCCCCACCATGTATATTGCAATTTTATTGTCTATTCAAGTTATTTTTTCATGGATGCATCTTAGCCTAACCGCAGTATTTTCCTTTTTCCCTGTTCCTGTCCTTTTTATACAGCCAAATGATCTATCTGGATCAGTTGATGTAAATGACAGACAAATGGATCAAAGGAATGTAAAGGCTCATATTCTCTCCCTTTGGAGCCGCTCTGACTGGAGTTCTAAACACAAGGTCATAGCCCAAGAGTATGGTCATGTGTGCAGCGAGCATCAAGTGTTAGAAACAGAAAAATTTAAGTCTGACACCTTGGCTGCTGCTGTTCATGCTACCGGTGGAACTTGTGCTGACAATTCAAAGTTAACTGATGACCAAGAAGACCAAGCATATTTAAGTGGTAATGTTCAGAAAAGTAACTCACATGATAATGGTGACGAATATAGGAAGGACAAGCCTGAGAAGTCACGAAGGAAGAGAAAACATATTGAAGAAAATAATACACAGGCAGCTGTGATTTCAGCAGACAAAAGACTGGCTGTAAGAGACATGCCTGATGGAGTACCTGGACCTCGTACATTCAGCAAAAGCATCAGTTTTGGTCGAAAAGGAGCACACCGTTTTGGATTTGGTGGTGGATTGCATGGTTTTGCTACTGCTCCTAACTATGAATATGCAAGCAAACATTCGTGTGGTTGGCTCGAAGAGTAGTTATTTAATTTTTCTTTTTGCAAAATCATGTCCCATGCAGTACATGCACTGATCAAGGGAAGAAATCTCCGAATAGATTAAGGTTAACCAATATTCTTTTTGTAGAAACCTTGCATAAACTATATTCTTTTAGGCAGAGTACATAAGATACCGGACTACTTTTTATCTTATGGAAGTTCTTTTGTTTAGCACCTTCTTTTGGGTGGTAGTAATAGATTTGGAAATCACAACTAAGTTGTAATTGATTTGAATAAATCACATGAAGAATTGGAACTGTTTATTAAAATTTCATTTTATTTCTTTGAACAACTATTTTTTGTTTTTATATTTTTGAATGTTTATAATTTATAGATGTGTTTGGTTTTAGTTTTTCACATTATAAAATTATTATAGTATTTGATTATTGAAAGTATATTATTAATACAATAATTACTGATATGATTTTGAAAGTATTAGTTTAGAATTGGTAGGACTTCTAACTAAAAATGTTGTGTTCTATTGAAGTTAAAATGTTATAATCGAATTAATCCTGACAGCAGTGCTTAATTTCTTTGATTCATTTTAATAGTAAAAAAAATCATTTTCCATATTAATGTTGGTTGAAATGTTTGTTATAATCGAAGTGTTAGTAATGATAGTGTTGTTTTGTTGCATTTTTATACTTTATGATGTAGCTTTTCTTGTACTAACATTTCGCTGGGGTCTGTAGTTGTCATCTAATTTTCCATTATTATTTAGTTTATATAGTGTGTAGGAGAAACAACAGATAATTTTTAAATAAACCTTTATCCAAATGTTAGAAATCATAAAAAAGTGAATTTTCACATTACTTTATTAACACATATTTTCTAACACAAACATGAATCACGTTAGCAACAAGTCTTACGTTTTTAATGATGAAAAGAAAAAACAAAAAGAACAATTTACAACATTTAAAGATTAATTTAAAGACCAAACAAATACCTAAGAGACTAAAAATATGTTTATGTCTTAATCCTATCATTTGGGTTGTGATGACAAGAATAGTGAATAAAAAATGAGTATTGAATGTCACCATCAATTGCTTACACAAATTGGTAGGCAAATCAAGAATAAAAAGAACATGTGTTGGTGGATTGTGACATTAGAATTGAGGAAAGAAGATGAATATGGAAAGGGGAAAATGTGTGGAATTGGAAGAAGAAATGAAGAACTTAATAAAGGTATGGGTTTCAGTCCTAATATCACTTTCTTACTGCTATTTCATTTCATCAAAGCTCCCCAAAGGCTTGTTCAGATTGGTGTCTCTCTCACCTGTGTTGTACCAATTCTTCATCCTACCTCTTCAACTCTCCTCTGTTCTTCCAACAGGTGTCACTGCCTTCTTCATCACTTGGCTCACCAACTCCAAACTTCTTCTCTTCTCTTTCCATTTGGGCCCTCTCTCTTCACACTCCAACTCCCTCCTTCACTTTCTCTCCTTTGCATCCCTCCCAATCACACAAACCCCAAAATCAAATTCAAAACCCACTTTGCTTCTCCCAAAGGCTTTGCTTTTTGCACTCCTCCTCATACCCATCAACCAAAAACTTCACCCCACCCTTCTTCTCGCCCTCTATTGCACCCTTGTCTATCTTCTATTGGATGTTATCATCGGACTCTGCAACATTCTCGTCAACGCCGCGTTTCGCCTTCAGCTACAGTTACCGTCCGATCACCCCTATCTCTCAACCTCGTTGCGTGATTTCTGGGGGAGAAGGTGGAACCTCATTGTAACCCATACGCTGCGACACACCGTATACAATCCTGTCAGATCGTTATTGTCCGGTTCACTATTGGGCCCCCAGTGGGCCTCCGTGTCCGCTGTTTTGGCAACTTTTTTGGTCTCGGGTTTGATGCACGAGCTTATATTCTACTACGTCACACGTGTCGTTCCCACGTGGGAGGTCACGTGCTTCTTTTTGCTCCACGGGGTTTGCTTGGTTGCGGAGTTTGTTGTGACGAAGTGGTTGGGCCGTAAATGGAGACTGCATTGGGCCGTTACCGGGCCCATTACGGTGGGCTTTGTGATCACCACCGCCGCGTGGCTCTTCTTTCCACCAATGATGCGGAGTGGCGCGGACGAGAGATGCATTGAGGAGTTTAACAACGTTGTAGAGTGTGTTACGGGAATATTTTACTAATTCCAATGTAACATTGTACTTTTTCTGTTATTCTCAATTTGATTTTTTTAAGTTATTAATTTTAAGCTTAATTTAATAATTATTACTAGTTACTTTCACGCTCTTATAAAGAGTCTATTTATATAACTTTAGACTCATTTGTTATGTAAAAGCTTTATTTCATTGTCCTCAATTAGGTTTAGGGTTTGAACTTTGTTTTCGTGCGCGTAACTTTTCATGCATTAATGTGAAATTGATGTTAAAACAGTAAAGATTTAGTTTACTAACAATTTACAGATACTGATTAAAGAGTATTCGATATAACTTTTTAAATGATTTCATTCATTTAAAAAATAAGTATTAAATATGTTTGTTTCGTTAAGTCTCATTATATTCTTTTAAATTAATACTCCATTTAGACTCAAATACAAACTTAAATATAAATAAATTTCAACCATATTGATTTCGATTTAATGTTAATATTTAGAAAATACTCTATTTTTAAACTTAATCATCACCTGGAAGAGACTTCGTACGAATATCTTTTAATTGTATGAAAATAAAAATATTACTTGAATTTAGTCAATATTTTTAAAACACATCTGAAGTAGTTAATTTTGTTTACAAGTTTAAAGATATTAGTACATTAGAATTAAATTCTTTACATCTAATTTTTACTCATATATAAATACAAGATAAATAAGAACTCTGTTTTAATTTATATTATCGTTACATTTTTTATTATCATATATCTGTGAAGTATTTTTTTGTAATTATTGTTTTAGAAAAATTGTCTAACAAAGGTGACAGTTTTAAGACCCTTTTGATCGAAACCCAACCACAAAATTTAATATAATAGCTACTCAAGAGTTTCACTTCCAACTAACTTAACTGTATCTTATTATATTTTAATATCAAGTTACTTTTTCTTATGAAATTTGGCGACGTAAAAGGAAAAAGAGAATCCCAAGTAGAAACGTACCAGCTCAATGTTGCGGTGGTGTGAATGATCGTGTGAAGATAGGAACTATGATTGCGTGAATAAATCCTCTCATCAAATTTCTTTTATAAAGTAGTCAAAACCAAGATATAATTTTGTTGTATCAACTTATTTCACCAAAATACATACTTAATACCACTATACCGAGTTCTGGAATGAACAAGGGTTGAATACAACAATTGTAACATGAGTAATGCCAGCATGTAAGACCCAGTTGAAACGCCATTGTCCAACAAGAATACATACAGATCCACCCACACAAAATACTAAACGATTTATCAGAGCTGAAATCAACTCCTCTCCAGCGTCCAACCAGTGATTCACATTCTGAAGTGTTCATCTGTTTATGCAGAAAGTTATTCACCCTCACTCAGGACAGGTACGATGAGCGGTTTCATCTGTGCTAGATATACAATCGCCCACCTGATAAAGCAAATTAAGAACCAAAGTAAGCACAAAAAGAAAAAACTTAATGCAATAAAAGAAAGGATATGACCATTCCCCAGTTAGAAATGCTATAGAACCAAAGGAAAATTAAATGAACAAAGTTATCACCTCAAGGCAAGCATATTTGGATCTATGGAAATTAGTCACCGGAAACTATTGATAAAAACGATAAAATTCTAGAATATTTTGGTATATCAAGTACCCTCCACCTCAAAAATAAACTATTCAACGTGTTCGTTCCATCGAAAGGCCATTTCCACCCTCCCTTGATTATACTAGACATTCTGTCAAGACACTAGCCGGCAACTATTCCATGTACTGAGGAAGACAACATCCTCTTTACATGCGCTCATTCAATTTCATCACAGACTACAAATTCCTCTTGCAAAACAACGCGCTTAGAATATTACAACTTTTCATGCACTTAACTCACTGATTCACAGACTACTCAAAGTTTTGATCCATTTTTACTTAACAGCAAGGGCAGCCAAAGCTTCCCATCCTTTTGTCTCCGTGTGAAGTATGGCAGCAAAATGCCCCACTTTATAAACGAAAGTAATGTACCAGTGGCCTAGGTTTGCCCTGGCATGATTGCCTAAACATATCCTGATTTTAAATAGTTCATTCATTCCTCTTCTACTTGTTTACTGCTTTTACACAGGACATGGAATTTGACTACAAAGTACTCCAAATTCATGTGGCCGTATCATGGACACAGAGAGTAAAAGGATGCATTCATTAGGGGAAAATAACTTAGTCTTTACTGATTACTTTTCCAAATAATCATGTCTTGCCAGGGTAATAAGCTCAGGAACACAACTTCTACATGTTCCAATTCATTTTCTAACCTTATGAAAACCATAACAAAAAATCAATTCACACATTCACTCACATCATCCAGCAGCATATCGTTGCAGTAAGAACCAAGGTTAGGTGAAACCTGCAACAGAGTAGTAAAACATTAATTCAGGCAGGAGAAGAAATATTATCACGGACAGAGAAAAAAAGAGACAATAAATTCATAACTCACAGTTCTGAAAAAAATTCATAACAGAATAAACTTTTAATCAAACAGAGCAACAACATTCTCACATCATAAGAGCAAAAAAAAAAAAAGATATATAATAATTCCTTCAATAAGAAATTCACAAAAAGTTAGCATCCAGAAACTTTTTTCCACAATAATAATAGTGAACAAGCTCACAATTCTACAGATCCATTAGCAACAACAATTATTTAATCACTTCAGTGAAACAGAGTCTCTGAAAGAAATAAAGAAACATTACAGATTAGTGGAAGGTCCTCTGTTGAAACAAATTCTGGTGCACAGGGACGCAACAATTCCAATCACTGCGAAAATCAGCGTGGTAACCGAGAACCCCATGGGACCCTAATCCTGATCACACAGAAAATGAACTAAACAGAGAGTATGAACAAAATTTGGAAACGTAACCCCTGAAAACGAAACGACACAGCATTACCCTTCGGTTCCTTAATTCGTGGTCGTATTAGTGATCTGAAGCTTCTGGATTGTGGATTCAATTTGATTTGATTTGATCACTTCTCATGACATGCCCACTGATTCAACATTAACTGTAACTTACTACACACACATCCTTATCCTTATGGGCCTGTTATTTAGGCTTCTTGGCCCAATTTGAATTCTCCTTCATAATGTATAAGTATTTAAATGACTTTATTTATCAATGGACAGACTTAAATATCAACTATTGTCTTTTAAAAAATTCAAACCAATCAATGGTAAATTGATCTAGAAAAATATTATTTTTTAAATTTAAAACAGAAATTCCTAGCAGAGAAAATTATCTCTTAAGAGTAAAATTTCCTATTTCAATAATTTGGAACTTCAGTGAAAAATTCATCACGTTATTCATTGATTAGGATCCTTTTTTAAAATCAAGAAAGAAAATAAAAAATAAAATAGAAAATGTTATGTACTATAAATATGTTTTTTTCTCCGGTTACTTAAATATTACTTTAAAATGTAACATTAATTATTTTGAAACCTCAAATCCGAAAAGCACGTAAATAAAGGTAAATTGCATATTACTTTAGCATATTGGTCTTAAATTTCCAAGTGTCTAAATTTAATCCTTTACAACAATTTTATTTAGCTTTTCTATTTTAAATTTTGAAGAATAAAAATTTAAATCAGTACATTAAAATGTAGTAAAATTTAGAAAAATAAAATATAATGTTCCAAAATTAATATTTAACCTTTTAAAAATTTATTCCATATTTCAAACATGGACGTTAACAAAAAACGCTTGAATTATCTCTTATCACTTAATTTCTAAATTTGAATTTATTCTTAGATTATAGGTTGGAGTACCAACCTTTTAATAAAAAAAAATGACATAAGTTGAGTATAAGATAACATTTGACATTATAAAAGAAAGAAAAAAAATAACATTTGATATGGTTGCTTTTTAAAGTTGTTACAAGTTACAAACATATGGCATAATTAGTGTTAAGAAACACTAATATTTCTAAAAGACATTTTTAATATTTTTAAAACTATAATAATCATTCATTAATCAAAACACTAATTTAAAGCTGAATGATTCAATCTTAGTTAAACTAAGATCAAACTTATACAAACAAATAATACATAAAATAATATTTGAAAAACATAATATAACATCTTTATTTTATAATAATAAAAACTAAAAACAAAAGACATTTATTTAAACTGGTTGGTTTTTATTAACTGTGGAAAAATATTTCAAAGTAATAAAGACACGTCCTGCTCGGAGTGTTTAACATTTCCTTCGTTTGATAAGTGTAAGAAATGAAATGTTATTAACTAACCTAACTACCTTTTTCAACTAAATGGAGTCCAACCAAAAAAACTGAATCCAAACAAAACTGGAGGGTAATTAATCATAAGCTACAATTTCCAATTTTCCATTTAGCCTTAAAACCCTAGAAAAGCACATAAGAAAAACAGAGAGCACAGACAAAAAAAAAAATGGCGAAGCTTCATCCTCTCAGAAACCCCAACGAGCTTCTCTCACTCTCCTGCTCTTCTACATTCCACCACAATGCACTCACAACCTCTGTTTCCATCAACCCCAGAACCACCAGAATTGCCCCTCAACGTCGTCGTTTTGGCTCGGTGAGATGCTCATATGCGTATGTAGATAACGCTAAGATTAAGGTTGTCGGCATTGGTGGCGGCGGCAACAATGCTGTTAACCGCATGATCGGTAGTGGTTTGCAGGTGGGCCAATTGGGTATCTTGTTCGCTACTTTATTTCAGATATAGATTATTGTCATTTTCTTAATGGTTTCTATTTGTGATTGATTACTTTGTTGTTTTGCTTATTGTTTGTGGAGACATTGTTTTATGGTGGTTTTATATTATCGAATTTCAATAAAACCTCTTTTGAATTTACTTTTATTGCTAGCTAAAATTTATTGAAGATGATAAAAAATTGTTGGTCTTGTTTCTTATTTAATGAGTTATACTTAAGAATTTTAGTTTCTAACAAAATTTTAGCTAGTAATAGAGAGTTTATATGAAGGAGTGTGATAGATGGCATGTTAATATTAGACTCCTTGTTGAATCCAGTGTTACTTTGTAGCCAGTGAGTAGCACAATTCTATAAGCTGCCATTTGTGTTTTGCTGTCACCAATTGAATGATGCTGATGCTATTCTTGAATTTTGCTGCAACTTAATCAGGGTGTAGATTTCTATGCGATAAATACTGATGCTCAGGCACTGTTTAATTCTACTGCTGAGCATCCTATTAAAATTGGAGAAGTTCTGACGCGTGGATTAGGTCAGGCACTCTCCTTGCATAGTTTTTGTTTTTGCTAAATTACTATGATGTTTTGTAGGTCCATACTGTCTGGTTTTGTTTCTTTGCTGATTTTGTTGAGAAATTGAGGGGTGACCTTTGACTCAAATTACCTGATAGAGATACAGGTACTGGTGGAAATCCACTTTTGGGGGAACAAGCTGCGGAGGAATCAAGAGATGCTATTGCTGATGCTCTTAAAGGATCAGATTTGGTGTTTATAACAGCAGGGATGGGAGGGGGCACTGGTTCTGGTGCCGCCCCAGTTGTAGCCCAAATTTCTAAAGAGGCAGGTTACTTGACTGTAGGGGTTGTTACCTATCCGTTCAGTTTTGAAGGACGTAAGAGATCCTTGCAGGCAGGTGTTTTCTTTTATTATTTGGGGATGTGATTAATGAACTAGTTATACTCGTAATTAATAGTACCCTCTTTCTTAGATATGTTCAAAAATATCATTACCTTCTTGCTTTGCATTTTATTTGATCTTGATTATGAGTGTGTTTGGAAATTTGTTGCACCCTTTTATAAGGAGGTTGGCTGGCACATTCCAATTCCCCAAACCTAGAAGGAACCTGAAGGATGGGTTGAAATTAACGTTTTTCCAAACACACTATACAGTTTGTTATCCAAGTTGATTGTAATTCAATGTATAGTTTATTTTATCTGGGTGATAAGAATCTATTGTTCATTTGAAACTCGTAGTTTTTCATCTGAAATTTACAAATAACTTTCTAATTCATTTTATTTTCTTCAGGCCTTTGAAGCAATTGAAAGGCTGCAGAAAAATGTTGACACGCTTATAGTGATTCCAAATGACCGGCTGCTTGACATAGCTGATGAGCAGATGCCTCTTCAGGATGCTTTCCGTCTTGCCGATGATGTTCTACGGCAAGGAGTACAAGGAATATCAGACATTATAACAGTGAGTTGGTTGGCAAACAGTGCATTCATTTTTCTATTCTGACACTAGAACATGATTTAAGCACCTTCTTGATCCCATTATATCAGTAACTTGCAAATAGAAAGAGGAAACTTAAAAAGCATGAACCACACGCCACCTAATTTTTCCTCAGTGTCTGAGTCACTCGGTCACTTCTTCGTAATTGGGTATGTTGGTTTGTATTAATATCAAGGTATGTCTGTGCATTTTTTCGTCTGGACATTATAAACTGTCATGCCTCCTTGAAGGTACCTGGACTTGTCAATGTGGATTTTGCTGATGTAAAAGCTGTGATGAAAGACTCTGGAACTGCAATGCTTGGAGTAGGTGTTTCCTCTGGTAAAAACCGAGCAGAAGAAGCAGCAGAACAGGCTACTTTGGCTCCTTTAATCGGATCATCTATTCAGTCAGCTACTGGGGTTGTGTATAATATTACTGGAGGAAAGGACATAACCTTGCAGGAAGTAAATAGGGTGTCTCAGGTATTTAAGTATTTTATCGTCACTTAAAGAACACTTTGCTATTCCTTCGGTCTTGTAAATTTGTTGCTAACATGATATTTTTGCATTTATTTTACCATAAAATGTTAAAAAAAATAAGTATTCCTGTGTTCATACATATAGTCATCCGACCTCTCGCTTGAAGAGAAGAAAACGAAAATATCAATATTCCCCTCAAGGGTCTTTTTTCTCTTTTGATTTTATGCTTATTTCGCCTTTGCTGCGTGGTATAACTGCCTGCAATTGTTACTGAGTTCACTTCTACATTTTCTGCCCTTTTTCTATGTATTTATCCTGTCCTCAACTCGTGTAATTTTTATAGGTGGTGACTAGTTTGGCTGATCCTTCAGCTAATATTATATTTGGGGCTGTTGTTGATGATCGCTATACTGGGGAGATTCACGTAACTATTATTGCAACTGGCTTCTCACAGTCTTTCCAGAAGAAGTTGCTAACAGATCCAAGGGCTGCAAAGCTGCTGGATAAAATGGCTGAGGGCCAACAAAGCAAGGCAGTGCCTCCTTCCCTCAAGTCCTCAAACTCGGTTGAACCTAAGCCATCCCCACGAAAGCTCTTCTTTTAGTTGCATAGTTCTTTTACACATTTCATTTTTCTAATTGTTATTATATTTTATTGTAGTCATTCAGTAGTACAATATCTTGATGCTTAATTGATTTAGTGAGATATCGTTCTCTTGATGTTCTTTCCTCTCCTATTTGCAATGTTCTTTTCAAATTATGTAGTCGTTAAGTTTGAGAATATGTTTTGTTTTATTTTTTAAAAGATTTTCACGGCAAAAAAGCCTTTTTACTGCTTTTTAGGCTTTTAAAAAAACTAGAAACAGAAATCAAAATGTTATTCTTGTAAATGTGCTAAATAAAAGCAGAAAATATATTGTTGAGCCAAAAAATCCTTGAGTATTTTTTTCTTCAACAAGTTGGATATTTACATTGTATGTGTAGCTCAAAAGCAAAATTGTAAGTGGAATGGATGCATATGTAAGTGTCGGTATCCTTAAATTGTTTAGTAGATTAAGATAACAATATATAACAAGTTGAATTGAAGTTGATAGCTTCTAATTTTATTAACCTTAGGACTTTCTCTTCTCCCATGGAACACGGGGGAAGGTTATAAAATATGAGATATTGCGTGATGATAAAGCATCGTGGAATTCTTAAAGCTAATGTGTAAGAATGCATAAAACAAGCTACATGTCCTGAAAGGATAAAGTTATTTTAAAAGGAAAACGTTATATTGATTCTTTGAATGACTAGAGGGATAATTAGGACAAAGTTCTTCTCGAGCATATATGCCACCACCAATCTGTTTCATGTTTTTGAACAAATAATGTTTATCCAAAAATTATATCAAAGGATCCCCGATAATGGACTACAAAGTAAGGAAGACACGTAACTTCGTGTTCATGGGGCACCTATAGCACGGCATAAACATTCCTTCCCTTCTTACTCGGGCAATCGCTGGACTAAAAGAGCAAAGTTAAGGATCATACCTTCACCTATTAAGAGTTATGAAACGGTAGCAGGCACATTAACATTCCAGCAATAAATCTTTCATATTGTACAAGAGAAAAACACACGATATATAAACACTTAAATATGTCAATTATACAACGCTTTTCACGACCTCAACAAATTCCATGTCATTGAGGAAGTAGCAAGGGAAATCAGGAAACTCGGTTATGACACTTCAGTGCACACGTCAGAAACAAACTTCACAAGTTGGGTAATTTAATGTGGCATCACAAATATTTGACCAATATCCAAATGACAACAACCAAAAACACTATACCAACCACTGATAAAAGCATAGACAAGCAGGAACAACCATCCTTGGTTCGCTTATTTAAAACTGCTAAGTTCTTCTGCACCCGCTGTTTTCACAACACAAATTTTCAAGTTAAGCTGTATGTAAATGTCAATAATAAGAACATAATTTAACTTTGATATGATTAAACGAGGGATTTTGTCCCAACAGAATTACTAAAAGAGTGTTACCCTGAGCCGAGAATCTGTGACATCTACATCCTGGTCCAAGTCATCCTGAGAGATTTAAAAGGGTTCAATTTTAGAAGTGAGAACAGAAGAAAATTGCCATAAAAAAACAATAATGAAAATTAATGCACGAAGGGAACGTACAATGAGTCTGGTGTGTAGACCCAGTTCTTCATTCACTGCCAAAGCAATATGTTTTGTGCTTGCTATAGTCTCTTCCAATAGCTCAAGGCCCTCGTCTTGTTCTGCTTGAACAGCAAAGCATTATTAGATCCAAAGAAGAGAGAAAGAGATATATTTTCTAACAATCTCATCAAGTGACCTTTCATTATTTTCCGTTGAAATCCAACAAGTCCTATATTGTCCAGGCCAACAGTTCTAGCCATAGCATCCGGTTTTCCTTCTGGTCCAAGCAAACTATCTCTATTTGAAGAGTTTGACATGTTCAATGTGGAAGCCATTTGATTAACTTTTGATCTCAAACTTAAGAGCATGTCCTTGCGACGATTCATCTCCTTCTCGGATCTGCATCAAGTGAAATACACTTCACAAAACAGTAATGCAAACTTCATCATACACCTTCACAGCGTAATTGAAAGCATTGTCTCTTCTCCACTAAAACTACATGGCTTAGTATTACACTGTTAAAGACATCAGCAGAGAGAGATTATTAATATCAAGAAACTTCTACAAAACATTTCTTCAGGGATATAGAAGTATTAGAAGATGCAATGCACAGTGTTCCAAGGTTTTTTTGAACCTGCATAATCAACAATTGCACACTCACATGGGCTGCTTTCCAGGAGACTTGGACAATAGAGATTGCAAGCTATCAAGCCGCGTACCCAATATAGTAATCTTCCTCCTTATAGCAGATGAATGACGCTGGATTTCTGGCCCAGATGCAGGAAATGAACCCTGCTCAGAAATCATACCACTGATATCATCAGCAAGTTTCAGTGCTTCATTATATTCCTTCATCCATGAGTTTGAAGAAGATGCCATTGGCCTGAAAGAAAGAAAGAAAAGAGTGAAAAAGACAAAAAAAAATTAATTATGTTTTTCTAGAAGAAATGAAAAAATAATTGGAGTATGAAAGAACAACGTGAAGAGCCCTTAAAGTTCACGATCGCATAGGGCAACAAATCATGGAGTTATGAATTCCCACCCATCATAGGGTGCTGATAAACTCTATAACCTTTAACAACAATTACACCATACACAGGAAATTAAGTGACCAATTAATCAAATGCAAAAATATATAACAATCAGTGATCAGAAGAGCGAATTTCACAATCAGAATCAATACACGCAATTCTCAGCAGATGAGCATAAAGAGGAACAAGCAAAGTACGGTTCAGAAGGAGAAGGGTGTCGATAACTGAAAGAAATTGGAGTTTGAAGTGAAGAGAGGAAACAATCGGAGAGGAAATTACCCTCCTTTTTAGGACTGTGAAGGTGAGAGAGAGAAAATAGGTGATGGGTGCGACGTCGTTTTAGGAAGGTGGCGATGGCGACGGATGGAATGAGAGGTACGGCGCCACTCACCCACCGGCACCGTCGTTTACCTCGCGGATTGTGGAAGCTGAAATATTTCTATAATTCTTCACCACCACGACGTCGTTTCAGGTATCATTTTCGCGATAATGAAATTTAAATTTAGATTATGTTATTCTCACACTCGTTATTTTATATTCGCACCTCTCCTTTTATTTTGAATAAAATATTTGCAGTCTTGTGTAGAGGGTGAATTTTGAGTTTCAGTTTTGTAAAATTTACTTTCTATTTTTAATTTCTCCAGCATTCAAAATTCTTATCTTAACCTTTTGAGGGTGAAGTAAACATTTTGAGTATATGTGGAATTAATTAAAATTATTTATTGATCTCAGATGAATATTATGGGGAAAATGATAATTAAAAAAAAAAAAAAAACTGTATGTTTCCCTGGATAGGTATCCTATATTCCTAAGAAATATAGTTGCAATTATATTTCTTTCCTTTGCATTTCTGTATAACCTTTTTAGATTGAGAGTTTCTTTTGATAATTAATTATTTTTGTTCAATTTTTTCTTTTTGTCAATGTTTTGCATTATTTTTGTTTTATTCTAATTGAGTTTGTGAGTGTGAATTTGTTGACCACATATTTGCACTTTTTGATAATTTGGAAAAGATTGAAAAGTCAAACTATTTTTCATAACTACGTTAACACCAACACAAAAGTCATAACTGCGGTAATATGAATCCAAAATTCAAGACAAAAAAAGTAATTTTGGATTTTATGTTGATTAGTTATATTTTATTACCACAAAATTAAGTAAATTCAAATAGTTGTTGTATTTCAAAATTAAATTATAATAGAACAATTCACTACAAAAGAATAATAAGAGTAGTAATTTCAATTTTGAAAATTGTCACTGATATTTTTTTTCTTCGTATTGGACCAATAATGAGTTTAGTAAAATTAATATTGGATTGAGTAGGTTTGTGTAAATGTTAAAATAAGTAGTGTTGGACTTACCTTATGTCAAATAGTATTGAACGCACTCGAGTTAAGTAATGTCGAGCCCACTTTAGGTTTGATTAGTGTCAGGTTCAAATTAGATTAAGTCGTGTTTGACACATCTAGGCCTAGTTAGACCCACTTCAAGTAAAATTGAGTTAGGACCATCTTTGACCGAGACTAGTAATATCCAAATCGAGAAGAGTTGACTTGAGTCCATCTTAGATCAAGTTGAGTTGAGCCCACCATGGATCGAGTTGTGACTGAGTCACCTTAAACCAGATTAGGCCCACCTCAGCCTAAGTTGAGTAAGATCTACCTTAAGCATAATCAAGTTGGATATTCACGGGACAAAGTTAAGTTAGGTCAAGTCATGTTAGATCCACATTGAGTTGAATATAATTGAGTCCTTGTCGAATCTAATTAAGTTGGGCCACATCAGACCAAGTGAGTTGGGTCAAGTCGAGTCTGACCCACTTTGAATTGAGTTGAGTTGGATTTATTTTGATCAAGTTTAGATCAATATAATAATTTAGATTTTGTCCGAATTAACCAAAATCAAATTCGTCTGAAACAATGTCAGATTAGACCAAACTTTTGTAAGTGATCAAATTTGAACATTTAAGTGATCAAATTTGGATAAATTAAGTTAAACCTTAAAATTAAGCTTCAAATAATAGAAATTAATTAATAGTCAATTTATAATTAATGTAAAAAATTTAGGGATCAAATCATAATTTAATATATTTTAAACATTTGTATAATTATAATAAATACTTAAAGATTAAATTGAGATCTTATAATGGACAAAAACATATTTTTACCTCAACCTAACTCGTTTTATACAAAATATTTACAGTTACAGTCTTTTAATCCACTTATTTAATAGACCAATAAAATATAAATTATTTTAGGAGCGGGTTGAAATGGATTCGCGAGTCATTGTTTAAATTAACAATGATAATAAGATGTTTTTTGTTTTGAATTTAACATTTTTTATAAGTATAATTGAAATTCAAACTATTTGAATAATATATTTATTTTTATACCTTTCTTTAATTTTCAGTATATATATAAAGGATAACATAAAATATATTACAATTATTTTTTCACGATGAAAAAATTAGTATATCTCTCAATCTTTCTAAAATTCAAGACAAATAAAAAGGAATAATTTTGCTTGGCTACTATATTCCTCTACGTAAACCTAAATCCGAAGCATATTATGCACCAATAGACATTAAAAAAAATAGTATTTATTAACTTAGTAAACATGTTTTTCAAGATCTTCAGGCCATATAATCTTTGCTTGTCATTTTCTTAATTCTCAATTTTGAAAGTGCGTTCCCTTAATTTTTTATTTTTTTTAACACAACACATACATGTATTAAGCTATGGTATCCATACTATTCAAACGTTACAATCATAACATATATTCTTTATTTTTGTTTCTTATTACAAATATCATTAATCCTACACCAATGCGCATTTATTTATTTTCTTTTATCTATTATTGAATATTGTACATCACTATAAGCAAGTTAAATTATAATTATAAAGAAAATATAAACTTTATTTATAAACTGATTTTATGAGATTAAACTAATTATAATTTTACCTATTAGAATGCATATAAAAGTATATTGAAATCTATTTTAACAAGATTCATTGGAAGTGTTATTTTTATTCTAGTAAGTTTTTTTTTAGATTCTATGCGAAACTATCACACATGGAAATTTAGAATATTCCCTTGTTTTCAATTGATTTGCATGGTTTTAAATTATTAGTTCCCTACATGCATGCAACTTGTATATTAAAATGTTATGAAACTATCTTTATTGTAAATTCAATTTATTATCCTACTTCTGTATACTTTCGGCAACTTATATCTCATTAATCCTTATATCTTTTCTTCATTCAATTATCAAAAGAAAAATTCAATTATTGTGTCATTTTTTCTTAGCAATTATTGTATCATTATGTTGGTGTAGAAGTTGCATAAAGGTTTGATATACATTATTTGATGGTGTTGTCATTTTCTCTATTGTTATGTTTATACAATGAGAGGGCCATGTCGATAGACAAATTCCTCTGTGTATTCTATAATTTAATTCGATGATTGACCACATTTTCATTTTAATTTATTGCTAACTTTGTCTTATTATTTTAGTCTTACTCGTCAATGAGAAATTTAAATTTTATCAGACTCAATTTCAAGAGTGCATTAATTTGACAACTTTTCAAATCATAGGTCCAAGTTCATATTATGTGTAATAAGGTTAGCAATGCATTTCATTTCGTATCCTTATTTTTAAAAGTCTAAAAATGTATTTTTTTTGTTTTGTTTTTGTACATGTTAATATTAATGCCTTGGTTCCCTATTTTTTTTTTCTGTGTACATATGAATTGAAATTAAAATGTATTTATAATGTTTTAGTATTACATTGATAATTTTTCTTTTCTGTGTTTTGCTGTAAAAACAATAGATACAAGGGTTATTTATATATTTGTAGATACACTTTATTATTGTTATTTTAGTTTTTACTGTAACTTTCATATTTTTAAATGAATTTTATTATATAGAAGGTATTGTCTCTTTTAAAACTCAAATATCCATTATAATATAAAAATATTAAAATTAAAGAAAAAATATATATTTGAATTACTCTTTGTTTTAACTTTTAAATAATGTGATTATTGAAAATATTGGAACATAAATAACTTATTATTCAAAAAAATATTTAAATTATATCTATCCGTTTTCTATCCGTTTTATATTCTTCTATATAGTTGTGTTAAAAGTATAAATGACTGTTTTTAAAACTAAACAATTTATTAATTTTATATTGTTTTATTTACAGATTTGAGAATTAAGTACTATTTCTTATCTTGTACTCAGTCAAGCTTGCCAACTCTTTATGTATGAAAGAGATAATTATTTATGTTATAAGACCTATATAAATAACGATTCTACATTCCTAGCACTTATCTCTATGCTATTTTTTTTTGTAAATTCATAAAAACTGTTAGAGTCACCTGAAATTAATAACTAATTATCAGTTTTTTTTTTCTAATAAAATTTTACAATATGTGTAACTAATATTTTAAAATATATAATTATAAACATTTATATGTTTATTAGGATCGTAGCATTTCTTTTAGTAATATAATGATATGATTAAAGGTCTATTTGTATAAGAATTTTAAAAATCGTCATGTTGTCGAATTATTTTAGGTTTTTTGGACATGTATATCATTGTAAGAAGTATCACATTAGACTAATTCGTTTGGATCTATAGGTAATAATAATAATAATAATAATAATAATAATAATAATAATAATAATAATAATTAATTTAATTTATAATAAGGAGACGAGTAAAATTTTAATCAATACAACTTGACATTGTTTGATAATCAAATTTTTAAGGTATGTTTATCCAAGTTCAATTTGTAGTTGCATATATTTGTGTGTAAAAACAAAGTTATGTTAATAGAAACAATTTTTTTAACCATTTTTACATTTTAAGAGAAACATTTTTTTATAGTGAACTATTTTGACTTCAAATACAATTTTGAACAACAAGTTTAGCACCTTAATACATTTATTAATTATTACAAAAAATTTTGGTGACACCTTCTATTCAAATTTAAATAGTAAACAATGACCTACCTCATTGAAAATATATTATAAAATTCTATTATTTTTACTGAAACAGAGAAGTATTTATCAATACAGCTTTACATGATTAATGTGATTAGAGGTGTAATTGTTGGATGAACGAATATTTATGGAGAGAGTAGAAAAAGAAATTAGGGTTTTAATATAAAGTGTGACTGCCCCAAAGACATTCATTGGTTCTTACACAAATTAGGGTTTCAATTTTAAGGAAAAATATCTGTTAAGAGAGATTAGTAAGAAATTAGTTATGATAATGGTTACTAATGAATCTCTGTCCAAAGAGATTAGTTTGATTTTGGAGTGAGAAATAGCTAGTGTTTTAATAAGAATTGAAGAGAGAAAAAAAGATCTGGTACAGAATTCTGCGTAAAAAAAAAAAAAATGAAAAGCAAACGAGTTGGGAGTGAGTGAGCAATTTGGAAAATATATTGGAAAAAACTGAAAGTTTGTAGCACAAGAGCAGAGAGGGGAAGAAGGGGTTGCACAGAGAGAGAGAGAGAGAGAGAGAGAGAGAGAGAGAGAGAGAGAGAGAGAGAGAGAGAGAGAGAGAGAGAGAGAGAGAGAGAGAGAGAGAGAGAGAGAGAGAGAGAGAGAGAGAGAGAGAGAGAGAGAGAGAGAGAGAGCGATGTCTTCAGACTTGGACAGACAGATAGAGCAGTTGAAGAGGTGTGAGCCTCTGAAGGAGTCTGAAGTGAAGGCTCTGTGCCTCAAAGCCATGGAAATCCTCGTCGAAGAGAGCAACGTTCAAAGGGTCGATGCTCCTGTCACCGTTAGTCACTCTACCCCTCTTTTTTCTCTTCATTCAATATTATCCTTTTCTGCATTTCTCTTAGGTTTCTGCTTCTGGGTTTCCTTTCATTACCGATTTAATTGCTGTTTTCGCATGATTTCAGCTCGCACTCGACAGAATTACCTCATGTTTTTCCGTTGGGTTTTAGTTCACGACGATTAGGTAGTTGGTAACTGCTTTTCTTGGTCTTCGACCTATCTAGGGCTTGTTATAAATGTCATATGTGTAATGATGGAAGAACGGTTACATGTCGCTGTTTCCGGGGATTTGGTGGATTTCTTGCCTTTTTGTTTTGACCTGTTCGCAAAATTCATTGCTTTGTGTTGTCTTTTTGCGTTCAGAGTGTTATGTTTTTTTCCTGTTAGAGTGAGGCTGCTGTTTACTCTGGTGTGTTTGTTCTGTTCAACTGATTAGTTTTGTTGGTTGTGTCGTTCTTTCTGCAGATATGTGGTGATATTCACGGTCAGTTTTATGACATGAAGGAGCTTTTCAAAGTGGGAGGGGATTGCCCCAAGACTAACTATTTGTTCCTTGGGGATTTTGTTGATAGAGGATTCTACTCAGTTGAAACATTTCTGCTTCTGCTCGCTCTTAAGGTGATAGTCTGTTATTCTTTGTATGAAACTTTTGGAAGTGTGTTGTATGGTTTAGGTGTGTATTTTATGGTTTATGGGTGCGTTAGATCTGCTGTGGGCCACCTTGCAGCAATTTAAAAATTGTTCAGTTAGTCTGTTCAATGATTATCGCAGAAATATAGTTGGTCTCATGGCTTCCAAGCCGCTGGTTTGGTGAACAGTGCTTATATTGTGTTTGAGTGAACTATAAAAAAGGCTTTTCTGTTTTGGGAACACAATGTGCTATTATTGGAATGAAAGTGTACAAGTTTTTGGGTGGGATGATGTGATTAATGAAATGCGAAAATCTACCTAAGGATGCTTTATTATTGGTGATGATTTATTATTCTGGTCTGTGATTAAGATTTTGTCAGTAAAAAGGAGAATAAAAGGCTCTTCATGTGGATGGAATGAAATAGGAGAGTTTTTACTTAGAAGTAGCAGTTTCATCGTTTTACTTTGCTTGTCTAGACAGAAATTTATTTGCATCCTCATTGTAGGTTCTTGCTCAAGGGATTCCTTTGTCTATAATACAAAGAGACCTTTTGGCTTGCTTTTGAGCTTATGCTCTTTTTTGTATGCCATTCTCATTCTTTCTAGTTTGTTTGTCTCTTGATGAATTATTTTTTATCATTTTTTTTAAAATACCTAAAGAGAAAAAAAAAAAGATAAAGGGATTTTTTATTTTGACAACTAGGTTCTGTCAGTTGTCTTGAACTAATTATTTTGTGCTCCTAATGATACTACTTTCATTTTGTTCATTATTGTTGTAACTAATTAATGATATACAATCAGGTGAGGTATCCAGATCGGATAACACTCATTAGGGGAAACCATGAAAGCCGTCAGATCACTCAGGTTTGTCTATCAGCTAAAGTGGAAGAAAGAAATAAATCCCTTTTTATGAGCACGATGAAGAAAACTAGGAAAAGACATTAAAATTTATACCAACATTTTATGTCTATAGAAAACTTATTCAACATCTTTCACTTGACAGGTATATGGATTCTATGATGAGTGCCTTCGAAAGTATGGTTCAGTCAATGTATGGAGATATTGTACTGATATATTCGACTACTTAAGGTTTGCTAATATCTAATATATCACCAGATTTTATGCACAAGTTTCTGTGGATGACATAAAGCAGATTGAGATGTTAATATAATTATTACTTGATTTGAGTCTTGCATTGGGAGCTATTTCTCCTGAGAGTAAAATGGTAGATTTGCTATAAAATTCCTGAAATGGTTTCCATGCTATGCGTTTGCTAATTGCTCTCTTGTTACTTGTTTCTTTTATGGGTGCAGGGACCCTTTGAAATTTTTATTCTAAAAGGGAAAATTCTGTTTGATGGTCTTATTGCAAAATTGAAGTTATTTTTTCTGCAATTTCTTCTGGACTATTTTTCTTTAATATTCTTGCAACCATCTCAGTTATGTTCAGAAGTATGTGCAATACATTTCCCTTTCTATTTTTAGAAGGAAAGGGGTTTTAGTTGACTTGAGCTGGGTTAAGACACGAAGGAAGCTTTGTGTGGCTTCTCTTTGTGTATTTTAAAAGGGAGAGAAGTTTGAGCGGGTGATTTTAAAATCCATCGATTGGTTATTTTGACAGACTTTTCTAGTAGATGTATTGGGGAGAAATGCTAGAAATTCTACAGTACACCTTTTCATCACCTCTTTTTATCATTAGGTAAATTGTCTATATTGTATAATGGGATTCAATTCTGTCAGAGAGAGTAGTGTTATTAAACAAATAATATTACTTCTAGAATCATATATTCCAAGTTTTATGTCTATTCTGTGTTTGATCAGATGTAGAATTGTAGGAGAGTGAGTTAATTGTGCCAGCTCAAAGATTGGGGAATTATCTACCTCCTGTGTTGCTGAGCTGACAAATTGTGGGTTAGGTTTTATGACCTGGTAGAGAAAATTTATAATTTTGCCCTAATCTGTCCTCTACTTCTTTATGTGACACTCCAACCAAACTCTCCCTTTTCAAACTTGTCTCTGCCATTTATTCTCTATTTCAAGCTTATTTTGGCTTGGGTAACTGGTTTAGCTGAATTTTTCCTGTTTTCTCTGTATTTGACCTTGCTTGCCAGCTTCTCTTAGTTCTCCTTCTGTTCTGTTTGTCCTCCATTCTTGTTTGGAACCCGTTTTGACTTGGGTTGGACTCTTTCTGTTCTGATCTTGTAGTGTCTAGTTAGTGTTCAGTGTTTCTGTTCTCCACTTCTCTTTGGAGTGTTTATCCTCTCTGTCCTTACTTTGTTGGCTTAGAAAACCTGTGAATTGGACTTGATTTGGGACTTCATTTAAAATGTCTTTTTAATCTTTGGGCTTGGTTGTCAGTCCTGTACCTACTTTTTGTCCTATTAGAAATCATTATTAAATATAAAACAAAGATGCATAATTAATAATACAATAACTGCAAAACAAATATCTGAATTCTTACCTGAATCTGTGGTAATTACACATATTAATTAATGACATTATCACACTTTTATCTGAAAATATGCTTTTATAATTTTTGGTATGATCCTAGTACGATCACATGGTTAAGTGATCTTTCATCCCTAGATATAATTTCGATTTTAACAACCTTTCAGACTTCGGAGTGTTGAGAAAAGTGTTAAATTGCAAGCGGTCTTAGGGTGCAGCAGTAACCAAAAAAATAGATATAAATGGAAATATTATTGTTGCAAGTTGCTTATAAAACAACCTAATTGCATTTACAGATTTAGTTGGTGTAGCTTGTGCTTTCCCTAATAATTTCGTATGTTGACAACAACAAACTGCAGTTTGTCCGCCTTAATTGAAAACAAGATTTTCAGTGTTCATGGGGGTCTTTCTCCTGCAATTTCAACACTGGATCAGGTTAGAAATTTCACCCTAATTTGTTTGTCTCTGTTTAGATTGTATACTAGCACTATTTTATATATTATTTATCTCATATCTAGATACGGACTATTGATCGGAAGCAAGAAGTACCTCATGATGGTGCCATGTGTGACCTCCTATGGTCAGATCCTGAAGATATTGTGGATGGATGGGGTCTGAGTCCCCGTGGTGCTGGTTTCTTATTTGGTGGCAGTGTTGTTACTTCCTTTAACCACTCAAACAACATTGACTATATATGTCGTGCTCATCAGTTGGTAATGGAAGGATATAAATGGATGTTCAATAACCAGATAGTTACTGTCTGGTCGGCTCCAAATTATTGTTACAGGTACCTAATAGATTAAAATGTTTTTTTCTTATTTGTGTTCTGATGTTTTTATTAAGACTTTTTTCGTCTTTGTTATAGATGTGGTAATGTAGCAGCAATTCTTGAGTTGGATGGAAATCTTAATAAGCAGTTCCGGGTGTTTGAAGCTGCTCCACAGGTTTGTAGGCAGTAAAATTACCTGATATTTATTATAGCTATCGTGAGTTCCCTATTTAGATTGAGCTATACCGATTTTCTCAAGTAGTAGCAATATTGGCTTAAGTCTCTCTATTGTCAAATTCATTTATTTATGTGGTTAAGAACGTGCTTTTCATGACCCTGGGTTCAGTATGTGAGAATGACTGTTTTTATCCTACTTTGTTTTGCGCATTCATTTTGATTGCACTATCTTTGCATGTTTAAGCAAACAATTGGTGTTCCATGTTCTTCGCTAACTTACGATGATAGTGTGGGATATTTTGTCTATACGAAAAGGTAATTGTGCTAAATTTTTCCAAATTGATTGTCAAATTTTGATGGAATGTAGGAATCAAGAGGGACACCTGCGAAGAAACCAGCACCGGATTACTTCCTGTGAAGTGTTTTTTTTTTCTGTTGTCTAAATGCTCATATTGATGTTGGGAGACTTGAATCAAGGAGATGATGATTTCTGACTCGGGAGGAATCAATGAAGGGAAAATCAGTTGTGCTTGCAGGAATTCTGCATCCCATTGGTCTGCTTCACCCATCTTTAGTGTTATAGCAGTATTGTGAATTAGTATGTGATTTGCAATATATTATTACTGCCTTTGTTCGTTCAAAAGCTGTGATGGACAGAGGGTCTAGAGGGGAAATGCGATTGCATATATGAAAACTTGATTGGAAGAATTGGATTGGAACAGGGAATGTTGGGAAATAACTTTCCAAATATATAATCCGTGGAAAAAAAAACCCCACTAGTTGAGTTTTGATTATCATAGTTGGTCATGCAATCTTATAATCTTGAGTTTATGTAGAATGCGTTATTGTTCAAAATTTACACCTGTTCGATGGTACTAAAATCTTACCTCTGAATTTGAAATTGAAGGTTCACATGCTAATGAAAAGGGTCCTTTCTCTAATGAAGTCATTGTCTGTAAATTGTTGGCATTATTTTCTAAGTTTTAACTTTAACTCTGCACCATGGTCGTATATCATTGGGAATGCTCCAACTAAAGTTAAGTTGATATTGTAGAATTTTGAAGGAATAATTGAGAGATAAAGGAAAAGAGTGGCAAAAAAATCTCTTTCGTAGTTTGGAACCCACTCAAAAAACAGAATGAATGAAAATTTTGGACAGGATCTGCGTCAAAAATACTTCCTCAGAAAAAGTGAATTTTTATTTTCTTTTGCTTTTGACATAACTAACCTGGAAAAACGGTTAACATAATTATTTTTTCATAGTAAAAATCTAAAAATTTGTCTCACTTCCTACTGTAAATGTGTTTTCAAACATGCTAGAAAATAAAATAAATAATATTTTCTAAGAAAAGCCGTTGTCCTCGGACTCTCTCATGTCGTCGGTGTCCATAGGGATCAGATGCACGTGTATTTTCAATACAATCACACGTGTTAAGATTCTATCACATTTCTTTTTAAAATGTATACAAACATATAAAAGCAAATATTAACCAATGTTTTAAAGTATAGCTTAAGAAAAAAAAAATCTTAACAAAATTAAAGAATAAAAAGTATTTTTATAAATTTTATACATGAAAAAGGTTAAATATATTTCCAAAAGTCGGAAATCAGAATATAGGTCGCGTGGGTCACGAGCTCACATCTTATTAAATTAAACAATTGATTTGTAGATACTCCAAATCCTATCTCACACATGAATATAGAGATCAAAGAGAAAAAAAATGATAGAATATAAAAGAAAAATAAAGGTAGTTTTTATTTCTTAGTAAGTGATTAAGAAAGTAAGTAATCTAAGAATCATAGCTCTTATGTTAATCGACGATGATTGCTGCGCCAGCCATATTAACTTAATAATAGCAATTATAATAATTAATAAGTCTGAACTAATCTCCCAAAAGCAACAACTTGCTGATATATCTCCATTCACAGTTGCTGTTCCTTGTCGTTGTTTTCACCAACTCAGCTCCTATCCAATACAATACTCAAATTCATAATTATTCGAAACATAAATTAGTAAGAAAAGCTATGATATGACGATTTTCCTTAGTGTTTCATCATATGGGTGTGTTTCAAGTCTTCACTTTTCACTGGATAAACATGACAAATTAACCTTGATCTTGTCAAAACTTGTTTTCTCAAGTCAAGCTTAAATAACTTTAGGCGCATGATGATATTGGCTTGATCGATCCCTCAGCAGGGTCCAACTGCAAAATTGGAATGGCACCCTCGATCTGTTTCCTTCTTTTATCCCTTCTGTTCCTTTCATCCTCCACGTTTGGTGTTCAACCTCATGAAGAGGGTTTTATCTCTGTCACCATATCTGATAAGGGCCTTGATTTTGCCAAGGATATTCTGATAGACCAAGCTGTTGCCTCTATTGTTCAGTCTCAATTGCCAGATATTGAGAAGACTGTTCAAGTCCCTCTTGTTGGAAAAGCCAGAGTTGTTCTTTCTGAAATCACTATTAATGATATCCAAATAAATTCTTCATCTGTTAATACAGGAGAGACAGGCATTGCTGTGGTTATTTCAGGTGCCACTGCTAACTTGAGTCTGAAGTGGAGGTACTCTGTCAGCAGTTGGTTAGTCCCAATTGGAATTACTGATAGTGGAACCGCAACTGCAAAGGTATGAATGCAGATTCCACAATATTATTCACTTTATTGTTTATTTTGACCTTGAACTAAATAATAAATGTTTTCCTCAAGTTGGTTATTTTGATGAGAATTGGTTTGGCTGGTTGTGGTTATGGCTGAAATTTCATACAAGACATGTATTTCAGTGTCTGATTGCCTAAAACCTTTGTCAGTAATGCACTTTTTATCTATTATATTCCTCATTCTATTGTGCTGTGCTATGTTGGAAGGTTAATGATTTGCAAGTTGGACTTACTGTGAATTTAGCGAATCAAGAAGGAACTCTTAAGCTGCTTCTCCTGGATTCTGGATGCCATGTCAGAGATTTATCCATAAAGTTGCATGGTGGAGCAGCTTGGCTTTACCAAGTGTAAGAACCTTCTCTAGCAATGGTTTTTTATTACTAGAAACTCTTACATATGCTCTATCATAGAGTTATGTTCTTCTATTGCTGATTTAGGCTTCACAATTCCGTAGGGAGGCTTTGGCTAATAACTATATAATCCTTGCGCTATATTTCAATTATATTTGATGGAATGCCAAAAATTTCTATTTTATTGCAGGCTAGTAGATGCTTTTGCAGGAAGTATAGCATCTGCAGTTGAAGAGGCAGTTTCTGAGAAAATAAATGAGGGGATTTCAACTCTTGATGTTCTATTGCAATCTCTTCCAAAGACTATTCCATTAGATGAAACAGCTGCTCTAAATATTTCTTTCGTGAACAATCCTGAGCTAAGTGATTCTGCTATTGAATTAGCAATTAATGGTTTATTCATAGGGAGGAATGAAATTTTGGCACCTCAAGGTTACCTTAGAGGTTCAGACATTTCTGTTTTCAATGGTGACCCTCCGCCAAAGATGATAACAATTTCGTTACACGAAAATGTTTTCAAATCCGGTTCCTTGGTTTACTTCACTGTAAGTTTCTGAAGCTTTTACTTCTTGGAGTTATATCTTGCCATGTATTTATACATAGTGGAGTTTTTTTTAGTAGTGAAACTTGATTGTGGAACCTTGGTAGGAATTGTAGTATTCCAGCCACCAATATTCACCAAATTAGTCCCACATTGCTTAAAATACAAGGTGGAGGAGCCTTTGGAGGTTATAAATAGAGACCTCTTTGCCTTGTGTTAAGTATCCCACACTT
>Ga0209489_100116_pt1 | contig 115512 bp, 32 predicted proteins | sample SiratrowhiteBW_FD_187527 | JGI IMG/M metagenome (GOLD analysis project Ga0209489, IMG submission 187527) | Root nodule microbial communities of legume samples collected from California, USA - Siratro white BW (SPAdes) (version 2) | ecosystem: Host-associated > Plants > Roots > Nodule | place... | reverse complement strand
AAAAAAAATTAAAAAAAAAAAAAAGCTTAAAGATAGGATGATATTCTTAGTTTTTTTATTTTCACTTTATCAACCTATTTCCCCATCTTTGTTTATTTTATTTCCTTATGTCAAAGTGAGCATAAGAGATTATTCAAAAAAGTTTTATATAAGTTTTATTTCCTTATTGGCACCCTCATAATTAGTCCACCCAGACTTTTTCACGAAATAGAGACAACACAAAGAACGAAAATAATTCGAATTGTCAACGCTTGATAAGTCCGTATTTTTGCTTAAAACATATTTCCTAAAATGATAAATTTTTTATTCTCTTAATAATTATTTAATTTTTATTCAATCACAAAATGTATAAAACTCTAAAAAAATGTTAAATTGGTAATCCTTTTACTTAATATGTTTAGTGAAAGATAAGATGAATGAATGAAAATTTTATAAATGCAAATGATTGATTTTAAAGAAAAAATGATATATAATTTTTAATGTAATAACCAAATTATCCGTACATCCAAATAAAATATCAACATATAAATTATGTTTATTTAACTCAATATTTAGCTGGAATTGCATTTATGATTGAACCATGATTAGTTATGATTAAGCAAAATTGATTATGTCCTATTAATACATTTATATTTAGTGATGTACATAATGGATTAAACTTACATAGTGCATGAAAAAATTGATAGATTTCAACCTATCATCGACATTGCATGTTCAATGCATTATATAAACCTTGTGATTTATCACTAAACAAAGTCAACCACACTATCATTGCCTTTCGGAATACAAAGTTGAGTTTGTGATTCACATTCCCTTGCATTTGATTTTATTTTCCTTTAAACAATGCCTGTAAGCACCTTTCAAATTTAATCTTATATCTAGTGAGTAAAATATAATGTTTTAATATTTTGAGTTAGAAGTTGTCTCAGGTATCTTAGATGAGTTACTTATTAATCACAATTCATATTTAAATATGTCCTAGTGGTAGCTCAAGATTTTGGAAGACATAAAACAAATTAAAAAAAATAGGTTTTTTAAATTAATAAAATAATTAAAATTATGATATTTTTATCTAAAATTTATTTTTTAAATTTTTGTGATATAAAATTATTTATTAAATTATCATAATTAATTTTATTTAAAATATTTTTTGATAGGCAATAAAGTTAATGTTTAATATTTCTTGAGACATTGTTGATCTTAAATAAGATGTTATTAGTTTAAGTTTTAAAATATTCCTTTTTGTTTGAACAACGGATACTGAAATTGTTAACATTATTCTATATGTTATATATGCATTTGAAAAAGAATTTATTATTTTTATATAATTAAGAATGTCAATTGGTTTATTATTTTCCAATCCTATAATCTCCTTTAAGATATTTAATTATAAAAATAAATTTAAGCTATCAAAATCCAACAAATTATCATGTCTCAAATACTTTTCAAGGTTTAAGCATTTTTTTTTCATCTAATGACTTTTATTTTTTAATACCAAATAAAAAATCAAAAATATATTGGTATATTTTAAATTGTTCAAATTTATTTTGGAGTGTGATAATTGTTTTATCTACAATTTATAAAAAAAATAATTATAAATGACTTTTTAGGTGATTTCATAGCTTTATTCTTAATATTTTTATCAAATTTTTTTTTTATGACTATTTATATTTATTTTTATTAAATGCATAGTATAGAATGATGAAACAAATTTAAAATTAAAAACAATTTGAAATAATAGTAGGAAAGAACAAAAAGATAAGGAATGAAGAAAATAAGTGAAAAAAGAATGAGAGAAGTGTGGAAGGGTCACATAACCAAAGAACATGTAAAGAAATAATATAAATCTAGTAAAATATAAGAAAGAAATAGAAAAGAGATTAAAAAATTTTGATATATAAGATTCCTTCAATGGTAAATTTCTTTTCTAAAAAATATTATTAATTTATTATAAGAAAGTTTCAATAATATTATTTATTAAATAATATTTATAATAACAATATAAATTTGAAGTCATTAAATAATATTTATACTATATCGATGTAAATTTAAAATTAATTAAGATATTTTAAAATTTTTAATTTTTTTTAATATAATTTTAAAATTAAATATTTTTTATTTTATAATAATATATGAGTATTAATTTTTTTTTAAGAACTTTAAGATTTTTGAGACATAAAGTAGTTGCTTTACTTAAGTACCCCTTATCTCTCTTATTAGATATTAAATTTATTTGGATATGTGAATTTGTACCATTCAACCTCAATAATTACATTAAACCATGAATAATGTGTATATCAATATAAAAAAGTTATTTAAAAACTCAATTATTTATTCAGTTGAAATGTATTTTTCTTTTCTTACTTTTTTTATAGCTTATGTTTTTTATAATAACAAAATATTATTGCTAAAATAAATAATAATAATAATCATAAATTCCAAAAATAAATATTTTAAAAAGATAAATTTTCATTTCATTTCTTTTTACATCTCTTTAATTAAATATACTTAATATACATAACCTATTTATCTTATGATCCATTACAATTGTACCATCCTACTTGATAGAGTTATTAGCTTCTAAGATTCCTCTATAAAAACATCATTGAATCCAAATAACTCAAAATATTGTGAAGCTAGTTTTATTACACAAACTATATAATTAATCTAGGACCAATAAATTTTTTACAATAACAAACTATAATACCTAATAACAACTTATTTTTATATATTAATCTAGAACCAATATATTTTTATTCTCCACAAAATACTGACTCAATTTTTTTTTTACTCACTAAATATTATTAATATATTTTTGTAACTCTTATTAACTTAAATTTCGAATGATTTTCTACAAGTAAACCTCCACTTGATATTTTATCAATAAAATTGAACAATCATTCTGAGAAAGATTAAACTCGATCAGAGTTCATTCTCCTTAAAATTTCTCTTAATCTACCTAGTGCCATTCCATCTCAATTCTGTAAAGAATAAGAATGATATTTTGTTTTTCCTTTTAAGTTGGAACCCACTCCTCCAATAGTGGTATAATATTATATTTATGTGGCAGGCAAGACAATCTATTTATATCATAAAATAAAATCGTATATAAACACGATAGTTTTTGCTTGATTATCTTTAACTTCACTTTATTATGAAATGAAATAAAGAAGTTTATAATCTCCAAGTCCCAGCAACAACATATATTGATAATTGTTGTAATTAACTAGCGGAAGTGGGTAGGTGTAGCTACATACAAAAACACTTTTCAATCTAAAACCCTTGCTAAAATAATCCAAATCCCACCACATTGTGGGTGGTGGCACTTACCAACAAAGAGGGAAAAAATACTTATAATTAATTATAAATATTTTATAATTAATCATATTTATAAGCAACACTTTAAATTATTTTTTAGTATAACTGATTATGTTGTAGGAAACTTTTATTTTTTAAATTATGAATTTCTCCACAATTATGTGAATAAACTCTAGGATGTAACCCAAGCCTTAATTTCTTCATTATTTTTCTTATCTTTTACCTTATTTTCTGTTTCATTCCTTTTTTAGTCCACTTTTCCAAATCCAGTGACGAGTATAAGGGTAAAAATGACTTTTCATAAAAATCTGATGCTTCACTCATGGACACCATTCATGGGATTTCACCTTTTAAGAGTGTCATTTTGTGTGCTTTCCTTTTCAAATAATTCTGTAATGGATTCTGAGAAATGGTAGGGTAAGTATAGAATAAAATAGAATTTTGTTGAGACATAAATTTGACATTGTTTTGTATAAGAAATTATAAGAGAGTGATTCTTTTTACAGAGTAATTGAACTATTTTATAATAAAACATGTGATTTGAATAAAGAATTTAAAAAGGTTAAAAATTTAAGAAAGTGATTGAATTATTTCAAATTTCAGTTAAAAATAAGAATTTTAAAATTTTTATATTTATAAATTCATTGTTTTATTTTCATATTATTTTCCTATTTTTTATTTTCGATTTGATTGAAACCAGACATTGTTGAATTGAAATGACTGTTTTTTAGTTGATACTGATTTTAATTTTTTTTATCACGCTGTTAAGAGTTATCTTGTTTTAGATTATTATGATTGTTTTTATTGTTATTATAAATTATTATTATCTTTCGATTTTAGTCAGGGTTTTCTCAATTATTAGTATGAAAATTGTTTTTTAATGTAAATTAATTTTATTTTCTTTTTTATGTTTATAATGATTAATTTTATCAATATGATTGGTATTACTTATCAATAGTTTGTCACGATTGCTTTTCTAATCATCAATTAGGATTTTTTGTGATAAACGATTAATAAAAAGTCCAATTAACTTGTGAAACTAATCTCAATTAATATTAATTAAAGTTGATAAAAAATTTATTAATATCAGCTGAAAAAGAACTGATGAACTTTAATTAAAAAATTATCAATATTAATATTTTTAAATTATTAACTGTTTGATATTTTTTTTTTACATTTAATGTTGAAAAAAATGTATAAAAAATCCAAAATTTTGAATTATTTTTTTTTCAAATATTTTTTTAAATAAAATAGTTTAAATTAAAATAAATTTTAATTTAATATATTTAAATATTTAAGTGCAATTTTCTTTCCAAACTGTAGAACAATTAATGTAATTGGACATTTTGAAATTAAATTATAATACTTTATAAGTTTTATAAAATTTATCATTTATTTTTTTGTACGCATGTTATCATTAAAATTTGTATATTTGAATAATCTAATAAATTTCTAAGAAAAAAATGATGTATAAAAAAATAAAAAATACCCCTTTCTCATGACTTTTTGTAAAACAACGTCGTTTTAATTTGTTTTATAATTTTTTTCATGGCATGTCATTATTCTGTTAAGAACTCAATATACTAATAAAATGTATAATAAAAATTAAAAGGTTTAATGATCAAACGTACGGGAAAAAAAAACTTCAATCATAAAATTGGAAAAAGAATAGTAATAATTTATTTATAAAACATGTAATTAAGTTTTTTAAGTTTTTGTTTTTCTTAAATATGGAAAAAATTATTGGTCCTTCAGATTTTCTCAATTAAATCAATTTAATGATACGTGTTAAACTATAAGGACGCCGTATTAGATAAAACTAGTTTAGTGTAAAAAAGGGATAAAGTTATTAATGGTGTAAAGATTATCGTAAAAATTTTAAATTAAAAAAAAGTTTAAATAAGTTGAAGGTTTCATTGATTTTATTTAGCATACCTAATAAATATTTTTATACTTTAAATATCTTATAAATTAAATATTTTAATTTAATTTTCTTTTAAACCTATGTTATGATAAATGATATGATTAAGTACATATCTCATGAAATATCTCTACTTCACACAATAATTGAAATGTGAACCAGAAATTCAGAATAATAGATAGGATGTGCTTCTTATAGTTACAACGTTCTAAATGTCTCCGTGGGACCAAATATCATAAAGCTGAAAAGGAAATCACAATAGTACCAATAGAAATAATTGAGCTACTTAATTCTAATTAAAATGTTATGAACTTAAAAATTTAAATAAATAATTATTAAATGCAATTTTTTTGTAATTAAAAAAATATTTTTTTTAACCATATATTAACTTATATGGTTATAGTTCCATTTATGCATCTAATTTTAAGGAAAATTAGTAAACATTTCATTAAAATCTTGCACAATAAATTAAGGGCATAAAAAAATTATCAATCTGTACATAAAAACTTAGTTTAAACTTTTTAAAATTATAAAAAATTATTTTCTGTTTTTGCAGTCGTGATAGTCATCAAATATTCCATTTATTTGAAGTTCTAAAACTTCAATTATGTGTTTTTACATGTCTTAAATATTCTTCAAAATGTTCACATATTAAAAATAAATTCTACGAACATTTTTATGTTTAAATAATAGAAAATAAATAACAATAGCTTATGTATGAATGTCACTTTTCTATTTATAGTTTTTTCATAGATTATCAGTGTTTCAGTCATAGGCTTAATTCAATGAGAACTTAGTTTGTGTCTCTTTAATGAAAAAGTAGCTCAAAGAGAAACAATTAATAATAACCAATCAAATATATATTGAAAGTATGGATTTATAAATTAAGAAAACACGTGGTATAATTCAAAATGATAAACTTCAAAATTAATATCACAATTCTGAGGGAAAAATCACGTTTTTAAAAGAAAGATGGTGCCAAAAAATAATTAGTTAAATTAGATGTCGATGATACTTGGTATTTACGTGTGGGTCTGTACAAACAAGATAGTGACATCACACTAACTATATTTACAAGTTATCACATCAATTTGACTATTCCTACAAAAATAACTTTAATACATTTAAGTTAAATATTGGATAACATTTAGCTTAACCATTGAATAATTTAACCACTGATCAAATAATATAGTCAATATCAACATATAGATGTATTATTAAATATTCATCACCTGATTTACAATAAAAAATATTTATTTTTGCAATTTTATTGTCCAAATGAATCTAAACACGTGTATATGTATATATATTATATATAATTATAATAAAAATTACTTATTATGTTCATGCTAACTAAATAATATTTAAGAACGTCATGTTGAATATTTATAATCATGAGAAATATATAATAATGAGATAAGGTTAGGAATACATCAATCAACAAAGTAACATAAAATAGACAAGGTATTATAAAAATAATAAATATTTTCTTCTCTTATTCAAATTTTTAGAGAATAAAATTTTATCACATGTATCCACTTATTAGTCTCATGCATATGTTTCTTTACGTTGGGTTTGGATTTGAAAGTATAACCATCCATTGAAATTTTATTTTATAATTTGATTCTAAAATAGAATTGTTAGTTTGTTCATCATAAGAGATATAGATAACATAAAACAAGTCTAGCAAGTTTTAAATTTATCTCTCATTTCTTTCTCTAAATTTTTATTTTATTTTAAATTATTATTTTTACTATTAAGTTTTTTATCAGTTAAATCATTATTTGACATGTCTTCATCTATATAACATATTAAAAATTAAAAATTAAAAATATTTAAATTGTCTAATATTAGTGTCGTTTAAGACATTGTATTGAAAAACATTGTATTATGAATTTGGAATGTTATAATAAATTTTCAGGTAAATAATTTACGAGAAATTTGATCCAAAATCGTTACGTTTTTAATCTTCATTCAAATGTTATATCTTATGGGATCTCTTGTCCAATAGAAAGAAAAATTAACTTTTTTTCATCATCACAAAAAAAAACTTGCAACCAACTGATTTAACCAGTGCTAAAAGCTCACTCTTAAATTTTTTATCGAAAGAAAAGTAGAGACATTTTTTATTTCCAATAACATCACTTGTCTCGTATCATAAAAGGAAAAAAAAAAATACTTATTGAGCTATCTTCAAGTTATACTATCCTTTTATTTATAGATGAGGGAAGCGAACATTTAGAAACTATTAGATATTTTCATCTAACATTGTAAAAAGACTCTTTTTCACTCCTTGAATAATATCAAAATCATTTAATATTCACAAACTCTAATTTGTTTATTTTTAGACTCTTCGTCAGTTATGCGCTTACTTGCACGTATGGTCCTATAAAAATATAATTGTCGATTAAAGAAATACATCTTTCTTTTTTAGACTTTTCATTATCTACATTTATTTCTACTTAAAAAATATATTACAAAACCATAACCATATGTATATATAAAAAAGATAATATATTTTTATTAGACATTAAAAAAATACTTATCTAACTGATAGTATAACTTTTCCACTGATCAAATATTAAGTTACCACGAACACATTATCAAAACCGTAAAAATCTATTAATATAATATAAATAAATGGTGATCGTAACATATACGTTGTTCATTTGTTATCTTTCTCATTTCTTATTTAATTTAACCATCAAAGTGTCTTTACAAACATATTTACCTATTAATTTAACTTTAAATAAAATGTAACCTTCATAAAAAAAGGAAAATGAAAAATATTTTTAAGCCTTTGTAAAATTGATCTCAACTCTTATAAAAATAAAAATGATTCACATAGCAATAAATTGTGTTTATTTTTAATATTTATTATAACGCGTAAAATCGAAGAGAAAAGAGCATCACCAAAATAAATTAGTCTTTGAATCGATATATTTAAACAAAACATTGGTAAAAAAGAATTATATACAATCAGTGTCAATTATTAAATTGGAAGATATAAATAATAAAAACCGTTCATATTGGCCATGGAGTCTAGGGTTATTTTTGGAACTACGGGTGTTTTGAATCTTCTACAAAATTATCTGGTCCATACAAATGAGCAATAATCACGAGTCTTGATATTTTATATAATTTATAATAATTGTAATTAACACTGTAATATCTTTTAAAAAATACTAATCGTTAAATTTAAAAGAACAATATTTCAAAGAGAAAGAGTTGTTGTGTGGATATGGAACACTTTTATGAGTTGGGCTTGTAAAGCCCAGTATAAGCCCATAAGGGTGAACAATGAGCCTCATCCAGCATATGAAACAAGAGTGCTTCTTCCTGCACCTCCAAGTAGTTATTGGGACACCTCCAAAATTTACAAAACAGACAAAAATACCCTTAATTTTGTATTGTGCAGACTATTTTGTCCTTGTACCTTAATTCTTAGAAACTCTTCTCCTTCCATCTCTGTTACTCGTCCACTGTGTGCGGCGCCTCCCCTAATTCCGAGCTGCGATTTGGGTGCCTATTTCAATCTGAAATCGTAGATTAACACTGCATTTTACAATCATTTGAGGTAGGTATGATCTATTGTAAGATTTATAGTGTATTTGGGAAGATTTCGTGTTTTGGAATTGTTTTTGTTGCGGAACCACCCATTCCGCAACATGTATACATAATTCATTGGGAGGTGTCCGAACGGAACCATCCATTCCGCAACTTGTATACGGACCGTATACATGTTGCGAAATGGATGGTTTCGCAACACATTTGAACACCTTGTAGTGTTACTCTGCTACTACTCTGCCGCGCCGCCGTTGTTCCACTCCTCCGCCTCCACCGCCGATGTAAACTTCCCACCCACACTACCACCCACAACCTTGCACCACCACCATCATCTCACCTTTGATCTCCCACCTTCATTTATTGTTTTACCATTTTTCAAAATCAAGGATAATATAATAATTTACTGAAGGACAGATTTGAAATTTTATTAAATTTTAGAGGTGCCCCGATAACACTTGTAGGTGCAGGAAGAAACACTCATAAATCATGAAACAATGAGTCAAGAGAAAATGAAAAAAATAGGCTGAACAAACATTTCTCAAAGAATTTAATTAAATTCAAATGCATTTACACTCTGAAATTTATACTATTTTATAAATTACAGTTATTTATAGACTGCTGATTTTATAAGTGACATTTGAACGTCTACATTCCTAAAATTTCACAAAATTTAAAGTTTGAGATTAAAAATAGTTTATATATAATTTTATTTGTAATTAAAATATTGCTTCAAGATAAAATTATAAGAAAGCAATCAATTTTCGAATCATATAACATTCTCGATATTATAATTCTAGTAATGCATAGAAACAATTACAATGAAATATTGATATAAAAAAAATAAGTTAAATATTAAAAAGAGGATTCAGGTAACTTTTATCATTTAATTTCGACTAGGAACTATTAAGAAAATAGAAAATGAATTATTTTGATATTTAGACATCACAATAAGAAAAATAAAATGTGTATGATAAGTTATGATTGATAGGGAGAGACGTTATTCTTATAATATCAAAATTTAGGAGTGGTAAAATGGGTTAACCTGTGACTAATATTTTAAAAATAAAATGGGACAAACTATAATCTTTTATGATTAGGTGACTTGAAAATTTCTGTCTTATCACTTTTTGTAATATATATATATATATATATATATATATATATATATATATATATATATATATATATATATATAACCAAATTTAATATGTCATTATTTTTAAATCTTCAATTAATTTTTTTTTATTTTTTATGAACTAAAAAAATTATTACTTTTGTATGTTAAATTATTTTATTATATTAATAACTGAAATTTAATTTATAATGATTAATTATTTATAATGTTATATATTGACATCTTTTAAATAATATAATATAAAAATGTTATTTTTTATATTATTTTTATTTTAACTTTTAATTAAAAAAAAAACATTGACGAGTCCGATCTTGAAAGAACTGACAAATTGAAAATATAATCCAATCCATTTTATTATCCCTATCAAAATTATATTCTCATAACTGGTAAATGGAAAAAATGTTATTAAGAGATTTTTTTTTTAAATTTATATGCCTTCAATATTACACAGTCTTGAATATATATATATATATATATATATATATATATATATATATATATATATATATATATATATATTTACGGTTTTAAATGTTTAAATACTCATAACAGTTTAATATGATTAGTTAAAAACGTAATAAAAATTATGAAGAAAATTTAAAAAGTATACTTACTCTTTACACTAAATCACAACTTTGTTTCTAAAATATATGTTTTATGAACTAGGACGATAGACACACTTTTTTTAAATCTGAAATACTTTTTAAAAGTAAAACTGTGAGAAAATTTCTAGATACTAAAATAATTTTAACGCACTTGAGTTCAAAACCACAAGATTTAACATTTTACTCTTGATAACGACATTCTAATTAATTACGTCCTTACATTTGTTAATTGTTAATCATTATTCATATATAATATTGTTTTGCACTCATCTTTTCAGTGATTGAACAGTTTTAATATTGAAAATGATTAAGAAGCTTTTGTCTGTTGGCTTTTTATATATTTCGTTATATTTTTTCATTTGTAACTTTGCATTCTTTATTTCAAACTGAAAAAGTGTTATGAAAACCTTAGGTATGCTTATTAATTACATATTACTTGATAAATCACTAATATCAGCTTAGTAATAGAGAAACTTCAAGTTCAAAAATTCCAACACCTAAAAAAAATTAATATTACTTGATAATGGCTGTGAAAAAAAATGATGTTATAATTCATGTAATTAAATAATAAATTTAGTTTCTCTTGGCAAGTTAATTTCCTATAATTACTCCAATGGAAAAAAGTAGCAGGAAGAAAGTTTTCAGTAGAAACATAAATTTATTTTCAAAATCTAAATAATCTAACAAATAGGAACTAGATAAATTATTAACAACAATTATTTGGAGCAACCCAATTCATTTATTTTTTAATTAGATTTAATCTATGTAGGACCACACTCCACGCATACACTTTCAATATTTATAATTATAAAATAAAAATGTTACAATCTTTATGCAGATAAGCACCAATATTTTTCGTGGCAGTTGAATGAGAAGCCAAATGGCAAGCAAATACAAATTACCCAAAAATTAAAAACTGAGACCACCATGAAAAAACTTAAGTGTAAAGTATCCTAACAATTCTATTCAGAAAAAAAAAGTTCTAAAAAGCAAATGCATTACAATTAAAAGCAAGAGCTTCCAATTATTACTGCCCAATGTATATCTTTAAGCTGGACCACCCATGATTTACGACAAAATATCTGATTAATTTTAACGTGTTATCACGTGTGTTTGACATTTGTCAGGTTTAATTAGTCGATTAAATAGAGAATTAAGCAATGATCTTTCACTAATTTTCTATCTCATGATGGTTACATGTGTGTGTCTCTTTCTCTTTAAGTTTTCAAAACTTTCCATAAAGGAAATTTTCTTTTCATTCTTTTTCTTCTTTCACCACCTCCTTAATTCTCATCCATACAATCTATTGTTTTGAGCAATAGCAAGAAAATGGACTCTATATAGAGAAGTTAACCGTAAGGAAAATGCTAGTCAGCATTAAACAAACATTGGTTAACACAATTAAAAGTAAATTTTTTTTAACAAATATTAATACATATCATAATAATAGGAGAGAAAAAAACCTACTTTGTTACTTATCATTGTGTCTAAATGTGCATAATGCATTATAATTACAATAGATTAGCCATTTTCAAGAACCCTAGAAAACAGAAAGCCATATATTCATGTGTTGTCTTGAAAGTGTGTACTTTTTTTTTATCTCTTAGATGTGTGGAGTTTAACCAATTGGGACCAGAATGTTGATGGATCAAAAGGGTAGCCATTGAATGTGTACATAAACGATAAAACAGCACTTGCAATTTGGAAAAGGGAAGAAAAAAATGGTCCTGGTGTTGGTGGTTGAGCAGGGACAGTAGAAAGTTTTATTTGGATCCTTATTAGTAGAGCTGTCATTTGGTGTAACATAGTGCCCAAGATCACAAACATCATTATATCAACTTCTTTCGTTAGAAAATATCCTGAATGAAGCAAAGAATTACGTTATTACAAAACCGGTTTGTCCTAACAATTAACGGTGTTCGGTTATCTCCAACAGTTTATAAGTTTCAGTCACTCATCTCCCATGCTTATTCCACTATTCACAGTTTTGAGAAGAGTTAGCAAATATTCCGAACTTCATGTTAGGAAAGTTACGTTACTAAAGTCTGAGTAATGTAGGATGAATAAGATTAGAGTAACTGATTCTTATATCTTGAATTCATCTTCCTATTTATAAGATTTTGAATGGATCTTGATTTGAATCCATTTTTCTATTTATAAGATTTTGGATGGATCTTGGTTGGTTTAGACCCATGGCTCAAATTATTATAAGTATTTTATTACTATATTTTACTAAGAGTATTTGAGCCTGATTGTCATATATTTATTTTGTCAGTGCTTACGGTGATTAAGAATGAATAAAGACTTTGATCAATTTATTCTAATTTTGATCAACAAGTGTTAGGTGGACTTACTTATAGACGAGAATGTCTCAACTAGCATAAATTAACAAGTAATTATATATTATAAATTAATCCGCACTCTATAATTATATTTGAGTTTGGAAGGATAAATTGATTCATTTTTACATAATAAATAATAACATGTTCGGCGCTTGAATTCACTCTTCAAGTAATAGAATGCAAGCAAAATTAGTTATGTTTATACAAAATGTGATTAATGTCTTTAGAAATATGGCTGAAAAAGTTGCCATGAAGATATATTGATTTTTAAATATAATTGAAATATTTTTTTATGATTAGATTCATATTTTAATGTGTCTAGTAACTCTAAGATTTAATTTGGATAGTATTGTAGATAATACTAAACTTACAAAATGACCTAATACATTCCACTTGGTTATTTAGTAGATTAACTTATAATTTAACCCACTTAATAGTTAGTTTAAAAAAACGAGTCAAGCCTGATTAATTCATTACATTAATGATGATGATGTATCTAATTTTTTTAACAAATTACAACTCTTTAGTTTTCATCTTTAATATATTTTTTTAATACTGAAATTAAAATCCAAATTACTAAAATAATCATGGGAAAATAATTATGATATGCATGTAATATATAATTATAAATATCATATTAATATGTATACCAAAAACAAACACTAATAATAATTCTAAATAAAATCTAAATGAAATTTAATTAATATTAAAATTCAATTCAACATATTCCTCTTAAAACTCAAAATTCAAATAGGTAAATACAATATAAAATCGTTTTATACTCTAAATCCAAACCAAAATCATAAAAATATAAATTACTATCTAACATTATGAGTTGGTGAACTAGCCTAGTTCATTACGGGTCTAAGTCAGGTGAGTGACGTTCTTAATAAATCGAGTTTGATTTTGGCCTATATGAAAATTTGTAATTTTTTTAACCTAATTTAACTTGAACGGGTGGTACACCAAATTGACTCGTAAATCCACTCTGATAACTCTAAATAAAAAATCTCTCAAAAAAATGTAATAATATATTTTATTAGTATTTTATTTAGTATACCACTTACATAATGATAAATATGTCACCAGAAAGAAATATAACGAGGTAAAATTGAAATGGCATTTATACAAATTTAAAATTATTTTAATCATAAATACATTTTTTAAAATTTATGATATTTTTTTTTAATTTGTTAATACAATTTTTGTTAGCTAGTTTACACATCTTACATTTATATAAAAAATCAAATAAATAATTTCCAACTCAACATTATTGTGAGAAACTCAAAAATATATGAGAACTTACGGTAAAATTATTTCATTGAAAATTTATTCCAACAATACAAATACAAATTTACAATTTTAACTAAGAGAGAAGAGACATGATTTTTTTTTTCAAATAAAGGATGAGAAGTGCCACTAAGATAAAAATATTGTTTAGCAACCTATGTAATGCTAGTTATAAGAGGATCATCTTAAAAAGTTAATCATTGATTTTGTAATTAATGTTAAACATACAATTATAACTAGTTTTTTATTCCTCGTTGTACGTGCCTTACAACAAGTGTTCTTTGTGAAACTATTATAATATGATAATATTAATGATCATAATAATATTTTGTTGTTATTATTCATCAATGTTTTATGAACTCAGATAAAAATAACTCAATAACGCAATTATTCATTTCTATGGTACGTGTCTGAAAATTAATTGACGTTACGTTGTTATGTCATGACAAACTTAATCTCTACGTCAAACCGGTAACCGTTATCGTATTATTATTAATTATTAGTTTCCATAACGGAGACCTTCTAGTAAATTCCAATCCAACTTCCATCTAAAGCACAAACATCCAAACAAACAATATAATAACAACCATCCCAATCACTCATCTGCTTCTCAAACGCGCTTTTGGCTCAATTAATTTTAGCTTTATTTTTCCAACCCTTATTTTTTTAATCTTATTTTTCTAGTAAACTTACTTTCAATACAGTTATGAATAAACACATAAGCTTGAAAAATAAATGATTTGCCAAAAGATTAAAACTTTCATGAAGCAACGTGACGTGGAATCGAGTGAAAAATCGTATTTAAAGTTTGAAGTGGTGAAAGTGGAACTTTAGAGGTTTTATATTATAATATCCCAAACACGGCCCTTAAATAGCCCACACCTCTCGTTCCACAACAAATTCATTTTCATATCTTCCAACACATAACAACAAGGTAGTCCCATTCACTCACCAATCACCACTCACCACCCTCAAACAATGAAAATCCAACCAAGCCCAGGCCCAAGCCCAGGCCCAAAGGCGGCGGCGGCGAGGAAGCTCTGGAACGTAGTACGCATCGTGTTCCTGATATTGAGAAAAGGCATAGCCAAGAGCAAACACGCCGTTGACTTCAACTTCAACAGCGGCAAACTCGCCGCCGCCAAAGCCATCCTCCACCTCCAGCGCCACCACCACGACGCCGTTCACCCCCACCGTGACTACGAGTTCAGCTGCAGCAACAGCCCCGCCGCCACCTTCCCCTTCCACGTCATCAAACGCAGCAAACACCGAACCCGGTTCCCCCACTACGACGACGTTGCGAGCGTTCAGAAAGTGCTGGAGCTTCTGAACAGCAATAACCAGGTGGAGGGTTCTCCTCTGGTGAAGAGTCCGATTGGGAGGAAAGTGAGAATCTCGGACTCTCCCTTCCCTCTGAAGGAGGAGGAAGAGGACAACCAGGTTGACGTGGCGGCTGAGGAGTTCATCAAGAGGTTCTACAAGGACCTCAACTTGCAGCAGAAAATGGCTGCCATTGAATCACCCTACCATTCTAACTTCTGGGGAAGATGATACCTTTTACCCTTTCTTGTCCTCAAACTACATCGTATAGTTCGGAACATACTATGTATCCATCTTCATCTTTCTGTCATATATACATGTTCGTCTTGTTTAGATAAACACGAGTTTAATGCATATATATACTGGTTTTGTAATATATATATATATAATTGTTGAGTAATCAGAAATTTTACGTGATTATCTTAAAAAGTTAACAAATTCTTTATAAAAAGAGACAATAGATTTAAGGTAAAACTGATATTATTAGTGTAAAACTTGTTTATATTTATAAGAAATAAGAAGAAAAAATGAAATTAATTAATTTAAAAATTATGCATAGACTTTTTCTATTTATGTGTTGTTATTGCGCGGCTGGTTAATCTGTTTTAATTAACGAGTATATGTAAAATTCTTCAATTTAGATTTGATTATCTCTTTCTTTAAAGTATTGTAGGATATTTTGGATCAGAGTAAAAGTATCTTATGTTTATGAGATTTTAATCCTATTTATAGATATTTATCTTAAATAAGTTTTAGATGATTAGGTCAAAAGTTGAATTTACTAAGGGTTTTGAACTGTGTTCTATTACATATTTTGGTTGATTATGAGCATGTGTTTTTTATTAGTGACATGTCAGAGAAAAAATTTCCATTATCCATCGAAAATACGTAAATATCGGTCAATATGTAAAAATACATAACAGTCGGCCAACAATCTTTCAAGATGTAAATGTAATTTAATCAACCAATCAATTTTATAATACATTATGTTCCGGCGGCTAGTAAGTTATATTATTGTCTCAAATGATCGATAGATGAATTGTTACCTTATACTATTATCTAAAATAAACAATTAGTGAGCCTCATATCTCATAGTGTTCTAAAATTCTCCATCGATAGGGCACCTTTGTTGTGTTTTTGAAAACATTTTAACTTCAAAACAAAATTAAAAGTTTGATCATATGTGTCACTAGAAATATGTCGAGATCAAAAGAAATGATGGATTGGGACCATGGTAATTTCTCTTTGTTATCATATGGACATGATGTTTGTTTTTACCAATACAAGTTATTTAATTTGACACGCAACTCATCATAACCATCTCTTTTTGTCACATCACCTTCTTCATGTTTTTTCACAGGCTTTTGTCAAGTGAAAAAAAAAAGGTTTCATGGTGAGAGTTATTGGTTAGTTAAAGACACACCTATGGTTAGTTAAAGACACAATTATGTTTAAGTTGTGACTTAGTGCTTAGATCAAAGTTTAAGATGGAGAGATTTTAATTCAGCACGTACGTAACTTTGTCTTTTGGTCACCTAGTTTTTATTTTTATTTTTCATATGTTTATAGTAAAAAATAAATAAATATCATCCTTTATCATGATGTGAAATGTTTGGTTTTGTTATATTATCATTATTGTTGATAGTAGTAAGTAACAAAAAGAAAATAGTCGCACGAAACAAAAAAAAGTGTTGTGTTTGTGCTTCTCTTTGTAGTTAACATTTTTTTTTGTCTCTCAATAAAACTTTCCATTTTTTTTTTCTCTTATGAAATGAAAAATGAAGAAAGGAAACGTTTGGTAGAGAAATTTAAGATGGTTCTCCATATAAATGTATTAACCTATATACCACTAACTAATACAAATAAGAACAAAAAATGTATTACTTTTTTTTTTTGTTAAATTTTATTAAAGTGAGCATGAAGAAAGGGTAGTTAAAATTTTAACGAAAAGAAAACAGAAAAAAAAGAAGCACTAGTGGGAAAAATGAATAATTTTAATATAGTGGTGCTCTATGATTGGAGTAAAGAGCAGTCCCTTTCAAGCACCAAAGGGTTATCTCTCTTTTCCTTTCTACATTGCATTAATTGGCTAAACTTAAGTTTTTTGCCTTTAGCTATGAAAAATATTTTAACCTTTTCTTGGAGTTAATTTTAATATCTTTGATTTGGAGCTAGCCTTTGACACATGGCATTTTCATATTTAATTATTTTTTTATTTTAAGGCTTAATGTCACGATCAAATTCATAATTGGACATCAATTATATTCCATTTTGACACATGTGTGTATAGCGAAAGTATTTTGGAAAGTTTTACCTTGAGAACTTATAAAAATCACGTATTTTGATTTTGTCAATGTTATAACTTTTCTACCATTTTAGACACATTATTTGAAATAAAATAGACTCGAAATTCAGATTAAATTTTTCAACGGTATTAGATAAACTTATGTTTTATTTTTAATAATTTTTTAGTAGAAACATTCTTTTACTAATCTTAATGATAATGGAGAGTTACTTAGTGGGATAAACCAAACTTAGTGCATTGATTTGTCCATTACTTGTATAAAAAGTAGTCCATCGAAAAAAAAAAAAGCTATGCTGCTTTTGGTTCATCACATAGGTAAGACAAAGAAGTGTTACTTCAATTAATTAAGAATTGGTTTAAGGTTACCAATAACCTTCAAAGTTTTGATTTTGTATAGTTTAATGTGTGCACGACTAACTACTACACGTATTTATTTGTTCGAACATGAAACTTTTTACTTTATTAAAAAAATTAAGAACTGCTAAATTTTGTACTCAATTTTATTTTATTACTTCAATTTAGTTTTACTTATTTTTTTGATTTTTTAATTAGGCAAAATAATTTATCTTTTTTTTCTCTTAAGAAGCCTCCGTTATCACTTTTATCTAAACTTTTCATATATACCGATTAAATTGTTTTCGAAGATTGTTTCTGTAAAATTGAATACTCTAATTGTGATAAATTGATGTTAAATAATTGAAGTGCGTATTTCAATTAATATCAACCATAGATGTTACATTAAAATGTGTACTGGGTGAGAAAAACCTATTATGGTGTGCAGCCAAGCAAAACACTAATTTTTATTTTTGTTCAAAACTTATCAGCTTAACCATTAAAATTTACCGAAATGAAAAAAAACTATAATTTCTTACTCTGAAAATCCAATTTCATATCATGTAATATTTTCCAAATTTATAATTTTCCGCAATTTTCTTTTTTAAACATCGAAAACTATTTCACATTCTTTATCAATCATACAATTACAGAATGCTGGGATAAAAAATATTTAAAGTAAGAAAATGGAAATAAATTTAATTTTATTTAAAAATTCAACTTATACTTACAATATTTTAATTATGTTAATTAATATTATTATTTAAGTAAGGTTACATTTAGAAACACTTCAAACAATCAACGCTTAATTAAGTTGATAATAGAAAAAGTAAAGAATAGACATCGACTTTCTTTTATAATAAAAATGTGAATCATAGTCATGATAAAATATATGTTTTTTATTTAAAATTTATTATATGTTCATTAATCCAATATCTTAAAATAAAAATTAAAATGGTGATAATATAATTGATTTTCAAGAACTATGGAAATATCATTGTGATAAATAGTTATTAATCTCCTAAAATAAGAAGAATTGGTTGATTGTCCAAGAACTACTTTGACCAAGATGAAGTAAATGGATTAAAAATAAAATACCAAAAAATACATAATTTTAATTTTTCGAAGAACCAGAAGTGTTAATTACACATTCTTCTCACTTAAGAGATGTTTATATTTTGCAGCCATTGGTCGTTATGTCAAATCGTGAAACAATCTAAATATGAAGAAACTTGGATTCTCTTTTACTTTTCCGACCCAAGAGGCAAAGATACCAAATAGAATCTCTTATCAAATAAAAAGCAATCAAATTGAAACTTTTGTTTTTATTATTTTAAATGAAAATTATGATGTAGAATTGGTTTCTTTAAGTAATAATTTTCTCCAACCATGCTTATCTTGTTAAACTCTTAATATGCTTTAATTCTTATGCTACACTAATAGGTTTTCATTGTTAATTAATTTAACTAACATATAATTGTACTATAACAAATTTCTCTCTATATCTTGTGTTTTTGAGAAAAAAAAAACTTTCTTAATGTTATATTTCATCAATATTAACAAAAATAAAATTTATGTACTCTAATTATCCATATTCCCCCATTAAAATATATAAAAAATCCCTCTATTAAGTGATCCATTATTTGAGATTTTTCTTTTCTTTTGGGGTGCAATAATTTGAGAGGCATTATATTTGGGTTTGCATCCAACACTAAGGATGTGACGTTGACATGGGTGTAATGTATTGACCAAAAAGTAATTGTGAGTGGTTATAATTAATTTACGTTTAATTTAATGGATAAGGTTGGGCTCTTTGCGTCTCTTTTGTCTTTACAAAAGTACTACTTTTGTATTAGTGTTTCCTTTGATAGAAAAAACAAATAAATAGATGAAGAAAAAGTGAAAAAACATAAATTATTAAAATTCATAATTGATTAAGAACATGATCAATTATATCTATATAAAATATTTCATTTTATCAACACAATAAAAAATTATGTGTCACATTTCAATTTATCTTTTTTATAATTCCATTAATGCAGATATAACTTTTTGTTTTATATCTAATTAGGAAGATAACGTGATTAAGTTATACAAGTAGTTTCTAACAAAAATATTAGACGAGTTGAACATTTTAGTTTGTAGAAATTAAAAAATTAAAGTAACATTATCCGATTTAACTTATTCTATCTCGCATAACCCGTATAAGTTTTCTCTATTCTTTTATCATTGTATATATTTATTTATATAGTATATATATATATATATATATATATATATATGAATATTTTTATTCATTAACTTATTAATATTTCTTTAGTATAATATTTCACATAATATGTAAATAAAAATTTAACTTTTAATTTTTAGTGTTAAAAGAGTAAATACTTGTTTTTTGTTTTGGAAATTTAAACTTAAAATAAAAAAGTTATTTTTTTTAAATTTTATTAATATGCAAATTGACCTACATTTATAAACCCATAATTATTCAAAATAAATCAAACAAAACAGTTCACAAATAATATAAATTAGTATATCTAAACCTCCTTTTGGAAGATCTTTTTCTTTTTGAACCTCCCTTTTCTTTGCGTGCTCCAAGCTACAATTGAAAGAAGAAAGCAAGCAAGAAAAGACAGAATAAAGACATTGCGTTGAAATATTATTGTATGCGTCTTTTAATTTCAGTTGACAGTTATTTTTAACTTTCTTTTTCTAACACCACCATTAGTCACTCAAGTATGATGATGTTATGAGGTTTATTTAAATGTTAGAAAATATTATGTGCTTTAGAAGCAGGGATAGAACCAGTAAAATAAATTAGGGAATCAATTTTAGTATGATGAATCTACTTATATTTTCCAAATAAAAATTATTTCAATAATTTAATGTAATATATTATTTTAATTCCTAAATATCAAATTTAAGAGATTAAAGATATATTTAAAAAAATTAATTAATTCCTCAAATTCAGTATCTATATATTAAAATTTTTTTTTTTAATTTGAGGTACTCAATAAAGTAGATCAAAACCAGATTTTTTTTCTTAAATGTTAAAACCAAAATATAAAATTAAATCGTGAATTTATGCATAAAATTAATGGAAAATATTGATTTACATAAAATATCTAAAATGTTAATATATATAGATGTGCGTGAGGTTAGTATTATGCGACACATCTAACATTTTTCAAAGATTCAATAGTTTATACTAATTTTCATATCTCACAAAAATGTTTTTATTATTTATAATAAAAATTAATATCTATGTGGAAATAATAGTTTATGTAAACAAGTTTATTTATAATAAAAATAAATATTTATATGAAAAAGGCATTCTAGAATCACTTTCATCGAAATAAGTTTCTTAAAGCCTATTCTAGAAAGTCTATTTCAGAATACCTATTTTAAAAATAGGTTCCAAAATTCTAAATCTCTAAACATATTTTGGAATTCTAAATCTAGAAACTTCTTAATTATAAATACATAAGAACATTTTATTCATTTCATTCAGCTGATGGGTGCAGGTTCAGAAATGTTAGGGTGCAGGAAGTATTTGCCCATCAATATGTATGCACAGTCCACTAGATCTGGGCCTGTTAAGGCCCAATGAAATGCTCGTGCTCTGTTCTGGGCTTTTGCTCCCAATACCCCTACTTTTGTCCATGCAGTGCAAGCATATTTGATGAACAAAAATATCCTATTAAAATATATTTTTTCACTTTAAAAAATACTATTAGAAAATATTAAAAATAAATAAATTACATATTCCGAATAATGAACTATAAAACCATAAATTTTCTAAAATACACAATTCAAAAGAATATTAAATACATTTCGCAATAAGATTAGACACTTCTTTACATGATAATTCAAAGCAACAATGAAAAATTTAAAATGAAATTATGTGGCATAAATATCATTTGCATAATTCTGAATAAAACAAAATATGTTTTTCGGAAAAGATATTTTTTTCATCTGGTCTTTTACACAAGTGACGCGGCAAAATTAAAATAGAAATGAATAAAAACTTAACTGGAAGGAAGAGTGTCACTGTCCCTATCAAAAGTTTAGCAATTACACTAAACACAGACATGGACATTCCACCATATCTTGGGGAAAATGTTTACTTTTTATAATTGTTCTTAAAATGTAAAAAATAAAATAAAAATTAACTGACACTTCTTTGGTGTATATATATTTTGAATATATTTTTACCCTTATTTATTTTGTAACTGTAAGTCCTTATAAAAATAAAGTAATTGTAATATTTTTTAATTTTAAATTTTTATGGATAATTTATATATATATATATATATATATATATATATATATATATATATATATATATATATATATATATATATATATATATATGTTAATATATGTAACTCATTACAAGTTATAAATTAAGCGCTATTTTTTGTTTTATACTTTTATTTTCTTTTAAAATTAATTATTATAAAATATATTAAATTAAGTTTAATAAATAAATAAATAAAAAGTTTTTCAAGACAGTGTTTCTGCTGGTCAATATTGTAGTAGAACTAATATTTTATCCGTACAACGCACCGAGATTTAGTTAAATAAAATTAAAAAAACAATATACTCTATCAATTCAATATTATTATTATATTGTGTTTCAATATTTGGTATATCACTATTATGTTGTATTAATTTAATATTATAACTTATTTACATCTGACCAAATATATAATAAAAGATATTCTAGTAGTAATTTTATTGTGAGTAAATGCAGAACACGTGTTTTGTTTTCTCTTTATGATAAAATTTTTATTGTGATTTTGTTTGTATTTTTATGAGGGAGACACGTAGAAAAAGTTTCAGTTTGTTTATTTATTTATTTAATTTAATTTTTAATTAATGTAACGCACTTGATAATAAGAAAATTGCGTCAAAGATGGTGAAGCGAGGAGTGGCGAATCCGAAACTCAACAAGACAAAGAAACCGAGAAAAAACCGGTTTTATTATATTTCTCGCGCGATTCGTCTCAGGCAAGTGCAGAATCGAAGCGACGTCGTTCGTTGGGCGATGAAAGTAGCTCAATAACTGTTGGATCTCTGAACACTTCGGTATTCGAATATTGAGCAACTCGTTGTTCGTTCTGGCAATGGATTCGTGGCTCAAAGCCGCTGAAGGTAACGGATCTCATTCGTTTGTTACATATCGATCTTCGATTTCGTTTCTGATTCCGTCAATTTTCCAGAGCTCGGACTTTGTGGCATCTCGTTATTGTTTTCAATCTCGATCGATAGATAGTTAAATGTTCATCTGTGAATTCATTTTCTGCGAATTTTCTTTCAATGTTGTTCTAGTAACGAAGTGTGAGGCTTATGTATTCGAAATTAGGGAATGAACTCGTAAGTGTTAACGGTTTCATCATCAATTTAGTGTAATACGTGCACGTGCTCTCTTATTCGCGATTTGTCACTTGCAATTTAATAATGAAGGACGACATTGTCTGTTATATCACTTGATGTATTTTCATTTCAGCATGTTACGGTTATGGATGCAATTATTTTTCTGTTGAGCTTAGTTCTGACATGGACTTCTTTTTTTGCGTTGGTTGATCAGGTTTATTTGAAGTTGTAGATCGACGAGCGAAGGCTGTTGCCACTGACTTATCGGAGGAGCAGTCGGATTTTAAGTCTCCAGGTTTATATTTAGTTCTTTCGGTTCACTCTGTAGTTAGTCTTGGCCATCAATTTATGCTGAACACTTTTTTCTGGAATTAGACTCGCGTTATTGCCGAAAAGCTGTGCTGTTACGAAGATAACTATCGAGGCCATGGTTTGAAACATTTAATGTGTTTGGTTCAGCTTACTTTGAAGAAATAACTGTTTATTATTGTAAGCTTCCTTAAGAGGAGCTTCTGAATAATAAGGAGTTATTTCTCAAAATTAATCTAAAGGAAACATGCACAATGATAAACTTTTGTTAAGTCAGATAAAGCCTAATGTAATTCTACAACCGTTAAGTTGTAAGAGTTAGAATCAGTGTGTGCATAGAATTAGCCATCCCTTTTAGGAAAGTGGTATTGATATCATGTTCTTATAAACTAGATGCCTAAAACTATACATTGTACCTTTTTACAACTTTTTTCTCTCTGGATGTTACATATCCCACCTTGGAACCAGACTAATTTATAAGCGCAATACCAATGAGTGTTTCTCTAATGGAAAAAAGTTCTATATTTCCCATAGGAAAGCTCTCAAAACTCTTGTAGCTTGTACCCAACCATGTCTATCATGTCTTTCAGATGTATTTATCAGTATTTAGTGATACATATTCTCCTACACAAGAATTGCTTACGGCTGTTTTGTTGTTACCTTTTTAAAAATTAGCATCAAATGGGCAAGCATCACAAGGCAAGAGGGCAAAATCAAAACCAAAGGTATTGCCACTGCGTTACTATCCAGCATCCACATATAGTATTCATGTAATATTCACATCAAACTTGTCTTCTTGAACTTTTGCAGGCTCAAAAAGGATTATCCAATTCAGCTACTACAATCAGTGATACTACCAAGGAGAAAAGTGGATCTCCACCAGCTCCTGCGGTCATAACAACTTCTACAGACCAAGTTGATCCTGGAAATGATGGGAGCACTTCCCAATCTACAAACCAGCCAAAGGAGCCACAGCCTAGTGATGCGACATCACCCTTGTTGGGCACTTCTTTATCAAAAATGCTAAATGATGATGTTGCTAAACATGACACAGATGACGTGGAAACATTAGTAAACGATGCAAATGTTAGAGTTGCCACTGTTGTTGCTAATGACGATCCTGCCCAAGAGAATGCTTCAGATATTCGTGAGATGGATCCCCTTTCTGCTCCCAGAGGAATTGAGAGCCCTAGTGATGAACCCTCCAGTGCTGGTCAGATTATCAAATCTGGAGATTCAGATGCCAATAAAAATATGGATCAAGAGAAATCTGAATCTGTGGCTGCTGACACATCTCCTAACAATGACCCCACACTCAAAGATTCTGATGTAAAAAAAGTTGAATCTGTTGTGGACAGCATAAATCCAGAGGATCGTAAAACTGACATCTCCCCCAAAAAAGTACAGGATCAACTTGATGAGGTAATACTTATAATGTACAAATTTATACCTGTACACATTATTAAAAAATTCTCCTGACTAATTTTTTTAGTTGGTATATAGGCTCAAGGATTGCTTAAAACAACAAAATCTACTGGTCAGTCTAAAGAGGCAAGGTTAGCTCGGGTAAGGGGTGTTGCTTGAACCAATATTTCTGTTAGCTTCATAAGATTTAGTTCTGGAATCTCAAAAAGATTTTCTTCCTAATTGGTTATTATAGATGCCAAATTGATATTTTCAAATGATGCTCAGGTCTGTGCTGGATTGTCATCCCGCCTTCAAGAATACAAATCTGAAAATGCACAGTTGGAGGAACTTCTCACTGCGGAGGTGAAGCACTATCACCATTTCTTCTTTAAAGGAATATAAAGTCTCATTATATGCTTGAATAGAAACATGTTGACTACTGTATCTCAGTGATTAATTATAAATCTACAGAGAGAGTTGGGTAAATCATATGAGGCTAGCATAAAACAACTACAGAAGGATTTGTCTGAAAGTAAAAGGGAAGTGACAAGAGTTGAAGCAAATATGGCTGAGGCCTTGGCAGCAAAAAATGCTGAAATTGAGGCACTTCTAAGTTCCATGGATGCAGTTAAGAGGCAGGCTGCATTGTCAGAAGGAAATCTAGCTTCTATGCAGGTTCCTCTTTGTTAATTTATTGAAGCGTGCATTGAAATGTTTTACTTACTTTCATGCAACTGCTGTTTCCACCTGAACTATATTCTGTGCAATTTGCTTTCATCTTGTAGAACTATTTATTTGATGAATAATGAACTAGTCATATTTGCTTCTAGGAATTTTAAAATGTAGTTTATATATACTTTTATCTACTAACAGTTTTTGGACTATGAATGATAAGGTTTGCTGGAATAGCATGTTTACCCACCTTTTTCCACTATCCAGAAAAATCTACCACTACTTTCTTTATGGCCTTATTGCTGTCCCATGTGATAGCTATAAGATGGTCATTGATTTGCATTGTGTGCTTATCTGTACGTGATAACTGATAAAATTTATCTGTTAAGCAGATACCAGGGAATCTTTTTACACAATGAATCAGGAAAAAGATTAGCTGTATTAAGACATTGAACTAGGCAACAAAATGACCTTCCTATTCTTAAGTTTCCTTCATTAGTTTCTTTCTGTAGTTTAGGATTAGTCATTCCACTATAGTTTGCACCTTCGATATATTCTTAATGTAGAGTGTTATTTATAATTATGACTTGGGTAACACTATTCATATCTTATCAGGCAAGCATGGAATCAATGATGAGAAGTCGAGAACTAACAGAAACAAGAATGATGCAGGTAAGTAGGTTGTGTTATGCAAGTTTCCCATTTATTCAATATTTCCCATTTATATGATGAAATTGTTTGAATATTTAAAGTGTTGTTCTTGTAGGCTCTAAGAGAGGAGTTAGCATCTGCTGAGCGAAGAGCAGAAGAGGAGCGTGCTGCACATAATGCTACCAAAATGGTCTCTAACTTTGGTCATTTATTTCTTTAGTTTCTGTGTTTTGCATTATATTTGAGTGATTCTCTGATTGGTAGAACAGGCTGCTATGGAAAGAGAAGTAGATTTGGAGCACAGAGCCATTGAGTCATCCACTGCACTTGCAAGGATACAGGTAATGTAAGCACTTACTGTGTTTTAGCTCCACTTTAAAATGGTTCGGTTAACCGAACTGTTTTTATAAAGTGTATTTTTTTTCTCTCAAAATCATGCATTTTTTGGGATAAGTTTCTGTAGTGTAGGATTACTCGTACCTGGTTTGGTTTTCTTAAAGAAACAATCAGAACCTTTATATAAAGTTCTCATTTTCTTAAAATGGTTCATATTTTATAATTCTGTTCAGTTTAGTTTTGGACACACAGGTCATATACATAAATCCATATCCTAATAGTTGTCCTGGTATGCACAAAGTATGTATAAATCTTCACTTGCCAGGGTGTTTGGGAATATGAAAGAGTCTTGTTCAGTGGATCTTGAGATGATTTTAAAATAATTTTCATGGACAAAAATGCTAAAATTGGTCAGAATAAATTTGAAAATAGGATGTGGGATCATCTCAGTTAGTTCAATGCTACTTACGCAAATCCGACTACATTCCCTCAAGCTTTTGTTGATGTCTGGCATCATGTGATGCCTTTTGGTCTTGCTATTTAAAATTGACAGAGATCTACTTTACCTGAAAAGGATGACGAACAATTGTAACAAATCCACAATTATAAAGCATGTCTTAATAAGGCTGATTCAGTCCCCCTGGTTGAGCTATTTTTGTTTCTAGAATTGTTATGGACATTCGGTTCAATGTATACACTGATTTGTTAGTTGCTCCTCTTTTCAGAGAGTAGCGGACGAGAGGACAGCTAAAGCTGCAGAACTTGAGCAGAAGGTGGCACTTCTCGAGGTACATGAATAAACACTTTTGCCTTTTTGAATTTTTAGGCTGATTTGTAATTGCTATTATGAAAGAAAGATCTACTAAATAAGTTTCTGGTAACATCTATGACCAGGTTGAATGTGCATCTTTAAATCAAGAACTACAAGATATGGAAGCGCGCGTGCGCCGGGAACAGAAAAAGTCCCCAGAAGAGACTAATCAAGTAATTCAGGTATAACAGATTATTGAGAGTAAAGTAGGCCAACTTGCAACTTTATTAGGTTTCCTTATATTTCACATCTTCAAAGCTCATCAACAAGTATTAGTGTATAGCATATTTAAAGAGTCAGTATTCTTTTTGGTTGTTGCCTAAACCAATTCAAATAACATTTGATTTTCTGTATAAATATACATAGAGCACATATTTGTTATTTATTTTTTGGTGTTAAGCGTCACTGTCTTGAAGTAGACAATTACTCTATTTGCTACTTTACACAACTTAGACGACTGAATCACTTGCATAGCTTTTGAAATATAAAACCAGACCTAAATACCGTTTTTTAGCAAAAGAAAATTAAAAGGATTGGGTGTGTGAGAAAAAGTTCCATGGTCATAGTTGAACCTGGGCATGGCTGGGTACATGCGTAAAGTTGCCACTAACATTTCTTGATTACAATTATGATAGTAATATTAGTGATAATTTTTCATTCTGATGGAATTATAATAATGGAAGTTTTACATATTAAGATGCAAGCATGGCAAGAAGAATTGGAACGTGCCCGTCAAGGTCAGAGGGAAGCTGAAAACAAGCTATCTTCCTTGGAGGCAAGAATTGTTTTTTGAGATAATGATATCCTGTCTTCCAGGTAAAGTGGCACTTCTCATTATTGATATGTTTGGTTTCAACGTTACAGGCTGAAATGCAGAAAATGAGAGTTGAGATGGCTGCCATGAAGAGGGATGCTGAGCATTATTCACGTCAGGTAATAATCCTGGCGCTTCTTTAAAAAATTTCTCTTGCATAAAATTTAAGTTTCCGGGTTTTTATAAAAAATAAATGAAACCTATTTGTTTCTTAAGTGGGCAGAGCTTAGACGATCATACTGCTTCATTTATGGTGAAGTTTTAAAGTCATATTCTCATGGAAAGCATAATTTTCTGTAGCTTTTGTCATACAATTTTATAAGTTTTTAAAATAACTGCAAAAACAAATTTAGTAAAACCATTTCCAGCTGAGGAATGATTAGTTAATGGTTACTTATTAACCATCCAAGAGATTGATCGGTAATTGTTTCTAAATTGAAAATAGTTTTTACAATTAAATCCTTTTAGTGATTTTCTCTTTAACTTTTACCATGCATGAAAATATATTTTGAGCATCATTTCCTTTTACGTGATATAATAATATTGATGGAAGTATACGTCTGAATTTTAATGGACTCGGTTCCTGATATGAAGGTGCATCCTTTTTAATTGGTATTATGGAATGTTATGCTATTTGTCTAAGCATCTACAGTTTCCAGAGCATAAATGAAAAGTACTTCTAGTCATATCCACCATCAAAACCTAAATGAAAAATTACAGTTAGTTATATCCACCATCAAAATACTGAAAAATATTTATGAAGTGTTATGCTATTTGTCTAAGCATTTACAGTTTCCAGAGCATAATTGAAAAATTACATTTAGCCATATACACCATCAAACTACAGAAATACTTATGGTCGATTATTGGGTGGTCTTTGGCTATTTAACCTAGAAAAAAAAGAATTGCATTGAGTTCGAGTTTCAAATGGTTGCCATGCTTTACTTGTTAAATAGGGTAGGCATAACTGCATAAGCATCCATGCATCTTCTGCCCGGACTCTCTTACATGCCGTATATTTAATATCAATGAGATAGTACTTTCTTTGACACTCTTTTCCACACACTATAGTCCCCAGCCTATCATGTTATTCTTGTGTTAGTTGACATATAACTGTATAAGAAAATTGAATTTAGCTTAGTACTCTGAACAAGTGTATGTTTTGGTGTTAAGATCATTTTGGAATACTACTGCCTTATTCTAATCATAGTCTTAATCTTGTAACAGGAGCATATGGAATTAGAGAAACGCTACCGGGAACTGACTGACCTTCTGGTAATTTATGTTATGATTAAATTTCATGCAAATACTCAGTGATATTCAATAATTTTGTGTTATCTTCATTTCAGTACTACAAACAAACACAATTAGAAACCATGGTCAGTGAAAAGGCTGCCGCAGAGTTTCAATTGGAGAAGGAAATCAAGCGTCTCCAGGAAGCACGGGTATGTGGTTAGGTTCGTGTGGCTGCTTGATTAGTAGTTTGACTGTACTGTGATTTTTATGTCATTGTTATATTGAACAGGCAGAGGCTGAACGGAACAGAGTTTCTCGTCGAGCATCATCATCATGGGAAGACGAGACTGAAATAAAATCCCTTGAGTAAGTTTCTTTTTACTATCTTTATAGTACTTACCTTGTTTCTCTATGCATTTGATTAAAATGACCATAAACTACAACCTCAGTGGTTGGGTTTGTTTAGTTGTGCTTAAAAAAAATAATTGTAAAAAAGCAGAAGTGACAGTTGCTTCTCTAAAGGTAGTTTTCTCTTTTTTTCTGTTTCGGGTTTTTTAGATTGATTTATCCTAAAAATTGCTAATAAGTGATTTTTTTTATTAAAAGTTGCTTTTTGCTTAATTTTTCTTTTCAAACAAACAGACCTTATTTACCCTCCCAGCAGCAATGGAAGTTCCCCAAACCCATTAAAATGTAGTGATCCTTTGTCGAACTCTATTTGTTTACCCTCCCCATGTTAAATCATCTCTTGTATTGTCTTCTCTTCCTATTCTAATCTGTTCATTACTTCATAAATGGTAAAGTTATAGCCGTGATTTACTTATAATAGCTTCTGAAATCACTTTATTACTCAGTTATGTTTCTATGTACTATTCTCTGTCACCCCAAAAGGTTGTGCCGTCTGTTTTCATTACCCATCGTAGAGTTTGGAAAGTTATCTTACAAAGCAAAATTGCAGGCCTCTTCCTGTGCATCACCGTCATTTGGTCGGCGCAAGTATTCAGGTATAACAGCCAATCACCATAATGTTTCATTTTATTTCATTTCATTTCGTGTCATGTTATTTTCATTCTCCTTTTTTAATTATACTTTGGTATGAGGCATGTCTCATGTTCATGCAGTTGCAAAAAGCAGTGAAACTGTTAGATTCAGGGGCTGTCAGGGCCACAAGATTTCTCTGGAGATATCCTACGGCTCGAGTATTTTTGTTTTTTTATTTGGTGAGATCAGTTAATTAAATGTTTAAAATGTTAAATTAGCTGCGAAATACCATTTAAGGATTTGAAATTTTACTCACCTTTAAAAATTTCAACAGGTCTTTGTACATCTCTTCTTGATGTATCTCTTGCATCGTCTACAGGTAAAGATCCAATATAGAATATGTCAACTCCTGATACATGCAACAGCCATGTTACAGCTACCCGTTTGAGTAGCTTCCAACAGTAAAATCTTGTGGAATCTAATTTTTCTTTTATCTTGAATGTAGGAACAAGCTGACACTATGGCTGCTAGAGAGGTTGCGGAGTCTATGGGACTTTCTAACCAGAATATACGGTGACTAATAAAAAATATTCCATCTAGTAGGGCTTATCTCAGGTGTTAATCTCTTTCCCACAACACATATTTTCAAGTGTATAGCAAAGGATAATGGTGGCGTGATAATGGTTCAGCAAAGGATTCGAGCATTGCAAATCAAAACAGGAACTTACGTACATGCATCTTATTCATCTTTCGAGAAACTGCTGCAGGATGATGAACTGTTGGGAAAATTGCAGTTTGCTTTAGCCGAATGACGTTATCGAATGGGTGGCAGCTTCTCTTTCTTGTGTGGTGACCGTCCTCAGAATTGAATTGGTTAATTATATGTTTATTCGTTTTTTCTTCTTTGAAAAATGTATTTCGAGTGGAACGTTGTGGATACCAATATATTGTAGTATCCCTATTCTTCGTGCGAAGGGCACTTGCCAAAACAAATGTAATGGGGAAATATCGCAATGCCAAATAGAACAAACCTTTTGTTTTGACGTCTCGTATTACACTATTCTTATAAGTTATTTTTATATTGATAAAAAGGTATACAATGAAACGAAATGAATTAAAATTGAATGGAGTGTAATGGAATGGTTAAGTAAATTCTTTTTCCAATGTGTTAATATGATATTACGGAGTATGATAAAATATGATGATAAAATTCCTCAGTCACCTTTTTCTTTCAAATCAAACAAATAATCTTTGAACCAAATTAATTCATCCTTTACTTGGCACTGTGTGTTTGGCACGGTAAGGAAGCTCATGTTTGGCACTGAAAATACAATGCAAACTGATTTTATGGAACCTAACAAAATACACAGCTGTCTTTTGGTTTACTTTTTTTCTTCTTCCTCCAATTCGTACTCCTCATTGTCATCATCTTCATCTTCATCCTCTTCATCAAGTCTACTTTGGGAAAATTTGCTCAGCTCCAATCTGCCTTCATCCCCATGAATATCAAACCCAAATTTTGTGTTACGTTGCTTGACCAAAAGCCAACGCAATAACCGGTCTTCCTTGTTTAGGTAATGCAACTCTTTGTTGATTTCAGGTGTAGCCATCATGCTCATTTGCATCAGCACGCCCTACATCCATTGAAACTCAAAAGAAATTTTAATCTACCTGTTTCACCAAAGGCACACTCTCAAACTAAACAAAGTTTACTGAAACCAGAAAACAGCACATTCAATAAACATTTTACATTTCGAAATTTCAATCGTATGTCCCAATTCTCTTTATCTGAGCCACGGCAAGCAAGAATAGTATCAACAATCATAAGCTTATAATCCTTATAATCACCATTCTTTGCCTCTGAATCAGCCTGATCCAATCTTCAGAATTTTATGGCACTAGAAAGGCCCTCAAAGATAGCATGTTTTAATTTGGAAGGTTGTTAGTAATGCCCTACTTACTAATTAATCTAGAAAAATTGGACATTAGACTGTGGATGATTCGTGTAGAAGCTGCAATCAGGTTCCTGACAACGTGAACCATGATTTTAGTCTTTATCCTAAAACAATATCCATTTGAAACTGTTTCTTACCCCAAGGGACGTTCCCAGAGTTTTAATCAATGGCTGCTGCATAATATGTAATCAGACACTTGTGGGGGAAGGAAATGGTCTGTGATGCTTATAATTTTGGACAATTTGTGGCGCAGTAGAAATGATTGGATTTTTAATCATTCAAGGCTGTCAGTAACTGAAGCAAGTTGATGCAATTGAGGTAAGTTTACTGGATGAAGAGTTTACTTGGAACAAAGATGGAGTGCACCTCAAATTGGTCTTTTCAAACTGAATTGTGATGGCTAAGTCCAATTACAGACTATTAGAGCAACGGCTAGTGGGTTACTTCAAGATCATGATAAGCTGGACAATTCTTCTTATACTGCGAATATTGGTGCTTGCACCATAAATGTCATGCAGTGTTGGGGACTATCTATTTGGGAATTACTAGTGCCTGGAGTCGTGGTTTTAGAGTTTTCATGGTAGAACCAAATTCAGAGGTGGCTATTGATTTTTTGTCTAATGGTTATTAAGCTGATGCTTTTGACTAAATATGCTTCATTCTCCAGATAGTCATTTGAAAGTTTTGGATAATCTTCCTTTGTTTCTATCTGATGCCCTTTTGGCTGATGTATATGTCACTGTTTTCCATCATGGATTTTAGTCCTTCTTTGGGGTAATCTCCTTTCATTCAGCAATACACATACATCCATTAAACCAAATTATTCAGAACACCTCAAGACAGGAGTTATGCAAAACATTTCGAATTATCAGATCATTTAACATACCCAAACCACCAAAGCATTTTCTAAATCAATCTCCGTTACACTAATTTGATGATGTTACACATAGCTCTGCCCATGACTAATACAACCCCGATAATAAAACAGTTAAAGTAATGAGATTTGGACATAAATAGAACAAGAAATATAAATTATTCACCTAAAAGGTGGTGGTTTAACTAAATATTACACTGGTAGTGAGGTCAAATGACAAGACAAAAATGTCATGAATGTATAACAAAATAAATACTTGGTCAGAATTAATGTTACAAGAAAATTTAACTATATTATTAGCAAATGAATTCATTAACCTGAGTAGCTGTAAAATAAAATATGAATTAATTGAGTTCCATCATCTAATTAGTAGAATAATTCAGTGAAGTCCCTGAAGTAATTTCTCCACGCTCAAAATCACATTACGACACAAAACATGCAATACTTACATCTAAACAGGAAATATAAAACAGCATGTAAAAAAGCCAATGATAATATCTGCCATCACAAACAGGAAATATAAACTCTGGGTACTGCATCACAAACAATCAACCTCACCTGATAATATCTGCCATCCAGCTTTTTCACACCATAGCCCAACTGAACGGCTCCGAGACTCTTAACATCAGTGACAACCCCATTTCTTCCAGACACATGTTTTCCCACCCTCACAACTAAATCCAGGATAGCTTCTTTCCTGATATTAGGCTTAAACAGCAACATACAATCATATGGAGGCATCTTATTACTCCTGCTTGGGCATAAACAAGCCCTCTAACAATCTATCTGCATGCATTAAAAAGCAGTTGGTCATAGAGGTTAATCAAACGTTGCTACTACTGTCTTTCAAACTTAATATAACAATAATCAAGTGCCAGTTTCCAAAAACAATGTCACTATTGGGATAACTTCCAATTTCATCATGAATCATACAGTAAGTCATTGATCTAATTGTACAATGAAACACAAGATTAGAAGCAAATGACAGTTAATCTCTATTAACTATTAATCTATCATAATTAAATTACATTATTAATATTCTTTCAGACACTATAACAGTTATCATCATTCATTCATCAACCCTAACCCTTGCTGTAGGATTGCGATCTGACACAAAAAAAAGTTGCACTGAAAATTGCAAAGAACATTTCCTAATAGAATTGCAAAGAACGTTCACACACCCTCGAACCTAGTTGAATCGCACATAGAATTGTTTTCGAGTAGGCTCGTGTGAACTCGAGCAAACTCAATGAAACTCGTGAAAAAAAAAAAATAACACAATTTTATTACGAGTCGCTAAACAATGCACGGAGCCATGAACCAGAAAATCGTACCTTCACTGTTCGTTACCGAAACTCCACTTCACGAAGAAGATGCAGAATAGTGTCTTCCTTAACTAGGGTGATGGTGCTTAGCCAACAAACGACCTCGTTTTATTCAGTTGTTTGGTTTTTCAGAAACTTGACGGGCCAAAGCCCAAGCAGAAACAAACAAGTAAACCGGAATGAATGTTTGGGAAATTACTTCCTGCACCACCTATTTCTGAACCTGCACCCCCATAATTGGGTGAAATTATCAAATTGCCCCATCTGCTTCTCCCCCACCACCTCTGCTGCCACCATTGTACCACACAGAAGAAGAAAAAGAAAGAGAACGTTTGAAAAACAACTCATTCTTCCAGAACACATTCATATACTTTGAAGAGCTTGTTGTAGAAATAATTCTGAAAAACATAATTTGAAAGATATTATATACATATATATATATATATATATATATATATATATATATATATACTGAAAAGTGTGTTTAAAAAATCCTATTCTGAAAAACTTATTCTAAATTATTTTTAATGTGTTTCATAATTTTTTTTTCAAAAAATATGTTTCAGAATGTATTTTACAAATTTAAAAATTTAAAAAAAAATTGAAAACAAGTAATCCAAGAGTCGGTTCAAATAATGGTAGAATAGTTATTTTATAAATTATGAAAATGAAGGTTGAAACTGAGGAAGTGCAATAAACAATTGTCGAATATTTCGAAAAGCAGTGATTCTTTAGAATTGAATAGATTTTGGTTTAATGTTATAGTTTCCATTATATTATTTTAGGTGAAGTTTTTACGATGTTAAACCTATGTTTTTATTATATATGTAAAAAGACAGATTAGGAATAGTTTTGTCGTCTAAGGTAAAATTCTATTTGTAATTTTTTTCTCAGTTGTGTTGTTTATGATCATTATATTGATCTAGTATATTAGTAATAATATATACTAGTTAATTTTTTTATAACTTTATTCTTACTGATTTGCAAATGTCTTTTTTTTAGTCTGTGATAAATTATTACCTTACCGAAACTGTGAATATGCTACTTACTAAGATACTTCCGCTACTGAGGAGAAAACTATAGGCTATTTTAACCTATACTAGAAAAAAAAAATCAGAAAAACAGACCAAACTCTATCGAGCTTTATAAATAAAGGTAAGAATATATATATATATATATATATATATATATATATATATATATATATATATATATATATAGTTATTTATTTTTAATATTTCAATGAGGTATTTATAAGTTTTGTAGGTTTCTAAATTATTTATCAATTTTATTTATTTATTTTTTCAATATCAATATTATTCTTTATACTTGTTTTTACTTATAAATTTTTTATTTTTTTTATTTTGTGATTACAATTATTTATTTCTACTTATGATCGCGGGTTATTGAGATATTTTTTGTGCTAGATGATTTATAACTTGAGGATTTAAAATAATAGAAATGTATCTCATTGGCTAGAGGATATTGTTGTTTCCATATTATTTACTAATCATTGTAATTATTAATCCTACATTATTTATAAAGTTCTTATGGTGATTTATTGAAAAAGTTTGATATTTCTAAATTATTTGGAATATTCATCGATTATCACTTTTATTATTTTAAAATATAATTATTTTAAAAAAATGTATATCTCATTTTTTTGTCTTTTTTATTGTTTTGTTGAATATGAATCAAATCAAATCTTAGACAAAAATAGATTGATGCTTTTAATTTTTCCAATTTTTTTTATTGTTAATATATATCAACCTATTTTTGGGGAAGTGATTGGAGTACAAACATATCCAAGACTTTCGTATTCTTTAGAGGAATGATATATTCTACCTTTGTCTTCGCTTAATTTGAAAACATTTCATTGGTGTTGAACGATTTCATGATTGTAACTTTCTTCATCCTAGTCAACTTATTTTCACCAACAATATAATATAAAAATAATATTAGAAAAGCATAATATATAATTAATATTAAAAATAATTTTATACAGTAGTCATGTCAAATATGAATTTTGTATAATAAATTTAATAATCATATAAAATATATAAGATAAATTTTATACAGTAAATTTAATAGTCATGTTATATATATATATATATATATATATATATATATTAATGTGATTATGTAACGTCAAATATTATATAAATTAATGATACATAATATAAATATGTGTTTTATTGTAAAAAAAATATACAATTATATATATTGTCAATTCAATTTATATTACATAGTATCAAAGAGACCGAGTTACTAAGAGTGGTTGAATTGAGTTGCCAATATATATAATCGTATACTTTTTTACAATAAAACGTATATTTATATCAGTTACCATTAATTTGTATAATATTTTATATAATAATATATATATATATATATATATATATATATATATATTTATTTATTTATTCTTTTTTTTAATTTGACTACAAAATACGATACTGGCCCACTCGACCATTCGATCACTCAGTTTCTTAACTTGGCCTCTCAACCTCTCGATTTCTTAACTTAACCTCTCATCTCAATACATTAAGAAAAATAAAAAAAATTTGTATTAACTATATTTTGATTTGTTAAATACATATCTTTATCTTCACAAATATAAGTATATATATATATATATATATATATATATAATTAAGTGTATAACAATTATTAGTTAAATAAAATAAAATCATTCTTTTCATTTTATTAATTAATTTGTGAAATCGCATCAATATCGATTAAATTATTCATAAATTTTCATAATAATTTTTAATAACATTTCATAAACATTTCCTTCTTTTTATCATGATCGAAAGAATTTCAAATTTAATTGAAATACCCATCATTTCCCTCCCTTTCAAATCTACACGCTTAGCTTCTAGCACGAAACTAGATTTTGGTTGGTGAGAAGGTACTGCATCTTAATTCGTTCCTTTTGAACTAAAGTAGCAGAAAAAATGGCCTTTTCTTTCATTTCAAGCAACACTGCACACGAAACGAAGTCTAAACTACACTGTTGGAGTAGCACTATAGCCACTGCTTTACCGTGGCCCAATCAAGCACAAAACGATTCCATTGCACTTTCAATATAAATTAAACTGCATTTTTCTAATTCCCTATATTCTCTTTCATTCTCCTCTCTCTTCTTCTCATGGCGGAGAACCACCACCACCGCAGTCACGTGCTTCTTCCCGCCGCCGTTGAGGCTCTCATAAACAGAATCTGCCACGAGCAGAACCAGCTTCCGCCTGATCTCATCCTCCGCCGAGGCCTAGCCGACGTCGGCGAGCAGCAAGCGCTTCAAATTCTCGACGTCATCGCCGCTCAGCCAATCCGAACCTCTCTCTCCGCCTTCCTCGGCTACTTGCTCAAGAACTACCTCACCGTCACGCCCTCCACGCCTCCAACCCTCTCTCCCACGCGCCCTCGCCCACCGTCGTCGGCGTTGCACGCGCTCGGAGAATTGGAGTTCCGCAAGGCCTTTCTGCTACTCAGTTACATTGGAAGGTAAATGCTGACGTGGCAAGTGACTAGTTAGTTACTGTTTCCTTGCTGACTCAGCATACTAGAATCTTCTTCGTTTCCTCTTCTCTCTTTCTCTCGAATAAAGCTTGGAAAAATATAAGGAATTAATTTTATTTTAGTTCCTTTTATCAGAATAAGAAAATTATAAGGAATGAATTTTATAATTTATGTTTAGATAAACTTCTCCTCAAACACTTTATAATTTGTTTTTAAATATATTCTTGAAAACTTAGATCTACGAGTTTGCTTTTAACTTATTATAAAATTTAGTTTATCTTTTCTTCTTAAGAGTGTTAGTGGAATTTTTTTCTCTTCTTTTATTCAGAATTTTTGTTTTTGTTTTTTTTGAGGTGTTGAAACTTGAATTGCCTGATTAAGCTTGTGTGTATAATAAGCTGATGAATGGAATAATGTGGTTTTCTTTGCATGATTGCAGAGAGAGTCTTGAGAATGTTACGAGTGGTGATTATATCAGAAGCCTTAAAGACTTGCCAATGGCAACGTTCGAGACAACTATATGGGAGGCTTTTGGGAAATATCACATCTACTATCAAAGTGATCGGCAAGTGGTAAACATTGAGTTCAAGTGACGGATTAACTGATTTTTATGGTGCAGTTCATTTTTTTTGAGTTCTCATCTTGTTTAAATATTCCCTATTACTTCATTTTGCAACCACTAAAACCCAACCACAAATTAAAATTATAGTTTTATTTTTAGGAGTATGTGGCTATATACTATTAGTATAAAACTGGTTTATACTGTCACCCAATCAGAAGCTAAAATTGATATGACTTTTAAGATACGTCTTGTAAAACTGTTTTACACAATCAGTACAAAGCCTATTTTCTCTAATTTTAATTAGTATAGAAAGAAAGTTAAAATGTTGAATTCTACGTGTAATGATGACATGGTTTAAATTCTTGTTGATTGACTTTAAACTAGCGCATTCCTTGTACTCCCATGGAAAGATGAAGAGAAAATGCAATTTAGGCGAGGGTACAAACGTTCACAGCATACAGTGCTGAATATCAATCATGCAGTGTTGGCTATCCTCTGTGATTAGTTATTGCTTGCTTACCATATTACTTTTGGTTTCTTCAGTATCTTGATTGGGACTCTGGTAGGACACATGTATATCAATGTTATGTTTCTTCGGATGGGAGCTTAAGGTTCAAGGTTTGTATGTCTCTCTTCTCCTTTGGATTTGTGTACTGTTAAATAGTTTGTCCCTGTACAATGGCTCCAATGCTATAATACTGAATCAAAAAAGTGTATTAATTTGTTATATGGTCAGTATTATAGTTACTTTTTAGTCTTTACTGATTAGATTTTGTATTTTTATGTTAAATGTGGTTTGTTTTACGGCTACTTTTTTTAAATTACTATTCAGGGACCCATATTACAAAGCACACAAACCCACTTGCAGAGATCTCTTGGTGACGACAACGTCTTGCTAGTTAAATTTGCTGAGAATGGGACTGCAAATAATATAAGGACCAGTGCTGAAGAAGCATATAGCCTCTATGGAAAGTTTGGAAAAGAAGGGATCAATGTTGGTCTGCGTTTGTATCGCTTTTTTGGTAATTCTGCTTCTTATGTTGGTTTTACTTTGTTTTCCTTGTCCAGCCTTTTTACAGTTTTTATGATCCTGAAACCAGTTATGTTTCTTTTTATCTGATTAACATGTAGCTGTTAGTCTGGGAAATTCTCATTTTCATTTATTCTGTGACATATAATGTAGACCACAAGCGTACAACCCTCTGATCTTCTTTTATATTTTTTCCCTTCCTCATTTTGTAAATCATTCTCCTATCTACTTATTCATATTTTATCTGCAGTATATTTTACATCATATTTCTGAAATTTCACTTGCTTGATAATATTTTGTTTATGTGTCAGTTTTGTGATCAGATTTTGTGTCATTTCATATGAAGCTACATTTTTGTTATTTTCATTATCTCAGGTATGAAATTCTTGTTCTATTAGGTGCTAGTGTTATAATTTTTTTATTTTTTTTTGTTAAAGAGCATTTCTACATTGTCGAGTCAATTTCTGTAACATGTTTAATATGCCCAGTTTCTCTTCTCGCAATCTCGGGTTACCTTTCAGTCCTTGAAGAGTGTATAATTAACATACAAATTCATTTTCTTTGCTTCTCTCTTCTATTTGTTTATGTGGTCCTGTGTGCATGGTTAATACATGATAGACAAATTTATGTGGATTGAGAATGCTGTTTATTGCATTTTTTTTTATTAGATCCTATATTTTGTTCTAGAAGTGTTATCATTTGGTGGTTGCCCTGCCCTCATGTTCCAAACTCATATTTTACCTCATGTTCCAAGCCCATATTTTAAATTGTGGTTGTGTTGTGGCATTGGGGGCTAATACAGCTGATGCCACTTGAGATGGCCGTGTCAGTTGACAGGGATCAAGATTTGAAACATTGCACAAAGTTTTCCTTGGGTTTAGTGGGGGTGCAAGCACCTGAGTATGAGACAAGCAGTAGGTATGCTGAGGACATCGCATAGCAGTCCTAGAGACTGAGAACAATTGTAGTTGAGCTTCATGGTGGTTGACTAACCTGGCTACTGAAAGCATTCTTAATTCATCACATTGTCATGTGTTTGATGCTATCTCTTGTATTTTCTACAACAGTTTTTAAAGATGGTGGAAAAGAAGAGAAGAAGAAGGATCCAACAAGTTCCTCTGTTAAGTGTTATTTTGTTAGGATGCAATCATGTTGTTCTGCAGATGAGAGTGATAATTACATTTTGTCTAATAAGACAGTGTCGGAAGCAAGAGCTTTATTCATGCATGCTCATCTGTTGCCCAGTCTAGACAAGTATATGGCTAGGTATGATTTAGATTTTTTATGCAAATACTATCATCATTTAGAGCTTTTGTCTATTTTTCTGCGTCCTACTGCAGTCCCACTCAATATAGATCTCATTCAATGTACTAACCTCAGGCATTCAGGTTCTCTCTCATTCTGTCAAAGACCTTCAAACTCAACATTGACTTAGCAACTGTGAATGTCCAAACAATTCAAGATGTATTTTGCCAGGTATAGTCAATTTTAAGTTGCCTTAAGGGATTGATAATTTATGGCCATGCTTCGAGAAAATGATTTTCTTATTTTTTTGTGGGTTTAGGATGAAAGTGGCAATATTATACATGATAATGAAAAACCACGTATTCTCACTGATGGAACTGGGTTCATCTCTGGAGATTTGGCATTGCTCTGCCCTGATAGTGTGTACAAAGGAAATAACTTGGAGAATAACTACATTCAGGTATCTTTATTTTTGAATTTGTTATTTCACTAGACTTTTTGTTTTCACTTAACTTCGTTCATCTGTCTATAGTTGGTCAGAGGTCGTGTTAAGAATCCACTTAATGAATAAATGTATATCTATTGTGAATCTTCCACAATTATTTTTATAATAATCGTTGCCTGTTGATTATTTATCTAGTTTCCTTGATTCATGCATGAATACTAATGTCTTAGAGGGATAAAGCTTGACTTTTACATTTTGCAGTTCATATGCTTTCCATTTATGCTGCCCTCTTTTTCCTAGTAATGTGGTATGAGACTTAGTTTATTGATTGAAAGTTACAGTGAAATTGCTAGAGATCCCATAATAATCAGTGATATAATCAATATAGTGAATATAAGAGGGGCACAACTTTCACTCTAGTTTTGGGGGTTTAGGCCTGTTATCAGGTTGTAATAAGACTACGTGTGTCCAATCTTGTAAATTTTGGTGCTCAGTGTGAGAGTGAGAAATATGTATTGGAAATTTTAAATTGATTATTGATATGGTTAAAATAGTGTACACAAGTGAGGGAAAACTTCACCCATTGAGGTATAGAAGAGAAAAGTTTTGGTTGAATGCTCTTTGTGTTGGTTTGTATTTTCATGTAACTGGACATGATAAACCATTTTATAAAAATAAAACATCTTAATGAAATAAATCAATGAGTAGAAGAAGTGCAAGGAGATGTTCCTATTAGGAAAACTTTTGGCTCATTATCTCCAATTCATATGCTTTTGAAGGAACTATTTCTTACTTTTCTTTAGATATATCTTTTTTCTTGATTGCCTGGACTTTCCGTTATTCTGGTTATGCCTTTGTTGCTGTTACGTTTCTCTCAAAAACTTAAATATCAACTTGTTCTCTAATATATTTCAATGAGTTTTATGATCTATTCTTCTTTCTTTGATTATTCTGCGCTGTGACTTCCTCTAAACTTAGGAAATTAACAATCTTGTGGAACTGGAGGATGTGCGTAATAAAATGGGAGAAACAGAGCTGAAGCTGAGTACACATCAACAGGTAGATTATTTGTTTTTCTTTTGCCATTTCACATATATGTGCATTTGTGCTGTGTGATTTGCATACATGTTATTTCAATAAAACTTTCTTTCTTCCTCCTATTGTCTAGCCTTTGCTGATTCAGTGCCGCCTCTTTCACATGGGTTGTGCTATTAAGGGCACTCTTTTGGTTAACAGAAAGGTATATCATCTGAATTTTGTACTTTCAGGTATTTCAATATTTTTGTCCTCAATGGTTAACTGGAAGTTGGAGTGTTGTAGGGCAAAATGGATAAGATAGGGAAAATATTTATGATTTTTTAAAATAAAATTCTGGTGGACATGGAGGGCATTTTGTGAGAGATTTTGATCAAGAGTATGATCCAACATTCAACACCATAGTCCATGTGGTCTTATCGGTGTCCTGTACAATCTTCCTCTAAGTTTGATAGTTTCCTTGATGTCACAAGCCATACCAACAACATTCATCCATTTCAAGAGTTAATAATATGTTTTATTCATACTCTTGTTTGATTAAAGTGCTTGTGATTTGATACTATATTTTTGAATTTGACAGCTTCCTTCAAGGACAATACAGGTTCGGCCTTCAATGATTAAAGTTGAGACAGACCTCAGTCTGAATATGCAAAGCATAAATTCATTGGAGGTAGTGAACACAAGGTACTTCAGTTTTACATCAATGAGGGGTTAATAGACATTTTTTTTCTTGTTGCTAATACGTTATTTTGACTTATTGGGATATGATGAACCTTGGATGGTTGCTCTTTAATGAGAACTGACTATCTCAAGCTTCGAAGAAGGAAACCATGAATCTTGGCAAAGATTATTGGTGCATGCTTTATATGTCAAGCTTCAAAGAAGGTCGTATGTTGAAATGACCAGAGAACGACTCATTACTATTGTAAATGGTGATAGTGTACCCATATGCGGATTTGAGAATATAATTTTAGAATAATCTACTGTATTAAAGGATGTTTTATATGATCCACAACTAACTAATAGCCTTATTCCTATACCAAAGCTTACAAAAATTTGAATTGTTCAATAACTTTTTTCTCTTATTAGTCTTGTGATGCGTTTATTTATTCTAACAGTATATGTTAATAATGATATTATTCCTTGACAACTTGCCTAATGCTAGAAGATTTTCGGAGCTTATCTAATCTTTTTATTCTTGAGTAGGAAAATATTTTTTTGAATTGTTTGTTTGAAAGCTAGCTGATCTGAAGTCTACATATTTCAGCATGAAGCCAAATAGAACTTATTTATCTAAAAATCTGATTGCACTTTTGAGCTATGGAGGAGTGCCAAATGAATTCTTCAAGGGTTTACTTGAGAGTAATTTGGAAGATGCAAATCATGTTTTCTCCAATAAGCGTGTTGCACTCAGAGGTTGCCTGCCAACACTTCTTTTGGTCATTTCTTTATCAAAAGCCGTTCTTTATTTGGATACAGCTCTATTTGTATTGCTGCCCAAAATATAAATGTTCTTTCATCTTTTTGGTTAACTCGCAGCATCCATAAATAATGGCAACATGGATGAATACAACGCAGCAGGAATGATCTTATGTGGAATTCCTCTGGATGAGCCATTTTTGCAGTATCGTCTGTCTATACTTGCAAGGGAGGAAAGAAAGAAGCTTAGAGGAGGGAGGCTTTATATACCTGATTGCTTCTATTTAATGGGGACTGTGGATCCCACTGGATGCCTAAAAAAGGGTCAAGTTTGTATAATACAGTAAGCATAAATCTTTTAATTTTCCCAATCTATTCATCTTTTATCGAACCAAAGTAAATGTTAAAAGTTAAATGTGTTTTTATCTTCAAAGACTATTGTGAAAGGAGAATGTTGGTGATGCATATCTTCTACTCAGTTATTAAAACTGTATTAATGGGGTGCATTGTTTGTTGTTCGTTCTTTTGAATGAATTGGCACATTTATTTACTTTTACATTGCTTGTCAAATAGATTCAACAACAATAGCCTTATCTCACATTCTCTCTAGGTGAGGTGGGCTCCATGGATCATGTGATGTCTTTTAACTTGATTTAAAAGTAAGTTCTCATGGATATTATTCACCATGAAATTTCTGTCGATAATTTCCATCAATCTCCTTCTTGATCTCTTTACCCTTTTTAACATGACTAAAGATCCTGCATTTTACTTTCTTCATCGGTGTCTTCAATAGCCTTCTTTACACATTTCCAGATTACACTAACCAATTTTCTATTCAATAAGAGTCACATCAATATATATCTGGGGCATCTTCGTGAGTGTAACATTCTCATTCCTCCTACTACTGTCTTCTTCTATAATAATTTCAAAGCCCAACATTCACAATTGCAGAGTATAATTGATTGTATATTAATATGTTCAAACTTACCTTTGAGCTTAGTAGGTACTTTACGGTCACAAATAATCCTGGATGGGATTCTTCTTTTAACAATCCCACTTGTATAGTTCTTAATAGATTCAATAGAAGTATAAACATGTATCAACCTTCGGAAGTTATAATTAAATATTAATATGGTTAATGCTGTATGAAAATTGGTCTTGTTCTTACTATGGAAGTGTTTGACTCAGCTTCTTCATTTTCTTTTCTTATTTTTTAAAGGAGAAGCTTGGGGAACAGATTTAGAGAGAAGCTCTTAAAATATGAAGCAACTTAATTATTATAAAAGAAAAAGAGAGAAAAATAATTTTTGAAAAAAGCTAAAAGGAGTGGCTATGACAAAAAACGATGCATATCGTAGTGTCTCCCTCTCCCTCTCATCTTGAACTAATTGATGTTGGATAAATGAATCTTTTGTTTTGTGAAATGTGAACTTGTGTATCTATTATATCTAGCTTCTGTTGTGCTATTGTAATGTTAATTCCAAACGTAGAAGTCTATCTTTAGCTTAGGAAATGAGGTAGGTCATATTACTCAACTTAGTGGTATGCAATATTGATAGGCAAAGATAAAACAAAATTATGATCATATTCCGCTATGTGCACTGGTAGATTTTTATTATAGGAAATGATGTTTGCAATTTAAGATAGTTATATGTGCTGACTGTTTCATTCCTCATTTGTAGTGAGAATGGCCAAATTACTGGGGATGTGTTGGTCTACAGAAATCCAGGCTTACATTTTGGTGACATTCACATAATGTGTGCCACACGTGTGGAGGAGTTAGAATCTTATGTTGGGCATAACAAGTATGCAATTTTTTTCCCGTGTGTTGGAACTCGCTCTGTGGCAGATGAGATTGCTGGAGGTGATTTTGATGGCGATTTGTACTGGGTTTCCAAACATCCTCAGGTTCCAATATCAATTTCAGTTTAGAAGTCTTCATTTTCTTACTACATCGAATGGTGTTGAAGGAATTGTATTCCTTTTGGCGTTTCTGTTTCTTACTAAATTTTAGTTGTCACATTTTATATTTTCGATTTCCCCCTTAGTAAATTCAAACGAAAAGATTAAATACATTCCACGGGAAGATTGTAGTTAGTTAAAGAGGGAACTACAGAGTAGTTCTTAATACAATTCTTAATTTTGAATTACATATTTATACCTTAATTTTGTTCGTAACATTTTTAAAGCTGGATAGATAAGTTAAGAAATTTCCTTTTTGAGGAGTAATTTCTGCAGCATCAAATCAGTTGCATGTGATCAGTGCCTCTCATTGGCGGATGAATTCATCTGTATCTTGATTGACAAATAGATTGCCCCGTGGTTAAGTACTAATATGTTAAACACGTATGGGATAACAGAAACCTAACCAAATTTATGCATGTATTGGGTTGATTTTTAGAAGCCGAAATTGATGAGCTTAAGAGGATGGTCGGATGAATCAGAATATAGATTTAGATTGAGATTAATTCATTGGAAAGGGGTTTAAAAGCTGTTGAATTGAAGGTTAATTAGATATAGTAAGATATGAGATAAGATGGCCTGGTAACCCTTGAAGTCATAGCAGAGGAGATGAGGCTCTGTCATCATTTTGGGTAACTGAGAAATTTTGTATCCTGTATCCTTTTCCACTTCCTATTATCTTCAGATAACTGAAGCTCACATTTTTCATCCTGCGAAGAAGTTGGTAGTGCCCTTACACGTTTTGCTAGAAAACTGAAGCACAAATTTTTAATCGGGTTAAAAGTTGATAGTATGATAGGTAAGGTAACAAAGTTATAACCATAGCAATACTGAATATTCACTGTATTATAAATGAATTCAGATCTGTACCAAAGTGATAGGAGACCTGATCATAAGAAAACTGTAGATGAATATTTATATTTGGCCCTATCATAGTTCTTTAAAATTTTCTTCATATTGACCAGTTATTGTTTTGAAATGTTTCAGCTATTACAATATTTCAGAAAGAGTGACCCTTGGATGGAAAATTCTGCCCCTTGCCATTCTGTCCAATTGGATTCTAGTGCTAAAAGGCCTAGTGCATTTTCCGCCACCGAACTTGAGGATGAACTTTTTAGACTATTCCTCAAAGCTCGGTTCCAACCAAGGTGTGCATGACTGTTTACATAGTAATTAAGGTTTTGCAGGCATAATTAGGCCCGTATGCATAATTACCCTGAAAAACTTTTAATGCATTCTAGAGTAGTATGTAGATGTTGAGTCTTTTGATCAATTAAGTGATGTAACACTTCACCGTCTTTATAGTTTTTTGTTGTGCAGTTATAGTAGTAATCTGTATCATCCACATCTGGCATTTGAAATTCCATTTAATTAGTGTTTTCACTTTGTATATTGTTTGCTACCAAAAGGAAAAAGAACTGTTATAGGTAATAAGTATGTTTTCCATTTTTAATTCTATGATCCATACATGAGAACATGAGAACTTGTTCTCTATCCAGTAATGCAATGGGGGTGGCAGCTGACAGCTGGATGGCACTCATGGATCGTCTTTTGACATTAAAAAATGACTGCACTGAAGAGAATGAGAAGGAAGATGTGAAAGAAAATATACTTAAGTTGATCGATATATACTACGAGGCATTAGATGCTCCTAAGAAGGGCGGAAGAAAGGTTAGTTTTGTATTATTCTTTGGTTGCTACAAACTCTGCCTCTTTCGTTTGGACAAACTAACATATTTTTGTTATGATAATTAGTTGGGCTAATGTTCCCATATTGCTAGACATTATTATTTTTAGTAATGAAATCTATACGTAGCTAAACATTTACTATTTTTATGCTTGAGTATACATGGGATAAGGAAGGTCTTATCACTTGTGCCCTAGGGGGTAGGAGGAAAAAGAATGTTTGGTGTGGACTTGTGCGAGGTTTAACAATATGGTATGGAGTACATCCTCTCAAAAATTGTTTTCGTGAACTCATGGAATTTTCCATGACAACCGAAGAACAACAAAAAGAGGACAGAAAAGAGATAGAGGAAACTAACTAACAAGTCGATTTGTTAGTAGACTAGAAGGTCTGGTGTAGTATAGGGTTAGGCAGTTTACACAAACTAACTAGACTGTTTAGTGGAAAACCATTTATACGGATTTTATTAAGTCCCTCAAGTTGGTAATAGATGTTTATCATTTTGAACTTGAAAAACAAACTTTTGAATTTAAGAGAACAAAGGACTTTAGTAAAAATATCTTCAACTTAAAGAGATTTAGTAATCCGGTGTTGATATTTCAATATTTGATTTCATAAAAACAGTTTGAGTTTTCAAATTTGAACCCAGTGGGAATTCTTTAACAGGTCCAAGTTCCGGATGATTTAAGAGCAGAAAGGTTCCCACACTACATGGAAAAGGATAAATCATTCACTTCAACCTCTATATTAGGTTTAATTTATGATTGGGTTGGTACATGGCAAACAAAAGACTTATCCGGGGAAGGTAAGGACTGAAATCAACTCATTATTATTTAGTTATTTCTGCAATACTTTATTTCCTGTGGTGGTGCTAGAGAGGAACAACTCTAATATTTTGGGTAAAAGGGATAAATAAATAAGTAAATAAAATCTTGACCCACCTTTGTTAGCTTAATGTATGTTTACCTTTTTACTGTCCTTGCTGTCAGAAATTAGATTGCTCCCCTGTTTTGACGTTGAAGTACCTCTCAGCTGTATGGAAAAGTGGGAAACAAAATATAAAGAATACAGGATGGATATGAAACATGCCCTGAAGGACATTTCTAAATCCGAAGATGAGGCAGCCAGAGTCATTAGAAAATATAAGGAGGTATAATTTCAGTTTCTTTTTTTTCTCATGCTTTACTTTCATGCATTCACCCCCTTTGAATTTCATGCATTCTCTCTATTGTAGGAGTTATATGGTGCTACTGCTAAGATGGAGGGTAGTCTGAAGAATGTTAGTGATATTTATAACGAGGCTTTGGCTATTTATCGCGTTTCTTATGAATATGCCAGGCTAAAGAAATCAGTCCCTAAATGTAGCTTTGCTTGGAAGGTTGCTGGTTCAGCTTTGACAAGCCTCTATATCATAAAACAAAAACAGAATGCTCTCAACTGTGCTCCATCTGTGTTGCGTGAGATTTTTGGTTCATGAAACATGTTATGAACTGTTGTTGTATAGTATATAGTATGTATGAACTCTGTATTTTCAATTATCCTTTTCTTGCACCATATTTTATATCTCATTTCTTTCTTATCTTTCTGGTGGCTGCCTCCAAAAGGGTGTCAAATTATTCTTTCCTACGAGTGACTTATGAAGTATACAATCATATCAACAAATAATAATAACCTCAGGTCATTAAAGGATCTTTTCTTCCATTATAATAAGGGCTTCTTTGATTTAAAAGAGAGGAGTAATAGTAGTAAAAGGAAAAAAAAAAATAAAAAAAATAATCTTGATAAGCCGTTATATTTAGGTTGAGTTAAGCAAAAATTTATTTATAAAAATATATTTTAAAATGTATTTATTTTTGTATGTTCATAGTTTTAAATTTAAAACAAGTAGAGATACTTTAACCATAATAAAAAAATCAATAAGTATTTTGTAACTATAACATGATAAGTATACATAATTTGTTCTAAATTTTGTCACAATTTTTTAACCACATGGTAAATGCGTAAGAAGATATTAGTAAAAATAAATTCATTTGGACAAGGAGTGAAATGATACAAGAAGTTATATTGATCATATCATCATCTTTATAACCATTATCTTTCTAAATTGATTAATTTATTTTTATATTTAAATTAAGTTGTATAGATAAAATAACCTTATAGCATGCTTATATTATTTATTATAAATTGAATTATATAATACATTAATAATTCATCTTATGCAATGTAAAAATAATATTTAAGTTATGATATTAATGGTTTTATAAAATATGCTAATCTAATAATAAGAAAAAGAGGAATAAATAGCTTATGTACTCATCTTACAAAAATTTATAATAATTATTATAACACATTATTATTGACATTTACAATAAATATTTTAATTTTGATATCTTGCTAGGTTAAAACATTATTTTTTTACTTCAATAACATTTTTTTATTTTTTTTATTTTTTCAATAAACCTCTTTATTCTTTAATTCTGAAATGATATTCTTTTATTTTCTTTTTTATTATTATTATTTTATTTTCATATATCAATAGTGATTATTAGTAAATCTTTTTAGTTGGTACCAGATACTAAAATTATGATTATTAGTTAATTAAAATTAAGATAAAAAATAATATAAAAATAATTGAATTAAATTTTTTAAAAAAGAATACAAAGATAATAAAATGAAATATTTTATAGGTATTTTTAATTAATTAATTATAATAGAAAAATAAATGATAAATTATTTTATTTTATATTTTATAATAATTTAAATTTGGAAAAATAAATTATAACAATTTTGTAACTATACTTTTATTTTAAAATAGAAATTGGAAGAAAAAATTATAATAAACAATAAAATTGTTATTTGAATTAAAAATTATATTTTTCGTTTACTAAAAATATTTAAATGATTAATAATAAAATTAAAATAATTTTTTAATAAAGATAAAATTTGATTTTCTATAAAGATAAAAATATATTTTTAATAGAGTTAGAATTTAATAGAGATAAAATTTAATTTTTGATAAAGATAAATTTTCACTTTTGATAAAGATTGAATCTGATTGTTTGTTGAAAGAGATAAAATTTAATTTTCATTAAAGATGGAATTGATTTTTGATAAAAATAAAATTTAATTTTGATAAAGATAAAATTTAATTTTTAATAAAAATAAAATTTATTTTTTTAGTAAAGATAAATTTTGATATTTGATAAAAAATAGAATTTAATTTTTTTAATAAAGATAAAATTTGATTTGATAGAAATAAAATTTAATTTTTATTCAAAATGTAACACTATTTTTATACATAATTAGATTTAAGTTTTTTATATCTTAGGAAAGGTATTTTGTCCCTATCTTTTGTAAAAAAAATAATCTAAAATAATCAATAACAAAAATAAAATAAAATTATTGGGATATTTTTTATAAAATATTAAATAAAATAATTTATCACTTATTTTTCTATTATAATTAATTAATTAAAAATTTCTATAAAATATTTTATTTTATTCTCTTATATTATTTTCTTTTTAAATTTTAATTTAATTATTTTTATATTATTTTAACTTAATTTTAATCAATTAATTATCATAATTTTTAATAACTAATAAAAAATAATACTGAAAAATCTATTAATAATTATAATTGTTATATTGATCCTACAAAATATAAAAGATAAAATAAAAAGTAAAAAAAGATAAAAAAAAGTGTTATTTCATAAATATTTAGGAATAAAAGAGGGTCCCGCAACGAAAACCTTATTTATATGTTTCAAAACTCCAAATAAATCCCCAAAATCAAATTAGGTTATCCTTCTACAGTGTTGGATTTTCAAAGATTTCTCCGAAATCAGAACGATGGCCACTCTGAAGGAGCTGCTTCCTCCGGCGAAATCCTCCTCCACCACCTACTACGACCACACCAACGATCCATGGTTCAAGCAACGCTTCTCCTCCGAGGAGGAGAAAGCCGCCGCCGCCGCCACCAAGCAGAAACCCGTTCCACCCTACCTGAAGCGCGCTGGCTTCGTCCCCCGCAAAATCGAGGACTTCGGTGACGGCGGCGCTTTCCCCGAGATTCACGTGGCACAGTACCCTCTCGACATGGGAAGAGACAGGTCGTCGAAACCTGGATCCAAAATTCTTCCCGTCACCGTCGACGCACACGGCAACGTCGCCTACGACGCCATCGTGAAGCAGAACGAAAACGCGCGCAAAATCGTTTACACGCAGCAGAAGGACCTCATCCCCAAGATCCTAAAAAACGACGAAGCCTCCGATGACGACGACGTCGTTTCAGATGACGAAACGCAGAAAGAGATCGAGGACACGATGCAGGAGACCAAAGCCGCGCTGGAGAAGATCGTGAACGTGAGACTCAGCGCCGCGCAACCGAAGAACGTTCCGAAGCAGAACTCCGACGCGAAGTATATAAAATACAAACCCTCGCAGCAATCCGCGGCGTTCAATTCAGGTGCTAAAGAAAGAGTGATTAGGATGGTTGAGATGCCGGTGGATCCGCTGGAGCCTCCGAAGTTTAAGCACAAGCGCGTTCCGAAGGCGTCGGGGTCGCCGCCGGTGCCTGTGATGCACTCGCCGCCGCGGCCTGTGACAGTGAAGGACCAGCAGGATTGGAAGATTCCGCCGTGTATTTCGAATTGGAAGAATCCGAAGGGTTACACTATTCCGCTTGACAAGAGGCTGGCTGCTGATGGGAGAGGCCTTCAAGAGGTTCAGATTAATGACAACTTTGCTAAGTTATCGGAGGCGCTGTATGTGGCGGAGCAGAAGGCGAGGGAGGCGGTTGCGATGAGGTCGAAGGTGCAGAAGGAGATGATGTTGAAGGAGAAGGAGAGGAAAGAGCAAGAGTTGAGGGCATTGGCGCAGAAGGCCCGGTCGGAGAGAATTGGAGGGGAGAGAATTGGGGTTGTGCCAGCCCCTCCTGCTTCTGTGCCCGTTGATGAGGATGATATGAGAGTTGAATATGAGCCTGAGAAGGAGAATCCCAGGGAGAGAGAAAGGGATAGGAGTTTTGTGAAGGAGAATAGAGAGGAGAGGGAGGAGAGGATGCAGCGTGAGAAAATTCGGGAGGAGAGGAGGAAGGAGAGGGAGAGGGAAAGGAGGTTGGAGGCTAAGGATGCTGCTATGGGGAAGAGAAGCAAGATCACACGTGACAGGGATCGTGATATCAGTGAAAAGGTTGCTCTTGGTATGGCTTCTACTAAGCCCGGAACTGAGGTTATGTATGATGAGAGGCTGTTTAACCAGGATAAGGGGATTTCATCTGGGTTTGCCACTGATGATCAGTACAATGTGTATGAGCATGGGTTGTTTACTGCACAGCCTACGCTCTCGACCTTGTATAGGCCGAAGAAGAATCTTGATGATGAGACTTATGGAGGTGCGGATGAGCAGTTGGAGAAGATTATGAAGACTGATAGGTTTAAGCCTGATAAAGGCTTTGCTGGGGCTTCTGAGAGGAGTGGTCCTAGAGATAGGCCGGTTGAGTTTGAGAATGAGGAGGCTGATCCGTTTGGTTTGGATCAGTTTTTGACAGAGGTGAAGAAGGGTAAGAAGGCCATGGAGAAAGTGGGTGGTGGAGGAACTATGAGGGCAAGTGCTGGATCTTCAATGCGGGATGGTTATGATGGAGGTTCTGGTAGAACTCGCATTGGATTTGAAAGAGGGCATTAGGTGGTGGCATGATATTGGATTATGCATGACCTGTTTCTTATGCATTAGGTTGGTATGTATGAAAATGAACACGGTCAGCACAATGTGTTTCTGTTGAGTTTTGGTTTTTCTCCAATCAGCCTAGTTTAGGTGGGGAAAAGAACTGTTTTTGTACACTTTTTACTCTGTTGTTAAACTGCTTATGGATGTTATGACAGTCTAAGTTATATATTGAATGAAAAGTAACATTCATAATATATCCTTGTTTGCTGGAGGCATATATTTGCTCTGTTTTTTTAAGCTTTGGACTTGCTCATCTTCTCAAGTTTGAAAATTTTGTTCTATTAGCTACTTGTGTTAAATTGTCAATAATAGGTTTCATTAGGTTGTTGTCATTTAAGTGTGTTGGTTCATTCTGGAGTTACTTTGTTATGTCTAGCTTTCCTCCTCTCCCTCAATCTTAAGAAATCATTGCTCTTATCCCAGCAATACAATTGGCAGTCATAGTCAATTTTTAAGTCAGAAGAACTGTCATAAATATGTTAAGAAGGAACTATCTTCATTTGTTAAGCAGTGGTCATTTCATGCTATGTAATAATTGTATATTAACAAAAAGCTTTAGAATTTATGACAAGAATATTTCTCAATTTTATACAAAAAAAATCGAATTTTTTAGATTTGAATCACTATATTGATGAAGTAAGAAGAGTTTAGAATAGAGAAAACATAGAATGAAGTGACTAAATCCTAGTTGTGTACATTGGTTATTGGTGATAATCACCTGAAACATTAGGGTTAGTAATAGTGTATCTCTACTTTTGAGGTAAAATTTTAATTGTTATTATAATTTTTATTATTTATAAATATTAATTTAAAAATTTTATTGGTATAATTTATATATGTAGGTGTAGTTTTTTAAAATTCAAAATGCTATTTAAGATATTTAAAATTAAAATTAACATCAGTTAGTGAGACTAAAAGAATGGAGCGTAACAGAAAAAAAAATAGAAACTATAAAAGAAATGGATTTTATCAATTGTGTAATAAGGAAATTAAATAAAAGAAGATATTTTGTATATGGAGATGTAGAATGTATACATTAAAGAAATAGTTATTCTGTATCATGATATATATATTTTAAAAAATATTTAAGTCCAATCATCAATTTTTTATTAGCTATACACCAGAAATAGTTACACACTTGTACGTTACTAATTTCTTCTTTCTAGTATTACAGTATTTCTAGTATTACAATTGTAATTTTACATAGGAAGTACCCTTTATTGCTATTTCTTCTTTCTAGTATTACAGTATTTCTAGTATTACAGTATTTCTAGTATTACAATTGTAATTTTACATAGGAAGTACCCTTTATTGCTTTTAGTCATTCACACACTAGATATTTTGTAATTACTTTTCCAAAGGCTTTAGTTTGGTCCATAAGCTTTTATTGATTAGGGAAAATTATTTTTTCGATAATTTTTAATTATTCATTGAAAATACATTTTTGGTCTTAGTTTTATATAAATTTTTATGAATATTTTTAACAATTAAAAGATACCATTATGTGCACACAATTTTTAGAGTATAAATGCTTTTTTTCTCACAAAATAAATTATATTTGTTAAAATTTTTAAAATTGTCTTAAATTTTTATTGAATTATTGGTATTTTCTTAAGAGAAAGAGAAAAAAAAGGAAAAGGTGCAGCATTACTTTAAAGTCAATGCAATGGTGATGGGACAACCTCCATCATTATTGTCTATCTTTTGGACATTTAGATAAGGTCACTGACTCATGACTCAGATCAACAATAAGTCATATTTCCTCTAATAAAATAATTCCTTTGTTTCTATTAAAAAAAGTGTGAATTATTACAATTTTATAGAAAATAACATTATTTTGGACAGATACAGGGAGGAGATTTAGTATAATTAATGAATAACTTCCTTTTCGATTCTTGTATTTATTTGCATAAAAGTATTTATTAAATATAAATTCTATAAATATTTCTTTTATTGAGAAATTAATTAACTTCTAATAGTTTAGTTAAAATATAATCAAGTCCTGTGTTTCATATACTTTTTCTTCTAATTAACTACACGAGCATCCATTATATTTGGATTAATATAAGTTATATCAGTTGTGACAAAAGTCCTGGTCTTTTTATTATCAATTGAAAATGTAGGATAAAATACAATAAGAAAAATGATACTTTGAAGTCTTATTTTTTATTTTATTTACAAAAATATTCAAATAACGAATATATTCCACTTCATTATGCTATTTTTATTTCATTTATTCCATCTAATTGCTTCATAGTTCTAGAAAGATATTCGGATTCTTGTGAGCAGCCATGAGTGCAACCACTTCTGTTTTGTCTTCTTTCTCTCTTTCGTTTCTTTGATCTTAAATAAAATTGTGTCGGTAACTTAAAATAAATTTATGAATAAAAATATAATACGTATGTATATATTAATAATTAAAATTAAATTTTATATTACGTTGAAATCATATTTATATATCATTTCAGTTTAATTTTTAAAATTTTTAGCACGATCTATGTATAAACGAAAGAAAATATTTTTTATCCATTATGGAAATTTTGTAAAATAATTGCAGCAGAATAAAAAAAAAAGACCTTCTCAATGTGTTCACCATTGTTATATTTTCATAGAACATGTTCGTGTTTTTCATGTGTGTCATGTTACATATTATATGAGACAGAAAATTTCCCCGGACACAGAACATGACCGATATAATATTCAAAAGTTCTTCTCTTTCCTTCCGCTATAACAACCCTTTAATTTTAATTAGGTCCACTTGAATCTAACAACGCAAAAGCACTGTGAGAATTATTAATTTAGTAATACAATGAAGTAGAAGTGGTGCATTCATTCACATGGTTCACTTTCTAAACAGAAAACGACACAAACACTTGTTTACTTTTCTTCCCTTGACTCCCTTTATTTAAGGATTTGGATGTTGTCATGTCAATACATAAAAGCAGTGATTGTGGTGTTGTGGATCATTGCCATTGTTTTTGGAACTTCACAGTTCACAGTCATATCAGAGAGCAGCAAGTGGTGAGTTGAATGGAGAGCATTTTAAAGGCCCTGAGAGATGGTGAGTCAGTGCTTGATCTGAGTCCAAGATCAACCGTGAGTGGTGGTGTTGAAGATGTCTACGGTGAGGATCATGCCACTGAGGACCAACTTGTCACCCCATGGAATTTCTCAGTTGCCAGGTCAATCTCTCTAGCTTCTTCAATCTATTTTTCTTAGTTTGCACACTTTCAGTTTTTTTAGCTTCATGGCTTCAATTAGTTCTATATGCACTATCTAGACAGTAAGATTGACTTTAGAAGTGGTTGATAAGCAGAAATTGAAGTTGTTGACACCCTCCAATCAACTTCCATACATAACATATATAAAGTTAGATCACTGACTTTCTTAGAGTTCACACGTTAACTAGAGATAGGGTCAGTTCATGATATATAAATAGGAGCAATCTTCATTTTACAATCTTAGTAGTATCAAAGTCTATTAGCCGGTTTTGTAAATTAAATTAGGCTTAAACTCACTTCCTAATAATGTTTGTGTAGAAGTTAGCTACGTAAGTTGATTCTAGCTTATGAAAGAAACTTAATTCATGTTATGTTCTTATTTTCTTCTTTTACAAGTGTTCATGAAAAGATTATTCAGACAGTTTATATAAGACATATAGGATGGGAATGCTAGTGATTATTACATTTGATATTTTTGTTTTAGCTGAAATTGTGGTCTGAGTTTCTATATGTTTTTGTGCTGCAGTGGGTACTCTTTGCTTAGAGATCCACAGTACAACAAGGGCCTTGCTTTCACTGAGAGAGAAAGAGATGCACACTATTTGCGTGGACTATTACCTCCTACAATTGTCTCCCAGCAACTTCAGGTTTGCATTAATTGATGGATGAACTATGATTTTTGTCTGTTATCTTTTAGTTGTTTTGTTCACTTCTTTCTACTACTGTTTACAGGAGAAACAGTTGATACACAATATTCGACAGTATCAGGTGCCATTGCAAAAGTACATAGCTATGATGGAACTTCAGGCAGGTTTCCTTACTCATCATATCACAGTGCAGCATGTTTGTGGTTAAGTTTGTTTGGTTCATGATGTTAACTACGGTCCCCTTTAATATTTTGTGCATGAAGTGGCATATCATTGCAAATTTTTTATACTAATGCTCTTTCTTTCATCCATGAAAAGTGAAAATGAAAATAAAGTATTTCACTAGTTCTGAAAAGTGAAAGGTGAAACATGTTTTGCTGGTACACAGGAGACGAATGAAAGGCTGTTTTACAAACTTCTAGTTGACAATGTCGAGGAACTGCTCCCAATTGTGTATACTCCTGTTGTTGGTGAGGCTTGCCAGAAATATGGGAGCATCTTCAAGCGTCCTCAGGGTCTTTTCATAAGTTTGAAAGAGAAGTATAGATTTCTTTATTCATGTGCTTGTATGAAATTTTGGGCTACTTTTTAATGCAGGATCATTGAGTTGTTGAACTTTTTTAGGGGGAAGATCCTTGAGGTGTTGAAAAACTGGCCTGAAAAGAGTATTCAAGTTATTGTTGTAACAGACGGTGAACGAATTTTGGGACTTGGGGATCTTGGATGTCAGGTATTTGACTTTGAATATTTCCTCTAGGGAATCAAATTCCCTGATATGAAAAACTATCACTCAATTTATGAAGACATATATAGATATATTATGACAGTAGATGTTGAATGTGGTTTAGGGGATGGGAATTCCTGTTGGTAAATTGGCCTTGTACACAGCATTAGGAGGAGTTCGTCCATCAGCAGTAAGAACTCTACATATTATCTTTTCTTCTCATTATTTGATTTGTATCATCATATGTCCCCTTTGTATTTTTTGAACATTTAGCATTAAGAACTTCATTAAATGAGTAATTGAATTCAAACTTGTGAGTTCTGTTGTGATGTTTTCCTGTTTTGTGGATAGTGTTTGCCTATTACGATTGATGTGGGAACAAACAATGAGAAATTACTGAATGATGAGTTTTACATTGGACTTAGACAAAAGAGGGCAACTGGGCAGGTTGGTATAGCTAACTTAATAATGCATGTGGCTTTTATTAGCATCATTTTCTTAACTTTCATCAATCTTAATGCAATTTGGTTTCTGCTTAGGAATATTCCGAACTTCTGCATGAGTTCATGACTGCTGTCAAGCAAAACTACGGAGAAAAAGTTCTTATACAGGTGTCAATTTTTTGTATGATTCTTAACATTTCTGAATTCATTCAATTTTAGTACCAAACATTTCTAAAATTGTTGTTCTGCAGTTTGAAGATTTTGCAAACCACAACGCTTTTGAGTTGCTTGCAAAATATGGTACAACTCATCTTGTTTTCAACGATGATATTCAGGTACTAAGTTGCATAAAGAATGACATCTACATCTTGAAGATTTTTATGTTCTAATTATTATTGCATTGTTGTGTCAGGGGACTGCATCTGTGGTTCTTGCTGGGGTTGTGGCAGCCTTGAAGCTCATTGGTGGTTCTCTGGCTGACCACACATTCTTGTTCCTTGGTGCTGGAGAGGTATTTTTACCCTTTTCTGGCTTAATATCTATACATCTTTCCCTGATGCTGAAGCAAAGTGAAACAACCAGTGGAATAGAATAAGTAGTATTTAGTTATGAAAACTTTTAAATACCCCATTTATTGTATATGTATTTTTGTTTTGAGGCATATGTATGCACAGGTAGTTGGCTAGTTAATTTATCTTCTGTCATGTTTTCAGGCTGGAACAGGAATTGCAGAACTTATAGCTCTAGAGATGTCAAAGCAGGTGAATAGCTATATATTGTTCATGCAGTGGTCAAGTTGGTTTGTTTGGTTTTAACATCAAAATTGATGATTTTCTTCTATTTATTTCTTGAGCAGACAAAGAAACCTATAGAGGAGACTCGCAAGAAGATATGGCTTGTGGACTCAAAGGTAGTAAAGAAACATTATAGGCTTCCATGAAAATACGTTTTATTTTAAATCATGTTATCTTTTGTCTTAATAGTTTAAGTTTCTCCAATATATTTCCTTTTTCTCTTTCAGGGTTTGATTGTTAGTTCAAGAAAGGCTTCACTTCAACATTTCAAGAAGCCTTGGGCTCATGAACATGAGCCTGTTGACACTCTCTTGGAAGCTGTTAAGGTGTCAAAATATGAATATTTATTACTTGCAGTAGGTTATCTTTTGATGTGTATCTGTCCTTAATCAGTCTACATCTTCAGGTAATTAAGCCTACAGTTTTGGTTGGATCATCAGGAGTGGGAAAAACATTTACAAAGGAAGTAATTGAGACTTTGGCTTCTATCAATGAAGTAAACTCTAATCTCTTCTTGCATGTGATAATTTGTGTGATTCTTTAGATAGACAATCTTTGATAGAAACTGTATCTCTATCATGCTTTCCCTGCAGAAACCTCTTGTTATGGCTCTCTCCAATCCAACATCACAATCTGAGTGTACAGCAGAAGAAGCTTACAAATGGAGTGAGGTAAAATAAGAGAACAACCACATTTGTTTCTTGAACTGGTTGAAAGAGTTCTTTGATTTGATGCAAATGAAGCCTTATTTGCAATAATAACTTCCACAACTTATCTTTCTTTGTCTTCCAAAACACAGGGTCGTGCAATTTTTGCTAGTGGAAGTCCATTTGATCCTATAGAATACAATGGCAAAGTTTACTATTCAGGCCAGGTTTTGCATTCCTCTTCATATTCATGACCAGTTATTCTTCTATTTGGTTATACAACACAGAATCATAACTAAGTCTTGTCTTGTCCATTCAGGCCAACAATGCTTACATTTTCCCTGGCTTTGGTTTGGGGTTGGTAATCTCTGGAGCAATCCGAGTACATGATGATATGCTTCTGGCAGCATGTAAGTAGACAACAAATTAACACATCGAACACACATTATGTTTTGTTCTTTCTATCTTCTTTGTTTCACTTTCAAGCTTCTTCCACTGCACATTTTCTGTTATTTAGAATAGGAGATAGTTTATTAACTTGCCTTGTGAATGATACAAGTTTTATATATATACAACCTATTATGTAGAATTATAGCAATCCTATTATACAGAATTATAGCACTCATTCTCTAATATAAACAACCTAATTTGTAATCCTAATTATTTTTTATCGGATATACATGACAGAATGCCTATACATAAATAAAATATCACAAATATAATATTTCTATATTTAACTTATGACTGTTGTTATTTAGTTATACAAGTATGAACTTATGAATAAGATCTTAATAATGCTTTTGGATCTTGTAAAATTCACATATTAATTCTTAACATTATTCATATACATACAGCGGAAGCCTTGGCTAAACTAGTGACTGAAGAAAACTACAAAAAGGGGTTGATTTATCCACCATTCTCTGACATCAGAAAAATTTCAGCTAACATAGCTGCAGATGTTGCTGCCAAGGCATATGAGCTAGGTTTGTGCTCATTATCACAACTCTCATTCATTGTAGTATACCTATCTTTCTCATTTGACATATTTTTGAAACCTAACAATTGTGTTAAACTTTTTTCTAGGCTTGGCTACACGTCTCCCTCGTCCTCAGAATCTTGTGAAGTATGCTGAGAGTTGCATGTACACCCCTGTGTACAGAAATTATAGGTGAATGAATTATGGGGAAAATCATTGTTAAATTTGGCTGTAATAAACATGTATGTGTAAGTAGCATATGTGAGTGGTTTTATGCTTTTTTATTTATTATGAAATCACCAAAACTATGGTGAATATGCTTCTATTATGGGGCTAATCACTGTTGGCTTTGGCTGTAATAAGCATAATGCGTTGTATTATCGAATCCTAAGTTCATCTCATTTCATGCCCATGGCTACCTCAATAAACCTTACTCTTCAATAGTTTTCAACAACTAATTCAAGTAATTAATAGAGTAGCACCGCATTCTATTTCTGTTAGTGACCAATATTCACATGCACAAGAACCCTTTTCTATTTAATTTTAATATTTTACATGTATAAATATAAAATAAAAGAAAAAAGGAATGATGGACTACATATACAGAAAGCAATTGTCCTTCATTAATAGGTGTGACCATGAATAAATCCAAATAGGATACGAAATTGGGAACAATCACATAAGATCTGGATGTTCCTGCATGTGTCTGACAAAGAAACCAAATTGACTTTTGGACCAGCCCTTCATCACACCATCCACTAAAAAACACTTTCTTTCCCTCTTTCAATGGAACCCACCACATTTTCTACATCATTTCCAATGTTATCACCAACACACGTCACACTTTCGTACTACCACTACCACATAAGATATTGATGCTTAAAAAGAATACCATTTGAGAAATACAAACACTGATAAAGATAATTAAAACATAAACTTTTGGTTGAAAAGTATATTTATTGACTATAAGCGATGCTAACTTTCATCTTCATATCATATTCCCAGCATTGGGCTGAATAAAAAAATACATCGGTTAATTTCATTCATGCTTTTCTTTTAGGTGTAACAGTAAGTACCAAACCACATAGCTAACCCCTTCCCCCAGGACAATCTAATTTGTCATTCCAACAAAATCTAAATAACATGTCTAACATATGATGCTGTTGTCTCTAAAACAACATGCAGTTCAAAATTTCTCCAAAAGACCAACTCCTTAAGCTTCTTGTTTATGGTAAGTATCCAAATCAGCACAAGTTAGTGTTCTTGTGAAAAAACACTGGGCTGTTCAGTTCCAATGGCTGACTACTCAAGCTTGCTGTTTCTTGTAAATTTTCAAATCGGCATGAGTGTCCTTGTAGCGCTTAGTCAGGTAGTCTTGACATAAGATGGGAGGAAATCTGGTAAAAGAGAAAATGCAAAGATGTTAAGAGCACATATTTTAAAACTAACAAGTGCACAATTTCATTCACATTGCTTTATATTATAAATGGCATGTTTTAGTACTCTAGTTACCAAAAGAACAAGCTTCAGAATAATGGAAGGATGGAATCTGAATGTGATATTAACTTTCTAACATACACTATGCTGCTAATTTTTAGATGACATGTTTAACTCACTTGGGGGGGTTACTATCTGATTTGCAGGTAGGCAAGCACTCTACCAGACATTCATGACTAGGCTCCAAGAAGAATGCAATCTGTAAAAGGAAACAGCACAGGGATGAGCATGTTGCATGATTTTGCCAAGCATTGCAAGTTAAAACTGATATGATGCATAATCAAGAAAGAGACCAAATTTTGGAATATAATAACATAGTGATGTTAATAAAACAAAAGGGGAGATGAACTGTGCTGGCAAAATCAACGACCGTGATAGAAGTCAATTCTGGTGGCTGTAAGTAACCAATAATTGTCCTTAGCATTCTGAATTCCAATGCTGGTAGAAGATAATAGAGAACCACAACTCCACAAGATAAATATTGAAAATACTATTTATATTTGACCAGATAAGTATTGAGTACAAACAATCTTCAATTTAAAAATTCAAATTGGATATGAATAAATAATGAGGTCTTTTTCTAGGGATGCAAAATATATTATGTTATGTATTTAACAACTTAATACCGATTTTTGTTTTGAATTTAAATGACAGAAGGTAAAGAGTAAAAAGAGCTAGGACTTACAGAATATCTTTCTTGACCATTTCCTAGAACTCTGTGCAGTGTGGACCTGAGCATAAATACAATGTAATTTGTTGATTACAAAATTTAAATGAAAAAGATGCAGTGTGAAGATACCCCAAAGGAGCAATCACATATTCATAAAAATACTAATATCACAAATCAATGTCGGTCTTTGAATTTCTCTAGTCTCAGAAGTATGCCTGCTTTCATTCAAAATTATTAGAAATATTCAAAAGTGGGAAAATTTTCTTACTTAAAAACACAGTTGCTCCAGCGCTCCAGCATGTCACCAAGATTCACAATGAAGGCTCTGCAATATAAAGAGCCTATCAGATAATGTAATATAATTCAGAAGGGCATGACAAAGGTAATAAAATTAAAACCTAGTAACATACATAATTCTTGTCTTTGCAGCCAATTATGCCTAATAATTGGCATAAAGCAGTCCAAAAAGAACTAAAATTTTATAAATATATTATTGTTGAGGCAGATAAGTGTAATTTTACAATGAGTTACACTTATTGAGTTATTGTTGCATGCAAATAGAAATGAAAGCTACAATGACATATGGACTAACCCCTTCAATGGTGCCACATCCTCCCATATCTGAGGTTTAGCATCCCTGTTCTTGCATATCTACAATGGAAGACATTATGGCTCTAAATCAATCACACACAAATGTTTGTCATATTGAAGAAAAAAAAAATCATTTGGTTTCTTACTTGAAGGCCTGGAACATCATCTGTTGCCAATAGTGTAATTAAACCATAGTCAGTATGAGCTCCAGCTCCATATAATCCTTTTGAGGGATCAGAGATTTGACCTTCATTGAACAAAGATGAATACAACAAAACCGTATAAGTTTTTTTTCTTTGCAATTGTAGCAGACACAATGACCACATGGTACTGGTTTGCAATTTGTCACTTTCTGCATTAGTATTACAAGACTTGTTTTAAAGAAGATCTAATACAATACCTCCATAGTGAAGCAAACGCAGAGTTGCAATTGGCTCTCCGAACATTTTTGGCTGGTCAAAAAACTTTTCATCCAAGTTAAGTGCAAGGGCTATTATCTTTGCAACAGCTTTCCCCACTTCTCTGGATTACACAACAAAAGGCAGAAACAAAATTACTAAAGAAAGAAAATGTGAAGCCCTTTTCCTCCAATGCAGAATTTGAGTCCATATGAACAACCAAAGGCAGCTAAACATGGTCTATTTGTTTTCTTCATGGGAAAGGAAGAATAGGCAACAAGAAACACATTGGAAAATTTTTCGTTGAGATGAAATCCAAACATTGCTTCATATCAAGGTTTTAAAAAACATTCTATGATCATGGTTTTGTGCAAAACATCAATGTCCAAGACAGCAGAGTGACTGCACAGGTATTACATGTCTGAATTATAAAAAAAAAAAAAAGTGACAAAATCATAACTTTGATTTGAAAGTCTTGCTTCATCTATTAAAAACCACGGTTTTCATAAAGTAAGGTGAGTTAGAAACAAACTAACAGTAAACTAGTTTCACATGCAACACAAATGATCAAAAACCATAATAGAAGAGATTGCGTCTTATAACAAAAACCAATAAATCATCAATCAGCAAAACTTACAATGTCTCTCGATGAAACTTTTCCATGGTCTCTCTCCACCCCGGCAAAACATCTACATGGTAAAAAAGTTCAAGAAAAATTTAAAAGAAGAAAGTAAAATCTGAAAAGTTGGAAGACTCAATCGGTAGAAAACAGATTTTTTGGTCTCCGAAAATTCCGAAGACCGAAAAGTTGACTCCTTTACCTGGTGCGGGCCATTTATTCTGACCATAGAAAGGCTTCTTCGATTCTGGGTCCTCTTCACCTTTTTCAACTCCAATATAATACCCCTCTTTATAGTCTCCTATTTAACCAAGCAGAGAAAAGGTTATTAAGGTTTTGAAAGACAAAACTTTGTAATAATCGACATAGTAAAGGCTTGCATGAAATATCTAACACATAGATCTTCTATGCAAAGCTTCAATTTTGGTAGAAAAGCAACACTATAAGCACGTGAAAGAAACTGGCTTTAAGTTTTGTGACGTAACAAATGTTTATATCAGAATCAATACCAATATAGATTACAAAAGCAAAACTTCAATTCTGACAAGACAGTAACAAAAAAAAGCAACTTTATTCGGTTCAGAATCAGCAAAAAGAAGAATAAGAAAACAGGGTGCAACCCATGCAAAGATGCAGACAAATATGAAATGGGTAGTGCATACATACCACGAACTTGATTTTCAGGATCAAGTAGCTCATCAAGAACAGGGGTATATCCCCTGTGCTTTTCATTCCTGAGAAGCTTCATCTTTTCCTGGTGGGGAAGAGAGAAAAACCTCTTGCTCTGTGCAAACACCTCGTCCATGAATTCCTGGCTTATGCCATGGTTGACAACATAGAAAAAACCGGAATCCAAACACGCCTGCAACAAACGAGCAAGTTAAGATCAGAAGATGGTGGCACGAAAACAGAGAGATAAAACAGAGAGATGAAACAGAGGAAGAAAAGAAAACCTGTTTGAGTAGATGAACGGATTGGTTGATGTCGGAGTTGGATAGGTCGATGCAGTTGAGGTTGGAGAATTGTGTGCTCTGTTTTCCCATGTTTGAAGAACAAAGAAGGAGAGCCTCAAATTCTTGAAACCACTTTGCACTTTCCAATGACCACCAAACAAAACTCAACATTGCTTTTGCTTATATAAGCAATTTGTAGCAGCCATGTTTTTTTTTTTTTTTTTTTTTTTTTTAAAAAAAAAAAAAAAAATATATATATATATATATATATATTTATTTTCTGCTATATTTATTTTGCTTGTTTGGGAGCAGAAATTTCTTGGTTGTAGGTTACTGTGGAATTATAGATTTGCTTCCTTACTTTTTTTTCTCTTAAATTGGAATTTTATCCTTATCTGGGTGATAATTTTTTGGGGAAGTAAAGAGTGTATCAGAAAATATATATTTTTAAACCGCATTTTCAAAGAATATATTGAGACAGTAGTTTATACTATTCAATTTTTGTTTAAGAGCCTCTATCCTGCCAATGGACTGTAGACGAAAAATAAAGCGCAGAAAGTACATATTTTAATAAATAAAATAATAATTTATTATAAAAATTGAGAAAGAGAGGAGGAAAATTTTTTTCTTCAATAAAAGCAAAGATTTGCAAAGAAATTCTACCATACTTAATAAAATAATAATAAATTTAATTAAATTATAAAATAATAATAATATAATAAATTAAAAATATTAATATTATTTTTAAACTAAAAAAGTTATAAATAAAAATTATAATAATAAAAACTATTAAATTATAAAATTAATTTATTATAATTAATTATTATATATATATATATATATATTAATATATATAATGTATAATAGATTACGTTTTAACTGTTTCAGGTTAGTTTATTAATATTTTTTATATTATGTTTTAAAAACACTTGTTAAAGGGTTAAAAGTGATTATATTTAGTAAACTGCTATTTCTTTATATACTTATAACTTTTTATTCTTAAATAAAGACGGGTTGATAAGATTCTTGTTTTGGTTGAAATAGTAATTTTGAATTTGACTTTTAAGTATGAAATTTTGTTAAATATTTGGATAACTTTTTAGATTTTAGGATTTTTGTAGATTGATATCAAGAATGAGATTTTTTTTTTTTTATAAAGATATTACAGTTCAGTAAACCATAATATTTTATGGTTTTATTTTATGACTCCTATAACTTTGGTTTGAAATTTTGGTTTTTCTATTTAAATTAAAAAAATAGGATAATCTATTTTGTTTTATATTTATTGATAATCACTTTGTTTTTATTAGAATTAATTTTAAATCTTTTGATATGAATTGAAGTTGATTTTGATAAAATCGATTTTTGAAAGAGTTGGGTCTTCTCGTTACAATGATTGTCGATTTTATTGATGGAGTATCATATGAAAATCTTTTTACAGAATTTTCTGATACTAAAGTTAGTTAAAAGTTAAAAAATATATATAATAAATATTTAGTGAGCTATGAGTATTCCTTTTAAAAAATAAAATTATATTTATATATTTATGACTCTAGGTAAATATTTATGTTCAAATTGTTATTATATATTACAATATTTGAACCTTATAATAAATAAATTTTAAACTTAATTTAAATTATTAAATGAATAATTATATCCTAATATCTCATACATTCATATATTTTAATTATAATATATATATATACATACATATATATATATATATATATATATATATATATATATATATATATATATTACAAAAAAAATTGTATAATAGTATTTTTATAATATTGTATTTTCTAATACTATAGTTGTTACTTAATTTTTAACCGACTTAAATATATAAAATGAAGTTATATATTTAATATTTAAAAATATATTTATATTTTCATTAATTATGTATTATTAAAAGTATTAATGTTTTCATGCAAGTAGAAGTAAAAGAGACAGAAGAAATGAAACTTTGAGAAAAAATTATTTTTGCCTTTATTCACATTAGCTCTAGATGTTATTTCAACAGTTGACATTGAGTTGTATGTCAGGTATGGTTGTCAAACCAACATTTTCCTTTTGGAACAAAATATTCATATCAAATATCTGCGTGTAAAACAGAGTTGAACACGTTGTATTATAAGCATATATACTAAATAAATAATATAATAATAATAAGGGTTAGGGATGTCATATGATGTATTAGAATTAGAATAAGGTTAATGATTTAAGAAGTGTAATTAAGACTATAGAAAAAAAAATTATATATTGACATTTATAAAGCTAAGATCTTAAATTATAAAAAAAAATATTTTAAAAAGTTATGTTTATATTAAAGTGTAAATTAAAATTATAGAAGGATGTGTTTTATAAAACAGTGTATTCAAACAAAATTTGCAAAAAAAGTATTTTAAACATGAGACTAATATAAATATAAAGAAGACTTTAATCTAAAATTTTGAATGAACAAAACATACCTTACATTAAATTTAGTAAACAGTGAATACTTTTAGATAGTGATATTTATTACTTTATCATTTGGTACTATTAGTTAAGCACGTTTATTTAAATAATATTAATTATTACATTTATTAAATATAATATTTATAAATTTTATAATCGAATCAAAATGTATTAAACATATAACTTTTCATCATAATTTCTATATATAAAACATATACTAAACAAAATTAATTATTTTAAATTTTTTTACAAATATTTACATATATCAATATTTATCATTATCTATATCTGTAATAATTTTATTAGATAGATATTTATATATACTTAACTATTACTGTTAATTTGTAATTTTATCTGAATAATAGTAATCACTTTTTTAAAATTTAATAATTAAAATATGAATTTATGAAATGCATTGTTTTTCATCATAATCTCTCTCTCTCTCTCTCTATATATATATATATATATATTAATATTTATTTATATCTATATTAATAATTTCTTAAATACATATTGTTGTATGATTTAGTGTTACTAATAATTTGGTAATTCTATTAAAATAATATATTCACATTTTTCTTATTGTAAATATTGTGCGTATTACCAAATCATTCAGTTCTTATTGTAAATACATTTTATTCAATAAGAACATTAAATCATACAACCATATTTACAATAAGAAAAATGTGAGTCTAGGATCTAAAAACCAAACACACATAATATTTGCAAAAACAAAAATATAATTATATTTAAGTAATTACACTTTTTTTCTTTGTATATTTTTTATTTTTAATCTGTACATTTTATATAGTATTTTTATAATTTTAATTGCTTAGAGAAAGAACATGTCATTAATTTGAATTTTCTTTATCTTATCTTAAGACAACGTCAGCTCAATTAAAAATGTAATTAATTATTTATTTAATGTTAATAAAGCTTCATCTAATAGATTATTAAGCTTATCTTTATTATGTACATGTATTTCCAAATAAATACTAAATATGCATAAAAATATAACTTTAATTAAATTGTGAGTAACATGTTTTGATAAGGTATAATAAAGTTATTTTTTATTACAATAGTTGTTATAGGATGTTTTAATTTTTGTGTGTGTGTTTGATTGTGTTATGTTTTACTTAATATAAATGTAAGTAGTTCATAATATTTAAAGTATTCACAAACTTTTTCTATATATATATATAAACTTCAAACCATGTAATAAATTCTAAACATATACTTACGTAAAAAAAAATACATGAATTAATGTTTTCAATAAGCACATAATATAATTAATAAATGAAAAATAACAACAATTAATACATTTTAAGCCATATCAAATGAATAAAAATTATTTGTTTTTGGAAGTCCAAGAATTTATTCTATTTTAGTATAGATTTTTTTGACAATTTTCAAAGATAAGATGATTTTTTTCATTTATAGTTAAGAGTTGGTGATTCTCACTTCTCAACTTAGTATAATAAACCTCTATCAATTATTTACTACATTATATTTTTATCTATTTGGTATAGTATATTATTAAAGTTTAAATATCATAATCAATTTCCTACACCATATATTAGAATGATAATCTTTTTTATAAATATTGACATATAAAGAACATCTATATAAACATATATAATATATCATCAATCACCTATAATGATTCATATTCTTAATCACACTTAAAGCCTGTTTGTATCTACATATGACCTGTAGACGAAAAATTGAAAACGCGAAAAGACAAATTTTAATAAATAAAATAATAATTTATTACAAAAATCGAGAAAGAAATGAACAAAATTTGTTTTTTCGCTAGAAGCAAAGATTACGAAGAAAGTCTACAGTACTTAATAAAATAATAATAAATTTAATTAAATTATAAAATAATAATAATATAATAAATTAAAAATATTAATATTATTTTTAAACTAAAAAAAAACTACAAATAAAATTTATAAAATTAATTTATTATAATTAATTATTATATATATATATATATATATATATATATATATATATATATATTATAATCGATTACGTTTTACATTTTAACATAATCGATTATACATATATAACGTTATAAATATATTTATAATTTAATAAAAATAAATAAAAATATTTAAAATCAATTATAATATAATAATTATTATTATTTTATAATAATAATAATTTTTAAATTAAATATTATAATTATTTTAAAAATTTTAATTTTATATTTTAAAAAAATAATCTTTTTAATTAATAAATTAATATATTTATAATAAATTAAATTTATTTTAAATATAATTTAATTTAATATTTTTTATATATTTTTAAAAAATTATTAATTATATTAAATTAATTAATTATATATTTTTTAATTTAAATAAATAAATTTTAATTTTATATATTAAAATATTATTATATCTATTACATCATTTACAAATTTTTATAAATTTTTCATTTAAATTTTCTCTTCTTTCCTTGCAAATTCTCGTCAATCACTCTTATTTCCTTTTAATGAAAACATATTCACCCTTATTTCCTTTTAATGAAAACATTCTTTTAAACTAAAATAGAGTGTTATATCACTCTTATTTCCTTTTAATGAAAACATATTCACTCCTATTTCCTTTTAATGAAATTCTTTTTTAAACTAAAATAGTGTTATAAATACTAGATATTAATAGATTATAGTTTCATTCCGACAGCACTCAGACATAACAATCTAATTCCTAATTTCATTTAGAAAAAAAACAAATTAGAAGGTTGAATCAATCAATCTCTTCTACTTTGAATTTCAGTGACAACATAAAAGTTTTAAATGTGTCATGAGACAACACAATTATGGACATTTGATTGCAATTCCTTACAATGTCGAAGAATTTGAGAAAGCAGTGAGTGAAAGTGACCACAATTTAGAATCTTGTCCAAAAGGAAGAAAGAAAGCAACGTTGAGGGTTTGCGTTGGGGTTTGGTAAATGTATCTTAATTTCCTTTATTGTGACTATGAGTGCACAGAAAATATAAGTGTGATAAGTGGCACAAAAAAAATACCTAATTTGGGGTACTTTCACTCTAACATGTTGCTCTTCTTACTCATAAAGGAAGATTCCGATTCCAAGCTGCAAACTACTTTGAATCCAATCCCATTATTATTCTCTTCTAACAAAAATAAATATCATCCTCTTTTTAGCTTCCCACCCATTACACTATAACCATAAAAAAAAAAATCCGTATCTGACACTTTCAGCAATTTAAGTAAAAGCAATTGCTAAAAATATTTTACTAAAAATTTCTTAATTGAAAATTTTCAATCAAATTTCCAGAAAAAAATAATTTACTAAAAATATATTATACACAATCAATTATTTTGTAAACTGCATATTCATTTAATAAATTATTTTAATTTTATCAGTTAATATTTTTTTAATATTTTAGTGCAGGTAGTGAAAACTCATGACTTATTAAGTGAAACAACTTCACGCTAATTAGTTTATACACGTCTGTTTCTAATTTTAGCCTGTCCAATCGTGATAATGGGAAGAATTTGATTTTCTTGACTATTAAATTCAATTATTCTATAATAAAAGTAAATGAAAGTTTAGTGGCAATTGTTTTTTCATTGTTAATAATAATAATAATAATAATAATATTATTATTATTATTATTATTATTGCATTGCAATGATTGCCAATCTGTCATGATGATTCAGAGTTGCTTCAAACAAAAATTATCTAATAATACATTTGTACATTAATAATTGTACGAATTGTTATGGGGTTTGATAATCTGAGGAACTAATTTGGTATTAATTGAATGAAGTTATTTTTAATTCAATGTACATTGACTTTGCATGTTTAACTCCATATCTAACTTGATATTATTAAGTAATATTAATAATCAGAGTAATATAATTATTATTTAATCTACTCGATTAGTATGTCAATTAAATATATAATTATGAAATATTAAGTTATTCAATTATTTAAATAATATAGTTTATATTAAAACAATATTCTAAAAAAAATTAAAAAAATATTTTAAATTAAAAATTTTATAAAAAAAAACTAATTCAATCAACTCAATCTATCCCAATTAGAAAATTCAATTAGATTATTTCTACTAAAAGATTTATAAAAACTCATCGTAACATAACTTGAGAATTTTTTTATTAGGTTGAAGGATGATTTTATCCAAATTTAATTATACACTACTGAAAATATTGTTTTTCTCAAACAAAGTATTGCATTTTAGTACGACTTTATTCAGAAAGAATGAGTTACGTAAATACTCTTTATGGAAAGTTTAATAAATTAATTTTTAAGTGAAATTTAATTAATTTTAATTCATTTTTTATTTACATTGTAATAATATAAAAAAGACACAACTTCCCTTCAACACGTTTTTTTTTTTTTTCATTTTCATTAAAATTATGCAAAGGATCCAAAAGAAGTTGTATGAGAGCGCACTTATATTTTATCATGGCAGTTAATTTTTAATTAGGAGTTATTATAGTTTGACACTTCCAACTTTCTTACCTTCAAATTACAACTTCATAAATTATTATTTTACGGTAACATTCTATTCATATTTATCTTTACTAGTGTAATAAATTTTTTTATTATGAATAGCATTTAAAATGTAAAAATAAAGTAGTTTGAAAGGATTTTTTTTCCCCTTGTATGAAGGGAGAGAATGAAGCAAATGTATTACTCAAATATTTCATTTTTTACTTTTGTGGTTAATCAAAAATAGAAAGTAAAATATTTAGCTTATAAAAGATAAAATTGTCATAAAAAATTGTATAAAAAATGATATATCATTTTATATATATATTGGTATAAATTATGTTGTGAAATTTTATTATTTCTAATTTATTATCAAAAATTTAATAGAATAATTTTCATAATTTTTGAATATCTAATATATTGAATATAATAATCCAAAAATTGAAATAATAATTTTATTTGAACCATGATTAAGTGAAAATATAAAAAAAAATGAAAGAGTGAGTTTTTTAAATTCTGTTTGTTATGGGAGAAAATTTGAGTAAATTTTTTTGATAATAATAATATGAAATTGTGAAAATTAAAAAAAAAAACACTATCAGAATAAAAAAAAATTAAGAAACCCCTTAAAAAAAGGTATTCCATGTGTATACATTATATTAGAACATGTTATCTAATAAATTTGTATTGACATGATCCTACCATATTCTTATTGAACTGCAACTTTTAAAATAAATATTTTATTAATAAAACTAAATTTAATTTTAAATATAGCAATTTAATATATAAATTATATAATATTTATTAATAAAATATTCTTTTAAATATAATAATTATGTTAGAAAATAACTCAATCCAGAAGTTTACATATGGATCTTAATTAATTTAGAATTATGTTAAACAAAGTGATCTAATTTAATATATTTTACAAGCTTTTACCACCCCATTGGGCGAACTCCATTTTTAGGACTCTACCCATATGTTGGGAGTTGGTTTTCTCACTCCTGTGTTTGACCCATATACCCTTTTGCATGCCCTATTTAGCAACCATTCACCACCTAAGAACCAAACACAATATTCAAAATCATAAAGCTATCAACTACCTTGCTTTCTCTCCAATCATAATTCTATTCATCTTTTCGCACTCCAACCTCCCTACTCTTAATTATTAATCTTCAAAACTTTCCCAAATATCAAGCAAAGAATGGTGAATCACAGTTTTTTATTGCTCCATGCGAGACAAATATGCATGAACACACATAAATCATAGGCAACCAAGCTTCGTCTTCAAGTTTCTCATTTCTTTATCTTAACGCTTTTCAGACTAACATGTCAAAACATTTTTTTTAACTCATTCAAGAAAAATCAAAGATCAGATTGTGCTATAATAAATGCTTCATTATGCATAGTGCTGAAATTATTCAATACCTTACAAACTATATATAACTATATATAAATACAACAAAATCAAACCTCACATGTCAGGACCACAAACAATATGCCATTTGCAAGTTGTAGGTATTCTATTTAATGAAATTAATGCAACTTCCACTCTAAATTGAAACGTTAATGGCTATCATGTGGCTTATTTTAATCCTAATCGATGTGATTTCCAAGCAAGTCGTATGTATACAAAATATGAATACACTTTTCTAAACTGACCAATAAATAAGTAAATTTCATTTGCAAGCATGTGTTGTTCCTGCTTTGCCACTTGACCATGGAGTAATGGTAAAGTTACAGATATGATTTAAAGCCAAAGTTAGAAGATGGATGAAGTTTTGTGTTACGATTTGATGGGTCTCTGATTCATTCATAAATTAATCATAATCCAACCCACAAACCACTGGAATTATGCAAATTATTAACTAGCTAAGCTGTTTTTTGCTCTGCGCATGTGTTTCCAGGTTTTCTTTTGTCAATAATGGATAATGGAATATCTCAACATAAACCTAAAATTTGGAAATAATTCTCTGCAACAATAAATAATCTAATTAATATACCATGATGATTAGAGTGATACTGAATTTGAATGCGATGAAACTTTGTCTGAACCGGATTAACGAAACAAAATGAAACAGCTGGGCCCAGAGACGGTGCCTAGTAGAAGTCACAGTTATTGGGCCTTGTTTTTGGATTTGGGTTTCAGAGGGTTTAGGAATGGGCTTTGTGTTATGGCCCAACCATTGGTAGAAGAGGTGTGTGGTGGACATGGACATCCCAATCTCTATCACTGTCATGTTTGTGGTCGCCGCGGAAGGTGGCGGGGCACAACAGCCAAAGATTGATGCTACAACTAATTTGTAATAACCAAGGAGCTCCTTTCATGAATATTAGTCACGGAATCAAGTTACTCTTATTCTCCGCCATAGCATTTTTTCTGTCACCAATTTCACTTATTCAATCTACGTGTCAACCATTCAACCAAACAAAACCTTTGAACCAACAAAAATCTTTCAAATAGTCTCAACACCAATACTTTTAGAGAAGAATTTATTATTACACATAATTTAAAATATTTAAAAAATGTTATTTAGATAATTTTTAAAAAAATTGTAAATTTAAAAATTTGTAAGACTAATCTAATTACTTAAAATGACATAATTTTAATTAAAATATAAAGTTTGAAACTTTTTATATACTTTTTTTTATCTTGAATCAATGTTTTTTTTTTATTGATTCCATCTTAATTTAAATATTATAGTTCAACTTTGATAAGGGATGTCGATTTGGTTAAGGTTGGGGTGACATTGAGATGACATTGTTTTGTATATGATATCAGCAATGTTCTTTTTAGGTTAAATTTAATTGTGATTTTTTTATTAAGATTTCCTTTTATGGATGCAAACCAATGTTATTTCTCAATTAATGTTTTCAAATGTTGTCAAATGTAATATTTTTGTTGAAAGTCAATCCAACCAAAAGATTTTAAAATAAAAAACAAAAAATTGAATATATTTTGAGTAAATGTTTTACGAAGTAGAAAGCATTGATGGGTGATTAGGTCAGCAGCGTAGCAATTGCAGGCAGAGTCTATGAGCACGCAACCCTAAAACCCCTGTTTGAATTTATAGAGGGCAAAATACATAAAGTAGTGGTTGAAGTGAAAGGAATATGCAAGGACGATCTAGTTTATACAGTTAACCCTATCGAACTGAACTCCACAGTGTGAGTTCCAACCACAACCCTACACTTCAACCGCAACACATCAAAACCTTCTAATCTTTCAATTCTAACTTGTAATTACTCTCATCTCAAACCAATCAAATCAACCTCTAAACTATTAACAAAGTATATTTATATTTGTTTATATGAATGAGACGAAATGAATTGTGTTTTTGTCGTGTACCTGTACACCATCGCAGTCCTAAACATAGTATCCTCCCACAAAAACACAACCATTCAATTACGTTATAATAAACATGGATTTACAAGAATTATGGGGAGTCCACTTAGCATGAAGTCTTACTCGATATTAATCTTTGGGTGCCCATGAAAATTGTACGACAAAAGACGAGAGAGAGAGTGTGAGGGGGGGCCGAAGAGAGTGTGATGGAGGAGAAAAGTGATGGCCCCCTTGCCAATTTAGAAAGTTTGGACTTACATTGTATTACAGACAGGAAATAGATGATAATTTGTAAGCAAGTCTTTGTCAGGGACAGCCTTCACACCACCATCTAACGTCTACAGGAGTGATTTACAACCCCCATACGTAGCCTACTTCCTCATCGTAAATATTATCATCCTCAAATATTCCTCTTTTCTTAATTCTTCACAAAAACATTCTATTCTCAAAATTCATTATGCCTTACCATTTATGTTTCCCTTATGCTTGCAGGCCTCAGTTTCATGTTTTCATTCTCTGATATTTTTCTCCTTCAGATGTTTTAAGGGAAATCACTCAAAAATAAATAACATTTTTCTCTTTACAAATCTATTTCCTTCTCTTTTTTTGCTTTCAATATAAATGTCCTCCTTTTTTTTTCATATGGGAAATACATGTTAAATTTTGAACTTATTTTAATGCAAAAAACTCTTTTTCATTTTAATCCTTTATATGATTAAAACTTAATTTTCATTATTATTTTTGCAATTTCAATTACATCAAACTCAACTTTTAAAAAAATAATTTATAAGATGAGAGTTTAAATTTGTGTATATATTGTATTTATTTAAATAACTCTTTAACGTTACGTGTCTGTTTGTTTCGGCCTTGTCAGAGAAAATACTTTTCGCACAGTTACAGATACGATAAGAAGACGAATTATATTATATACATAATTTTAATTATGTTATATACGTAATTCGATTATATGACATTATACAACCTACATAATATATTAAAATAATAAAAAGTAACAATAAAAATAATTAAAATATATTTTAATTTAAATTATAAAAGAGAGATATTTTTCATTGTACCTCCTTTTTCTTTATGACGTTTATCTTTATCTTTTAAAGCTCTAATATATTAATTAGTTTTAACTTTTATATTTTGATATATTTTATTTAAGTGAATAAGGTTAAATTATTAAATCTCAACTATACTATAAATTTCCGTCTTACATTAGCATTTTTTAACTCAAATATTACTTACTCTAACTTTAAAACTATTCTTCAAAAAAAAAAAAAAGATTATTAGTTGACCTACATTTAGGGGCTGATAAATGAACCTTTTGAGTTAGAAAAGTATATGAGTAGATCTGTTCAAGAGATTTCGGTTGGATCAAAATTAGCCTAGATCAAAGTCTTCAAGTGTGCTTTTCTACGAGGTCAGCTCCTAATATTTTAAAGAATCCTCAGTGCATTGTGAATCCTGCACCATTTACTTAGCACATTTGTGATCCTTTCCCTGGATCATGAGAAAGATTGTGTAAGTTATGTCTAAGGAACCATGTATATTTTGTGCACAGTGATGAGCATGATATATACATAGCCACAGTTGATGATTTGTATTATCCATAGGGAGACGGCGGTAGACAGAGTGAAGAGATTAGAAACTTGAAAATTGGGTGTGGTGTCTCCCCAAAAATATTCTCATTCTGTGTTGGGACCTGTCCATTTGCCTGCACCAGCATTCAATGCTTTTTTGGCAATGCACATGCAAAGACCTCTCTCACTTCTCATGCTATCATCTTTCTTTCTTTCACCTTCTTCCAGCCCCAATAATAATAATAATAAAAAAAAAGGCTCAAGTTTCAGCTATACCCCCAAGGTTAGTGTATATAGTAACCTAACTATCTATAGCAAGGACCCTTTTCTTATTGGTAAAAACTTTCTGCAGATAAGGTTTTGTCATACCTATGGGGTCAGCGTATGTAGCATTTCACATACTCCATTATTTTTGTCTCTTTAACTTTGTCTCTTTTAGGTATTATGCAGTCACGTGAACTTCTTATAGCGATGGCTTTTAATTTCTTACTCAGCCCTTAATAAGTTTACTTTTTCCTTTTACCTGATAGTTTTGACTTGTCATCCACCTATTAATAGTTTCAATTATTACTTATCTAGCCTGTACTTAGATTTTACGGTTACAAAAGTAATTACTTTTAGTTATCTATCATTACAAATTAACAAAGATTATACAGTACTTTAGAATTTTCTCCTAATGAAAAGTATATCAGAAAACCTAGGAATAGAAATTTTCATATATCTATATTATAATTAAATGTGTTTTTGATTGTGTAATTTTAATTCATTCATTAACTCGACATGCTGTAGTAAAGTGTCACACGAGTGTAATTTGGACGTTGACATAACAGTGTGATATATAATAGTGTCATGGCATCCGATGAATGTGTCAATTTGACACATAAAATTGTAAGAAGGACTTAAGTTTGATTTAATTTAAACATATTTGGAAGGGAGCGTAACTTTAGGTATGGTTAAGTTTCAGAATAAAGATTATTCACATATTAAACTCAAAGGATTGAAGCTTATGAAAATATCTCATTCTCACTCGAAAATCAAAGACTCTAGTCATAGTGTGGTTGTTTTCTTTTATCAGCATAGTCATAGTGATGAATTAAACAAAGTTATATTAGTAAAACAGTAAAAGTATATTCACAAACATAGTTTAAATTTGCAGAACAAAAACGAGAAATAATGTTATTTTCTACTGATTGACAACTTAAGGAGTCAACCATAATTATACCAAAGATTAGTTTATGAATCAGTGGAGTTAAAATAATAATAAAAAAGAAGATACAAATACATAATTGAATTGTATCCATTTAATTTAGTAATACAGAACAAAACAAAAATTTGGTGAATAAAAGATCATACGGTATTCATTCAAGTGGTAGTGTAGATGATGATATAAACTTATCTCTGCCGTTTCCGTTCTTATAAGAGTAGTGCTGGGAACTGTTCACCATTTCCTTTCTCTCTATCTTTTCTCTCTCTAAATCCTCTTCCACCTTTGTATTGGACAAAAGGAAAACAGTTTCAGTTTGCAGATTGCACTGATCCCTTTCTCTTTCTCTCTCTTTCTTGCTTGGCTTTCTTTGTGGCTTGGATTGTCAGTGTGTGCGTGTTTTTATGTGAGCTTCCAGCATGATTCCAGCCTCTCGCCACTCAGTATCTTCTGTGATTTCGCTGGATCTTAATGAAGATCAAAACCATGAGCTCTTCACTCCCACTCATCATGCTTACCCTTCTTTTTCTTCTCTATCTTCATCATACCCAGTTAATCTCTTCAACCCTCCAGAACAAGAAACTGGATCACACTACTGGGAACCAACAAAGCACTTACCAGGTCATGAAGAGGTGACACATACTTGTACTAATTGAGATTCATATATATAATTATACACCCTTATAATCTTTATGATCACTACCATATTTTTTTTTTATATCACCTTGTTAATTTTGATCATGCGATCTCCATTAGGCTGAGAAGATTAACCCTACCACGGGATCATGGGATCACTCGGTGGCAGAAAGTGAGCTCAAGGTGACAATTTGGAAGAATAGAGAGCGGAGTGAAGATCGTGAGGCAGCTGCTGAGGATGGTTCGGTGAAGTTGATGTCTTCAAAGATGAGAATGATGAGGAAGATGATGGTGCCGGATCAAACTGGTGCATATATAGAAGACAGTACTATGCACAGGTTTGAAGATCAGAAGCAACCATTGTCACCTCTTGGAACTGATAACAGCAGCAGCAACAACAACTATTCAAACGACAGTAATAACACTGTTAGGGTTTGTGCTGATTGCCACACCACTAAGACCCCTCTCTGGAGGAGTGGACCAAGAGGCCCCAAGGTACACCTTATCTTAATAGAGCACAAATCCCAATATTGGATCCGTACTTAACTATTTTTGTACTGAATAATCTCTACCCTCTTCATCAATTTTTAGTTTTAATCAGACACCACTACACAACAAATCAATTCAGCTCTTTACTTTTAAGGCTTGTCCATACTCAGTAAGTAGAATTAACTAGAATATTGTTATTGTTATGTTGAAATTAAATTTATTTTTTTTGTGACAGTCACTATGCAACGCCTGTGGAATTCGACAAAGGAAGGCGAGACGAGCCATGGCAGCCGCGGCATCGGGAAATGGAACAGTGATTTTGGAAACTCAGAAATCTGTGAAGGGAAACAAGTTGCAGAAGAAAGAGAAGAAGACAAGAACTCAGGGTGCACCCCAGATGAAAAAGAGGCGCAAGCATGGGGTAGGAGCAAAGCCATTTCAAAGCAGAAGCAAGTTTGGTTTTGAGGATTTGACATTACGCTTAAGAAAGAGCTTGGCTATGCATCAAGTGTTCCCTCAGGACGAGAAGGAGGCTGCAATCCTTCTCATGGCTTTATCTTATGGCCTTGTTCATGGATGAACTTCAATAATTAATTTCCATCGCTGCATTTCAGAACGTTACTACTTAATTAATTAGGTTTCTTGTAATCCTGTCTTATGACTAGCTGGTTTTGTTATTATTGTGTGAGATCAATGGTTTGCGTTATATGTGCGAGAAGAGGTTGTAATGCAGTCAGTTAGTTAGGAAATGGGAGGGATAATAAAGTTACATGGTTGTGGGCGATCTTATGTACTTCATAATATAATGTTTGATTTGAGCAAGTTGACGACCAAAAAGTGTGGGTCTCTTCTTGATATATGTCTCATTTTATCTCAATAAATTTACAAGGGTTTCATATATTGTGACGAACATGTCATCAATAGCTTAATTTTGTACTAATCAAATTACTGAACTAAAGTATGGGCATATTTAATGAGATTGTTATTTGATTATATTGATAATTTGGAACGCATGCTCATAATCTGGCTATCTGATAGTCACTATACATACACAATAATGAGTGAGATGAGTTTATTTAATGAAATGGAAGTTGCATTATTTAGAGGGAGGTTATGCAGAATGTTATGGAGGTAGGGATACGTGGTTGAAGATGAGAAAGCAACATAACTACTTTATTTCTTTGTATCCCACGTTGGCTGGGGACCTTTATAGAGGCTTTTCCCACGGCTGTCTTAAAAAGCTATTAATTATTCCACATTGACCTGACCGGCTTCTCAATCATGACAGTGATGATTCATGTCTGGGATGCAGCTTTTTGTGTCTTGGAGACCTCTTTGTGGGCTGTGCTCTTGATTTGGACTTTGTCTGCTTCATAAAATTTTAACTTACCTTCACTCTTCAGACCATGCAAACAACAGTGCCAACTTTGCATCAGAAAGGAAGCCTTCTATGGTTAAGTTCCTCATTTTATATAGTTCCTGTGTTGTATGCAAGTCTTATCACACAATATCAATATTCAACCTGTTGAAAGAATTTTGAAAAACATTTTTCAAGAGTAATATCAACAATTGTTATAAACACACCATCACAAAATTATGAATAATACTATTCTTAATCTGAAAATTAGAATTACTTTTTTAAAATATTAAGAAACAATGAATAGTTAAGTTATTTGGAGTACAAGTAAAATTCTCTCTAAGACTTTAAACAGCTTAATAAAACAAAAAATATTTTATTTTCTTAACCATCTCTCCCTTAAATTCAAACCGAAGTGCTTCAGTTTAATTAATCAATAAAAAACTTTAACATCATTCAAAGTGTACATCCCATCAACTTCTTTAAATTCTTTAAATTTTACGAAGGATAAGAGATTGTGAATATATAACCTATTGAGTCTGCAATCCCAATAATGTCATCATTGTTGCATTTCTTTAAAAACTAATACTTTCATCTGTACTTTTGTTTCTTCCGTGTAACAGTTAATTCTTTAAAAATTTAATACTTCAATTATTATTATTATTATAAAATATACTGTGGTTGTACCTCGTTCTTTAAAATTCATTCAAGATTCATATCTGTAAATTCCAATAAAGTGGATTTTTAATAACATAAAAAATTTCCAATTTTTTTTTTCTTGCAAGTAGCGCGGGATCCTGTTAGAAGCCAACAAATACATTAACACACAGAGTTAAATACATCAAACGATTAGTAATTTGTTTATAAATTGCCGTGTCAACCTTCTTCCTTTCAAGATTCTCAATAATTTTCAAACCAAACACTAATGGAGTGCTTACTGGATTGCATTCTTTCTTTTAACATATCCCACATATTTTGTTTTTACAAATAAAAGTTCCATTAGCTGAATGAGTCTCTGCTATGCTCGTAAATTAATGCATCAAACAAGATTAATCATTTCAAATTATTTCTTGAAGTCCTGAAACATATTGTAATTTGCAATGAAAATAAGATCGTTACCACACAAGCAAATAATAAACTATTTGCCTTCATCTCTAATTTTAGCAAAGAGTATATACTGTTGGATTTATTCTTGTTTTTAAAAGAAAAAAGTTTGTTAGGTATTTAAATATGAATCTAAGTTTATATTGATGAGAAAAATGAGTAAGGTATAAAAAAAAAAAACCTCACAAATCAAATATATTAAAATTTTGAATTAAACCAATGTCTTAAGATTTTGGATGTCTTAAGATTTTGGATTCAAAATATTGTCATTTTTTTATTTAGGTTTGACTCAATTCTTATAAGATATCTCTAATGGATTTTCTCATCAGAGTTTTCTTTAATTTTATGCATATTATGATGTTGATATAACTTAATTAATTGTTAAATAGAGACTTGCCTTTTATGTTTGTAAAAATGTTGACTTCATACCTAATTGTAAAGGAGCATGAATTTTGTCTTGCTACAATTAAGAATTTTTGTTATGTCTTGTAATTCGAGGAAAGACTGTATAGTTAATCCTATATTTGATGTCATTAATCTGTCAATGACAGATGCAGCATAATGTCGAAAACATTGATTATGCATAATCTGAAAACTGAAATTATAAACTCTTACAAATTAGGAAACAGGAAACAACAATAACCGAATTGCATAAAAAACCAAATATTAATAAGAATTTGGTTTTGTAAGTAAATATAACATTTAATGTTATATTAATATGATGGTTTGAGAAAATATTTTAAAACATTGTTTGTATTAATTTTATCTAAGATTGGGATTCGGGACGATTGATGATTGGGCCGTATGATGGCCCATTTTGGGCAGCAATGTTTCCTTACGTAAGAGAATGGGCCCTAAATAAAAAGGTCAAATCCAGCATGAGTTAGTTTTGGGAAAAGCGAACAAGAGAAGAGACAATGGAAAATGGCGTAGCAATGACTCGTGATGTGTGAAGATCAAGAACGTGAACATCTCAGGTTTGTTGTGTAGCACATCAGAGTGCAGAGCCATCATCATTCTGTTTGAAGAAATGACAATGAGTGAGACTCCCCCTCCTGCTCCTCCAACTGGGTTGCTCATGAAGCGTTGCAAGTTCATTTGGCGTCTTCTGCTGCTCTCTAACCTTGCTCTTGGAGGTCCCTTTTTGTCCCTTTCTGCATCCATCATTATGCTTCCTTCCTTCCTTTAATGGGTTCTTGCCTGTTTTTGTTTTCGTCCGTTACACTGCCCTCTTCAGTCTTTGCCTTTCAGGTGTTCGACACATTGCTTAACACGTCTAACTTGCTTTTTTTTTTTCTTTCAAACAAGATTCTTTCATGCCACGTGCACTTGCACGTGCTTCACTTCCTTGCATTTTATGCTTTATTGATACTCGAAAGGGAAAGGTTTTTGACCCGTAATATACCTGACTCAAGCAGAACTATCTGCAGTGGAGGATTTTGTGTTCTATAGCAAAAAGGGAAAAACAAAAAACAAAAAAGCTCCGTAGGAAAGTATAGGGTAATGAATAGCATTGAAACAGTTCGAAATACATCTTTGATTAAGGTGTTTTTGTTGACCGGCTTGGTTGCTGTAGATATCAATTTGAGTGTGTTGTTCGTATAGAGATAACGACATTCATGATAGACTGCATGTGAATGTTTGCTTTGGTTTATTATAATTTTGTTCTTATTGGTTATGATGAATGGCTGTACTGGGAATGCTACTGATTCTCTTTGATTTTAAGGTGTGAATGTAATACCGGGGTTGTTTCTTTTTGTATTTGAATGGCATTTAAAAAAGGAGCTCCTTAAATCCAAAATTGATGAAGTTGAAATTAGAGTTTGTTTCGATGTTTGGGGGCATTGGAGGGAGGGTTTAAGGGCAATAATTGGCGCATCTTAATGGTTATCATTGCTGGTGGGTTTTGGATTTTATTCACTTTTATTGGTAAATGAACGCTTTTATTATGTAATTGCATGTTGTGATGGGAGAACTGGTACTATTTGGACTTGTGTAACACGATTTTTCTGTAAGTACAGTACAACTTATTCAGAAAGAATGTAAAATTGGAATCACAGTGGTTGAGGTTGTAAGAATTGAAATGTATGTCTAAAAATGAGTGGTACTGATCTATCTTTTACTTTTTGTTTCTTAGTTATATTGATGGAAATGTGAGAAAATGACAGTTTAGTGATTGATACCTTTTGTAAATAGCACCTTCATATTTTGCTGTTTGATGCAATATCTATGGCCAATAATTCTACTATACTAAGCCATTGGCCACTTGAGTTATGTCAATTGCAAAGTTAAGGCACGCTTGTCATTACTAATTATTTAATTCATTGATGAAATATTTTATTTAGGACATTCTTTACAATAAGATTGTGTTTTATAATTTAAAGAGGATGATATGAAAATAATCAGCTTGACAGATAGTATTCATGGCTATCCTTGTATATGTCACTTGATGTTGCATGATGGGTAAAAAAATCGTTTGTTTTTATATTAAGAAGAAAAATAAATTCGGATGTATACCTTAGCATTCGGAATTTAACTCCTTTAAAGGATAAAGTGTTATAATTAACTTAGATTTTATTAAATATATTTTTATTTTATCTAAATTTTAAACTGTTGATTTTCTAATCAACAATTGTAATCGGGCTTTATCCTCTAAAGTGCATTCTCTCACTTTAGTAAAGTCAAATCCTAGCATGCGCCTGTTGGCTTTCAGTTAGAGGATCATTTAAAATATACTGATCAGTATTTGTTTCTTTTCTTTTCTCTATGATTTGCAGCTTTTCTATTTGCTAGTGCAAAACGAAGAGATTCAGCGGAGATTACTAGAAAAACGGCACAAAAATCTCACAAGGGAAAAGCTATTGTTGAAGTTCCTCCTGAACCCATCACAAGCTCAATTGATTTTAATTATGATGATTTCTTTTTGCCTGTCACTACACCTGTGCAAATGCAGGCTCCTGTCCCTGAAGAACAACAACGTGAAATTTTCCAGTGGATGCTGGAAGAGAAAAGAAAACTGAAACCTAAGAACCCTGTAGAGAAAAAACAAATTGATGAAGAAAAGGCCATTCTTAAGCAGTTCCTGCGAGCAAAGTCAATACCAAAGTTTTAACTTTCACTCTCCCGCTCTAACATCACCACATCACTGACTGATTAAATAGTTTCAATGCAACTGATAGGCTTTTGAATTTGACAAACTCGTCTCTTCCCAATTCCATTTTTTTTTTTTTTGGATAGAAATGAGTTGATAGCATTGTATTTCCTAGAGTTTTAGAAAAAAACAGGCATCCTATCAAACTAAACCTAATGGAAGTCATGTATGAATGGCAGCTGAGCAATTGGTTGGGGATAACTGTATCTTTCGTCCCGTTTACATCAAACAAAGGATATTATGCAAGAATGTTATTGATTTGGTACATCAAAAGTTTTCATTGAAAAAGGGCAACTGTTGTACCCTACTACCAGGTCTCTACTTGTCAATTGTATTCATTCTTTTAAATGTGATTTCTAATGGTTATGATATGGACCTATATGAAAGGGCTACTTGCCAGTTATTACCCAATAAATAAATTCTATGAAATGCTGGAGACGCAAAGAGCATATGCAAAAGAGGACAAAAGAGATATCTCTAACTATACATATGTCCATTTACTCCATTTATGTTGCTTGCGTGACAAACTTGTCACATGAAAACGGTAAATCACTGATATCCTTCAAGTGGGACTGCAATGCACTGCTGCTACTACGGTTCATAGCCAGCCGTTGGTGATGCACGTTCTTAGTGCTGAACGAGTGATCAAGTTTTTATGTAACAATTACTTTCATGGTCGCCAGTTGCAGTTGTTAACTGACCATGAAATGCTATTAGAGATATCGTATTGAAAATAAATATAATGCTTATGACAGCATGACACCTTCATGATAACTGAAGATGGTAGAATTAATTGGTGCCTCTTGACCTGGCCATTTGCTAAATTTGCACGAATTGTTCATACTTGGCCTCGTGAATGTTAGATTCGGCCACCATGTACAGTTCTTGTCTTATTGAATTTTCTCTCTACAGTGCCTGGACCCTCTTGAACTCACGTACTAATTGTCATGTAGCAGTAATTCAAGCAACATAGCCTGTCAGTGACCACATGGTTTTTCTTCTGTTCGTACATGGATCTTTTGAATTTACCCATTCTTCCCCAGCTGCATGACCATAAAATGTCAATTGCAACAAAATTAATGTGCTAAATTCATGCGATTTTTCCAAAGGAAAAGTAGAATAAATCAATGACAAAGGAAAACATTTCTTTGTACGTTTAACTTTGAATTGTAACAGAACCCACTAGGATTGGTCTAGTGATGGAAGATTGGAATAGTATGTATAAAGTTATAGTTTCTGACTTTAGTGCGATTAAATCAATGTCATTACATTGATAGCACTATTATTTGCAGAATGACGTTTATCTACTTTCAGACAATTGTTTGGACTTTTTTTATTAATTACAATACTATACTTGAGAAAATATTTTTTGAAGTTTATATTTGAAAAGTAAAAGAAGAAAATAAATAAAAAAGTTATTTTATAGTTACTATGTTGACCTCTGCTACAGAATAAGGTATCATTCTTTGAAGAGGGAGTCTAATTTAAAGCTAAAGCCATGACCAAATAAATGCTCCACAAGTACGCCCCATAAATTAGATTATCTTACTGCAATTTTTCCAAACTGGCCTTCCAATCACCCCATTCACACAACCACCTTCAAATAAATCACTGCAAGAGATGCGATAGTGATGGAATTATGTAATGTAAAACTATCTGTAAGTGTGTACCCACACTGAATTTCATATTAATAATAAGGGATTAAATTTCTAATGCAATTTTTCAGAAAAATAATCCCATCTTTTTTTACTTAAACTTTAAGAGGAAAACATAATTTTATTATCGATTTCAGTAGAGCGCAGTCATCAAAAAGTTATTTGTAAAATTAATTTTGAATGAAATTGTATAAAAAAAGTTAAATTTAGTTAAAATTCAAATAAAGTGACTCATTCAAATGTTTTTTACTTTTAAAATGGTTTTGTTTTAAAAATAAGTTAGTAATATAACTTAACTATATTTAACGAGATATTAATTTAATTCAATTCAAAATTTGCGCGCGAAATAAATATTAGACCTGCAAACATTTATAAAATAAATTAGATTTGAAGTTAACTCATTATCTTAAAAAATAATCTAATTTAATCTTACAATTAAAATAATTTATATTTATATATTATAATTTGATTATAGTCAATACAAAATTCAAAAATTCTCATTAAAATAAATTGAAATACTATTTTAGGAAGTAAATTTTAAATTTAATATTAACAACAATTTTAACATATAAAGTATTAAGAACTAATGGATAGTCTACAATCAACCTTCAACTTATTGAGTTCTAACGAATCAAAACGCAGATTCATCCGTCATGTAACCTCCGTTATTTTTTTTAAACTTAGATTTTTTTATTAACTATGATTTAATATTAAATTAATTATTTCTCAATATTTATATATTTAGCCTAGATTTTATTACTTGATCCCTTTAATGTTTTTTTCTCTTCATAATATTCTTTCTTATTTACTTTTAGTAAATATTAAATCATGAATCTTTAAATATCTTTTGTGATTATTTTACTACACTCTTATTTTTATAAAATACTTAAATTTAAATTAAAAACGTACAAATATTTTAGTTGATTTTTTTAAAATTTATGTGAACCCCCCTACAGCCCCACAAACCGCAAGTCTTGTACACTGCTCATTTTTAAGGGCCAAATGTGAACCAAAACGAAACAAAACAACTCACATGGTTACCTCTAATACAGTCCGGAAGAAAAGGACAACTTAAGAAAAATATCTCCGGAACATCTTATCAAAACAGAGAAAAAATTGAGATTTAGATTTAGCCAAAGAGCGTTTCTTCCTGCACCTTCATAGTATCTTCATGCACCTCTATAATTTTTACAATTTCAATATTAATCATGAGTAAAAGACGGAAATGCTCACTCATAAATTTTAAAGTTTTCAAAATTCAAAAAAGAATTTTGGCCTACGGATTAGAAGGTATTCCCTTTACCGGATTGTAAGATCCGTAAATAAAAAGGTTTTGTTATGACTTTCGTGGCTTCGGGATTATGCAATCACGAAATTTTATGTTTAACAAAATTTACTTCCGAATTGTACAATAGGGAAGCTTGAATTTGAAAAAAAAAAAGCTTCAAAAGTAGAAGAAGTGTAAGTGTTGAAGTGAAGATGAATGGAGGAAAATATAATAAATGAGAAAATCAAAAGTCTAATGATTTTGAGGAGACTCTGAAGGAAAATTTTCTCATATTACTCAATGAAGAATGTAGGACAAGATAGTGAATGAGTAAACCAAAAGCTTTATGGGTTTGATAGAGAAACTTCTTTTTCTCTTCATAGCTCAACCATTAATTATTAATCAATGCATAAAGAAATTAAATCTAGAAGCAATGAAGTAATGTGAATTAGAATGGGTTGGTGGAGAATTTTCACCCGTTACCCAAAAATGAATTAATTATTAATTAATGCACAAAAAAATTAAAGAGCCAAAAGCAATGAGTGAGAATAGGTTGGTTGGTGGAGAATGGAGAAAAAGATAGTGAATGAGAAAACAAAAAGCCTAATGAGTTTGAAAGAGAAACTTATCTGCATTAATTAAGTAATGCACAAAGAAATCAAAGCCACAAGCAATGTGAGTAAGAATAGGTTGGCGGAGAATCAATAACATTTTGAGAATAACTTTCAGATTGCAGAATGAGGAAACTATTGGACATTTGAAAATGTTTTCCAGATTGTGTAAGAAAGAAATAATTTTGGATTTCACAATCTGAAAGTTATTTTCAAATGTCTCATAGCTCTGTAATCCGAAAGTCACTCTCAAAATGTTTTACCTTCTGGTAATCCAGAAGAATATATGATAAAATGTTTTACCTTCCGGTAATCCAGAAGAATATATAGAATATATGATATGGAGGGTGTTGAGGTGTTATACAAAGTCGGTTCCGGATTAAACAAACCAAAAATATTTCAATTCAGAGTCTGTGAAGGGTAGAATTGGATTATAATTTTTTTTAAAGATAAATTCGTATTTTTGTATGGGGTATAAAGGTGCAAGACGAGATCATGAAAGTGCAGAAAGAAGCTCTCTTAGACAAATAAAAAAGGGCTTGCAGCTCTTGTCAGAACTTCAACCCAATTTTCATATATGTACATAAAGAAAGAATTGAAAGAGAATGAAATTTCATTATGAAAGGTAAAGTTACACTCTTATGTTCATTGTTGTGTTGTATAGAAATGTCCAGAGTAAATAAAAGAAAGGGAAAAACAAAGGAGAAACCCCCAAACTACCCCTAAACAAAATTAAAATAATTTTATACATAAGTTAATAGCCCCCTCAGAATTGGAAATACAAATCAAACATGTCTAATTTGGAACATATATTCTTGAAAACATTTGGAGGAAAAGACTTGGTTAAAAAATCTATAAGTTAAAGATGTGAAGATATAGAAAGAAGCTTCAATATATTAGGGTTGACTTTTTCCTGAACAATGTGAGAGTCTATTTCAATATATTTTGTTCTTTGATGTAAGACTTGATTAAAAACAATCTGAATGGCAGACTGATTGTTACAATAAAGAAGAGTTGGACTTTTGTAGTTGACTTTTAGATTTATAAGTGGTTGTAGCCAAGGCTTTGTATTAATCTTCAAAAGAACTTCTTGAAACTGTAGGCTTCTTAGATTTCCAAGATATAGGTAAATTATCAAAATAAATGATGTATCTAGTGTCAAATTTTCTTGCGTAAGTGCATCCTGCCCAATCTTAGTCACTATATCCTTTAAGTTGAGTTTCACTATTAGTAGCAAGAAATAATCCTTTTCTAGGAGTGTGCTTCAAATACTGCAAAATCCTCATAACAGCTTGGTGATGTATACTTTTTGAAACTGATACAAATTGGCTCAGATAGTTTACAACATATATAATGTCAGGCCTAGTATTAGTCAAATAAATTCGTCTTCCAATGAGCCTTTTATAAAGAGAAGGATTTGGAAGAATTTCACTACAATTAACAGAAAGTTTACGATTCATGGAATATGATGCAAGCACAAATTATCATACCAACATCTTCAAGCAAATCTATAACATTTTATTTGAAATAAATATATTTCAGTTTTATTTCTAACAACTTCTAAACCAAGAAAATAAGTCAAATCTCTAAGATTTTTAATTTTAGAGGTATTATTAAACAAATAAGCTAACATGATAATTTCCATGTATGTACATGAAGAAGGAATTGAAAGAGAATAAAATTACATTATCAAAGGTAAAGTTACACTCTTATGCACTCTTGTGTTGACTGTTGTGCCATATAGAAATGTCTAGAAAAAATAAAACAAGGGAAAAAATCAAGCCTTATAACAAAAGGGAAAACTCCAAATTACCCTTGAACAAAACTAAAATAATTTTATACATAAGTTAAGAGCCCCTCAAGCTGGAAATACAGATCAAACATGTCCAACTTGAAACATATACTCTTGAAAATAGTTGGAGGAAGAGATTTAGTTAGAATATCTGCAGATTGAAGATGTGAAGATATAAAAAGAAGCTTCAAACATATTACTGTTGACTTTTTCCTGAACAATGTGAGAGTCTATGTCAATATATTTTGTTCTTTGATGTAGGACTTGATTAGAAGCAATCTGAATGGCAGACTAATTGTCACAATAAAGAAGAGCTGGACTTTTGTAGTTGACTTTTAGATCATCAAGAAAGAATTTCAACTACTGCAATTATATTGTTGACCAAGATGCAACTAAATATCGTAACAACTTAATGGCATAACCGATTTATAACAGAATCGTAACGAATTAACAGAATATAACAGACCAGTCTCACTACAATGCCTATAAATACGGGCTCAATCACCTTAAATATAGTACTCGTAAACTTTGACCTATATCACCTGCACACTCTTATCCTAAACTGACTTGAGCGTCAAAGTGCCTATAGGACTCTCCTCCTGAGACAGTGAAATCTGAAACACTTGGAACAGCAAGGAATGAGCGATCAAGAAACAACTGCATAAGATATTGTTGTTGCTGGAGCCAGTCGGTCTCTACAAAAACATTTTGGTTGTAGTCAAGGCTTTCTATTCAGCTTCAGAGAAACTTCTTGAAATTGTAAGCTGCTTCTTAGATTTCAGAGAGATATAAGTGAATTATCATAAGAAATGATGTATCTAGTGATAGATTTTCTTGTGTAAATGCATCCTACCCAATCAAAGTCACTATGTCTTTTAAGTTGAACTTCACTATTAGCAGCAAGGAATAATCCTTTTCAAGGAATGTGCTTCAAATACCGAAGAATCCTCAGCTTGGTGATATGTACTTGTTGAAACTGATACAAATTGGCTCAAATAGTTTACAGCATATCTAATGTCAAGTCTAGTATTAGTCAAATAAATTAATCTTCTAGTGAATCTTTTATAAAGAGAAGGATCTGGAAGAACTTCACTAGTATTAGCACAAAATTTATGATTCATGGAAGTAATGACAGGAGCACAAATTTTCTATAGCATATTTTCTTTGACATAAATTTATTCTAGTTTTGTTTCTAGAAACTTCTAAACCAAGAAAATAAATCAAATCTCCAAGATTTTTAATTCTAAAGGTTTTGTTAAACAAATCAGTAATATGATAATTTCTATGATAATATCATCAACATATACTGATACACTAAGATAACAGTATTAATGCAGTCAATATTTTTCAAAAGCAAGAAATGATCAGCATTGAATGAATATAACTATGTGAAAATAGAAAAATGTATGACTTCTCATACCATTATTGACTGGTCTGCTTAAGCCCATACAAGATTTATTTAATTTGCAGATCTACCCAGCAGTAACATTATGCATGCTTTGGAAAATTTGCATGTAAACTTCTTCACATAATTTCTATATAAGAAGACATCATTAACATCCAATTGCTTGAGATGCCAATTATTAGTAGCAGCAACAAAAAGTAAAACTCTTAACAATAATTAATTTAGCTACAGGAGAGAAGGTATCAGGAAAATCTAAGAGCATGTTTGATAGCATACTCCCAAAACCGATCAGTTAAATTAATTTTATAAAACAAAACCCTATGTTTTCTTTCAAAACTATAACATCTTGTTCTAGCGTTTCAATACATATAATAATTGTCTGTTTTAAATTCTATACCATTATTACTTTTTATACATTTAACAGTTTTGTGAAATTATGTTAAAACATATTCAACAAAATCAGTTCAAAGCTTTATAGGATCGGTTTTAGTTCTCATAAGAAATGTAAACCCAGTATTATAAAAAAAAATTCTGCATCCGAGTTTGATCTTATATGTGTCCACATCCACACATATAAGATCAAACTTATGTTCAACATGAGATTTTGGGAAAGGGTAATTTTGGGCTAAATGACATGTATTACATAGGATTACTGCAAATAAAGCAATAATTTTTCTTCATTAAATCTAGGCTTTCAACTGAAAGATGTCCAACCAAATATGCCACAGATCAAAATTCTTATCATCATTAGAGATATTCATAGATATTCATGCAGCCATGCAGCAAGAAAGATCATTTGACAAACACATAATATATAATCCAGTTTTAACATAACTACACCAATCTTCAAATTCGAGCTTACTTTAGCACTAAAAAAGCAGTTTTCTTAGAATTACTCCAGGAAACAAGACAAGTAGCCGATTTTCACTTGGATGAACGTACAAATAACTTCATAAAAAAAGTCTTACTTAACCATAAAAGAAAGATAAAAAGAAAAATAACAATGAAAGATATGAAAAATCAAAGAAACGCGAGAAAGAAATTCAAAAAAATAATAGAAACAAAACCTATTCTACACAAGCAGAAAACGACAAAGATGAGCTCTTCCTAGGAAGAGCTGTGATACCATGTGAGAACTTTAACCCCAATTTTTATGTGTATAGACGAAGAAATAATTGAAAATTGAGAGAATGAGATTTCATTATCAAAGGTTGAAATTTCATTGTCAAAGGTAAAATTACACCGTTGTTCACTCTTGTTCACTATTGTTTAAACAAAGGAGAAAAACCCTATACTAAACCCTAAAACAAAGGGAAAAACCCAAAGTACCCCTGAACAAAATTAAAATAAGTTTATACATAAGTTAAGAGCTCTAACTAAGAATTTATTTGTGGTGATTAGGTAGAGTAGAAACGCAAAAATGCATCACAATTAATTTATTAGTGGTGACTAGTAGAGTAGAAAGCAAAAACACATAATACATCACAACTTTGCCCGTCCACCATAGACATATATATCCATAGATCCATGCCCAAGACAAAAAATTTAGGTTATTGCAAAGAGGTCAGTATCATCAACAGCTTATTTCCACCGATAGCAGCAGCATACAAGTGGAAGCTAAACTACAATTCAATTTTGCGGGAGTTAGCACTGTCTAAAGAAAATAATGATGAATTTGCTTTAAAACTGAAGCAGAGCTGTGATATTTTTGATGATGACCCACATGTTTGGGAGAATTCTCAAACATTCAATACAACAACTTACGGTTGAAAAAACTGTCACAAAGTCACTCTGTCATTACCATGCTCCCTCCACCCTCTGAAATTCAGTGTCATGAATGACATTGTCCCTAAGAATTGACAGGTTTTCCATTTAATTTAGGGAAAGGGTCTTGCTTGCTCAATACAACCACTTTGCTTTTGTGGGCGAAGTAACCTTTCATAAGATTCTTAAATATCAGTATGGCCATTATACACTCTACCTGCAAAAGTATCATACATCATGGCCAAAATACATTAAAAACATATCTTCATTTATTTCTAAAGAACAAACTGTGAGAAGTAGAAAGCAAGGAGGAAATTCTAAAAAATTACCTCATCCACGTCCATATCAATTTCGAGCCATTTCAATGCTTTAACAATAACTTCTAACTTCACCTGATGAGCTCTGTTTGGGTCTTTCTGCTTTTGAATGATGTAACTGCCATGTTACAACCCAGAGATAAAATGAAAATACTGATTTCAGTAAATAGCCAAGTCATTTCGGAATAAGAGGGTGCAAAGGTGATACTGGATACTTACATCTTCTTTACTAATCTCTGGTAAACTTGAAGTTCTAACTTCTCCAGGACAAGATATACACCTGATCTCAAGAACCTACAAGAAGTGAATTCTATTATGCTCTCTTGGTTAAATATAGAACAAGAGATCCTATTCATGAAAGAATGATGGCCAATTATACCGGTCTTCATGATCTTGGAGTGCACGTCGAAGAAGTCGAAGATCACCCCTTCTTAGAGCTTGTACAATATTAATATACTGTCCAAAGTAAAAAGGAACACTAAAATTAACATTTCAAGGCACATAAAGATGTAAATACTGTAAATGTCAACTACCAAATGTAATAACGCCGATGAATAACGAAATGTTTTTATAAAAATTCCCTTATGAAATGACCAAATTTCCTAGGAAAATAACCGTTCTGAAATAGGTGTCATGATTCAATCTAACAATCGGGTATATACTGTATATCATTACGGATTGTGGCATAAGCATAAACATGATAACCATCATCTGTACCAGGATGATCACATTTTGAATATAAATTATTCTATTATAAAGTATGTTTATTCAAAAACAAATCCTATAAAAGATGTGTTCCCATCAGGAACTTGAAGGATATATGGCCAGCAAACTTACACTTGAACCATAATCAGTTTTATTTACTTATTTATTTCATTCTGACTTGTCTAAGCACGCTAGGCTAGTCACTACATTAAGTAAACTAAATGTCTATTTGAATAAATTTCTCGAGAAGCACTAATAAAAGAAGAAAATAAGGAAAATGAAAAAAAAAAAAATTTCTATAAGCTCAAATTACAAGTTAAAAATCAACTTTTGGACAACTTAATATAAGAAAGTTTCTACAAATTAAGTTATGTATAAACTAATTTTAACTTGTGGAGAAACCTTTTTCATTTTTCTTTATTATTTTCTTCTACTACAAGCGTTTGTGAAAAAGTTTTATTCAAATCAAATAAGCCTCAAAGGTTATGGCTTACAAAGAAACATATCAGATTTTACATCTATCGGATCTAAAAGGTTTAAATTCAATAAAAATAAGATAAAAGCATTTATAGTAACACAGGGAGAGAAAGATGAAAAGTAAAAATCATCAAGAAAGCACCTGACATACCTCAAGTAGATTGTACTTCTCCAAGAGACTGCTTTTAGGTAATATGCCTATTGAAAGCTTCACTGGAATTAGATGTTTAAGTATCATCCTATGCCCAAAAAAACATTAAGTCACACACCTTATACTCAAAAAGATAGCTTATATATGGCTTTCTTTTATTACATTCCTTTAACTGAGATGAAATTTTTTACCGGCCAAAGCTATTCAACCTCTAACAGGTACCAATGCATTTAACTTACTCAAATATTTTATTGGCTCAGTGAAAACGACAGCATTTAACAGATATGAAAAAGTTTGAGTTGATAAACTATTTCTAAGAGAATGCACAAGCAATTTTAAAGCTTGATCTTAGACGCATCCACAAAAATACACATTTATAGTGCATGTACAACTATATTTGCATTGCAATCAAAATATATACATACAACCAACTCATAAATCATCCCATGCAAATGCAATGTACACAGCTGGCACACCTGAACCAAACCTTATATTGGCTGTACTTTGAGGATTGCAATACTTCAGGGCATACGATAATTTATAATCAGCCTGCCAAATTAGAAATATAAACTGTATAAATGATTTAATAAAACATCAAAGGTTTTATTTTCATTGTTCTTCGCTGTTGCACAGATGGATAAAGACAATTCAGGTAAATTTGGAGATGAAACACCCGTGAGAGAATAACAACAACAGTCAGCATACAAGCAAGTCGCATTTCCTACTAATTTTGTTTATGAAAGAAAATGTGTTTAGATCTTGAACTCTTTTATTTAATTACCTAAAGAGTTATTTTCAATTATCCAAAAGTTAATAATTTGAAAATAGTGCAGTTACTTTACTATTTTGTCCCCCTTTTTTTTCTGTAAATGACTGATACTAGACTAGAGTAATATCCTTCAAAATAATAGTAATGATAATAAGCTTAATAAAAGAAGTAATACTTCAAGTCAGTTTTTCTTGCAACCATATAGGAAAATAGTGTTCTGTTGAAAGTAGCATCAAGTAAAAAGGAATGTAAACAACGTACTATTACCCAAAATTACAGAGCACGCATTACTGAATGTGTCTAAACACAGTACACAAGCAGGTCATAAATTGAATTAAAAGAAATATTGATCACTTACTGCAGAAAAATTTTCATTGAAAACTTCGAGACGGCCTGTATAGTACATGTAAGTAACCTGAAATACATCACAGAGATAATATAGAAATTATGTGTATATATAAATTGAATTTAATCAAAATACACCAACATTGTATAGATTTTTACAATGTCATCCAATCATAGGTTGTCGTGTACGGTTGAGTAATTGACTTGACTTTTACACAATTATTTTAAATTTCGTACCTAAAATAATTTTTAATTGTTTGGTAGTATAAAAATCTCTACACTAACAGTGGATAAAAATTAAACTCATACAAATTAATCCATTTCTAACCTTGTCTCTTTTGGGAAATTCCTCAAAATCAAATATACGTGCAGTTTCAATGCTTCTTATTACACTGCGGCAAAGGTGAACTGTGCCAAGCTGCAAGACATTCACAGAATAAAAATCAAACTCTAATTTCAATTTTCAACCACAAATGTCATGTCATCCCTGTCACAGTCAACCTTCCCTTATCCCATTGGACATGTTGCACATACTATTACGCCAATATACAAGTTCAGATTAGTGCCATTGCATATCAACAAATAGATCATAAACTATGAAAGTATGAATGAACCACTAAAAAGGGAAGAAAAAGCAGCAACAAATACCTTAAAGTAAATCTTGAATAATTGGCAAGTTACATACAACGCTCCAACGCGCTTAGAGCCTTTTCCCTGGAATGCAATTGAGTTATGATTTAGTATAGTAGCTCTGAAAGCAAAATTCCACACAATCACTTGAAGCAGTCAGCAATCAGCATAGAAGTATATGTTGCACAACGAAAACACAAAGCATGGACACTTTTTGTCCGTGGAAGGAATTTATAAAAGTCGAAAATTTGCTTTCTTCTTCCAAAGTATGTACAACAGTATAGAATATGCAGACAAAGCAGAAACAATTCGTTTTGTGAGTGCTACACGAACAATTAGGTTCTACAATGGCCAGATATATAACTATAATAAAGTGAGAAATTTATAGTAAACACTTTTTATGTTTAATTTGGATGTCTTCAACGGCTAAACATCACGTGTTTGATGAGTGTTAATCCCATTATCTGCTCTTCCATCTAGTTCTAAAGTTCAAGAAAGTGAATTATGAGAATTAACAGCCACAAGCATACTAATTTTTTAGGAAAACACATTTTGGTTATGGTTAGTGTTTATCTTCTATATCTAAGTTTCCGGAAGATATAAAATCAATAGCATTATTCATTAGCTTCGCAGCAAGAAAAATAAATAAATTAAATAAGATAGAGTGTAATACTAAACCTAGCTACAACAATCGTTTGCGGGCGTTTCCTAAGGGGATCAATGATAACAAAAATGGATTTCAAATTAGCGATACCAAAGTAAATTTGAAAACATAACTGGATTTCAAATGAAAACGAGTTAACGGAAACAATCACATACCGCAAGGGTGCCAAAAACTTTCATAAGGACGGAACCAGCGCCTTTCAACTTCTCAGGAGACTTCCCACTGGAAGCCAACTCTTTATCAGCCTAAAATTAAAAAAAAAAAAAAAAAAAATGACATAACCCAACCAAGCTTCCAGAAAAAGAGAAAAAAAAAAATATCATAGCGAAGTATAAAGAACACCTTCTCCGCAAGAACCCTAATATCGTAAACAATGACGTACAAAGCTTCAAGAGCCCACGCGGATTCCCAATTGCGAAACTCCTGGATAAACGCACTGAACTCCAACGTTCCAATTTATACACGGGAAAGAATTAAACTCAATCGAAAGAATTCAAATAACAATAATAAGAAGAAGTAGAGGAAAAAAAGGGGGAAAGTAAAGTTACTTGGCGGTTTTTTCGAAAGCGTTATAGGCTTCGAGCAAGTTGTTCTGACGGTAGTTTTGGAGGGACCTGAAGAGGGGGACGAGGATGTCGGCGAACTGAGAAAAGTTGTCGGATTGTTTGATGAGTCTGTTGGCGTCCTGGAAGAGGTTGAGAGCGTCGGCGAGAGAGAGAAGGTAAGGGGAATTGGAGGAGAGAGCGAAGAGAGACTTGAACGAAGCTCCATCTTGCGACGAAACGGCGTCGGAAAAGCGATTCAGATACTCTGTGATTCTTCTGTGAGCTTCCCCCATGCTCATGTACGCCATTGCTATTTGCTACTACTCAACGCTGCTCCCAAGTGCTACTCAAAAATGCTTTCATGGCAGACCAATTTTGGGCTTTTTCCTCACTCCTTTGGCCCATTTCCTGATCGGCCCACCATCCGGGAAAACTGTTTGTGAGGTTGGTTTTACTATTATGCATTATGCTTAACTTGTGAGTACAAAGTGATTAACAATTACAATCTAATTTAAAAATGTTTTTACCTTTAAAAGATATTATTAAATGCGAATAATTTTTTTTAGTATTGAATATGCTATTTTTTTGTTATAGTCTTGATGAGTGCTTTAAATTTTTAAGTATTGGCATAAATATTTTTATTATACAATGAACTTGATATGTTTCATTTTGATTTTTTTGTTACAAATAATAATATAATTGGCCTTTGTTAATGTGCACATTATGTTTTTGCACGTGTTGGTGGTGATATTGATGAAAATGGACACTCCAATAGCTTGTCATAAATACTAGTGCTCTTGGATTTTGACTAATCGATGATATTTGTATTTCTTGTGTTTTAAAGTTCATTTTCATTTACAATTTTGAAATAATCAGAAAGTTGTGTTGGATATATTAGTGTAAATATTTTACTTTACCAAATCATTAAAAATAATAGTAGATATCACTTTAAAAAATGTTATTAAATTCAATAAATTTAAAACTATACTATTTGATAATAGTATAAAATGTATTATTACAACGAATAAATTGTAACTGAATACTTTTTAAAGAATAATTTAGAATTGTATGGTATGGTTAAAATAATTATATATTGATCATCTCAGCCAATCTATCAACAGTAACTGATAAAAATTTTGAACTCAATTATGTAAATTAACTGAAACAGAAGTCTGAAATAAAGATACCGTGTTTGACTTCACCTCTAAATTAATAATGTGATAACTATAGTTTTTATACCCTAAGATTCATTCGGTCTTTGTGGTCCTACGGATTTCCAACCACACTAACAATAATTTCTTCCGTACATCGAGACAAAAGGAAGCCGATTACTTTTAGCTAGATCCGCAATGCGTGCAACTATGCTAAGGTGTGATTGAATGAATTATTCTGGCAAGTCCAAAAGAAAATCCGCAAAATAGTTCTTCAAAATTCAACTCTGCAATCTCTATATACTAGTGAAAACCACCATCAAACACTTCAAATGCATGAATGCCTTGTATTGTGACACCGATTTATCATGAATTGATGCAACCTCACCACTCATGGCACTGTATTACATTACATGCACAGTGATCCAACACAAACTTCTTTTATTATTTACATAATTATGAAATAAGGTTTCATTCATTGACATGTACATTGATTCCTTCCCAAAACTTGATTATTCAATTCACTGAATGGCTAGTCCAGAACAAAATCCTGGAAATAGATCTTTGCTTGCACCCACCCTTGCGAAACTCGGCGTTTTTGGAGGTTCTCGCCGCTTCCATTTGGTCATGCTGAAGACTTATGTTCAACATGTTCCACATCACCTCAACATCTCTGTACCCACACATTTGCACATCATCACGAAGCTTCAACAACCCCCCACTGATTCTCCCACAATCATCACCGTTTCCACCAACTCGCCCACGAGAAATCCCTGTTAAGGTAAACCCGGTTATATATATTGTTGGACCCATTATTACAAGTATAAAAAGAATGAATATTTAAAACAGAGAGATAGAAGGGTAGAAAGGACCCACTTGGTTTGCGAAGCTTGATACGAGCAGAGAGTGCAATCCAAGTTTTTGTGATCTTATGCCACCAACCCATGTGAGAAGTGAACAGAGAAATGAGGCATAGAATAAGATTAATGGTAGTTTATTTGGAAGAGTAGGTGGAAGAGAAGGATATATATGAAGAGAAGGGGTTTATTTAATTGGAAAAGAAAGAGGCACCGAAACCCATAACACGTTGGTTGATGAGAGTGCCAAGCGTCTCGTGTTGCTCCATTCCACAAGGCCCCCCCTAGTATCGTATCGCTGCTAATACTTCAAGTACTATGTTCGTATGTATGATGTGCTTTTAGATTTCCCTCTCTCCTCTTTTTCTTTCTTTTCTTTTGCCAAATAATAATAATAATAACAATGCTTCCACTTAGGTTCCTCTTTGTCACTTTCAGTCATTCATTCTCACCTCCCTCATTCACCACTCCCCACCCCCTTCTTCTCTCTATCTACTCTTCCCCCTTAATAATAATGTTCTTATTTAATAGTTTATAAATTATTGAACCAGTTACTGATTTAAAATAAATTTAAATAGACATTCCATGATGATTGGAGTTACTCACTTTATTTATTTATTTTTTTGGAGTTTATATGTATTTAAAAAATAATTTTATTTAAACTTAATAAATTATAAAGAGCACTCACTAGTAAAATTCTCGCCTGTTCAACTCAAATCAGACAGTTAAGTTTGATCAATCTGTTAGTCAACACTCGTTATGATTTTTTACTGTTTTTTTTATTTACTTTATATTTCTTGGAAAGCAACGCATATTTTTAACAAATATATTAATTTTGGTCACCTTAAAAAACTGAATTGCACAATAAAAATAAAGTCACTTTTCGAAAATATAAACATAAGAATATATATATTCTTTTAAAAATGTTCTTTTAAGTATAATTACTATTCTATATAAGTAACAACTTATAAATCTATAAACGGTTTGACTTAGCAGACCAAATGTTCAGGCAAAAACAATGACTCCTTTAATTTAAACCACTATTTTTTTTTTCATCAAATTTTAACTATTTTATGTACTTTTGGCATGGTTAATCATTTTCAAATACCAAGATGTAATATATTTGATACTTTTAACAAAGTTAAATAGTTATTTGTTTCGTAGTATAGAAAAAGAAAGTTGATATCATATCTGTAGTGATGTGGATAATGTATTCCAGTAGTAGTTTATTCACTCATTTCAAATATGAGGTTAGGCACAACGGAGCCGATCCCAATCCCATTCTTTTCATGCCGCCGCCACTTCCCAACACTTCAACTTCCCATACCCGCCGGACCAACGTCGCCGCGCCGCCGCCGCAATTGGATCGTCTATTCAAGCCGTCAGAAACCGCCGATTCCAATTTATAGCAGCGTCATCGAGAGGTGTGTGTCTGTGTTTAATGTCCATGTTGTCATAGTTGTGATCTGTGAAGCTAAGTACCACTTCCTTTTCTTCAGGGCCTTAAGGGGAGGAATTTGGCCTACACGTTTTGATATCTTGTGGAAATGGCTTTCTAGACTTGTCTCCTTCTACTTGCTATCTCTCAATCTCGCTGCTGCAGCTTCTGATTATCCAACTCCCTATACTTATCCCTGTGAGGACGTTAGCAATTACTATACTCCTGTGAAGAATTTAGGATTGAGTGGTGAAGCACTCAAGAGACAATTGAATAGCATCATTGCCCCACACCATTCCTTGTCCTACCGAGAGGTCACTGGGGGTTTAAATTTGCATGCTTTCTCTCCATTTTTATTTAAATCTTGTGCTACTTGTATGCTTCCCTGAACGGTTGTGGTGGTATCTAGAATCTCTACAGCTGAACTGAAATTTTTTTTTGTAGCTAACAGGTGTGGGATGCCCTTAAGGTTCTTGATGCTGCTGATGTTAATAACCCAGAAGCTTCATCCGAAATGTATGGACTTGTCATGGCTTTGAATCCTTAGCTTGTTTTTATGTAACTAATGATCAAGATGTGCAGAGTTGAAATTTACTCCTTGAGAGTTGTCCCAAAACGGTTATCAGGAAAACCAGAGGGATGGAATAGTGAGTCAACTAACCATATACTTTGTTACATTTGCTTTTTTTGCTAGTTTCTAACATGGTCATTCTGTGCTCATATATTTGTATATAAAGGGTGAATATTTAATGTGTTTAAATACTGAAAGATACATGTATTCTTTTGTAATGATACACCTAGATAGGCCATTAACCAAGTAGCAAAGTGCTCAACTTCTCAACTATAAGAAATTTATCTAAACAATTTTGTTTGACAGGGGAACATCTATGGCCTCGTTCTTATGGGCTGACTAAAGGTGCATCTTTGACTGACTTACATAACATTCGCCCTGCTGATATAAATGGTAAGGAAAGCCACTGCTCAATATAGTTTACTAGTGGAGACACAATTTCAGTTGGTGATGCAGCCAGTATCTCTCAGTGAATTCATCAAGGGGGAACAAGCACTATGGTGAATGCGTTACTAGCTCAACCAAATGTTTGAGGCCGGCTAACAAAGAAGCTGCTTTCGACACTGAAACAGACAAGCAGAGGTGGGCACCACCTATGCAGGTCATATTTTCTCTCCTTTCTTTAAATTATCATTTTCAAACCTTTATAGTTGATACTACGTCTTGCTTGAAATTTGATACCTACAGCAAGCTGACTGTCTCCAAAGCAAACTAGTCAATGATATCCCGACTGAACTGAAGTAAAATTATACAAAAAATATATAAATTTAAGAGAGAAAAGCATATATAAAAAAAAAATCTTACTTCTTTTACTTAGACGGAAACTTGAAATTATTTAATTTTAAACACTTAAAATATTTTCTTAAACTTTTAAAAATTTTATCTAAAAATTATATTTTCTCATAAAATATGTTAAATTTTAAACTGAAAAATTGTCTAAATACACAGTTGATCTTCACAACTAACTTATGTATTGCAAACTAATAACGATGGATAAAGAAATAAGATAGATGGAGAAAGTCTTTAAATTATACTTCATTTATTTGTCATTAGATTTCATGTTTCTTCATTTGGACAATTGTTAGTGATAAAATGTTGAAGTTAAACTAATCTCAGGTTAGAGGGGATATAGCAAGGGCATTAATGTACATGGCAGTCTGTTATGGGTTCCAGCAACCAGGGGAAAGTCCAAGTCTTCGACTCTCAGATACCCCTAACATTGGTATGTTGAACTTGAACACTTTAGTTATTGAAGTTCTCATTCCCAATGTATTTGGATTTTTAGCACAAACTCTTGGGGAGAATATACATATGACAATCCTTAAATTATCAGTGAGTTATCTTGATTTTTATTCAGTTGTTTGTTGGACAATTAGTTTTATCCCTTGATGATATATTTTTTATAGTAATTTTATCATTCCAAGCTGATAGTCTCTTCGACGTTAACCTACAACTTGATTTGGAGTTTAGTTTGTTATTTCTTGTGCATTTATAGTCCTTTCATTAATATTGATTAAGGTAAAAATGATGACAACTTAATAAAAATAATATTATATGCAGAAAATAGGGAGATGGGACTCCTTTCCACTCTATTAAAATGGAATGAGGTTGATCCTCCTTCGAGGGAAGAAAAACTAAGAAATGAGAGGATCTGCAAACTTTATCAACATAATCGGAATCCTTTTATTGATCATCCGGAGTATGCCAATCTTACATGGAAGCAAGCTTATTGAAGACGTGCAAAGTAGGGTAAATGAGGCAAATATTGATACAATTGGAGATGGACAAATGGGTGTTGATCTGATGCATTGGGAAAGGAGTAAAAAAAAAACTCAAGATTCAAAATAACAAACATGAGGCTGAGTGAGTAAAATATTAAAGTTCATTGGAGGAGGAAGAATGTAAGGAAGGAATGATTCTAATCGTGTCTCTCTAATTTTTTTCATCATGAAACCTTTATACTTAGTAATTTTTCTGCATTTTATCTGTGTAATTTGTTATCTTGTCTAGCCATTATTATAAGAAAATCTTTAAATAATAGCATATGTATAGAGTTTATATATAATTATATTTTTCATCATCCATTACATTTGTTACAGAGTAATAACGAAAAATGATCTCTTAACTGATATTAAAGTGATATTAAAGAGTTGTTAAAGAGATTATGGAAAAGAAATATATGAAAAATGTTATTTAGTTTGAAACATTGGAGTACACAACTAATGGGTTACCTAAGCAAAATGTCGGTTTGGAGTTAAACATTACTACTAAACCTACTTCATAATCATTTCAGATAAGGAGCGTTGAGATTGATTTCCCTCCATTTGATGAATTATATATCCTTTAATTGATCTTCAAAGTAGAATATAATTCATCAGATAAAGGGGTTGTTCCTTGGTATCAAATGTTCCTTGCACCAATCCTTTTCATTCATAGTTTGTATTTATACGAGCCATTGAAATGGAATTAGGATCTTTCCCCTATGAATGTTCCATAACACAATTGTCTAAACTGGCACAAATTACTACTATATATTATTATTATATCAATTTACAACTCTTACCAATAAAGTTCAAGGAATTACTATAGAAGTAATATGGAACTCTTTTGTTTGTGGTCTTAAATTGGACATTTGTCGTGATGTCATACCTCAAGAACCTACCATCTTGATTTGATTTGTGTCCCTGGCCAAGTGTGTTGCTAAAAGACAAATCACTCAAACATTCCCTCGACTTTATGTAACATGAAACTATAAATATACTTATACATAGGTGTCCAAAATAATTTTGCATATGGATGAAGATGATTTAAGAGAATTAGAAGTGGATCCTCCTAATTATACTGACCATGTTACTAGTCAATATTCATTAGAGCACCATTTATCTTATAATGCTCTTGAATAATCCTTTGGATTTAGTACCATGAAATCCAAAGACTCTTTAAAAACGAATGCAAGTTTAAATCTTATTACACAATGACAATTTAGATAATTTATTACAAACAATATTAGCATATGGTTTAAAATTACATATTAAATCCATTTTTGACTTATACATTTTGGTTGATAGTGGTAACTCTTTAATAGCAAAAATACTGGTGAATGAATTGGAAGTTAATATTCTATAACATTCATTAAATACTTGTAAACCTATTACCTTATTGGGACAGATTTAGTTCTTAGAGCTACTTGGATGACTAACTTGGACCTATGAGTTCTTCTTAAACAATTAGTATATAACCTTAGAGGACAAGCAACCTAAATTTTAAGGTCTTGCATAATTCACTAATTAAAAAGAATGTATAATATAAATGTTATAATTGAGTTATTTACTCTATAAATTCTAAAACAAAATTCAATTACTTTTATAAGAAAGGAACACAATATTTGATACAATCTTGGAGGGTTAATATAATTTAGGATTTTTTTTTGTAATTTTTATTATATATTTTAATCAAGTGGATGAATAGGAAAAAAATTACTCATAATGAGAAATAATTACGCTTTTGGTGGGGGATTAAAGACCACGTTAGTATGAGTTAATTATTAATAATCATCCAAGGTTATGTATTGAATATTAATGCGAAATTTAGACAATCTTATATAATTTGGCCTAGATATAGATGAATTTTGAAAGAAATTCAAGTTTTTTTCTTATGATATTTTTTTTATGGAGTTTTGAGTTATAAGAAACCAAATTTGATCTTATTAAGGTAACAAGTGGGCACACTCACCTTCTCATCTTTTATGAGTGTGACATCAATATCCTTATTCCTTATCCAAACTGAATATAAAAAAAAATATGTTCTCTATATTTTCTCATCAAGATTTTTTATGGAGAAGATAGAAAATGGGATAAAGGTCCAACCAACCTATGGATTTAGTGAGGATTAGATGAATTGTGGTATGATTGTACTAGACTCTAAAAACTTCACTTATCATATTAGTATGTGTTTGCTGCATGAAAACACACATCATTGTTTCGAGTTGTATATCATTCATGCTTATACCTTATGAAATAAGTATTTAAAGTCCATGAAAGACTAATTTGAAAAGTTAACCATGAAAATTATTGACCAACTTATACAAACCAATTTTGTGTCTAAACCCATAAATAAAAAGAACTTCAATTAGTTAGCCAAATTCAAACTAAATAAAAATCAAACAATAATCAACTTAGGATTAATTTTAAATAGTTGAAGAAATTAATTGATTTTATCTTTAAAGAATTGAGAAAAAAATTAAAATATTCACTAAATACTAATTTGATTTATAGGTCTATATAAGTAAAAATTTACATAGAAGAATAGGAAAAAAATAAAAAATAAACACAAGACAAGAATAAGAATAAAACAAAAAAATATAAAAAATAATAATATTTAGAAATTCTTTAAAAATGAGAAAAATGACACATTTATAATCTTTTAAATTCAAATTTATAGAATTAATGCAACTCCAATCTAACTTAAAATCAAGTGCAAATTCAAATATAAATCTAATAGTAAAAAAAATTAAACTAATATAAAGAGGGAAATTTGAATTTTAAAATTTCAGGGAAATTTGAATTTTAAAATTTAAAAAAGCAATGATAGATCTGTTGAAATTTTAGTCATGTTTGTGATACTTGCCTCATGTATGTCTCGTCTCATTGGTTGTTAAATATTTTTTTATGCCAATTAAATTGATATTAATTATAAATCTAATTTATTTGTTAAATATAATTTTTTTTAATATTTAAAATGATTTCTCTAACCACATTTTTTTACTTTACTCTTATAATAATAAATTTTGAAGTTTTATTAAAAAATGTTTTTCTAATTACTTAATAAATAATTTAATTATAATTAAATTTTTTTTGAAACTATTACTTTATTTTTTTAAATATTTTTATTTCTAATGAGTTTTTAAATATTTTAAACTTTTACGATGAATAATTAAAATGTCATATATTTATTTTTATTCCAAGTTTAAATAAATCATTATCAATAATATCAATTTAAATTAAAAATTGAATTAAACAACATCAATCCATTTATCTTAAATGATTTTATTTTATTACTTAAGTTTTTAAATTTAATTCATTATTTTAAAATTTAAAAATAAAAATATTTTATTAATTATTTTTTTCAGATTTTAAAAAAAGAAAATCAAGTCGGTTTTAAGATAACTGAATTTGGACGATTGTTTGGGGACCAGGATGGAATGAACCTGATTCTAACCCCATTTACTGTGACAAATAAAGGAGATTTGAGTTTAATTAGGTAAATTATTTTAAAAATATATTTCAGAAAAAAATTCTAAAAACGAACAGTTGAGTCCCTCGTTCAGATTGTTAAAACTCACCACCGTACCTATTAGGGTTTTGTTAAAAGAAGTCCAAAGGCGTTGCGACGGTGAGCGCGGCAGCATCTAGGGTTTGTGTTTGGGAATGGCGGAGGAGCAGGCGTCCCAGGTGGGTCGGTCTCTGATCAAGCAGCTGGCGTGCTGCAACAAAACCACCAGAGAGAAAGCCCTTCGCCTCCTCCTCAAGTCTTGGCTTCCCTCGCAGTCCCAACCCCTCTCCGACGATGACGCCAAGAAGCTCTGGAAGGGTCTTTTCTACTGCATGTGGCACTCCGACAAGCCCCTCGTCCAATCCGACCTCGTCGATCGCTTGTCCTCTCTTCTCCTATGCCTCCAACTCCCTCTCGCCATCCAGTACTTCTCCATCTTCCTCCTAACCATGCGCCGCGAGTGGTCCGGAATCGATGCCCTGCGACTCGACAAGTTCTACCTTCTCATCCGCAGGTTCGTCTCCAAGTTTTTCTCTCTCATGAAAACCAATTCCTGGGATCTCCAACTTGTGCAGAACTTAATGGGTGTTTTCGACGAGGGGACTTTCTCCGCTCAGGAAAATAAGGCCCACGGGAACGGCGTTAATTACCACATTGCCACTGTTTTTCTTGAGGAGCTTCGCCCTTTTCTACCGCTTAAGCAGGAGGTTCTGGAAGTGCTGTTGAAGCCGTTTGTTTCCGCTTTGGGGAGGGTCCACGATAAGGTGTTGGTGGGGAAGATTAGGTCTGGGGTGTTTGATTTGTTGCTTAAGAATGGGAAGGCGTTGTTGGAGGTTAAGAAGAGAGGGGATGAGGTTGTTGATTCCAGTGACGAGGTTGTCGTTCTTGGAACTGTTGCCTTGGTGATGGGGTTTTCCGGGCGGTTTTATGAAATGGGTTCTTCTGCTGAGTGCTGGCAGGGAAACAGGAAGGTGCTGTTTGCGCTGCATTCTGAGTTTTTGAAGTTGGAGAAGGAGGCTGCGAATTCGGGGGTTGAGATCCTGATTCCTGATGTTGTTGATGAAGAGGAAGTGCCGGAATTGGTTCCACTCGGGCCTCCGGAGGTTGTTAGTAATGGGGAGGTGTTAAAGAAGTGCGAGAAGGATAAGGAGGTGACTGTTAATGGTGGCGAGAGCACGAAGAGGAAGAAGAAGAAGAAGAAGAAGGGTGATGCGTCTGATCTGGCTAGTGCTGCCCAGAGTGGGAAGGAGAATGTGGCTAGTGAGAATGGCGAGAATGCTAATGATGGAAACGCTGTGGTGCTCAGTGAGACTGTGATTGCTAACCTACAGAAGCAGTTTGAGAAGGTTGCTGAGGAGGCGGGTTTGGAAGAAGAAGCTGCGAGTGTGTCTGATTCTCCTGAGGTTGCGTCTGCTACCGGAGAAACCGCGTCTAAGAAGAGGAAGAGGACAAAGAGTTTGAAAGGGAAGGCCTCTCAGGATTCTCCTGATTTGAATGGCGTTGTTGGTAAGGAGAGTGCCGTGGCAAAGAGTGGGGAGAAGAGTGCCAAAAAGGTAAGATTTTCGATGAAAAATAACTTGGTGTGGAAGCCACACAGTCCTTTACCTCCTCAGAGTTTGAGGTTGCCTCCCTCTGCAACACCCAGGGGAAGTGCACTCAAAAAGGGTGTGCCTCCGGGTCCCATTAGGGAGATGCCACTTCCTACCAAAAAGCAAAAAATGAAGAAGGCCAGGAAGGCAATTAAAGGTGTTTCTCCATCTGTCAAACGCCCGAAGAAATTAAAACTGCGTGCTGCATGAATGTTTTGATTTTCTGAACCTTTGTTAGGGTGTTGAGTTTCCATGTCTTGTTTGTCATACAGTTTTAGTTAATGTTGTGAAATTTTTCAAAGTTTATTGTGATAATTCATTTCTGCTGCACCAATTGAAGAGCATTTTGACTTGTAGTTTAAGTGATTATATTTGTCCACACCTCCTTGCTATGATGTGATGAAACAAATTTTAAATGCTTGATGACTGACTGCCTTTTGTGTGGCTGAAAACGAAAACACAGAGGATATGATTTAAACATTTCCTCAAATTCCTCGCCCTTGAACTGTAGGACTGTCTTCATATTAGTTTCAACTAATACTGAGACATCACTTTGCTATATTTGAGAAGGGTGAGAGGTTTATTTATTTTCAAACCATCACAATGAATTATTGGGGATGAATCTCCAAAGCTTCTTTGTTAGATATTGGTAGCAAGTAGAGGATTTGCCGTTCTTTGGATGATGACAAGAAAGCTTGTGAGTTGTGTCAGCAGTAGCTGTACTTGCTGATATTTTAAGGCGGATAAGAAATTGAGAACGATGGTTCATTGCTTTGCACTGTGTTGGAGTCATTTGAGTGATACCCCACTTCTGGTGATTAACAGGGAAGTCTCTAGGTTCTTTGACATTGGCGGTGCGCTGGTGCCATGATGATGATCAACCCGTTCATACCTGGCGTGATGTGTTGAGAAAACAGGGGAGGAATACTAGGGCGTTTGGATCCGCGGTACTCAAGCCTCCTGGTGAATTTTTGAGACATTTTGTGAGTTAATTTTGCTATTCTTTTATATGTTTTTTTTTTTAACTCTGTGTACATAATACAAATACGCAATCGTAAGGAAAAACTATATACTTTTTTGGGTTTTCGGTGCAATAGAAGATGAAGTTTTTTACGCAAGAAAAGCTTATATTAATTACTTTCGATTCTCTATCATTATTTGTTCTAGGGCTATTGTTTCATATAAAATTCTCGTTGTTAAACCCTTCATTGCCCGTTTAGTTCGTTGTGTTGGTTTTATGGTGGGTGAAGATAGGATTACGTTTATACGAAACTAGTAATTGTTTTTCGTTTCCTTAAAATAGAACTAGTAATTTTTGTTATGGTGTATGGCCTCTTGAAGAGTTGCATTTTATTCAAGCATCGCATTGATTTCATCGTCAATGAAGGACTATGGATATGTTCTCTAGGAAAGCCATTCTCTTACGTTCCCTTGAAAATTGTTGATTTTGTTTGCGATCTAATTTAACGGTCTAACGAATATACAGTTCCCATTCGAATGTTTCGTTTTCGTTTTTCTCTTTTGGGTTTATGGGTGGGTTGATTAACTTCCTACAGTTTTTAGGTTAGACTTGTGATTGTGATGACAGCTCATTACCGCAAAGCGGTTTCATGGAACTTGTGATTGTGATCTTGACGCAAGCAAATTGACCTCAAAGTGGAGTCATTTTCCGAACATTTAATTCAATTATGGTACCTAATATAAGGTTGTCAATAGTATATATTTTGATTGTCTTTCGATCATAAGTTAGTTTATATTTTCTAATAATCATTTAATACTCGTTTTTAATTTGTTTTAATAATTGAACATTAATAATAAACATTTACATTACTAATAATAATACAAATTAAATTAAATAATTGTACTTACAAAGTATCTTATCTTGTCTCAGGTTTTTTTTTTTCCTCATTTGAATATGGTTGAATTTATACGTAATGTATTTTAGGGAATCGATTTAAATTTGTATAAGGTGTATTTTAATTAAATTAAATTATATTTTAACCTGAGCTATTGATACTGTCAGAAAAAAAGAGTTAAATTTGAATTCATCTTTTCCTTAAATTTGTATAAAATGTATATTTTATGTGGGTCTTTTAGATTAGATCTTATTTAAATTTCGTTTACAAGATATAGCTAATAAGACTCATATATTAAATTTATAATTGTGACTATCACAGCAAATAAAATATTTAATACTTTTAAATGTTGATTTAGTTAATTATAATGAATAATTAAAAATTAATTTATAGATGGTTATGTTTTGGTACAATATCATTAGAGAAAAGACGGAACAGGAGGGCTAAAAATTTGAAGCCGTAGCAGTGGCTTCACCACCCCTCAACACCCTTGTCACTTCACTCTACTTCGTTTCATCATCTCATTATCTCATTCAACCAAACTACTGGTGCAATGTAATTTTAAGAAAGAACAATAACTTTGATCATACATAGAAAAAAAAAATGGACCCAAAAGGAACATGACGTAATGAAGAAGGTGGTCAATATAAGATTAATACAGGCATACTTATTTTATTAGCTTTTTTCAACCAATTTGTTTCTACACGGTTAGATTATTCAGCACAATTATTATTTATTTTTATATTCTTTTACATATTTTATGGACACTTACACATTTGAAAGTTTTTTTTTATCAACATATATACCAAACTATTTCTATCATAATTGCATAATTTCAAATGCATAAAAATTTTATGAAATCTAGCATTTACCAAATTGGTAATATGTATGGTTAAGAAACAAAATAAAGAGGGCTGAGAAAAAAAAATCCCACCAGGGAAGGCTTTTACTAAATCAACATTAATCTAGATTTTTATTGACCCAGGCCAAACATAAAATTTATTCTCATTTTTTTAAAGTGTGACCTTGTGAAGATAACTTTTCTATTTGAATTCATCCGACTTTTATTAGTCCTTCATATCATGCTATGGAACATTCTGGCTTCTCTTAGATTTTTATTTGACTTCTGACCATTCGAGGAACCAGATGATGAAAACGCAACCTAAATTTATTTTTTATTCTATAACTCTCCAACAAATTTATTACAACCAAAATTACAACGAATTTCATTTGCACACTATTTCACAGACAATAGAATGCATATTAAAGTATAAACCAGAGGACCCTATAGTGTTTTTCACTAATTTACACAAGACAAGAAAAAAAAAATTTCAACTCGCGAGGTGTGAGAGGTTTATTATATGAAATAGTTTTGTTTTCATGCGATTGTGCATTCAGGAGGAAGGCCTTGTGGAAAACGCTTAGTATCAGTGCAGTAGTTGTATATCATGTAGTTCTTTTGCACCCACTTAATCCTGGCTTGCCCTGTTGCATCCATTGATTGCTTCATCCATGATTGGTTTGATGATGGATTGTTAGATGAACAAGATGAGCCTGAAGAAGAAGTCCAAACACATGCTTGAGCATTGAAGCTCCTGTAAGAGGCTGTGAATGGGGCTTGGCTCCAATCAGTCTTCACTAGGCCTCCCCTTGTGGCCCAGTCATCAGCATTCCAAAGGCTTGAATATATCCTCATGGCTTGGCTTTTGGGAAAAGAAACCCCTTTTGATTCAAGGTTCTTGAACTCCCTTATGGGTGTCCCATCCACAGAGAATCTAACATAAGAATAAGAAGAAAAAGTTAATCATAAAGTTGATATAGACATCTTCTGGATATTGTTTATTTAGCTTCTCAATTAAGCTTTAATAAATAAATATGAAGTAAACAGTCTTTTCACAGATAATGTAAAAATGATATACACATGAATATCTTTGCATAGTAAGTTTTTTAATTTGATAATACTTATTTTAAAAATTATATCTAACAATAATTTTGTTATTGGTTCTCAAATTAAAAATTAAGGGTATAGTGTTTTTGGTCACTTTATAGCTATTGAATTCAATTGATGAAGCAGGACATAAAGGGAGAAAAGAGGTATGCATGTATTTACATGATGCTCTGAGGATTCCAAAGAACGGAATATGTGTGGAAGTCCTTGGTGGGGTCGAACCACAGATAGAACTGTTGTTCCCTGTTACCTTTCCCTTGTGTGAATATGTTTGTATGAAGAATATAAGGGTCACCACTCAAGTTCCCCAGAAATTCAAAATCAATTTCATCATGAACATTTCCAAGAGAAGATAGCTGCAGCAATTCCAAACAAGTCTATAGTTAATATCTTTCTTTGTATCATGCAACGTATTCAAAATATGTAACTAACATTATTTGATTATTTTTTCATGTTAAAACATTTGATGAGGAAAAACCAATGAAAAACACTTACATAATAAGCTGTGACTGTGCCTGCAGAGTTACCAGGCACGAGCTTTAGCTGCATGTCAATTTTTCCAAACAAGTATTCATTTCTAGAACGAAATCCAGAGCCAGAGGCCTTGTCTAGGGACAAAGTGAGAAGTTCTCCATTGTTGAGGATTTTGGCACGGCCATCACCCCATGTTATCTCAAAGTCTTGGTTGAAGTTACCAGCAGAGACCGCAACCACATAGCTTACGTAAAGAAGGGCAAGAAATATCTTACTTGCCATTCCAATAAGTGGTGCCTAAGTTTGGTTTTAATTAATTTGGTTGGAAAATATTGAGCAAGAGAAAGAGGGGCACAAAACGCCAATAGAAGTATTTGGTGAGGGTGGCAGTGCATGCAAAGTTTTGAAACTATATATAGGGAGTGCTTCAAGAAGGGGTAATTATGAATGTACAAGGTGATTGGGTTTTGGAGGTGGTGGAAGTGGTTGGGAAAAAATTACAAACGTGTAGAGTGCAGTAGGGTTGACTTGTCTTTGATGGAAGCTAGCTTCGTGTGGGACCATGACAGCTAATAAGGGGTGATATGTATATCCAAATGTTCTCGAATTATGTGGGTTCCAAACCCAAAGTGGTTTTTATTGCACTATTAATTAATGTACACATAATTGCACTTGAAAACTTTGGTTTCAAACCTCAAATCAAATGGCAGCTGTCTAGGTTGTGGTGGTAGTGTTGTTTTGGTTAATATTCCACAGAATCTACTAATTACTTGGTGCTAATATTAAATAATGGTTCCTTTTCTGCCAGTTGGAAGAAGTGGTGCTGCCTTAATTAACACCTTTCTATCCAACATATCAAATTTGTTTGGATTTGGTGAGACTAATAGCTTTATCCTAAAATAGGAACATACATGATTTGAGATACACAAAGCTTTTGGGAGATAATTTTCCTGTTATTGTCAATTAATGAAGTGAAATGTAGAATGGAATAGTTAGGCCACTAGCTAAGATTTTACAGCTAGGTGACTAAGAAAAACAAAGGGTTTTGAAGGTTGTTATTGACATTATGTGATCAAGTTTTAGAATAAGTGGTGATATGGGGAAGTTTGAAATTATGAGAAGTGTGAAGAGGGTTATTTTTTGGATGGAGAAAGTTGTTGAGTGGTGGATATTGATTAGGGTATAAAAGGAATCACTGGTGCATTATGGACTTTGGAGTTAATATATTTAAGGGGCTGGAGAAGGTAGAGAAATGAGTTGTTACTTGTTTAATCATGCAAGCTTTCTGCCAAAAATGGGTCTTTCGTGGGTCAAATGTTGCTTTCGTGCTAAGCTGGTTATGAAGGCAGTAATATGTATTTATGAGAACAGAAGTAGAATATGACCATTTCCTTCTTCCCCAATTCTTTTGTCAAATTCTGACTTAATCAAGGTTGTGTTTTCTCATTTTTTTTTACCATGTCAATAAGGACACTAATTTAAAAAATCTCATGCTTATTATCATTTATCTTATTGTTATTATCATCATTAAAATAATTAATATAAATTACATTAACATGATTAGAATTATAAATTATAAAAAATTATTATATTATTTGCGTTTTAAAATATCAATCAAACAAAACAAAATTTGTTTAAATTTAAAACAATATTTAAAAAATATATAATAAACACAAAAATACTATATATATATATATATATATATATATATATATATATATATTATATATATATATATAAA
>Ga0209489_100114_pt1 | contig 115816 bp, 68 predicted proteins | sample SiratrowhiteBW_FD_187527 | JGI IMG/M metagenome (GOLD analysis project Ga0209489, IMG submission 187527) | Root nodule microbial communities of legume samples collected from California, USA - Siratro white BW (SPAdes) (version 2) | ecosystem: Host-associated > Plants > Roots > Nodule | place... | reverse complement strand
TATATATATATATATAATTTTCTATGTCTAACAAGTCGAGACACAATTATAAGAAATTATAAACTAATAGTTGATTTTTTTTCTCATAAAATTATAAATTTAAATATGGTTATTTCTTATAATAGTGGTTACACATGTGATTTGTCTTAGTTGTTTTAAACAAAAAATATATTCTAATATAACACAGGTTAATCAATTAACATATTATTGCTTTAATTTAATTAATAATTAAGAATATGTTTGAAGAAATGTAGATATGATTGAAGAAAGAATGATAAAATATATAAGAAGGTTAATTTTGTTGAAAATTGAGTTTGACTTAATTTATGATAGTCATTACAGTAATTACAGTAAAATGGTTTCAGACTGGCGGTCCAATCTCTAATTTGAAAGTGACTTTACTTCAATCATACAGACTTTTAACAACAATCAGACAATATAGTATTGGAATATACTAAACGGATGAAAAAAATCTTGATAATGCAAAGATTAAATTAAATAACTACAAATTTTAAACAAACCTTTAATTTTGTCCTTATATTATTAAACTTTTAATATAGGATCAAAGTGAATAAATTATATAAATATAAGGATAAAAAAAATTAACCTATTATTTATTATATTGTACTTCCTTTTTTATTGCTTTCAAATTGTTTTTTTTTTATCAAAAAATTTAAATACATCAAGTTTACCCTAATTTGAAATTACAAATTAAACCTCAAACTAAACCAACATTGTAGGAACTAGGTTCATACATAATGTACTTTTATCCTAACCATATTACCAACACATTGAAAGTTTAAATACTACATTTTAAATCATAGAGGCAGTTCATAATCCTAGATATATATTATATAAACAAAAAGTTAAAACATTTGTGAGAGAAACAATGCCTCCAATTATGTATAGATCCCTCTTTCACCTTTTTTTTTTATTTGTTTCTTCTATCAAACACATTTTTCTTTTCTTTCATTTACTGTTTTTTTTTTTCAGCCTACTTCTTCTTCAAAACAAAGGGTGATCAAATTTATATCTCATGACTATAATATATTTTTCATATGTTAATAATGGTCAAAGTGTTGCTAATGTACATTTGCATCTCCATAGGTTGTGATGTGATATATTATAGGAAAAAAATAATCACGTGCATGAGAAAATGTACCAACGCCAGAATTAGAACAGATTTCGAAACTTTCAAACCAAACTCAGACACCAAAACCAATAGTGTGCATTTGATATTTTGTTGACCCGCGAGGCAACAAGGAAGAGAGAATGGTAGAATTAACATCATCATTATGTGTGCAAAATGAAACAATGGCTTCTAAACACACCAACCCAAACAAATGCTGGATGTAACCAAATATCAAAGAATAAATAAGGATATTCTCATGTTACTTACTATTACGAGGGAGTGTTAACCATAAAACAAATGGGTTAATTTTTCTAAACAAATATTTTTTTTAACTTATACATAAACTTATTTCAATTTTTGAAAAAAAAAGTATATTTTAAAGTATTTATGGAGAAATTTTTTAAGTAAACTCATGTATAATATATTATTATATATATGGAAACATGTGATCTAAAAACTCCATTAAATATGGTTAGACAACCATTAGTAAAACCGATATATATTGTACACTTATAAAGTGATAATTTAAAGAAAATTCACTACTTATTTAACCTTTATAATTGTAAATTTTATCTTTTATATATTCTCTATGCATATAATTTTAATGGAAAAATCTAAAATTAGAGATAGAATTTGAAAATGACATCTGAGTTAGGGTTGATTGAGTTACAAAACTCATATTATAAAACATTTTAAACCCTTTTATTCTTTACATTTTTATTTTTTTTTAATTTGTGTTGTCTAAAAATAGTGTGTATAAAAAGTAAAAAAAAAAATGATGATTTTGAAGTATAGAAAGTGAAAGGTAAAACACATAGGCAAACCAAGTGAATAGTTAAGAACAAAGATGTATCAGAAAATGTGTTGAAAAGTGTTTTTTTTTACAACATGGTTGATTGAACAGAGTGAATGTTTTTGGTTAGAGTTAAAAATGGTAGCAATAGAAAGTTGTGTGTGTTCTCCTTCTCCCTTTTCTAAACTCTTTTGTATTTGGTGGTGTAATGTAAGAAACACAAACTCTATGAGCTGGGAGACAAACTGCAAGTCTAATCTCTGACTCTACCTTTGCCTTTCCCTTTCGCCTTTAATTGCCTTGCAGGGGGTAATTTCTTGACTTTCCATACACTTTGGCTTTCTAATCCTTTTACCTTGAAACTTACTTATATGGCTCTCAATTCCACCACATAACATCCATATTTCTCTCTCTCTTTCTCTTTCTCTCTCTCTTGCACACACTCTCATATATGCACACTCTATATTCTTCTTATATATCACCAAATTTTCTTAATTTCTCCCACATCAAACATCTTTCACTATGACAGATCCTAAGTCCAATTTGTTCCATGAATGGTTCAACTTCATGCTCCTCCACCCTCACTACCCTTCTTCTTCTTCTTCTTCCTCTTCACAATCCTACCACCACCCTCTTGCCAATTACTCAAACAACAGGTTTGGAATTCAATTACAACAAGGACCCTCATCTTCTTCATATTCATATTCATATGCAGCAGCACCACCTCCTCCTCCTCCTCCTTCATCCCCTCCTCTCAGAGAGGCTCTTCCTCTCATCAACAAGATAAGCGTCCAACAAAATGAAGGCTCAGCAAATGTTGTAGAAGAGAAAGAAGAGAAGGTGGAGAAGAAGAAGCATGAGAATGGTGATGAAGAAAGTGTGACTGTTGCCCTACACATAGGGCTTCCCAGAATGGATACTTCTTCTGATCTGGGGTCATCTAGGGTGTCCTCAACTTGTATGGAAATGGGTGAAAAAGAGGAAGTGAACATGATTTCTGAACACCCTTTGGATAGATTGAACAAGGGTCAGTATTGGATTCCAACCCCTTCTCAGATTCTCATTGGTCCTACACAGTTCCCATGTCCTGTGTGCTCAAAAACTTTCAACAGATACAATAATCTTCAGGTACGGTGTGGCCTCATTTACACAAAAATAAAAAGTAATAATCAGCTACCCCTAGTCTTGTCTTCTGTCTGTACTTTCGTTGTTTCTTTTGCCATCTTCTTCATAAAATATCCTTAATCTTTTTCCAAATTTTTTCTAATGATTTTTCACCTTGAATCAGATCAGATAGGCCCCTCCTTGTGTGTTTCATCATTTTTGTTTCCTGTGTGCAGCCCTTTTGCATGGTCTTCTTTTGTTTTTTGTTCTTTGTTTCTGATCAACAACACTATTTGGTCTCGATCTCAGTACCTTAATTAATTCTTGTTTTCTTTGAAAACTTGGAAATCTCTTTGCTTCTGCTTTTATGTCGCCTAGAATATTGTGCTGCGCCAGACTGCAAAGTGCAAATGAATGGAAAGTAAAAACAAATTATTAATATCAATGCTTCTCTCAGGATTCAGATGTTCCTCGTCAAAAGCCTGTGAACTTACCACAGCCTTTTCAAAGCACTGCAAACGGTAAAAAAGAAAAAAAAAATTTGTTATTGATTCACCTGTCAGTGACGAGATCATTTACTGATCACATGTCTTAATGAAGTGCCAGTCCCTCACACTCCATATATATAATTTAAGTATAATTAAGAAAACATATCTTCAAACTTAACCTTTTTCTACAAGGGGTACGACCTTTTAGTTAGTACTAATTTGTCATCTTATTGTGCAGAATTAGAAATGAATTAATTAGCCATGTTGCTTCTTACCTTTTCAATTTTCTACTTGCTTTTTATTATTTATATGACCTTCCAAATTTGCATATGAATATGAAGGAAGCCAAAAGAATCAAGATTCATTTTGTACCTATATTCAATAAAATCCAAATATTGTACATGCACCTTAATTTCTCTTTCTGCAAAACAATATGAAGTAATTGGAAGCAAATTAGAATCTTTGATTATAAATTTCACATGCTTAATCTAAGATACACCAGAACACAGATTTCATTCTAGAGCAAATTCTTTTTGTTATTTATATGCAAAGACATTATTTTTTAAAGTAAAGGCTCCTCTAGCCCATGTATAAATACACTATAACCATTTTTACCATTTAGAGTAGAAATTGTACTCTAACTATATATTAACAAGCAATGACCATTGGTTAATTTGAACAATAATTCTGAATACATCATTCCAATGGGCATGCCCATTAACACTGTTAATTCTGTTTGATTAATCTCATGACTTGATTTTCAGATGCATATGTGGGGACATGGATCTCAATACAGAAAGGGGCCTGATTCTCTGAAAGGAACACAACCAACAGCTATGCTGAGGCTTCCATGCTTTTGTTGTGCACCAGCTTGCAAGCACAACATTGACCACCCAAGAGCAAGGCCTCTCAAGGATTTCAGAACTCTTCAAACACATTACAAGAGAAAGCATGGCATAAAACCCTACATGTGCAGAAAGTGTGGCAAGGCATTTGCAGTGAAAGGTGATTGGAGAACACATGAGAAGAACTGTGGCAAAATATGGTACTGTTTATGTGGGTCTGATTTCAAACACAAAAGGTCCCTAAAAGACCACATCAAGGCCTTTGGCTATGGCCATGGTGCTTTTGGCATTGACTGCTCCCAAGAAGAAGATGAAGCAGCTTCTGAAGTTGAACATGATGGAGAAAGTTCAATATGAAAGTTAGAAAAACATATAAAAGGGTCAACTCTTTATATGTCCAGTTTCACATACATGTGCTTGTAATAGACTGTGTAGTTTCTTCTTTTCAGTTTTAGTTTTCCATAACTATGTGGGTTGCTACCTTCATTTCAATTACCAGTATCTACTATTTTAATTATGATCCTCCCTAGTTCTTTCTCTTCACAGTGTGTCATGCTTAAACATGCCTAATACATAAATTTTGAGAATTTAAATATAGTACATTGTACATTTTAGAGTCTAGGGTTTGTGTAGAACTCCAAATAACAAAATCACCATGGTAATATAAAGCTTTGTTCGAATATATTTTTTCTTTTTGCATGTAGATTTGTATAAGATTTTACTATATACAATTCTATTCTGTTATGCTTTTGATGAGTGAATCAATTTCTCATGTTTTTATCATTTTACAAACAGTCCTTCACATTGTTCAACTTTTTCAGTGAGCAGATTTCTAAGATAGCAGCAGAGGTAAGTAAGGGATAATATATTTTATGACTATCAGCACATTAAGCACTTGCAACCGCAGCATCACAGAGTTCTGATATGGTTGTTTTTTCTGAGTATTAGGTTGGGACATAACTTTCTTATACTAGGATAAAATGTATGATTACATACATTGAAAAACCAACATCAATTATGACAAAAACGAAAATATAATAGGCAACTAATTTTGATTCAAGAACAATGTTATTAGTTCTGATGATATTATATCTAACTTGTATTTTTATTTTATTATTCAACATTTTGATGTTATTCAAGAACAGTGAGCTGAATTGTTATATTTTATTTTTCTCTATCAAACACTACCTAAATTTTATATCCAAAATTATCTTAACTTGTTTTGGATTTCATCTAACACTGTTTTAGTTATTTTTATTGTTAATACTTTATATATATAGATATATAGATATATATTAAAAATTAGTATAATTGTCTAATAAACAAGTCACTTTTTAAAAGATATTTTGTTTTTCATATAACAAACAAATATTGAATGTGGTAAAAGTTTATTAAAACTTTATATGTTAATTAAAAATTAATATAATTGTCTAATAAACAAGTCACTCTTTAAAAGATATTTTGTTATTTCGTATACCAAACTACTTATTTATTTTGTGGTCTTCAGTTTAAAAATGTTGAAACATGATAGAAATTAATTTTCATTATTTACATCTTTTATCGAATATTAGAATTCATTTCGAATTCACAAGAAAGTAAATCAATATATATATTAGATCTTATTCAAACGTTGAAGTAATAGCTGAAAAGTGAAGTGATATAAGGCTTCTTTGCCTCTGAAAAAGGTTATTTCATTAAAGTGTACCTGATTACGGTTGAGTGTGCTCATACATATTTATGATATGACAGTGTTATTATATTTTCTTCCTTTTATAAACAAAAGATTTCACTAAGAAAGATAGTCAACTTTTTGTGCACACATGTCAAAAAGTTAGTGACAATAGCTGCATAAACCTTACTAAGTTGGAATGTTGTAATTCCAATTTGGTTAATGTGTTGTTTTTGAAACATCACTACATATGTTTTTAAATTTTAATTCCATTCAAATAGCATCAATTACATACCTAATTATGATCCAAGTCTATAAAAATATAATTTTACTTACTATTTTATAATGTGTAAATTTTGATATTTTTATCAAAATTTATAAGCAAATATCCTAAAAACAATTTTAAGTATACATTGACACTAGTTACTTACTATGAAGAATTATATATTTAATGTAAAAAAAGAACACATTGATGTAAAATAGTACACATAGGTGTGGTTATTTGGGTCGGTTTATCTGTTAGACTCTAGACATTCCATTAGATGTATATGGGTTGAAATATTCTTAAAATGTTTCACTTTATTTAATTAATTTTTTACTAATAAAAAAATTCACATTTTTTATTATTTCAATAAAAGTTTTAGTTTACTTGTTGAGGTGATGAATTTTTTTTTATAAACAAATTAATTGATATAAAATATAAAATGAATGTTTTAACTCTTATACATGTAATTTAAAAACAGAGTTATCAGAACAGAGTTATCGGAACAGAGTTATTAGAATATATGAGTATATTGTACATATAATTCAAAATATACATATTTTAAACAATTATACATATTTCGATCTTTGTGTATGATTACTTAGAAGCCATAACAGATCTATTGTAGAACTTACTACTAAGAGAATTCTGATTATTTCGTTTATCCTCCTCATCACATACTAGCACTTCATAGAACTTCATAAGAGTTGTATTGCTCTACAATTCTAACTCTGCATCCAATTCAATAACATCCTTATCCTTATTCTCATATTGACGATGCTATCATATAGATCACTTTGACAAGAATCTCTTATATATTTCTTCTATCTTAGTCTTAGTTTGACTATTCTACATTACTCATAATTTTAACAATCCTATGTCTCATAATTTTAACAATCCTATGTCTCTTAGAGGTAATGACTATTCTATGTTTGAAAACTTTGTTGATCTTAGTCTAATAAGTTTAATCCAAAAGTGTTACAATAGTTTTTTCTTAAAAAATTATTTTAATTTCTTGTGAAAGAGTTTTCATTTGATAAAAAAAACTTGAACTTATATGTTTAACAGGTTAAAACTAATTTTCTTTCTCAAAAAATAAAATAAATAAATAAAGCTTTTGAGAATGTTTCAACCTTAGTACAAAATTGTTCATATCTATACAAAATTGTTAAAAACTATACAACCTCCTTTTCTCTACACTTCATATACTTACTATTCAACTCTTAACATTTTTTAATCAACAAAAAGAAATTAATTAAATAAAAGTATAAAAGTGGTGTTTCAAAACTTACAGAGAAATAACAACTACAGAGAGTATATAAGATATTTTGTAAATTGTATGACAATCCTTCATAAAACCTCCTTTTAAGACATGGGTTCTTAACGGTGGTATAGGAAACTGTACATGCAGTTTAGAACATATGAGAATAATCAATAAAACAAACTTAATCATAACTACGACATAAGCCTCCACATATTTGATGATTGACATATTTGATGATTGTGTACATATAATATTTCATCCAAACATGTTATTGTATTCATTCTTGCATACTCTATTTATATTGTTATGGTTGAGTAGCAGAGGAATGACTTTTAGTGTGATTGTGCTAACTATTTTTACTCTTATACACATGTTACATCTGTCCTAACCTCTATCAGCTATTGTGCAAGGAAAAAATAAGTGATCTGTTTGACTCCTCTTACAAACCACATAATACACATGTATTATTCTAGAACCTTGTTCTCCTACTTTGACCATTGTTGTTACTTATCGAAAGGTATTTTTCATACAAAAGATTGAGTCAAAGATAAGGCTTTTACCTTTCATAATAATTCAAAAACCTCTGAAAATTTACTTATATTAGTATTTTCCAGTTTTTTATAAGCTGATCTTACTGTATACATGCTTGATTCATGATCATTCCATATCCACACATAGTCTATGTCCTTTTTCAGCTTAGCATTTGTACTTTCTTGTGTGAACTGGTTTAGTTATTGTTTTTTCTATTCAAACTACTCTCTTCTCCACTTTATATCTCATTCCCATTCACTTTCCATCCAACTCCAACTTTTTAGTTCAGCTAGTATTAAATTTTTATGTAGTACATTTACATATCCTTGGAAATCTATGCATTAGATGTGTTTTCTCAACCCATTTATCTTTCCAAAAAAAACTTGTCTTCCTTCTCCCAATTCCCATTCAATATTTCTGTTAAACCAACTCACCCCAATTATCCTCACATACTTCTTTTAGATCTCTCCATAGCAATAATTCATATTTAAGATTATCTTTAAGGTTCATCTTCCTTCATGACCTATATCTAAATTATAATCCTTTGTCTCGTATCCCAACCTTTACTTTTACTAACAATCCTACATTAAATAACTTTATATTCCTAAGACCAGATTCTCCCTCTTTCTTAGTTTTGCTTAAATTGTCCCATCTCACCCACACAATTTTCCCCCCTTCTACTCTCCAACTTCATAAGAAATTCATTTATATCTTCGTTATTTCATGACATACACTTCCAGGTGCATTAAAGAAAGATAGTGATGATAATAACACAGTGATCACTGATTTTATTGAGCAAATTCTACCAAAAAAACTTAAATATTCCTTTCCATTTAACTAGCCTACTCTGAATCTCTTTCAACATTGGTTGCCAAAATGTCTTTCTCCTAAATTCCAAGTATTTAAGAGAAATTTTCTTGATATTACAATTTAATATCTGAGATTACATTTTCAATATATCTCACACCCACACCTCCAATATTGCTTGCACTGGGAATTGACTTTTAATCTTAACAATAATTCATAACATCTCAAAATGCTCTTTATAACAATTATGTTTTGATTTTCTCGTTCAGACAACAAAAATGTAATGTCAGCAAATTATAGGACATTGATTTAAACCTCCTTCTTACCCACTTTAAACCCTGCTAACAAGTCTTTCTTAACCGCCTATTTTACTAACCTAATTAATCTCTTTGCTGCAATGAGGAATAAAAAAGGAGTTAGAAAATCCCCTTATCTTAACCCTTTAGTTGGTAAAAATTCTATTATAGGACTTCAATTAACTACCATTGCGATGGTGGGTGATTGCATACATTCTTTCATCCAACCTATTCAGTTTGTGCTGAATCCTAATTTGTTCCTCATATCCTATAGAAAATCCCATTTAGCAGAATCATAAAACTTTTAAAATTTTATCTTAACAACCACACAAGACTTCTTTTTACATTTGAATTCCTCAACTATCTCATTAGCTACATTATCCATTAATCATCTCCCTTCAATGAGAGCAGATCAGTGAGAGTAGGCAAGTCATTGACTGAGGCCTTCTTGGATGCTACCATCTTCAATACACCAGATGTAGAAACCTGGACGAAAGCAGCCCCCATTGCTACAGAAAGGGTTGCAGCTGATGCAACCTGTGAAGCTGAGGCTCCCTATAATAAAAAAAGAGGAGAAAATTATGTTATATATATGTATGAAAACACAATTTTTCTTAAAAGAAAAACAAAATTCAACAAAAATTAAAGACTCTTCCTTCAGTATTTATATATGGTGTTCTCCTCCTTTATTTGGAGTGATCCTTTTCCACCACCAATTTCTAGTGCTAGGTTTTATAGTCTCGAACAGAGTGTTTAATGGTCATTTATTTTGTCTAATCCTTCCCTATGTTGCCTCAACATCTACAGTTAGTGAAGAGATCATATCTCTGTTTTTTCCTTTTGAATGGTTTGTTTGTAACAAGCTTATAGCCTTAAGGTTAATGAACTTCAGCATGAGGATAATGTAAAAATAATTGCATGCAGTTTGGGTACTACACATGCTTTAAATAATCATAAGAATTAGTGTTTAGGAGCAGCCACATATACTTAGCTTGTAAACTGTATCATAAAGATTGTGTCTGTGTTATGCTGAACCTCTTTTCAACCAACTCATTCCTCCCATATTTCATTGCCTTACGATCTGTTTATGTACAATTATGATTAATATAAATAAGGGTTATTGACCTAGGTTTTGAGAATACATCTCATTGTAATGCATTATAATTTAAACTCCTTTTTCCCTCAATCTCTTCCCCTATATCTAAACCCCCATAATTTCAACCCACTGTCCATTATTTCACATCAATTTCTTCCCAAGGTTTTCTTCTTCCTTTTCTGTTCTTCAATTTTAACATGGTAAAACAATGGTGAATGATTTAATACTGGTCACACCCATTGCTAATAATAAATTAAAATAAAATTACAGCACAAGCTAAGGTGGCTTGAACATTAGGGGTTGTAGATTAAAAACAATTCATTAGCCTTCGCCTAATAGCTTAAGTTTTGGGAGTTGATCCATGATAAAAAGCCAAAAATGAAGTAAATAGCCATTGAAAGCAAAAAATTTTAGTCTTCAGAATGCTTCAGGAGAAGAAAATATCATAGTATCTTTGGCATAATTGGAAAATAACCTTGAAAGCATCAGGAAGCACTTCCGCAACAACCATCCAAATCATGCATCCAGCAGCAAATCCCGTACAAAAAGGAAGAAACTTAGTGACCTAAAGAAACTTATTGTTCAATATGCTAACTTTTCTATTGACGAGTTCAGCAAAGCAAACATACTAAGATGCCGCAAGTACAAGTGTCTAGCTAGTGCTGGAGTATGCAACACAGACTTAATAAAAGACTAAATTAGTCTACACTAGCCTAAGGCCCAAAAGAAAACAATATTTCATCCACTAATAAAGCAATATATATATATAAAACAATTTAATGCTCACAAGTACTAAAAGTAATACTAAGCTTCATTAGATGTCCGCCAGCACTGCAACTTGGCACCATTGCAAAGGCAATTTCACAAGGGATGTGATTTAATTACATATAACAAAAATTTACGGTTTATGTGATAGTGAAAATATATAGTTCTCTTACGTTGAATGGCATAACCAATCAGTGGTGGAAAGCACTACTACCTGTTTTGGCCTAATCATGCAACGCATCATATAACATCATATAACACTTCACTTGACTCAGACTAAAAGTGTATCGAAACAAAATTAGTGACTGAGACCATCGAATCACAACTTTATTTCAAAGGATAACGTGAACATGGGGTTTACAACAATAAGCAGAAGGGATTGCAAAATAGTGTATAACTCATAAAAATCTTCAAAGTGATATGCTACCTAAAATCATAGTAATGTTCTTCTTGACAATTTAAGATAATTAAAATCTCAAACTAAGAATTACCTGGGGTAAAGACGTAATTGTGCTCCATAACATAGCATTCTGTGGAGAGACACCCCTTGATGCAAGCACCATGCTCACAGCTAATCCTTCTGGAATGTTGTGTACCGCAATAGCCAAAGTTACCAACAGGCCTTGAGTAAAACCCTTTGAGCCAGCAAATGAGACTCCAAAGCCCCAGATCCCTCCCCAAAACATGGAGAGTCATTATTCCAATAACAAGAACAACTTTGGCGGCATCAGCACCTTTTAAATCCAACATGCTTAGTTCCCCGTATTACTCAAGAAACTGAAACCAAAACCCAAGAGATTAAGTAGGACACGTGTGGGGAAGTTAAAAAACTAAAAAAAATTTGTAGACTAAATTTAAAAATTATACAACAAAAATGCATCCCAGGTGAGCAAAATAAAGAAGAGAAGCACTATACATAATACTTATATTTTTTTAATCTCATCGTTTAATGATAAATCTCAAATGAAGCCGTCAGCAGAATGTACAATGATACTCACTTATGTATGTTGCACTTGCAATTCGTAGGAGCTTCCATTTGATTGTAAAACACTGACCACCAGAGTACATGGTATCCAAGTCCATCAAGCTCAGGGACAAAGCCACCCTCTATTCCAATAAGTTCAAATCTTAGGTCATATGAACTTCAAGGAATCACCAATAGTCCTTGCAAGAACAGTAACCATCCTTAAAATGATGAAATCTATTAGCATCCCTCAAAATGATCTCCCTTCCAGTAACTTTTGCAATTAATTTAATTGCCGAATGGCAATCACCACAAACCCGCAAATTTTTCATAACTCTAATTGGCATTCCTTTAGGCACTTTTAGGAGTCCATATGCTACAGCTAGCTTTTCACTATGATAACCCAAGCTATGTGTCTTCTCTTCCTCATCCACATCGTGAAGGACAAAGCTACCATCAGGAGAGTACCCAGCTTCCCTCAACAATCCACCTAACTTCTCCAACATTTTCACGATAATAGGCAGCTCAGGGTGGCCCTTGCTGTCTCCCCCAGTGAACATATGTACCTTTTTCTCCACCTCAATCCAACTACAACCAGGCAATTTGATAACACTCCTAGATTTTATTTTCTTCCTAAGGACTTCAACATCTTCCCATCTTCCTCTAGATGCATACATGTTTGAAAGCAAGACGTGAGGTCCAGCATTTTTAGGTTCTAGCTGTGCAAGTTTATCAACTGCAACTTGAGCCAAATCCAGATTCATATGAGTTCTGCATGCTCCCAGTAATGCACCCCAAACAATAGCATCAGGTTCCATTGGCATCTTTTCTATGAGTTTCATTGCATCATTAACCTGGCCTGCTCGACCTAGCAAATCAATCAGGCAAGCATAGTGTTCAATTCCTGGTTCCACTTGATATTTGCATTTCATTGATTCAAACAATTCAAGCCCTTCTTTCACCATGCCACTATAGCTACATGCTGAAAGGACCCCGATGAAGGTAACATCATCTGGTGAAACTCCAGCGGAGCCCATGTCATGGAAAACATTCAAAGCTTCCTCCCCCAATCCATGCTGGGAATAACCCGTGATCATAGAGTTCCACATAACAACATCCTTCAAAGGAAACCTGTCAAAAACACGTTTTGCTCTCACAAGATCGCCACATTTAACATACATTGTAACTAAGACTGAGGCAACATATAAATCCTGATCAAATTTAGATCTCACCAATTGGGCATGCACCTGCCTACCATGTTCAAGACTGGCCAGGCTGGCACACACAGAAATAACACTAATTAATGAAGGGTAATTCAGCGCAACCCCTTCTCTCTGCATCCTCCGAAACAAACCCAACGCTTCCAACTCATACCCTTTCCTCTCATACACCTTAATCAAGGCACTCCAAGTTCCATCATCCCTATCCTTCATTTCCTCAAACACACGCCTCGCCTTATCCACCTCCCCAACAAGCCCAAACCCCATGATCATCTCATTGCAAGCAATAACCGGCTTCACCGGCATCATGTCAAATATCGCAGAAGCCTCTCTCATCCTCCCACTATGCGTATAACCCATAAGCATAGCCGTCCAAGACACCTCATTCCTCTCCGGCATCACCTCAAAAAGCTTCCTCGCAACATCCACTCTCCCATTCCTTGCATACCCGGAAACCATAGCTGTCCAAGTAACCACATTCCTCTTCGGCATTTGATCAAACAGCGCACGCGCCTCCTCCAAACGACCCTCCTCACAATACCCTCCAATCATGTTGGTAATCGCTACCACATCCTTTTCAGGCATCATATCAAACAGCTTGCGAGCATCCTCAATACGAGCCTCTTGCAGCAACCCGCCGAGCATAACGGTCCACGACACCACGTTCTTGTGGGGCATCTGCCAGAAGAGTCGTTCCGCTTCAACGACATCATCGTTTCGCACGTAGCCACGGACCATAGAAGTCCACGAAACAACGTTGCGATCGGGCATTGCATCGAACACCCTGCGCGCCTCAAACAGCATTCCGTTCTTAATATGGCCGGAGATGAGACCGTTCCAAGATACGGTATTTCTGTGGGGCATTCTCTCGAACAAGAAGAGGGCCTCGCTCGGTTGGCGGGCTTCGAAGTACGCAGCTACCATTGCGTTCCACGAAGAGATGGTTCTGAGAGGGAGAGGCGTTTCGTCGAACACCTTGCGAGCATGGTCTAGTTTACCGCTACGCGCGTAACGTGCGATGGCATTAGCAGTGGTGCAGTGTAATCTCACTTGCACCAGCATATGAATGCGAACCCATGCACTATTAGCGTTTCTAGACATATCCTGTATCTGAAGAGCACCTTCTTTAAACCACAAGCTAAACTAAAAGTAAATAGAAAGTGCTTGTGTACTCCAATAATTTTTTCCATTCATACCCTTCCACACTTCTCTTATTCTTCACTAATTTTTTTTAATTTTATTTAGAAGCCTAATTACGATATAATACCAATTATTTGGTAAATTATATAATAATATCTATATTAAATTAGGAAAACTTTGTTTTGATAACCACAACTGGCATATAACGAGATGTCAACTACTGACGTGGTCTAATTGTATAAGTGAATAAGGATAAAATGGGACTTCTTTTTTGAAGTAAATTTAAGGTATTTTGTTATGAAATAGTATAATTAGATTTTAAGTATCTAAATTTAAGATTTGAAAAGTGATAGGAGTCCATGCACGCATTTGCATAAGGGAGATTTCGTGTGAGAGTGACTGTGGCGGCGAGTGACCGTGGGAGACCATCAACGGTGGTGAGAAAATCGACAGTGGTCAAGAATGGACAGCGACAACATTAGATTCGGTGATAGCAGCGGGTACAACTGTACATATGGGACAGTAGTGGTGAGATTCAAGAGATTTGAGATTAAAACTTAATGTATCTCAATCCTTGATGGAATATGCTGGGCAACGTTTTAGATAAAACTTCAAACATGTAAATCTTAAAAATAACTCTAAGTGTCATGCTGAAATATTTTTTACAAGTCATTCATCTTGACTACATAAGTACCACATAAAATTATAAAGTAGGTGTACGATGGTGAAAGGATAACTACTCATTAAATTGTACAATGTCGCTAGAGCACATATATTTCTGCTGGAACATTCTAATACAAAAGGGAGGTATAATTGTTCACAATGATCATAATAATAATAAAAAAGAAGATGTATCATTCAACATTAGAACTGTAGTAGCTAATACAAGGTAAAACCATCATCATAGGAAACATGGCAGCCACCTCTACAAGGTGAGGCATTTTCATCATACTCAGCGCAGCAACTCCATCTTTTCTTCCAATTGGCACGGCCAGTGTTTGGTCTGTTACTCTTCTCATTCCATTTGTACACAATTACTCCAGATTTTTCACTCCAATCCCCATCAATTCCTTGGTGTGGTGGAGCCAGTGAAAATAGACCTTTATCTCCTACAACATTACACAGGTAATAATGATTATGCTAAATCTATGATAGTTCTTGGAACACCACTTGAATACAGTTTCTTGAGTACTTTTTTATGTTGTTTCTTAATTATATCAAAAGTTTTACTTTATAACATACACTGGTCTTTAGTATAAACATTTATTACACAATTATTCTAAGTTTTTGTCCAAATTCTTTTGCATGACAGAAGAAAGTGATTTATACATATTACATACCATTGGTGTGGCCGTGGAAGGAGCAAGAAAGAGGAGAATTATCTTGATCTGAGTAAAGGGTGTTGCATCTCAGACACCTTTTCTTTGTTTGAATATGGGGTGTTCCTGCTTTATTCTGAGACTGTGAACAGCACTTGACCTGAAATGATGGCTTGCAAAAAAGTGGGCTTTGAGAGAAACTGAGAGCAAAAAATACCATTCAGATTCACCCTTTTGATTTCACTTGGCAGATATGAGAAATGAATGAGAGAAGAAACCAGTAGCAAAAAGTGTGCTCTTCTTAAGAGTTCAGAAGAATTCTGCTTCTGAGGGCAAAGAGTGATGATAACGTTGGATTGTTGTCATTGCCACTTGCATCAGAAAACGACGGGAGATGGCAAATATCCTAATGTTTATATCACTAAAACAACATTTAAGATAAAATATTTATTTTCCTCTGCAATATGTAAAATTTAGTACTTCTAATTTTAAAATAGAGTTCTATAAATAATTCTGATAACTTTTTCTAAAAAAAAGTTATTTAAATAACGCTTAAAAGACTAAAACTGATGTTATTTTAGTGCATTTACAATTTTTATTTTATCATTACAGTGATTTTCAATGATGTCATTTTAATTTACTCTATTATTTGTTTTAATATTACTTTCAATAATTTTTTCCTTTTTTTCTTGGATATTGATAAGTAGTATACTGCAAACAAGAGATGATTTGATCAAGACAAACATTGTATTGAACTCTGCTAATATATATTGCTTTTTCTGCAATCATCATTTATTTTTCTTTAAGAGACAAACAAGAACCATTTTACATAATTTTTGTCTCACTTTATGGATAACCCTCCTCATATATTACATAAATAAGGGTACATATTACTTAAGAGGTAACCCTTTTTCCTTGCAGCATTGGATTGCATCATCAAGCATCTCCTCAATTCCATACTTGAACACAAATCCAGCATCTATCAGCTTCTTTGATGATAAATCTGGTAACTTTATACCTTCTATTTTGTTGCAACAGCTACAAGAAACAAAAGAAAAATAACTAAATACTTGTTGCAATGAAATCAAGAAAAACCAAATGATCAAATCAAGAAGAATGTCAAATGTGTAACAACATGAAGTTCAACAGAAACTCACTCTACTGTCTCTGGCCTAAATTCAGGGTATTTGGCAGAAACAAGCTCAGAGATCCTTTCATAAGTAACCAAACATTTTGAACAATTATACCTCCCTTTTGGATTAGGATTCTCCAGCAGAAATATGTGTGCTCTAGCCACATCATCCACATGTACCATAGGTGTCTCAAGCAAGGAACCAAATTCACTTTTTTCTCCTGCATAAATTTCCTTCTATATATTCACATTTTCTTAACTATCTGAATTGAAACAACCACACACATATAAATGGTAGAAAATAGGAGAATCAAATTGCATCACTAACCAAATGCAAATTTCAATGAAGCTTGAACCGAGCTAGGAAGATTTGGACAAATGAAGGGTCCAAAAACGAAAGTTGGAACTAGAGTCACAACTTCCAATCCATTTTGTTCTCCAAATTCAACCACTGATTTCTCTGTCAATGCCTTTGAAACTGCATAACTCCAACCAAATGGCTTTGAAGCTCTAAGAAGATCCACATTAGTCCAAGAGCTTTCATCCAACACATGTTGTTCTTCTTTGCCACCATGAGTCACAACAGCAGAGGCACTAGAGGTGTAAACAACTCTTTTCACAGTCTTGCAATTCAGGCATGTCTTCAAAATGCCAAGTGCACCATCAATAGATCTTTTGGTCACCACTTCTTCTGGTTCTCTTAGTTCAAAGTCAACTGGGGTAGCAACATGGAACACTCCAACACACCCTTCAATGGCTGCAGTGAAGCTTTCTGGATTGCTGAGATCAGCACTCAGAATTTGCAGCCTTTGAGATGCTCCTGGTAAGCTGGTAAGAAAGCTAACATCTTTCTTGTGTTCTACTTTGTTTTAAACATCAAAATTGTGCAGCTTTAGTTTAGTGAATCAAATTGCAAACTAAATCAAATGAAGAACATTATAGAGATTAAGATTGCTGTTTCTTTTGCATTGGAGACAATCTTACTAACTCAACCAAGAATGTTGTTTCTTTGGCAATTCTAAAAGGAACACATCAAAAACATACCACAATCACTTAAATATCAATTTCAACTAGAGAAACATAAGAGAGATCAAATAAGAATGAAACAACGTCCGAATCTACACAGAGAAATAATACCCTCAACAATCCAAAACCTTACGATCAAAATCTCAAGACATTGAATTTATGAATTTTTTTTTATATATGTTAATCAACTTTCTCATTTTGACACGTGACTTGAACTCATACTTGAATTCTTAACACACATTACATGTACAAATTTTTGAAATAAAATACCAAAAAAAGTAAAAAATTTCCCACTATTTAAGCAGCAATGTCTAGTATATACCCTCACCAAAAAGGTTATCAGGGGATCAATATGAATATTCGATATACATGATGAAATTAAGTTCAGAATACAGCTAAGAACATTGTAGCATTTGATTTGAAATCCTATAACATAAAAAGTTTATAATGGAAAGAAGATGAATGTTCTGATTCTATGAACATAATCCTATAAAAATGTAGCTTTTGTATTACCTGGATTGTTTCTCACAGTGGTGTTAACAGAGTAACCATCTTGAAGGAGGGTCTTGATGATCCATGAACCAATGAAACCTGTACCTCCTGTTACACACACTCTTCCTTTGCTTTCTTCCATTTTCTCAAACCGTTTTTGCTCTGATTACTGCTACAGATTCAATTTTTCTATGCACAGAAAAAAAAGTTACAATTGAAAGTGACACTTGTGAACCATATTTGTTCTTCAAGTTCATTATAACTGAATGTTGACATGGATTTTCTTAGCTTTTTTTTTTTTTCTTTCCTTTTATATTATATTAACCATTACTGCAACTCTTTCTATTATTCACCTTTTTTATATTTTTTTCTTAGCTTTTTTCTTTCTTTCTTTTTTATATATGTTCTTGATTTGGGTTTAGGAAAATGTTTTGGGAAATTCCAAATCTTATCTATATGTTCTAAAAATAATAATAAATGTAGTTGATTATATGAAATTTAAAATATATATATATATATATATATATATATATATATATATATATATATATTTAAGGTGACTATATATGAATAATGTTTTGGAGTTTATGAAAAAATCAGTGTTATCACTTCTTAAAGTTAAGTATCTTGAAAATTGGCTAATTTATTAATTGTAATTAAATGAGAAAAAATTATCTAAAATAGATTTAATTGGTAAAAGGTTTAAGGTTATTTAGTAATTTATTATTTACTATTTAATAACTTGTGTTTAACGTAAGTTTGGTACCAAGTTATTATTATGATAGAAATTTATTTAAGGTTTACTTAAAGACTATGCCAAGACAAGTTAACAATAACTGTCCACAGAAAGTGACAAATTTGTTGTTGGAATATTTTCCTTTTGAGAATCATTAGAACGTTAGTTTTTATTCATCTATTAAGAGGAAGAGAAATCTATATTTAAAAAGTATCAACTAATTTTTTGTATTTTTTTCTATTTTCATTTTCCATTTTCATTTTATTAACTTATCATGGATTTTAACTAATTGACTGTTTAAAATATGTAAAATTAAATTACAATAAAATTTATTATTAATTTATATATATTATTTGTTTAAAAATTTTAAAAACAATAATGTTAACTTAGTCATATATATATATATTATATTAAAAAAATTATATTTATTGTAAGAACCATTATATACTAAAATATATGATTTTCATGTTATATATTACCAATGGGATACTAATTTTTTTAAAACTAAAGCTATTTTTTTATATGTTAAATATTATACATTTAATAAAAAAAATACATGATATAAATAATATATAATTTTTTTACTCTTAACCAAGATTTTAAAAATGTTTTTATGATAATAATTTTTTATTATATCGTTGACCTTTTTTTAGAATTTTTTTATCATATTTTCAACTTTTTAAATTGTGTGATAATTATATTTTGTTTGAAATATTTATTTATAATATTAAAAACCGAAATATCTAGAATTTTGGCCATGTATATAATTTATAACTTTCAAATTATTTAATTTATTATATTACAAGTATAATAATAATATATCTATGTATGTATAGCTAATGTTAATTTTTTGTTAAATAAATATCAGTTTAATTTTTATACATTAATACTAAAAAATGTTTATATTACCTTTCAATTATGAAAAATATAGATGTGGTTTCTATGATAATTTTTCATGAGACAACTTTATCACATATGATAATTTTTTATAACATAGTAGAGTAAAAAAAAAATATTTATATTATCTATTAATGTATATTACTTCTTAAAGAATATTATTTTAAGAAATAATGTTTGGTAAGTAGTCATGTATGTATATATATATCAACAACCCCTGTATAGATCATTCAATAATAGCATAAGATTGAAATAAAAATTAAAAAGATAATTCTCTTACTTCTCATTTTCTAAAATAAATAGTATTTTAAAAAAGTGGTTATCACAAGTATTTTTCAACTTCTATTTATTAATGTACTTAAATCTACACCCAACTAAAAGAATATTTAAATAAAAGAGGCATATTACAAATGACTTCTTATTTTTTACAGAAATATACAAAATTCTATTATTACGTTATTTAATGAGTATATCTTTTTCGTCAAACTCTTTTAAAAATAATTTTTTTTCCTACATCTACGTTATATTTCATATAAATATTACATTTGGTTACTCTAAATTACATATAATTATTTTATATTGTTTAAGCTACAAAACCTTACTGCGTAGTCAATTCAGACTTAATGGTTGTTGAATTTGTACTGCAACAAAAGAACAAAAGTTCTAACAAGAGTAGAAGTTCTCAAATAGTTACCACATTCTTCTCAACCAGACAAAAAGATAAGTGACATAACAATTTTAATATTTAGGTAAGCCATTTTAAATAATTTTTTCTCTCTACAAAGTCTTTTTCTTAGACAGTATTTCACTCTTATTCTTTCATATTCACATTCATATTTATATGGGAGACTCAATTAGAAGACATCATAAAATAATAATTTTTTCATAAAATCATAAATTAAAATATGGTCACTATTAAATTGTTTTGAATAGAAAATAGTTTCTAATATATATATTATAAATAGAATCACAACACATATGTAAATCAATTAACATATTATTGTTTCAACTCAATTAATAACTTTGAGTTTATTATAAGAGAGATTATTGATCTACAAGTATTTTTGAAGGAGGAATAAATGTAGAGCAAGTTTCACTCTTTAGTAAGCATTGGGAATGACTTTAGAATTAAATTGTGGTGGCCATCAAATCTATAAAAGAAAATGGTCTAATATTAGCTTGTAAATGACTCTACTTCAGTCACACAAATTTTTAATAAATTAAAAAATAGTGCATTAGGAACAAGATGAATTTTGATGATCAAAGATTAAATTAAATAAATATGATTTTTCTTGTCTGAAAATCTTTATAAATATTTCCATTTTTTTACTAATAATATAAGTGTGAGATTCAGTTTTAGTTTATTAAAAATAATTCCTTTAAAAAATATTATATATAAATTAAAATTTTAACTATTTAATTATTTATTTTTAAAAGTTTTATAATTTCTCTAAGCCTCATATATTCTCTAATATTCTAGAGCTAATTTTATTTTTTTTAGATAGTATCAATATGAAGTAGTCATTTTAAATTAGACTATTGATATAAGTTTTGAAATATTTTAATGTTAAATAAGATTTTGATTATTCTAAATATAAATAATATAAGAAAAATAATAATTATGTATGAATACAAATCTATCGATAAAAAATGTTATTATCAACATATTTTAGCGATAAAAAATTAAAGATTAATTTATCAATAAATTTTATCAACAAAAAGTTAACCGTAATTGACTACTATTTTATCGATAAATCTATTAATGATAATAATAATTATTATTATTATTATAATATTAATTAACTTTTGTATTTTATTTTATTTTATGTTGTGATTGTGATATGGTATTATTTATTCTAATAACTTTAAATATAGTCAACCTCTCATGTTTCCAGCATATGTGAGCTCTAGAAATGTTCAAAAAACTGCAATAAAAACTATGATTATAAACGGAACTTATTAATTTTCAAATATCAATTTCATAAAACAAAATCTTATAATTTATTTAATTATGTTCTTATATTATTAAAAGTTTCAATTAAGTTCCTTATTTTTTTATATTATCATCGATTTGATTCCTTCTCATTTTGTCCGTGTATTTTATTAAATTTATGAAACAGACCAAACTACTAATTTAAACTTTTAATATAGGATCAAAGTGAATAAATTATATAAATCTACCTATAAAAAATCTAAGCTATTACTTATTGCTTATACTTTCCTTTTTTATGCTCTTATGAATTAGTTTTTTTTATCAGTAAAATTAATTTATATAAATATATAGCTATTTACAAAAATACATCAAGTTTGATTTTGAAATTACAAATTGAACCTAAAACTAAAACATCGTTGTAAGAATTAAGTTCATACATAATGTGCTTTTATCCTAATCATATTATCAACACATTGAAAGTTTAAAGACATTTTTTACTATATTTTAAATAATGAATATAGTTTATAATCCTAGATATATATTATATAAACAAAAAAATAAACATTTGTGAGAGAAGTCATTGTCTTTATAATCACGTAGAGTGTTCTTACCATTTTATTTGTTTCTTCCAATAAACACATTTACTTTTAATTACGTATATATAGAAAATAATATAAAATTAAATTTTAAAATTAAAGAGATATAATTCTTCTATTCCTTACTTCTTAAAGACAAATAACATTTTAAACAAAGAAATACATCATAAGAGAAAAACTATTTAGAGATCAATATTTAGCTATCAAATGAAATGGTTGCTAAGTGTGATCAAAATAGTCACTAAATTAAATTTTGGTTGTTAAATAACTATAAAATAGAAGTAATGATTGGATTTAGTGACCAATTAAATTAAATAATTGGTATCTAACATTTGATATTAAAATTTTAGTGACCTAATGCTATTAAATTTTAAATTGGTATATGTATCTAATTAAGTTAAAAACTAATATTGTTCAAAATCATAAAACATAAGTTAATCAACTAACATATTATTGCTTCAATTCAAATCATAATTAAGAAGTTGTCTAATTCTAATAGATACCTGAATATGTTTGAAGGATGAGTGATCTAATATAGTTTTGTAGCCTTATAATCCTATATTTTTAGAACCTTACTACATAGTCTATTTGACTTAATAATTATTCATTTGCTTTATTAAATTTATACAGAAATAAAAGAGTGAAAGCCTAGTGATATGTCTGAAAAAGGAGTGGAAAGTATATAGAAATTTTTATTTTTTTAAGAGACTTAAATTAAATTTATGGTAATCTTCGTAATTATGGAAATAGCTTAAACGGTCTCAATCTCTAACTTGAAAGTTACTCAATTTCAATCATATAGACTTTTAAAAATAAGAAAATAGTACATTAAGATATACAAAGCACATAGAAATGAATTTTAATAATACAAAGATTAAATTAAATAAATACAATTTAATAATTTCTTCTTTGAATTATCGATATTTTGTCTAAGATAAAAATCTTAATAAATATTTTCATTTTTTTACTAATAATATGAATGTAGATTCGTTTATTAGAGATATTTTGACATATAAATTATAATTAAAATATTTAATTATTTGTTTCTAAAAATCTGAATAATCTTTCTAAACATCGTATCATCTACCTATTCACCTTTTATTGTCTCTAAATATACAATATAAAACATTTTATCGATGTCTAATGACAGGTCAACTTAATCTAGTATTTTACTTCAAAATTTGGATTTTGTTAAAAACAATCAACAATAAAATAGTGACAAAAAAATATTCAAAAAGATGTAACACTTTATAATGGAAGAAACTTAAATACGAATTTGTATTTCGAAAGTCAAAATTTATTATATAATCTAAAGTATAATCTTGAATTCTTGATTCTGTAATTTAAAATTCAGTTTTGATTCTCGGAAGCATTCACTCCTCATTTAAAAGAAAACACAAATTGGATTATACAAATATTTTCAAAACATAAAACAAGAATTTTCAGTCAGTGTTTATTTTTAATTAATTAAACTTTTTTTACAAACTCAATTTCAGTAACTTTAAACATTTTTAAAATGTAATTAACCCACTTGCTACTATTTTTTCTTCGCTGTTGAATCTACATCGAGAAGGAAGAACACCACATTGAGAAGCCCAGAAGAAGATTTTCCTTCAGTTTTCCACATTCTACTCCCTTCTAATGGCCGCCATGATTTCACGAAGACTAAGGTTAACCCTAACCCTAACCTCCTCGCTCCTAAAACGCCATCGTTTTTCTTCATCTTCGTTTTCCCAAAACCCTACTTTCCCAATTTTCAAACCCTCCCAAAACCCAGTCTCTCCTTTCATCCCCTTCACCTTTCTCTCATCCAACCATTTTTCCTCTTCCCCAGACTCCGATGAAGCCCGCAAGCCCATCCCAGGCCCCGACCAAGCCCAAAGCCCATACCCGAGCCAAAACCCGAACTTCAAGCACCAGGAGATCGAAGGCCCCACAGTGGAACGAGACCTCTCCGCACTCGCCACCGAGACGCGCGTGGTGCTGGAAACCATGATGAGGAGCATGTACAGGCTAAGCCAAGCGCTCGCCGCCATGGCTCTGGTCAACCTCACTCTCGGCGCGTGGATCACGTACCTTACGAAATCGGACCCCGTAACGGAGGTCTCCGTGCAGAGCCTCGTGGCGTTCGCGTTTCCGTTCTCGGTGGCGTTCATGCTGCGGCGCGCGCTGAAGCCGATTCAGTTCTTCAGGAAGATGGAGGAGCAGGGGCGGTTGCAGATCCTCACGCTCACGCTCCAAACCGCGAAGCAGTTGGACGCGCTCTTCGCTAGGGCTCGCGTGGTTTCGATGCTGTGCGTTTTGGCTGTTGCTGTTGGCGTGGGAATTGCAGTCACTTCTAAATTCACCTGATTTTCGGATTCAAAATAAATAAATAAATAAATGTATTTTACCTTTTATTCTTTCTACGTTTTATTTTGACCTGTCAAAAAAAAAATAATTAATTACGTATTTTATCATTATTTGCACCGTGTAAAAATATCAGGAGAAACATTTAAATAACTATATCTAAATATAATTCGTATAACATAAATAATAATCTATAATTTATATAATAATAATAATAAGAAATGAAGAACTTGGTTCCGTTCGTATTGCGGTTGGCGTGTTCCACGTCTCACTGCACCAAATTCGGTGTTCAACCAATTTTTGATTGCAAGAACAACAAATAAACCTCGTTATTCTCACACTTTTCTCCTTCGTGAACATGTCAGCAATTTTGCCTTTTCTATTCACTGTCACATTTTCAGTTTTTTCACTGTAATTTGTGCACTGATTTTTTTTTTCTTCAGTTTTTTTGTTTTCTCAGCGATTTCACGTCTCTCTCTCACTCACACGGCGGTTTCTGATGTGGCTGTGCACGTGCGGTTAAGCTGCATTGTTTTTTCATTTGTGAATTTCGCCGCTATCGTTGATTTTCAGCCATGACGGACGGCCATCAGTTCAACAACATCACTCTCGGAGGCCGTGGAGGCACCGTAATCCCTCTGACCTTCGTTTTGCTACTCTTCTCCGTGTAATGTGGAAGTTATAACAAAATGTTTCCATGAATCTATGCCTGTGTTTGAATCAGCGAGTCTTGGAAGAATTCCCGGAATGTCAGTTTGAGAATGCAACATGTTTGGTAAAAGTTTTGAAGAAGTATTCCCGGGAATAAGAGTTCGGGAATGCAAGTTTTCAATGATTTGGTACAAGTTATAGAAAATATTCTCGAGAATCTGTGATTATGTTTGAATCAGTGGTATAGGATAGAATGGAATTAATTGGAGCAGAATGGGGTGTATTGGAATGAAATAAAAATACCATTGCATTGTTTGGATGTTTTAGAATGAAATGGAACAAAGATTTCATTTTATTGTTTGGAAAAATGGCGGAGTTGACTGATTTATAACCTTTTAATTTCCACATTTTATCCCTATTCTAAATATGGGCATGTTTGGATACAATCTTTGTGTAGTATGATGAAATTGAATGAGCTATTTTTGTTCCAAATTTTCTATCTTCTATAGTAAAAAGTTATTTGATTTGGTGTGATGTAATATGTACCATTAATTTAGTATCGGTAGGAACAGACTGAATCTGCATGGCCCTACTCAGTTGCACTGCGTGTTCCATGTCAAGTTTTTACAATCCGTTGCTTTTTAATTCAAAGTTAATAGGAATTAGAGCCGAAGAATTGAATTTTTTTTTAAGTAAATTTGTGAATGAGACTGAAATTGGCAGTGGAGATGTATGACACTTCTTCTCCTGCTGTGAGGTTGCAGAATCCAGGTCAGATAAAAATATACTCTGGAGGAATAGTATGGAAGAGACAGGGCGGTGGTAAATTAATTGAAGTTGAGACATCTGATATAGAGCGGGTCACATGGATGAAGGTTCCAAGGTCTAACCAACTTGGTGTTCAAATTAAAGATGGGTTGTACTACAAGTTCACTGGATTCCGTGATCAGGTTACTCCCTCTACCCCTCCCGAATGTGCAGTTACGTTGGATGTGCAAAAATGAATTCATAGCTTTGGTTTCTTATATTCTGTTGCTTTTTACCACTTTGGCAGATATAAATACTCAGGAGTTGGACTTCAATTGCTATCAAAATTTTCGTTCTTATGTCGTAATTTTATGCATTTTTGCAGGATGTTGCAAGTTTGACCAACTTTTTCCAAAACACTTGTGGAATAACCGTACGGGACAAGCAGCTTTCTGTTAGCGGACGGAATTGGGGAGAAGTTGATCTAAATGGTTTGCTATATTACATGAACTGACTTATTTCTTGTGATTGATATTCTCCGCATGATTTGTCACATATATCTTAAACTCTTCTGTCATCCTTACTTGCCGTGAATTTGGTGATTTAGTGTCTGGGAAAAAAAGTTAATTTGACATTGTATTCTGTTTGATTCAGTAGCACCCATGAAGAAATGGTATGTAAATCTTTAGAAAAGGATAAAGCTCTCCTATTTTCAAAGAAATTCATTTGATATCATCCAGTTTTTATTTGGAGAGCACTGATTTATCTTGTAGATTGCTGGATGTTTTCCATATATGAAGAAAGGCTGAGAACTTATGTGCTGCCATGCTACTCTTTTTCTTCCCCAATTTGCAGTTGCTTATTTTCTTTTTGTTATACTCTAAGGTTGTGTTAACAATTGTGAAAATTAAATTATTTCAATAATCATTCAGTACTATAAACTGGTATAGTTAGAACCAGTTTTTGTTTAACTTTGTTGAAAAGGGATTTTAACTTAATTTGTTTATTGCAACAACAAAAAATCAATATCACAAGGTACAGAACTTTGGATTCATGGAAGCAACTTTTTTTTTTTTTTTGAAAAAAGGATTTTTACTACATTTTAGCTGATATCCCAAACATCCAGCTTATTTTATTAACAACTTATTTTTCATAAAAACAACTGAAAGTGAAGGTAAAAAACTTTCCCAAACAATGGATTTAGGTGCCACTGCCTCCACTTTGGTAATCATATTAAGTGCAATTTTGAGTGGAAAAAAGTTGTTGAGATAGGAAAGTTGTTTTTGTATGTGTAGTGTTTGGGTGGTGACTGTGGTTGACTGCTCATAGAGTAACTTTTTCCCATTCTTGTTTTCTTTTGTAATAAAATCATTTCTCTTTATGTTGGGCAACTCGTTTGATAATGATAAAACTGACTTGACCATTTCTATAGTTATACTACTCTACTTGTGGAACAGTGGAACTTTAAGTTCCTATTTCCATTTCAGGAAATATGTTGGCTTTCATGGTTGGTTCAAAGCAAGCTTTTGAGGTGTCGCTAGCAGATGTCTCTCAAACACAGCTTCAAGGGAAGAATGATGTGCTCTTGGAGTTTCACGTGGATGACACAACTGGAGCTAATGAGGTATATCTACGTTTTCATGCATTTTAACGTATTAATTTTCAATGATTGAGCATTCTTTTTATGATCCAATCCTGTTTATGTTATCAGAAAGATTCACTGATGGAGATAAGTTTCCATATACCAAGTTCCAACACCCAGTTTGTTGGCGATGAAAAAACTCCTCCTGCTGAGGTGAGTTTTGTGGAAATAAAAGATCCAGTGTTATAATATAATAACTTATAGGTTAACTGATATTTTGTCTTTTCTGCATCAGGTTTTCCGCAGCCGAATAATGTCTATGGCTGATGTTGGTGCTGGAGGTGAAGATGCTGTTGTTACATTTGAGAGTATTGCGATCCTTACACCAAGGTAAATGTATTTAAAGGCATATACATATATTCAAGTATTTTTGGGCTTTTGGCTTCTCATTGTTTATACATACCACTTGTATTATTGTCCTTCCAATTAAGTATTAATAATAAAACTTTGTTCTTTTATGTAGAGGACGATACATTGTTGAGTTACACATGTCATTCTTGCGGCTTCAGGGACAGGCTAATGATTTCAAAATCCAATATAGCAGTGTGGTTCGCCTGTTTTTACTTCCTAAGGTTCATTTCCTGATTCTGTACTTTCACTCGACTGATATTTGTTTTCATATTTGGTGACCACTAAATTGATTCTTTTTTGGACTTGTTTAGTGACGATTTCTCATATCTATGTGTAGTCTAATCAACCACATACCTTCGTCATTATTAGTCTTGATCCCCCCATTCGGAAAGGACAAACTTTGTACCCTCATATTGTGATGCAGGTAATTGCTGCTTGGTTTGCTAAATTATATGATGTGCATTTTATTTGTTTATGAACTTAACATTGTTTTTCTCATTTCTATATAGTTTGAATCTGATTATGTTGTCCAAAGTGAATTGGCAATGAATGAAGATCTTTATAACACAAAGTACAAGGACAAGTTAGAGCTGTCTTATAAGGTATTGCTTAAAACTGTTCATAATTGATTCATATGTCCATATATAAACCCCTGAGATACTGTTCTTTAAGGACTGCTTGGGAAAATGAAAAAGAGCATCTTGCATTGTATATTTCCAAAGATTGAGTGATGTGAGAATTTAGTAATTGTTGATCATGCATATGACATGATGCAGTAGCTGACGTGTTTCATTTTCAATTCACAACCAGGGGCTTATTCATGAGGTGTTCACTACAATATTACGTGGCTTGTCTGGTGCCAAAGTCACTAAGCCTGGAAAATTTAGGAGTTGTCAGGATGGTTATGCTGTGAAATCATCTTTGAAAGCTGAAGATGGAATTCTGTATCCCCTTGAGAAGAGCTTCTTCTTTCTACCCAAGCCTCCGACACTTATTCTTCATGAAGAGGTAATGGATTGTGCTTGCAGGCCACCACATATCAATTACTGGTTGATAGCATCTGATATTTAAACAATGAGGTTTTACTTGTTTTCTCCTTTCCTATTAGATTGACTATGTGGAATTCGAGAGGCATGCAGCTGGCGGTTCCAATATGCATTATTTTGACCTTCTTATCAGACTAAAATCTGAACAAGAGCATCTCTTCCGTAATATACAGAGAAATGAGTACCACAATTTGTATGAATTTATTAGGTAAATATTAGCTCATTGCCAAATTTTATGTACAATTAACCGTTTTATAAATTATAAACAACTGTTTTTTACCTGCACATGCAGTTCAAAGGGCTTGAAAATTATGAACTTAGGAGATGGCCAACCTACAGCTGGTATAAAGAAGGTTCTCGAGAATGACGATGACGATGCTGTTGATCCACATCTTGAGCGCATAAAAAATGCAGCTGGTGACGATGAAAGTGATGAGGAGGTGATCAAACAGATATTTTAAATGACTTGCATCCTTATCTTTAGTTCATGTGTAGTATTTTGTAAATTTGTGTTCTAGTTTTAGAAATCAAGGAGGCGACATTATTTATGCCGACCAACATCTGAATATAGTTGGGGCATGAAAAAACTTCAGTGAACTCGGAGCTTTCATTTCACTTTTTGCAATTCTTGAGCTTATTTTGCAGCTGACCTTTCGCCTATTTTAAGTGTCTATTTCTTGTGTTCTATGTTTTGACTTCTATTGTGTGTACTTGTGTTTGTCTTTGTTCTGTGCTTCTGTACATATATATTCAGGCTGGAGGACTCTACGCAAGTTGCTCAAATTTAGTCTTTGGGAGCTTACTGTGGCAGGGTTTTTCTAGTCTTGTTTCTATATTCATTAAATGGTGGCAAATGTCTACAGGATTCAGATTTTGTTGCTGACAAGGATGATGAAGGTTCTCCTACTGATGATTCTGGGGCAGACGACTCTGATGCCAGTAAAAGTGGCGATGAGAAAGAGGTTCCTGATTTTCTTTTTTCCTTTGTTATCTTAGTAGTACTTCTCTACTCTTAAATCTATGGTGTGGCTGATACCTTAATGATGGCAAATTTTCAGAAGCCTGCGAAGAAGGAAACGAAGAAGGACCTTCCTTCTAAGGCATCTACTTCTAAAAAGAAATCAAAAGATGATGAAGATGGAAAAAAGAAAAAACAGAAGAAGAAAAAAGACCCAAATGCACCCAAAAGGGCAATGTCTGGTTTCATGTTCTTTTCTAAATTGGAAAGAGAGGTATCTTCTGTTCCTAGTCTTATACATCGGTGCTGGTATGGTTACCAAACTTATGATGGCTGCCCAGCCTAGTTTGGGGTTTACAAATTACAATGGCAATGTACACGCTAATTACACAAACTTCTGCATTAGTATTTTTCGAAGGAAAAATGAAATAAGCTTATACTTAAGTTAATTTTTTGTGAGAAAAACAAACAATATAAAAGAGTTTTTACAAATTGGTTTATGTATAAATTATTTTTAACTTATGAAAATCTTAAATTTATTTTTACTTATATCTTTCTCCCATAAGTGCTTATTAAAAAACTCAGCTTTTGTCCATGTTATAATTATAAAAATGAGGAGCAGATCTTATATAATTAAGAATATTTAGATTATATATGTATTATTGGAACATTTTTTTTTATTGTCGTACCCCGTTTTTATTATAAGAAGATATCAACTCTTCTCTATTTATTATATTGATTCCTTTTTCTAAATATAAATAAAGCATCTATGTTATCTTAGAAATGCATGGTTTTATTTCAATGCCTCTCTCTTCTATAGTGTATCAGTCTGGATTATGAGAAAGAAAGCGAGAGAGTGGAAGAGAAAAGAAATAGGTGAGACATAAATTAATAGTGGAGTTGTTTGAATGAAGTGAAATAGAGTGGGAAGAGAGAAAAAATAAGTAGAAAATTTGAATGAATATGTGTTTGACTGTAAAGAAGACGAAAGTGAGAATTTGTTGTGAAATGCTCTTATACCCTTGATTTTATTTAAAAACAAGGGCAAATAAAATGGTAATGGCTGTGTGAAATAAACGCTGAAGTCAAGTGTGTATGGTTGCATAATGGATTATGGACACCAGAATGGATTATGCACCATAGCTGAAGTACAAGAGCCAAAATAGAATGCTTACACAATCAATTATGTAGGTCATATGCATCATGAACCATCAATGAACTGTGAAGCTCAAAATCCCTCTAATATATGATTTCTTAAACATAATTATTATGTCCATGGCATAGTTGATTGTCATCCATCACTTTTGTCCTCGGAGAGGTCATATGGTCTTCTCTCAAAAACCAGCTAACCTTTCTTCTCCTTCTTCATACATCACCAAGGAAAATCGCAACCCTGAAGCTTACCAATCTTTCTTCTTAAATCACTACAGCCAAACCCACATAATCCACCCACAATCCTCCATTGCCATCCCTTCCTAATCCCTTTCAGCTAGAAATTGAAGTTTATGGGTTAAGTAAAGAAAAAAAAAATCACAATGTTAGGTAATAGATAAGGTTGAGATCCTCCGGCAAAACCTGTAATTAATGCAAGTAAGCTTTAAATAGGTGTGTACCATTCCAATGTGTCTGGTCGGAGTCTGGACTCTTGCACCAAACTAACTGTAGCCAACTACTACCTTTAGCAAAATTGTTAATATCTATTTTTATTTTAAGAATTCACAAAATCTACTTGAAACGGTTAACTGGTCAAGCAGGGGTTTATAAAAGTTGAATTCTCTTTACACTATAATTTCTGATAGTATTTTAATTTTTTGACAGAATCTCAAGAAAACTAACCCTGGAATCTCATTTACGGATGTGGGAAGAGTACTAGGAGAGAAATGGAAAAAAATGTCAGGTATACAATGTTGCCAATTTTTAATTTCATGCAGTTCCACCATGTCTAATTCGTCATTTGAGCTTTATTATGTTTATTGACTGAACTGTATATTGTTTTACCTGTTGAATGCGCAGCGGAAGAGAAGGAGCCATACGAGGCAAAAGCGCGAGAGGATAAAAAACGTTACAAGGATGAGATTAGTGGCTACAAGAATACCCAACCCATGAATATTGATTCAGGAAATGTATCTGACGGTGCCCAAGGCTAGTTCAATACTGAAAATAATCCTCACTTTCTATATGAATGCAATTGTCTGTAGAAACTTAATGTCATAGACATGCAAGCCAGAGTAAGTCATGCTCCATGTATGAGTAACCCGGAGCAACTCAAAACAGCATGACTCCAAGCAACCCACAACGAAGTAGTATGGTGTAGAAGAGCTCACAGAAAGTACCTTATGTGATTAATTAAATTAGTGGTCTATGTTTGCAACCCAATTTGTTAGCATTTTGGCTAAAAATATACAGTGCCTCCAAGCTTGTTAACGGCTGGGCTAAAAATATGGTTTGTATTTTTTTGTTTCAAGTTTTTGCATGCATAGGGTTTAAATTACCAGCTCAAACCTACCTCTTTATTGTTTTTTGTTCATTTCAGATTTGCTTGTAGATTTGGACATGCCTCAGCCGTGTAAATGTGGTAAGCTAAAACTACAGTTGTTTACGTTTGGAAATTCCGGCTCTGTAAATTGTCAGAAAATTAAACAGGTAGAGTGAAGAGATTGAAAGGCAAAATAGAGAAAAATAAATGATATGAATGACGATGGGATATGACAAAAAAATAAATAAAGAAATATTATTTAAACAGAGAAGTGAGAATGGTAATTGAGTGGCTCTAATTGGTTAAAATCTATGTATCATAGTCTTAAAACCATGACGAATCTTTACAAAATTTGTAAGTGAAAAAATTGATGTAGAAAAGTTTTAGAAATATTAAATATATAAATATATTAAAATTAAAAAATTATTTTTATTTGTATATATGTATGTGTAAAAAATCTGGGGTGCGAAAGATCATTCTCAGTCCCAACAAAGCTCCCCCACTGCTTAAAATACGATTATGGAATTTACATTTGTAAAACATGAAAATTTAGAAGGTGCCATGAGTCGTGGATGGCATAAAATCAGAAATGGTTGTGGCAGTAGCATAATATTATACCTTTTTCTTTTTTTCTCCACCTAGGATCCTACTCTCTCAACCAAGCCACCAACATTGAACTAACGGGTCATCAACACGTTTACAATGCATCAGGAAAGCCTTTGTTTTTTTTCCTCAAAATATGTTCCGTTTTTGTCTTTTCGTTTTTTCTGTTTCACATTAGGTAGTTAGATTCAACATTTGGTTACAATTATTGTAACGTAAAATTACATGTCTGCACATTAAATGCAAAAAAATATATGTTTATTCTAACTATTAGCATTTATTTTTGTAATTGTGATTACTTTACATATGCATTTCTGTATCAAAAATTCACATCACAGTTATAAACTATTGCAGTTATGATAGTATAACCTCGACTATTACTTAGTATTATATTTTTCCACAACACGTTTATTAATGAGTTAACAAACTCACATTAAGCATTAAATTTTACACTACAAATAATGAAAAAACACTTCTATATTACATCAAAATATGAATAATACACCTTTACCAATCCCCTCTTTATTATTATTTTTTGTTAATCTATGCATTCTAATGATTGAATAAAATAGAAAATTAATTTTACTAAATAAAAAAATGAAACAGTTTAATAATTTCCATAAATTTTCTTAAACTTCTTTTGGAACTTCTCGTCTCTGAATAGACCCAATGTTGAGAGTGTCCACGTAATGAGAAAAACACGGCACGCTCCCATCGCTTTCACTAGGACGGGTGATGCTGTGACACGTGCGAGAAGCGAGTGGTAAATGCTGAATCGGGCACCAAGTGTGCGAAGTACACGTGTCAGTGACAATATGGACGAAAATGACCTCTGAGAAAACGAGGGTCAGATTTGGCGGCTAGCTTCTCCCTTCTTGTCACGCACGGCTCACCCTTTTTCATCCTCCTTTTCCCACTTTACCCTTTCTTGCAAAGTCAATAACAATATATAACAATTCCCTAAATTAATTTTATCCTAAAGTCTTTCCACTTTAGTTCCGCGGAATAAATGTTCAAGTTTTGGAGTGAACATGTTTGGATCAATCCATCTTCCAAACAAGTTACTTCATTAAGCCAAACATGTGTAGTTCAACTTTTTCCTTTTAAAATAATAGCAGTAATTAATAATTTAAAAAATGAATAAAAAAAAGGTAGTGGAGAAGTTGGTAATTGCATTGCTGCAGCGATAATGAATGAAAAGAAAGTTTCCTTTCCATACGCGTCTCTACGACGTCCATATTCTATCTCTCCTTTCATTACCAACCTCTCATCGCTCTCTTTTACAAATCCTTTCTCTCTCTCTCTCTCTCATTTCCCATCTCAATAATCTCTCTCTTTCTCTCTCTTCGTTCTCACCAAAACGCAGAGTAATGGCTCAGAAAGCCGAGAAAAACGACACCGAGTTCAAGGTCCCCGAACCGATCACCCCCTGCGCCACAGCCACAACGGCCGCCGCGACTTCCATTTCCGAACCTTCTAGATTCTTCGACGCTGCTACTCCCGCTGCCACGACGTCGCGTTCGCCGAAGCGCTCGCTTCCTCTAGAGGACGCTGCGAACGCGGACCGGACGGCGGCGTCGGAGCCGAAGCGCGCGGTGAACCGGTGCTCGGGATGCCGGCGGCGCGTCGGGCTGACCGGATTCCGCTGTCGGTGCGGTGACCTCTTCTGCGCCGAGCACCGGTACAGCGACCGCCACGACTGCTCCTACGACTACAAGGCCGCCGGGAGAGAGGCCATCGCGAGGGAGAATCCCGTCGTGAAGGCCGCGAAGATCGTGAAGGTCTGAAAACGCTAAAATCGGAGGAGAAAACACTTCGATCGAATCGCTCAGACGAAACGGCACGAAACGACGGCGTTTCGACGCGGTTGGAGATTTAAATCGCGGTTAGGTGGTTAATTTAATTACTCGCATCGCGTCTTTACTCGGGCGCGTGGGTTGGGATCTGGGAAATTGTAACCGGAACGTGAAATTCTCGGTGATCCTTTTTTTTATGTATAATTTTCTTAATTTTTATGTACTTTTTTGTAATTTCGGGTTGGGATTTATAAATTATTGTGATTATTATGTGAATCAGTGAATGCTTTTTTTTTGCCCAATTATTGTTTCTTAGTTTGGTTGGCTTTCATGATTTTAGGTTAAACATGAATTTAGTCTTTGGAATGTTCGTTTTTTATTTCTAAATTAGTTTGTTTGACATTTGATCTCCATTTTTTTTCTTATTTTATTTATTCGTTTGAAGTTTCTATTTTTATTCTTGTAATATAAATTATTTTGTTTTATTTATTATAAAAGGAAGTTATTGGACTCAGCAAAAATTATAGCGATCAAACTTAAGTAAATTTTTTCTTTCAATAAATTCTTTATTTTTATATTGTTTTTTAAGATTAAATTGCTTTTTTGGTATTATTTTTAGCATAGGATTCAGGGTGTGGGAAAAGGTAAATTAGATTGAAGTTGAGGGTATTGTTGTCAACTTGTTTTGTACTTTGAATTTGGAATTTTCGAGAATAGTGATGATGGTAGAAAGTTGGGTGGGCCCACTTGATTAGACATGTGACATTTTTTAATTATTATCGCGATATATTGGTTAGTGGGTGATACCGTGTCGTGATGCAGCCGCAGCGAGATTTCGCGATTCCGGTTTCCATCGTTAGTGATCGTGACGCTTAACTTTTTGGCTTATAGCCAATGGGGTTGCGCCACGTGTAACGTGTTCATTGGACTCCCGTCTCGTTGATTATTGCGTTGTGGTTATTTTATTTGCATAGAAGAATCTCGAGGGAATTTTATGAGATGATCCAACGCCTAGGATTTCGTGATAAAAAGCATTTTCCAACTCTTAACTATATATTAAATATTGTTAATTTTTTTTCTAAAAAAATAATAAAAATATTAAAACTTGGTTATTTTATTTTAGGTTTAAATAAAACTCTTCTAGTGTTAAGTATGTAATTTTAATCTTCAATGGAAAGTACTAAAATATATTGTAAATAAGAAAGTGTGCGCAGGTTAATGGAAAGTCAAGAGCTGAGGGGTGCGCATGATATGCCATGCCTTTGTGCGTAAATCATGCGTGATGATGATGCATGTATCTTTTGCATTGACATGTAATTATAAATTATCATATATAAAGGTTTTTAAACTTACTATATTACTTTGTTAAAGTTTAAAAAATGATAATATAATTAAAATATGAAATTTATTAAACACGATATTAACTAATTGAACGTTTTAATTTTCTTAAAATTCTTCACTCTAGTTAAATGAATACTCCAAATTTTTTTGATCAATCAAGCATGAAAGACTCACCATATCTTAGCATTTTATTAATTTATCATCCAATATTAATTATATTATTAGTGGAAATATTTTATGTAATTCAAATGTTGAATGAAATTGCACACTAGAAACCCAACTCTTGTGAGCATATGCTGGTGAATAGGAAAAAATATGAGTAAAAACACATATATATCATAAAAGTAATTCGATTTAACTCCATGATACATTTTTCATTTTCGATATTTTCTCTATTAGAAAATTAAACAAAAAATAAAATCCCTTGTAGTTGCATTGAATAAAAATAATAGAAGAAACAAATAGATGATCTTGGATGTTAAGATTCTTCTGCCTTTAACTTTCTAGTGTTGGTGGAACGTGATTCCTCATCATTTTAATTTTATTTTAATTTGGGTTGAATAATGGTTTGTACGTATGCATGATAATATATGTCTGGGAGCAACTCACGATGGACATCCATCACAATAATTTAGGGCTCCCCCACTTACCATATGGTAAAATCCAAGTAACACCACAAACAAGAAAAAATATTGTAAATTAGTTTTCAATGATATTATTCCCAGTTTTATACTTAGAAAATTATTATTATTATATATATATATATATATATTAACATGTTTCATTTTAAAACTCACAAATATTTTAGTTTAAAGATGTTTAGTATAAATAAGGTCCTAATCTTGTTTTGATTTGGTTGATAGAGTAAAGTAGAGAATGAAAATACGAGAATTAGAGTGGATTTGTGTGAAAATATTTGTGGACCACATTGGTGTTTCTTTATAAGGTGCATTGGTGAGAATGCAACACATCTCCAATATGCCTCTACTTTCCAATTCACTTGTGACTTGCCTCCACTCTCAACATATGAATACACTTTCCAAATAAAAGGGACCCCAACCCTCCAGAAAAAAACTTTTACACCCCATCTTCTGTGTGGTACACCAACCAAAGCCATCTTCAACATCATTCTCAGAGCTACCCGTGATACCATTTCACAGGCAAGCTTCCTCACACATGTTTTTTTTATGGCAATGGAATATATGTGAATATATTTGCAAATAAAATTGTGCTTACCTCTTATAGTAATGGAGTGGAAATGGAAAATAGTAGAAAAATTTACTTTAAGGAATTAACAACTGAGTATATTATAGTCTTCCATATAAAATGATATATTTAAACTAGTTAACCTGAAATAAGTCATTGTTATTTGTTGTTCTTTGAAAATGTATCAAGGATAATATTTATGTGTTATTTTGATTATTTTTCTTAGCAAATTATTTTAATCTTCTTGTTTTTTATTTTTTTCTTGATATGATAATGCATGATGTAGCAATTGGATTATATAGCAAACAACTGGAATGGAGTTTTTGTATCTAGTAATTCAATAATATAAAAAATAAATCAATTTTTTCACTTGTAGCAGGTTCTTTCACCTGGAAATGGATTGGATAAGCAACAGAGCAGGAGAAGAAGAAAATAGATATAGATACAGAAATGAAGGGAAGAGTACTCACATTCAACCCTTCTCTCTTCTCCCGTCTTTGCTCTCTATATTCATGAAATCCCTCTTCCATTTGGGCTCTAACCATTTTCTTGTGGGTCTCCTCAGTGTCTCCACATTTTCAGAGTTTTGTTACGTCCACTTGGTCCACATGGCCTACCTTGGAATATTCTGAATTTGTATCATAACTCCCCTCCATGAATTGGACCTTGTCCTTAAGGTCAAGTGTAAGTGGCAACTGGTCTGGTTCATTCTACAATAATTCCTCTAGTATCACCTGTTGTTGGGGATCCCCAATACATTTCTTTAAAACTGAAATATGAAATATGGAATGAATACGTGCAGTCGCTGGAAGTTGTAGTTTGTAAGCCACAGTGCCCACTAGTTCCAGTATTTTAAAGGGACCGAAACATTTCCTACGTAGCTTTTGGTTTCTGCGAGAGGCCACAAAGTTTTGCCTATATGGTTGTAACTTCACGAAAACATAATCACCTTCAGACAATGGCACATCATTGCGTTTATCATCTGCATACCCTTTCATTCGTTGTTGTGCACAATTCAAATTCACCTTGAGTTGGGCCATAACAGTGTCGCGCTCTTGTAACTATTGTCTCACAGTAGGCTCATCACTTGGGTTAGGATTATACTTTATAACTTTTGGTGGATCACAACCAAACACAACATAATAAGGTGTCATGCCTACTGAATGAAAAGCAGTATTATACCAATAAGCAGCCCACGGTAAAATTTGTGCCAGATTTAGAATTATGTTAAGTGAAGCAGCGAAGATACATTTCCAAACACCGGTTTAGAACTTCAGATTGACCATCCGTTTGGGGATGGTAAGAAGAGCTCATGGCCAAAGTGGTGCCTTGAAACTTGAATAGGTGCTACCAAAATGTACTAGTAAAAATTTTATCCCGATTTGAGACGATAAAGTGTGGAATGCCATGAACTTTGAGGACGTTGTGGGTTAGTGCCTCATCGACCATTTGAGCAGTGTGACGTGCTGGTAATGGTATAAAAGAAGCAAATTTGAAGAGTCTATCAATGACCGCCATGATGACAGAGTACCTATGGGATATTGGTAAGCCTGTAATGAAGTCTATAGCTATATCTTGACAAATCTGGTTTGGAATTTGTAATGGTTGGAGGAGTCCCGCTGGTGGTTGAGTTACATATTTTGCTTGTTGACAAATGAAACAAGAGCGAACATATTCCTTGATTTCTTAATTGATACCCTTCCAAAAAAATCGAGTTGTGAGGCGAGCTATCGTGTGCTGAATACCAGCTTGACCACTCATTGGGGAGTCATGGAAAGTAAAATGTGCTTGATATTTGAGTTAGCTGGAATCACTAACTTGCCTTTCTAAAATCACAACCCATCTTGTTTGACCAAACTATTGTTGTCAACTGTGGTTGCTGGAATGTCTGTCAAGGGATCATAATGTTCGAATTCCTTACGCAAGGCGTTGAGAAAGTCAAATTGTGGACTAGAACTAGGTTGTATCATGCCCTCTTGCAACATCTTAGTGACTAATCTTTTAATTTGTCTTTTGGCTATGAGGGTAACGATATGGACGTACTCGCACTGGTGTAGTATTTGGCAATAATGGAATATGATGATCAAGGGGGTAACCTATGAGGTTGTTAGAATACCTCTTTGTAATGATGCAGGAGCGAACGTATCTCAGGTTGTAAATCAGTAGGCAACTCCAACCATGAAGACATTGACTCCTCCGTAATAGTCAGTTGTAAAGTATACAATTATGTAATTGCATCTATAGCCTGTAAACGCTTGAAATGATGAAATTGAGCTTGCAGTACTAGACTCACAGAATCCCCTTGTAATGTGATTAAGGCTCCATTTAGGTAAAAAGTGATAAAAGCGTTTGTTATAGTTAACCAAGTGTGTGTCTAAGGTGGCTAACCATTAAGTACCCAACATCAAGTCTGCTGCAGCAATAGGTAGCAAATAAGCAGAAATTTGTAAACAATGATCCTGAATATTAATAGGTAGGTTTTGAACTTGGCCTTCACATTCCAACTGTTCATCATTCCCCACCACTACCTTAAATGGAGGTGCTTTATGAACTTGTAATTTAAGGAACTTGACAAGTCGAGGTTGTAAAAAATTATCAGAGATGTCTCCATCCAGAAGAATTTAAATGTCTGCACCATTAATGGAACCAGTAAATCGAATTGTACCTCTGGCAGATGTGCCCTTCAAGGCATGGTAAGATAGGTGATGATCAATATTCTTGATTGGTAGTGTTGCCTCCTCTGATTGTTCTTGTGGTTCCGCATTTGTTGTGTCCTTTATCTCTCGTCAGTCATTTGAAGCAAGAAATAATGTTTAATGACACACTTAAAGAACATTTAGAATCGCATAAATTCAAGTTTTCTTATACATAGAAACACTGAAAATTTGCATTTATCACTCATCATACAAAATAAGTCAATGATAATATAATTCCAACGTAAAGTAAACTTGAAATATAATCCACGATACAAACAAACTTGAACCATAATGAAATATTCAAAATTAATTACAATCAAAATTCAATACAATATATATATTTTGTATACATACCATGCAAATGGCATGCTTATGTGTACTTGTGGAGCCACTAGTGTGTAAAGAACCACCCATGTCAGATGCTTGATTTTTTTGGGCTTGAATACACTTGACATGAAAGCCATGTGAATTTCACTTCAATAGCAAAGAACTCCACACACTATCAAACATCCAAATGTTTTTCTTTTTTTTCAATTTTGCTTCCATAAACATTTTTTATAGCCTATGTGTAGCTTTGGAGTGGAAGTTTTTTTTCTAATCATTTCCTTATGTTCAGGTTTTCAACTGACTTTTGTCTGTGTAAATACAAAATGTGTACTTAAAAATAAGAAATTTAGTGAATACCTGACATTAAAGAAATAATAACTAAAGAAATACTTGATAATCAAGAATAAATTATGACAAATACATAATACCTAAACCCAATAACAAAGAATCTTTAATTTACCTAACAATTAATATCTTAGCATTGTATAATAATCACACTTATATCAAAACATATAGACATTTTAATTGAGTTCAACAATCCTAATACAACAATTTTTGTTCATATTATTAAATGAGAAAAATTACTTTAAAACCCCCACATAAATCCTCACCCACCATCTTCAACCATTGACAAACAAAGCACATAGCACAAAGAAAAAAAGCAAGTTCTTTGCAACAATGGTAGCTGCATCCTCCATGGCTGGTAAGGTCGTTAAGCTTGTCCTACTAGCCCCCATGAGGAAGACCATCACCAAGCAGGTCTCCTCCTAAAGCCCGTGGTACGACCCAGACTGTGTCAAGTACTTGGGCCCATTCTCTAGGGAGCCCTCGTCCTACTTGACCGGCGAGTTCCTAGGCGACTACGGTTGGAACACTACTGGACTTTCTGCTCACCTAGAGACCTTTGTCAAGAACTATGAGTTGGAAGCCATCCACTCAAGGTGGGCTATGCTGGGAGCCTTGGGTTGCATCTTCCCCGAACTCTTGCCCTGCAAAGGCGTGAAATTCGACGAGGTTGTGTGGTTCAAAGCTGGTTCCCAAAGCGAGGGTGGACACGACTACTTAGGCAACCCAAGTCTCATCCACACTCAGAGCATCCTTGCCATCTAAGCCACCCAGATTCTCATGGGCACCATCGAGGGTTACCGTATTGTCGGTAGGCCTCTCGGTGAGGTCACTGACCCCATCTAACCCGGTGACAGCTTCAACCCCTTAGGTTTCGCTGATGACCCAGAGGCTTTTCAGTGAAGGAACTAAAGAATGGTAGGTTGGGCATATTCTCCATGTTCGGGTTCTTTGTCCAAGTCATGTTCTCCTAGTCTGACCGACCAACAACAACAATAACGAAAGTTCCCACACCACACCCCACCATCATAAGATCGTGAAAGAACACAAGCAAAAAGTGTAATGCAAGCAAAATTTAAACCCTTTTCACATTATTAACAGGGGAAGAGAGAAACAATCAAGTGGGATTTTTTTCAATGAGAAAAAAAAAATGCACAAAATCACTTCACAAAAACCCTAAATACTTCTAATAACATAATTTCTTACCATCGGTATGAAAATCAATAGGAAAAAAAATGGAAGAGAGTTAAAGTGAATCTTAGGCTGCTATTCGTCGAGCTACCCGCAACAAAGCCCTCGGTTGGAGATTTGGGTTTTGATTCCACAAATTATAAATTTTTGAAGAAATTGAGAGTTTGGGGAAAAAATTGGAAGTGTTGTAAAGAATATGAGAGGAAAACATTGGAAGAGTGTTATGAAGAATATGAGAAGAAACGTGTTTTCTAGAAAGATCTTTGGAGAGAATGTTAAAACATTTTTTTTTTGTTTTTTAATTATTTTTAGATTTTTTATTTTACTTACGGTTTAAGCACATTACCCACTATAACATATTTTTTTTTTACCATTTAACATCAATATATAATGTATCTTCATTTTTTTTATAACGCAAAAGTTTTAGTAGATAAAACTAATTTATATATAAAAAAATCAGTAAATAATTATTTGTAAAAAGAACAACTTTTACTTATAGTAATAGTAATTTAACCGTTCAAAATAATCACAATAACTTACAAGATTTTTGTTTGTCCCAACAAAAATATTAACCGGTCGTATCCTTGATTCTTTAACAATGAATAACAAATTGAATGGAATTAAAATTCAATTTAGATTCATCGAATTGAATTTATCCTTCCATATACTTTTTAAAAGTTTTGCATCAAGAGCTAAGTATACTTTTAATTGTTAATTCTAATTACACGATTATCAAATACAAAATCCTAAATTATTGATTGAGGAGCCACCTTTTCACAATTTTTTATCTTACAGATCTATTTCTTCAACCAGGTTAAAGGCTATTCATATTGAAAATATTAAACTTCATAAAAATTTGATTTTAACTCATGGATTGTTTATACCAAAATTTAATTATAATATAATTTCCACCAAAATTTATCTTTTTTTTTTTCGCTTAATTCCACACGGAAACAAACACGAGATTTTATCCTTTTTAAAATAAAACTTCTAAAACAATTCTCAGAAAGCAAATTCAGAATCCCGCGCGAGAGTAACATAACATAACATATCACAGCACCAGCACCAGCACCGTCATTTCGCTCGCAATGGACGAACCGGAGGCAGTAACAGCAGAGAGAGTGCCCCACCCTCCCTCTCTCAAGTTAGGGTTTCCTCTCACCGACGCCGGCGACGCAAACCTCCTCGGCGGTCTCAGCACCATCCTCGTCGCTTCAATCCAAGACGCCAAGGACCGCATCGCGCAGATCGAGTACGTCTTCTGCTCCCAGCTCTATCCACAATTCAAATCCGAGGCTGCATCGAAACGGCGTCGCATCGACCAGCTCCAGCGCGAGGTCGACGACAACATGGCGCTACACAAGAACCTCATGGAGCTGGTGCAGTCCAAGGTGTCCGCTCTAAAAGACGCCGAAGAGAAGCGAAACGCCGCGTTTTCGAGATTGAAGGACTGCGAGAGCGAGAAGGTGATGTTGCTCGCGAGAATCGAGGAGTTGGACGAGAAACTGAAGAGGAAGACGCGAGAAATTGAAGAGGAAGGGACGCTACAAGAGCGCGTGGAGGCGCTGACGTGTGAGTTGCGGGACGAGAGAGCGAAGAGGGATCGCGTGACTGAGGCGTATAAGAGGCTTAAGTCTCAGCACGTTTACCTTAGACGGAAGATTGGTCTCGGGGATGACAATGTGGCTGAACAAAGCAAATTCGAGAGTGGGAGTGAATTTGGCACGCGTCAGAGTCCGATCGCAGAACCTGGTATTGTGCTAATTTCTCTTGTAAATGTGTGGTAGAAAACTAGAAAAGAGTTTGTCTCATGTTTTTTGTGTTATTTGAGTCTTTTTATGAATCAATTGCTGTTGCAGTTCTTGCATTGGAGAATCCAAATATCACTACCGGTGCTTGTGAAGCAGATGAAGAGAGAAGCGAAATCCCATTGGATGACTTTGCAGGTAATAGAATTTTCGCTTAGTATATTTACTTAACTGTCTTTGTGAAATGTCCTTCACTTTGATCCACTTGCATCAAGTAAATATACATAGATTTTGTCGTCTAAATGCTAGGTTGAGTTAGTGAGGTGTTCAATTTAGGTTATTTGATTACATATCATCTACTTCCTATTGTTTTAGGCCTTGACAAGAAAACTCCAGATGTGTTTGTTACTGCGTGTGACATAAACGAAGTGAAGGAGGAGCCGTATGAGGAGGATAGAGGAGCCAAATTGAGTTCTCCATCCTCTGGTTTTCGTCATGTCCCTAAATGTCCACCGAGTACAAAATTGGTCTCTGTATCGAGTACTAAGCGGTCTGCATCTTCCTGGAGGCAAACCCGGACCCATCAAAGTCGAACAGGTCCTGACCCTCATGACGATTTTCTTGACACTCCCCTAGAGAATATCAGAGGAAATTTAAATAAGGATTTCAATAAGGAGGACCCCCCAAACCTGATTCAGAAAGACATTAGCAACGACAGCTCCGATGATGAAACACAGGATATGAATGCCAAATGCAGTCCTCAGAAGAAGCTAAAGCAATCTTCTATTACAGTGGTTGACAAAAGAAGTTACAAGTGTGTTGAACCAGTGAGAAAGAAAGCTGAGCGTGAAAATTTAAAAGGAGTTGAGTGCAAACAATGCAAAAAGTTCTATGATGCTGTTCTTCCTAATGCTGATGGCAAGGATGCTGACAGTAGGCAGAACTTTCGCTGTGAACACGTTGATGGTGTTTCTAGGCACCGATATAGGTATGTTCCGCCTATGACTCCTGAAGGATTTTGGAATATTGGATTTGAATCTGAAATGTAACAGTATATTTTAGGCCGATTACTATTTGATTTATAAATGGATTCTGTATCCAATTGAAATTTGTCCCAACTTTAGTTTCTTCGTAAATCTAGAAAAACAACTCTTAGGAACCTTGAACATTAGGTACATTATTAACTGATACATTGGTAATCTCAATGCCAAGAGCAAAATTTCCCTGTGTAGATACTAAACCCGGTTGGACTAATGCATGTACTACTAGTCGCAGATACCTTATGTTGTTGACAGCAAATAAACTTTTTGTTCTCATTTATTGTAGAAATAGTTGTTGTACTATACTCTTCTAGACAGTATCCTTGTGCTTGAAATTTATTTCGTATTTATTTAAGTTCTTGTGTATAACTACTTATATGTATTATTTCCTGAAATAGGCTGTTCAGGGTTAGTGTTCTATTTAGGGGATGAGATGGGGAGCTTAATTCTGGAGATTATCGCTTAATTTCACGTCTTTATGTAGCATGAACTCCTATCAAGGGACATTTTGTTATAATGATATGCAATTATTCATTTTGCTGAATGAATTACGGGGCAATGAACACATGGCCGTTAAAGCTGGCCAAACTTTATGTGGGTTGAACCTGAAAATTGACCTTTAAAGCTTTATACTTTTAATCGACTGGCCTATTTATAGGTGTTTTTGGAAAATAATCCTGGTAGTTGGGGGTAAGACGATAACTTTTGAATTTTAAAAGCATTTTGACCGAGAAAATACTTAAAACACATGTAAACTAAGAAAGAGTTTAAAAAACTATTGAAAGTCTAAAATTAAAATGACATCGCTACTAAAATACTATCTTTTTTCTAAAGATTGTATTTTGACGACTTTGCTTTGCTGTTTAGAAGCTTGGAACTGATGACTTTTCTTTTAAAATTTTGGATGCTGAATGACTTTTTGGAATTAGGAACAATTTGAATGTCTTCAATTTTATTTAGCCTGATTTTTATTGGGAAGGATAGCGGGTAGTTGCTCCTCTATTCAGACTCTTAAGTGGATTTTGTTTCGAATGACGCATAGTACTTTGTTGGGGTCTGTCATTTTGGTCAACCTATTTAGATACTCCTTAAATGGATTGGACTTTGGAATGGAAGAATACCAACTCATTTAAGACATTTTATACCCACCTTTAATTTTTTGGTTCTGGTGAGACGCCTTTGGGTTGATATCATGTGGCCATAATACGTAACAGTAGGGGCAACAAACATGCATTTAGCAAAAATATTATTACTTGAGAGTAACAGAAAAATTGACTGCAAGTAGAGAATATGTTCATTAAAAGTGAGAGAATATCGTAAAAATAACTAGAACAGACGGGAAAAGATAGGGTTAGAGGAGGGTGTTGATGGTTGTATGAAAAGTGAAGAGAGCATTAGTTACGCTAAACCACATAACTAGAAACTCAGTGGCAACACAAATGCAGAGTATTTTATGTCTGTCTGCAGGGATAACTTGAAATTGTTGGTAGCCCGAAGGCAAATCCCTCAGTTAAACATCGGACTATCACCTAACTCTCCAGTAACTTGGGAACAATTCTTTATTATTACTGCATTTAGAGCACGAACTATACACACAAACTATCAAGAGCCATCTTTTTGTTAACCAATTAGATAAGGGATGAAAAGGAGTTAGTGCTAGGTTGAATCATACACACTTGAAGCATGTCCTAAATGAAATTGATAATTTTGGTCTTTTGTGAGTGTGTAGCCATATGGTTTGACGTTCATAGGTGGTGCACTAGGAAGGAGGGGAACGTGGTGGTCATGAACACTAAAGGGTGGAATGCTTTGTGGTGTTTTGAAATAGTGTAATGGATAAGTAAGCTGGTTTGAATTTGTGGGGTAAGGTGTGGAATTTTGTGGCCACAGTAAGTGGGAAGTGTTTTGGGGCATGTAAACTTGGGAGGTACTCAGGAGGGTGGACTAATATTTTATCCACCTTTACCCGTTCCAACTGGTCGTTGGTCCATTGTTTAATATATATACAATTAAAATTATAATAAAAAGTTAATATAAATAAGTTAACTTTTTACATATATTGTGTGAGGAATACAAATATATAATGGTATTGTAATTTAAATACAAAATACTTACATAAGTTTTTTCAATTTATGCAATTATAGATATTAACTAACTACTTAAAAATTTAGAAAATACTTACATTTAAGCTTCTAAAAAATATATAAATATCTAAAAAATACAAAAATAAGAAAGTAACAATTTTAAAGACACTAGTTAGCTGTTGTTAGTTGCTCTTTGGTGGAATGAACTAGACCCTTAACCCGTCTTAATCAACTTTTGGTGGGTGAACGGCAAAATGGACTAAAATAGGTCAAATTGACTCGTTTTGCTATTGGAGGTGTAGTGTGGTACTGATATGGTAGGGTGTATAAGAACTTGTTACGTGCTAAAAGTAAGTGGCATGCCTAGAATGGAAAGTCGATTGTTTCTAGCAGGCATGCTGAACTGGTAAGGGGTGGACGAAGGGAACCCATTGGTGAGGGTCAAGGTGGAGGTTTTGGGTGTGAAATACACTGAAGTTTCTCAAATTATATTCACACTTTCTATTTTTTTCATTATTTTATTACAATGACCTCTCTTAAGAAATGCACGTGTAAATTATAAAAGAAAGACATATCTAATATTTTTAAAACTTAGGGGTACATGTGTAATATAAAAAAAGGACAATGTAATGCTTTTGCTTTCAAAACAAAATAAAAAAAATGTACAAAATTGAAAAAAAATTGAGTTTCACTCAATTTATTCTAACTAAAGCAAGACAAGAATCTTATTGCCTTCTTCACTGTAGCCAACAGTACAAATAGGGCAACAATTATAGGAAAAGGAAGCATAAAAGGGCTTGAGGTTCATACAACTTAACCCTAACTATCATTAGTGGGTTTACATAACCCTCTAGACGAAGTCTCTCATCAAAATAGAGTATTTTCTTCCTCCACCTCCATAGTTTCTTCTCCCATCTCTTAGTTATAATGTATTTTACTTGTAGCATAGAAAGAGGTCTCTTGATAAGAACAGGTTGGACAATATTGTCAACTTGTAAGTGAAACCATTGTTTTGACCACGAACTTGGCCTATTGTCATGAAATTCATTATCTGGAAATACATATTGGTTTTATTGTTTCCCAAAACTTGTAATAATTGGTTTATGAATTAGATAATGCAGAGTTTTTTTAAATTATGTTTTTATTAGACAATTTAAAATTGTATTGTATATTTTAAATTATGTGATCCAAAATATTTCTAAATTGAAAAATTTTAAATATATTTTGAATTTACATAATTTAGAATATAGTTTTAAATTAATTACGAGAATATAGGAGAAATAGGTTGGATTATGGTTTAGAATTTAAGATTTACGGTCTAGAATATTTTGGTCACTTTCGTATTACAAGAGGGCAGGAAGAAAACATGGGTGCAGGAAGAAAATGCCTCCACATTTGTGTCTGGGTCTTTCGCTTGGGGCTCATTGCAGTATAACGATCCATACTCCGAAACTAAACAAAACAAATTAGGTATTGCATTCAGCACCCATACTTTTCAAGCTGCACCCGCATAAAAATTAAAATTCTAAATTTACCCTTTTCTTAAAATAATTATTAGTGAATTATCGTTTTTTTTTTTTTCCAGTTCTACTTCACTTCTTGCTTATCGGGATTTTTCGGTTGAAATTTTCTCTCTGTGCTATCTTTTCTGGAGGGGTGGAAAAATTTGTCTGATTAACCAAAAAAGGTGACAGTAGAAATGGGGCTCAGTTGGGATATAAAAGATTCCATGTCACAATGCCCGAGAATGGAACAAATTGCGGTGGCTTTTTCTTCCTTGGAGTTTGTGGTGTTATACTTCACATGATAAATCTGATAAAGATACTCCTTTATTTCTTCCCCATGTTAAATTTGTATCTTGTGCTTCTTCCTTTTACATCATATCATCACAACTTTAAAATATACCAAACTTAACACCAGAAAGGAATGTGCTCATGATTACACGTAGTTTGAGGCTGTTAGTGGATAAATTTCTCTTAAAAAACAATTCTAGGAGAAAATAAATAAGTTTTTCTACAACTTATCATCCACTAAATAAGTTTTTCTACAACTTATCATCCACTATTAACTAGAAAAAATACTGAGAAAATCTCAAATAATTAAAAACTAACCGAGACTTATAAAAAAAATATACTTTCTCACTGTACTTATTTAAGTCTATCACCTTCGTCACAAACTATTAATTCTAATATTACTTATTAAAAAAATTAATAGAAAAATACTGAAGAGATTAAATAAAAATAAGATAAAACTCTGAGATAAAAAAATGATACTAATGTGAATCTAAAACTTTAAAATATTAAGTTTGTATATTATTTTTCTTATATATTATTTAACTTATTTCATTTTTACTTAATATAAGATTTAGATTAATCTTTAAATTATGAAACATTCTTTTAGTAAACTCTTAATACTAATGTTTATGCTATTATATTTAGAACGGAGATACTATTTGACAATGAAAATGCAAGCTGCAATGATAATCTTGGGAAAATGAAAACAAAAAGTTTCTGGTTACTGAAGAAATATAAAAAGTGGACGTAATAAGCAGGGATTAGGGAGTGAAAACCACAGAATCACCTAAAATGTAGCCATTAGTGAGGTGGTGGGACGACCTCATGTTTTGCAAGAAAAAAAAACATTTTTTTTTCTTGAGCTATTCATTTATCGATCTTCCTTTTACTTTTACTTTTAAGCATATTTGGATGGAATACCCTTTTGGCAAAGGTTAATCAGTGGGAAGGGATGAAGAACATCGTCACGTGTCCCGAAAGTGGTACTAGTGGCTGTATTATTCTATTGGCTAAACATTCAATTCAGTTCTTGGAGACAAATTATTTAGTCCAAGTTAGTTTTTAGAAAATGAAACAATCACCGTCTAGATTACAAAATGTGACATTTTTTAAAACTTTTATGTTGTTTTCCCTTTTCTTTCAAAAGCTCTATTAATTTCTAAACATCATGATCGCATTACTTGTATAATGAAATTACAATGAATCTGAACCTTTGAACATGTATAATGTCAACTTGGTAAAATTAAATGGTTTGGGAATGAAATTGTAAGAAATGAGCATTGGGATTAGGGCTTTGCAATCTGATCTTAAAATAATGTGGACTTTGGTTGAAGAATCAAAAGACAAACATGGAGGAACTGAATCATGATCCAAATCTTTCACGTTATCCAGATCTTAAACTCACATGCAACTCTGAAACCCACATGTAATAATACAAGAATTTTTCAGAACTCTCTTTGACCTATGCTCACTTGCATGCACATGCAACCAGGAGCACCCTCATAATATCTTTTGTCCATTTCAACCCTTGCCCTAATTATATATTACATCACAAATACCATCACATTAAATAAATATTCAAATCACACTTTTGCCTCCTTCACCACAGCCAAATCATTATATCTTGGAATATATATTTATATTCACCAACAACCCAAGACTTATTCGGGTCGGATCGGGTCCACCATCAACAAGCCTTCAACGGGTTTCCGCACAAGCAATCATTGTTGCTGAACGACGCCGCATCAAGTTGATCAAAGGGAGACCCGATTGGGATGGTTCCACAAAGGTGGTTGTTGCTCAGATCCAAATGTCCCATGAACTTAGATGCGGATAACGAACCGGGTATCCGACCCGAGAAGTTGTTGAACGACAAGTCTAGTACCATGAAATAAGAACCCGCGCAAAAAACATCGGGTATGGTACCGGAAAACCCGTTTCGGCTGAGGTTCAAAATGCCCATACCCGTATTCCTCAACAAAGTGGAAGGAACCGAACCCGTCATAGAGTTACCATCCAATTTCAAAGTAGAAAGAACCTTCATTTTTCCAAGCTCAGCCGGTATCGACCCGGTTAACCGGTTCAGTGATAGATCCAAATCCGCAAGCCGGTTCATTCTGGATATGGATTTGGGTACTGACCCGGTTAATTGGTTCCCACTCAGCAATGCCCGACTCAACATGCCCAGTTTCCCAAAATTGTTGGGTATCTCGCCGGAAAGTTGGTTATTGCTCAGGTCAAGATGCATGAGTCTGCGAAGCTTCACAATCGACGCCGGAATCTTACCGGAGATCACATTGTCGGCCAGACTCACTATACTCAGGCTCCGCATATTTCCGATGTCAGTTGGAACCTCGCCGGAGATCCGGTTTCCGGCGAGGTCCAGAAGTCGGAGGGAGGAGAGTGACGTGACACAGGCAGGGATCTCGCCGGATATTGCCTTCCAGTCGGCAACGACGAGGGAGGTGAGGTTGCTCAATGTGCAAATTTCCGGCGAGATTTTTCCGGTCATGTAGCCGGAGCGGCCGAGTTTCTGGAACATGGGGTCCTGGGACTCGCCGCGGAGGTTGACGTCGGTGACGTGGCCGGTGGTGGGGTCGCAGGCGATGCCGTACCAGGCGCCGCCGCAGCAGTCAGTGCCTGTCCATGTGTTGAAGATGCCCAAGTAGGGCTCCGTTAGGGCAGCTTTGAAGGAAAAAAGTGCTGCCCGTTCTGAAGCCGGGCAGGGGGTGACGGCGGAGATAACGGCGAGGAGAAGCGACGTTAGGAAGAAGAAGGAAGCCATGTGTTTGTGTTTTGTGTTGCGTGGAATGCAATGCAATGAAAGCGTAGAGTGTTGCATGGCTAGGGTTTTATTTATACAATACGTCTTTAACAATGCATTAAATTATTGATTAACAATAATAATTTGTGATTAGTGATTAGTGATAATACTCATTATATAGTAAGTGAGTGGCTTGCACATGCCACATGCACATGTTGGGGTTAATGAAGTCAAGCCCTTCAATAATGATACTAATATATTTAAAGAATATATTGTTTTATGCTATTGATTTCATCGTTTGAAAGTGAAACTTTGTAATTGATCTTAGTGTATGAAGATTATGGGTTTTGTTTTATGAATTACTAGCTTATTAAAACTTTTAATTGGATAATTAAGGCGATGGATGTGTAGGGTATGATTTTACATTATCACTTTAAAGCTAAAGGGTTGCATTATTTTGCTTTTCTCTAATTTTGTCTTTACCGATTTCAAAACATGACAACTTTTCACCACCCCAAATCAATGCCTCTCTTTTCGATAAAATATTTCTTAATTTCACTTTTTCTTTCTTTATTTTATGAAATATATTCTACTTAACAGTGATATTAAAAATTAGTTCATAGTTTGAATGCTATATGTTATAAAAACAGTGCTACTTTATCGATTAATAAAAAAATCATTTGTGAGATTTTATAAAATTAAATAAACATATCGCATAAGGTAATATAATGTAATTTGTTTACTTTATCAATATATTTTAAACAATTCTTTTATTACTCTTTCAATATTATTATATATACATACACATATTTTATGTCATTTTAGTTGGGGGAAACAATTGATATGTTAATTTTATTAAATATTTTAATCCCATAAATTAATTTATTTATTCTTTTAGAACTCAATTTTTCAGCTTTTCAATAATGTCTTGAATTTTTAGTTTTCTTTTTGCAATTAATTATGTTAATTACTGGCCATACATTAAACCAACACAGTGTTCTATAATTTAATACTTAGACATTATTAAAATTTGTTATTCACCCAAAACTATTGGAAAGTTATTTTATGAAATTTTGATGTGATTCCGAATACATAGAAGATGGTTTTGTTCTATCGAATTTTTGTATAATTAACTTGATGGTTGAACTTTAGTATATGTGAATGATTATGACATTTGATATCCAAGATTTTATGATTAAAGATTCAGCTAAATTTCCTCGTAGTCAGTGATTTGGGGTTATGAAATTATTAAAGTATAGTATAAAGTCCTAATGCCCTATGATGAGGCTAAAACTATGATCGACAAAATATTTGGAAGATCGTCATCATTATTAATTTCATACCTTTTTCATACAATTCTTAAAGAAACATTTGTTCAGATCTTTTAAAACATAAAAATGACCATTCTTACTAGCATACTTTTTAAAAATGATTAAATCCTATTTAGTTGATACAAATATTTATAATTTTTTTCAGAAATGAAAAAACAACGTGCTATTTTTTTCCTAAAATTTTTAATTTATTATCATGTGAAATTATTTAATAAGAACAACATCATATTTTGCTAATAAAAGTTTTATTTTAACTCCAAAAATATTATATTCGCGTCTTCTCCTTATTCTTGTAAATATATATTCACACTCGAATATAACTATTTTTATAAAAGTTCCACTAAAACTAAACTTAAAAATCTTTGATTCTCAGTAAACATATATAAGTAATTTTAAGATTATTTAATATCAACCAGATAAAATTTAGTAATATTTAGGAATCATACCTTTTTTTCTTCTACTACACCCAAAGAACAGTAATTGTTTTTTTCATTAAAAAAGTATTGTTTGGAAACCAAAACGAACGTAAAGAATTTGTGAGCCAAACTTTGGGCTTTTGAATTCGGCCCTCATTACTCTATCATAATTCTAAGAAAGGCCTTTTCTTCCTGCACCCTACAGATTCCATCCTGCACTAAAAAATGTTAAATGATCAAATTTTTCTTAATTGTTTTCTAAACTTTGCTGCAACTCCACAAAAATTTTATAATTTTTGAAGTAATTTAGTACTCTTAGGGAAAGATCATTCGTAACACTTTACAATGATATTTATCATTACAAAATGAACTTTTGACAACAATATAGAATTCATTTTGAAACGATTTATTTTTTAATAACTTAACAATTGTAATATTTTATTAATTACATTTGATCCCACAAAAAGAAATATTATTTAGTAATTGTTGATCATGATCCACTCCCGTCACTTTAATTTATAAAATGAAGGTTAATATTTCTCCTTTTATATTTCCAAGTTTCGTAGAAAGGAGATTTTTTCTCAAATCTCAGTTTTCATTTTCATTCACTCACCCGAGTATTATCCTAATTTCTCTCTCATTTTAGACTGAATAATTTGTATTTATTTAACAATATTCATTGTTTGTATCAGAATTAAAGACAATTAGATACCACAATGTACTATATAATCAATTTATTTTTTAATATTTCAAAATATCTAGTTAGATTTCATTTTAGTTGTTGCTTTGGTTCCTTTTTGACAGAGAAAGTAATCGATGAAAGTTTTCAACATAAATTAGTGATACACAAAATCAACTTATATAATGTTTATAATCAAATAATTAAGAACATAATACATGATCAATTATATTAGATTGTTTACGTGATACATGTTGCTGAAAATTTAAAAATAACAATATGTGTGTATCTAACACATTTTGAAGTAAACAAGTCCCAGGAAAATCGAAAAGCTTGTTGGGGAACAAAATCAATACAGAATTTTATTATTGCATAATCAAAAGCATAAGAAGACAAATTACATGAAAATCCGCAGGTAATAACGGATCCTTATTTTTGTGGAAATAGCTGAAAACGACCAATATTGAAAGGTCATCACAGAAATGCTTAAAAGTTTTGTAGCATTGTTGCTTTCAGTTTGAGTATTGGGAGACACTGATGCATGCATCAATCAGGAACACTTCACCAATTTTGCATTACCAAGCAATAGCTAAACTCTATTATATCATTAACAAGTGGATGTGCATGTGTTCTAGATTCCTTTTATTCTTATCATTCCACACTGCTCTTATTCCTAACTCCACTCCACTCACGAGACAAACTACGTCTAATCAATTGTCCCTAATGTCATATATTATATTATATATACATAATTAATATAATATGTATGTTGGGATTCAACAACAGACTCATTTAGGATAAGAAATTGAATTTATTGAAAGATAAGATTTGGTTTAATAAGTTTAAGAATTAGTTTAACCAAAAATTCAAATTCACTTACCAATTTACAAAGTGTATTATTTATCATTCTCAATTCTTAAAAATGTTTAAATATAAATTTAGGTTATCAATTCCTTCATTTGAAAGTAAATAAATAAATTAAAATTCTTATTAGTCATTTTCTTAGTTCTTCAAATCCATTAGATAGCGTAATCAGAGTCTCCTCAATATGTTTGTCTTTCAATAATTGGGCCTTAAGAAAATAAATCACCTTCTTCTGTAAAACTTCTTAGGTCTTACCTTCCTCTAGTCATGAGCCTACCTAAATAATCTTGAATTGGATTCTTGACTTTATTTTTTTACTTTGTAGATTAGATTTTTCTCATCATAAATCTCCTAGAGTTGAACTTGATGTCGTAATATATATATATATATATATATATAGTTTTGTATGAAATCATATAATGTCTCCACTTTTGGACTGCCATCACAATTGTCATGAGCTCTCTTTCATAGACTGATTTCGATTGACTCCTAGCTGACAATTTTTGACTTAAGTATGCAACTGGTCTGCTCTCCTGCATTAACACCGCGCCCAATCCTTTCCTGATGCATCAGTATCAATTGTAAATGGTTTATCAAAATTTGGGACAGCTAATACCGACAGAGTAGTCAACGCCTCTTTCAACTTATCAAAAGCCAATTGAGCTTCCTCCCCCCAAATAAAGCAGTCTTTTCTTAGCAGTTGAGTTAAAGGTTCTACAATACTCCCATACCTTTTTACAAACCGTCTATAATAGCCTGTAATTCCCAAAAAGCCTCAAAGCCCTTTCAAATCGGTTGGAACTGGCCACGATCTCATGGCTTCAATTTTCTTGGGGTCCACTGCTACCCCCGCAACTGAGATGATATGGCCTAAGTACTCGACTTCTTTCACCCCGAAGGAACACTTCTTTTGATTAATAAATAAGCTGTTCTGTCTTAATAATTCTAGGACTTGCAAAACTTGCTTTGCATGCTTTGTAAGTGATGTACTAAAGATCAATATATCATAAAAAAAAAAAAACTAAGATAAATTTTCTTAGGTCTTGGAACGTTGATGGCGCGTTTGTCAACCCAAACGGCATGACTAAAAACTCATAATGGCCCTCATACATTCAAAACGTTGTCTTCTCAATGTCCTATTCCCGCATACGAATTTGATGATAACCCGATTTAAGGTCTAGCTTGGTAAAAATCTCAGCCCCACTCAATTCATCAAGCAACTCATCTATTATGGGAATGAGAAATTTGTCAGGAATTGTTACCTTATTAAGGCCTATGTAATCTATACAAAATCTCCACTCACCATCTTTTTTCTTAACAAGAATTACTGGGCTGGAATAGGGACTAATATTATGCCTGATGATTCCTGCACTCAACATTTTAGCAATTATCTTTTCCATCTCATTCTTTTGGCAATATGGGTAACGATAGGGTCTGATATTGGGAATTGTTGCTCCTTCTTTCAAATTGATAGCTTGGTCTAAATCCCTTTTTGGTGGCAATACTGTGGGGGTTTGGCAAAGATCAATGTAGTATTCCAATAATTTCTACAATGGTTCTAGTATTGCTTTTCCTGTTGCGTCATCATCATCAATTTCACAAGGAGAAATAATGTAGGCTTCTTCTTCCGCTCTCAAGGCCTTCATCGTGGTTCTCCAGGATACTTGGGTTGTACTCAGCGAGGGATCTCCTTGTATACAGCGTTCATGTCCCTCTTCCATCCATTTTATCACCAATTTTTGAAAATTTGCTTTGATGTCTCCCAAACTAGCTATCCAAGCCATCCCCAAAACAATGTTTATATTGCCCAGGTTCAAGAGAAAAAATGATTGAGAAATGATGACTCCTTGCACCACTAAATTCAATTTCTCACAAAAGCCAGAGCTTTTTGATATTTGCTCACTTCCCACCTCCACAAGAAAAGGGTTATCATTTGTTACCACAAGAAAAGGGGTATCAATTTCTCACTGCTCATAGTGAGATGCAGAGAATTGAAAGATAGAGTAGGAGTATTGTCTTCTTCATTCTCAACATCCCCTTCTGAAGTGTATGCCGCCTCTTCCTCCATAACTTCCTCCTGACCGACGTCCTCCATCAAGATCAACTTAAAATTCTTGAGTTTGCAGATGTGATCCTTTCCCCACCTCTCCCCACATTTAAAACATAATCCCCGTCGACTTCTATCTTGCAACTCTTCTTGTGTGAGTCGTCTGCCACCCGAAACAGGGAGTGGCGTTTTTTCCTCCATTCGCCACATACTTGGCAGAGTATGTCGTAGTGGGATTGGCGATGGCCGCCCTTGGATTGGTAATCTGTTGGCTGGGCTCCCTCCGAAACTTCTCCATTCTCGATTCCTTTCCTCCGATAGTAATGCTCGGTCTTTGAGTTTGCCTAATGAATCCAATTCCAAACTCTTGAGTTCAGCCCTTAACTGGCCTTTAAGCCCATTTATGAAAACACTTTTTAATACTTTTGGAGGAGAAATAGTGGATTCTTTGAAAGAGATAGGGGATATGTATTCTTTGTTTAGAGTAGGAAAAGGTGGCAGAGGACAGAGTTCACTAACAATTGGTATGAGTGATTGGGAAGAGTGTCGAACAGTTGGTGATGTCTTGGCCTCTTCAGACTTTGATATTCATGGCTCAGTTTTGATTGTTCAACAACATAGAGATGCCAAGAAAGGCATATTGCATGATTAGGTAGGTATTCAAGTACAATGAAGTTGGACTTGTTCTTGTACTTAGCTTTATGAACATATATACAGTGTACATTTGGAACAGTTTTTGCTTTTCAACAATGTGCTTAGAGAAAGAAAGGTTCAGAACATTTTTCAAGGACTTTGTACATTTTAACTTAATTTTGTATATCTAGTCGGTTAAAAAGGAACATTTTAGAACACAACATCCTTATTTATTTTTCCAAGGATACAAAATCAAAGAATGCTTATTTAAGTGATGGGAGAACCAAAGGAAGGGAAAAGAAGAGATTTTGGTTTGTTCCCACCAATTGTATTTCCTTAAACTTCCCATCTCACAATCGCAGACTCAAATGGAGCCGGAGCCGGAGCCCGCGTCTGGGCCCGGGCCTGAGTTTAATTCGAAGGAGGAAGCTTTCGCATACTACCAAGCCCACGCGAAATCAGTGGGCTTCTCCGCCATAATCAAAGCCAGCCGGCGATCCCGAATCTCCGGTAACTTCATCGACGCCAAATTCGCCTGCACTCGCTACGGCGCCCCACCAAGCCCGCACAAACCCAAACGGGCCACGGCCCGGGCCAAAACCGATTGCAAGGCCTCTATGCACGTGAAACGAACACCCCACGGTACATGGGTCATCTCTTCTTTCATCAAACACCATAACCACCAAATTTTCCCCGTTCACAGTAACCCTAAACCCAATAATAAAGATAACAACAACGCAAGTCCTTCAAGGAAACCCAAGGTTAAAAAAACACTGCAGCACTTAGCTTTCGTCCAAGGGGACCTTCAATTTTTGCTTAACAGCCTCATGTCTATGCAAAACGAAAACCCTAATTTCTTTTTGGCGGTCGATATTAACGAGGAACAGCGGTTGAGGAGTGTTTTCTGGGTGGACGCTAAGGCTAGGCTTGATTATAGATACTTTAGCGATGTGGTGCTTTTGGACAGCACTCACGTTAAAAACGAGTGTAGATTGCCCTTTGTTCCGTTGGTTGGTGTGAACCACCATCTTAAGTTTTTGTTGCTGGGATTGGCCTTTGTGTGTGATGGGTCTGAATCCGCGTTTGTGTGGCTGATGAGGAATTGGTTGAGGGCAATGGGGGAACGTGCTCCCAAGGTGATGGTGATGCTCACTGACTGTGATGAAGTTCTCAGAAATTTCATTTTCAAAAATAATTCTAAATGTGAAAAAAATGAACTAACTAACTTCCATTCTTTCACAATATCTAAAAGATAACCACTAACCTATTTTGTACCAGTATCACTTCTTTTTTTACCTTAGACTAAAATTAATACTTAGGATACTGTCAACCCTTTCAACAGGGTTAGATTCTGTCAACTGTGAAAATGTGTTTTTCTTTTTTTGTCTACCAAGCAATACTTATTTTTTAGGCACTTGTCTTTTTCATGAGGATTAAAGCCTAAGATCTTAATTAAGATCACAATCCCTTGTGTTTGTCTTTACAATTGCTACCTAACATTTCAACCTTTTCACTTTAATAAGTATTTCTTTTCCTACACATCATGCTCATGAGGCATATAAAGATGGTGATAAATTCTGAACTGATTAGGGCATGTCTCTTGTAATTGAAGACAAATACTTACTTATCTAAGACTATGGAATACTTGTTTTTTTTTTTTTAATATCTTTAATAATATTCTTTGATCTCATTGGGTGGATTATTCGCATCAAACCTATAGAATTTGAGAAAAGTGGGATTTATCTGATTCTGTAATATGATTGTGAAAGAGAGGTATAGGTTCCCCATCACTCCATCAACAAGAATGCTACTTTTCATTTACAAAACCTGATCTTATTTTTAATATCTTCATTTTTTATTGTATACTATAATGAAAAATGAAAAGTGATAGCCAAAATATGCATAGTGGTAGATGCAAAATGCTTAGTGGGAGTATTTTACTTTTTCTTTTGGAATATTATAACGGATGAAACAAGAAAGCAAATTTTATGCCTTTTTGTGTATCTCAGTTTCATGATTTTGTAATACCTTACACATAATAGGGTCATTACAAGTTCTCATGATTATAAGATATATACTTATCAGTGTTTTGGTTTGGTGAGGTTTTCTAGGTTCGTGTGAATGTTTTGATGCTATTTTATCTCTTATTTTATTTTATCTGGAGTTGATACTGTTTGGAGAATAAGCAATTAATGATTAAGGAGAGTTGAACTATTTTTTTAATTAATTTTAAACCATTTTTGAGATATCAACCTTGTGATTTACTAAATTATGATATTGATGATGACTTAAACTGTATAAAACATGAAATTAAATTTCAATAATAATTTCAGAATAAGTTACAAATTCAAAACAATGTAACATATATTAATGTCTGGATGTAGCATAAAAAAATTAGCTCTAAATTACAATTTGTCATGGATATATACTAAGCTTATTAGTGTGAAAGATGGATATAATTGATTTTAATAAAATTAACATTTGTTGTAAATTGGGCTTAACCTCAATTTGCTCACATAGTTGTTATTAAGCCCAAATGAACTTATGAAAGTTTATCAATGACTTAATGTTAACTTTTGGTACTAATAAAGTCACAAGAATACTCATAAAAATATCATATAATCTTACTTTGTCGTCTAATAATGAAGTATGTATATAACTTTTGGAGTAACTAAGAATTAATAACTTATAGTTGTGTTAATTGGTGATGGGATGAGAATATAAAACTATTTTATATTGATATTCATATTTTTTTTCTTAATTGTGCTCTAAGCCAATAGTTAAATGGAATAAGATAGATATTTAGAAAAAGAAGAAGTGTGATAAAAATCAAAAATATATTTTACATTAAATACAAACCTCCATTGAGGTTTGATTCAAACCAATGTTCAAACTTGGTTTAACATCACACACTTCTGCAGAAAAAGAGAGTGGTTAGGGCTCAAAAATTGGTCAACTGTCCGTACACTACTCATGTATATTTTTTTTTTTCTATAAATATGCATCAAAGTCTTGGTCTTTCTTTATAAAGTAACTTTTTTAATTGTTTGAGATCATCACAATAATTGACTTCATATAATGATCCAATGTCAACTCTCACACCTAATGTGGGGTGTGAAAAGCTAATGACTTTGAAATCAAACCAATCCAATCTCACAATTTCAAGGTTACATTAATGGATTATGGTTTAAATAACCTTAGTTTAATATTGAAATGATGTTTATAATCCAAGGAAACTCAACTTGGATAAAAAGAGGTTTTCTCGTCATTTTGTTTTAACTTTTTTTTTTTTTTTTTTAAATTTAGTTATCTATTACTTTCTGAAATTTAGGATAAAATTGGTTCTAATATGTCAAATAAACAAACGTTTGTAAGTGTCAATTTTTTTTATTTAATAACTAACAACACTTTTTAAGATCTATCTAATTTCTCAAATTTAGTAGTTAAGAAGTGAAATGTATTTTTTTTTCTAATTTGAGGGATTAAATTTTTTTTATTTTAATTTGACACACTGATTTTTTGTTTTAGTTTTTAAAACTTGATTTACCACCACAAATTTTAAAGGCGGGAAACATAATTAAATTTCTATTATTAACTGAAGTTTATTAAAAATTGTAAATCTTGATGATTAGATTTTTGAGTTTTTCTTTCTATTTGTATAGTTTTTAATAAATTTTGATGGATAATAGTAACCCTCTTGCTTTGAAGAAAAGGTAAAAGAGGTATAGTGTTTGAAGTTGTTGAATCTTTGGGAGAATTTAGAGAATTGATGTTGGTTAACATGTGAACAAAAAACTATTGTCTTTGACTAAAAGAATGTATTATTATTTGGTGAAAGCCAACTAAGTGAAGAATTTTCAAATATACTGTTACACTGAATCAGTATTCCCACAATGTGGGAATCTATATAAATATATATAAATACATGTATTGTGAGTATAACACACAGTTTAATGTGAAACAAATAATATAACTACACATATTATGGTCAGTAATATCTAAGAATCCAAGAATTTGTAAAGTTTACTTTTTTTTTAAATTATAATAAAAATAATAGAAAAGTAGGGAGATATGAGTAGGATCTGAATGTAAAACAAGTGAGATAAAATGACAAGAAAAATTGTTGAATTTCAATAATTGAAAAACTTACATAAAGTAATTTATATTTAGCTTTATCAAAATTAGTTGGACCAATATTATTACGGAATGAATTGATTTCATTATGGTTTAAAGGGAATAAGATTAATTTAGTTTGAAATAATTTGTAAAAAATGTCATCGAGTCTCTTTAGTTTAAAATTATTATTTATTGAATTTATATAAATACAGATAAAAAAAATAAAAAAAGGTCATTTGAATCCTATTCTAACAAGTCAAGTTGAACATGAAATGCCTAGTTATTTTTTTTCAGAAAATTTATATAAAATTCTATCAAATTACTTTCCATCTTTATCCCTATGTAAAAATATTAAGTAGTCTAATTTGATAACTTAAGTTTTCATTTAATAAATATAAAAGTTCAGGTTTATTTAACAGTATAAGCTTAATTATGAATTAAGTCCAAAAATAATAAAAGACTCATATAAATTACATTGCAGATTATTTTAAATAAAAATAAAGAATACACCTAAAATTTATACAATATAATTTACATCACTTCTCTTTCTTTTTCTTTCTCTCTCTCTATATATATAATAGTTACATTAACTTAGATTTACAAATAAAATTATAATCAATTAAATTATATAATAATTACTATAGTCATCAAATAATTTAATCTTCTATCATTATATCATCTACTTTTTATGTCTATATTCAAATTATCTACTAATTTATCCCTATAAAAATATTAAGTACTTCAAAATCTAAGAAACAGATTATTAGTATAAAATTTAGATTTTACAGTACATTTGTCAACAATTTTAGAATTATTAACAATTTTAAAATTATTGTTATTAAGAAGACGTAGCGATAATTTTAAATAAATGTAATTTTTAATGATAGTAGTCCAAAATTATCAATAAACTATTTATGACAATTTCATGAAAATCTTTAGTTGTAAATGATGACTCTTGTGATCCTGGTTTTGAGAACCCCTTTTTCCTTCTTGCATTGCTTGCGGCGATAGCAACGATGTTGTTGTAATAGATTTCTCTAATTACAAAGAAAGCATAGTCTTGGTCTTACCAATTCAACCAACTTATTTGTCTTTTTGTCAAAGGAGGGCTTTTGCCATTGAATTTTCCTAAAATATCAAATGTTTGACATAGCCACTAGCCACAAGGCAGCACTAGATTCATGTGTTTACTAAAAAGATATGTAACACAAAAATAAAAAATGGGTGACTCAAGCTTTGACCACTATTTACATTATTAATCCTTATTAACTCAATAATTAATGATCCCTGATCGTAATTAGTTGCTGTGGAATTTTTGACTTTTTATGAGAAGATTACAAGGAAAATGCTATATATGGGCAGTCATATTTTTTGCCGTTGTGGATTGATGTTAGCTGGAGGCTTTAGAACCCCTTGACTTTTCATTTGAATGCAGTTTAATTCAATTAAAAAAAGAAGAAAGTTGCTGCTTATTCACACCAGTGAAAAGAGAGTTTATTTTAATCCAAACTTAGGGTTCATTTGATCAACACTGTTTATGGTCCTACCACAAAATCATTTTCTCTTCACTAAATTTATTTATACAATAAGTTATCACTATTGAACAGTCATTTTTTAAGAAAGTTAAGACTTAGAAAAAAAAAATTATTGTATCTTAGTAAAAGTTATAACTCTGAAAAAAAACTTATAGTAAACCTTCAATTTGTTTTCCTAAAATTTATATTAAACTTTTACACCCAACCTTGCAATAAAAAAATATTACCAAAAAGCAATGAAAATATAAAAAATAGAATGATAGAAAAATAGAACTTTTGTTGACAAAACATTTTATAGAAATATATATAGACTTTTATAATTTTGGCCTATTAAGTTTATTCTTGAATTCATTTGAAGAGGGTAAGTTAAAAATGTAATTTTTTTTGGAACAAATGAATAATTGTAAATAATATTTGAAAAGGGTTCAGGAAAATATAATATATATTTGGTTGGTCTTAGTATAAAAATTTTGAAATGCACATACTTACACGTAAAAAGTTGTGTTGTAGTTTTCGTTAGTTTTGTCTTCGGCCTAAAACAGTGGGCTGATGGCTGAAGAAACACTTGACCTGGACTCAGTTATTTGTTCTATTGTGATTTTCCATTGAACCAATTGAAAATTGACTAAGGAAATTGATTTTGAACCTTTCTTAGACATCGTGGGCCACTTTATTTTAATTTGGAAATATCTTCATGCAGATAAATAAATAAAAATGATATCATATCATAGCCACTCTCAATTAAACTGTGTGAAAACAAAATATTTTAACAGTGCAAAATAAAGAAAAGGAAGTTTCGGATTAAGTACATTTCAAAGACTAACATTTTGCTTACTAAGCATCATTCAATGAATAGATCTTCCTTTCTTCATTCATCAGTCTACAAAGTTGAATAGTATTCATATAAGAATTCAAGCAATCATATCATATTACCTCACATATTAATTAAGGAATAAATAAACATGTTTATGCATCAATTTTGTCTTTATACCTAAACTTTATTATATTGATTCTTATACATATAATGTTATCCATTTAGTCTCTAAAATTGTTGGTATCTTATAAGTTAGCTTTTGCATGAGTTAATCAAATCTAATTTTAATAATTTTGATATGATATCAACATGTATTTTAATGATTATGATTGATCTTCTTTATTACCCTTACAGGGTTATTATCTAAATATTTAGTTCACTAAATTTACATTCTAAATGTTAGGTATGTTGAAGATTTTACATTAATTACTGGTATAACTAGTATGTATGTATATATGTAAAGGATAATTAATTAATCAATATACTAATAAAAATTAACTCATAAACAAAATATCACTACCACTGATCAAGTTATTAGTATTATTATATAAAGTTGTTATCAATGTGCTCACATTCACTATTCAAAGTCTGTTATGTTCACATAAATTATAAATCAGATGAAAAAGCTTCTTCTATTTAGATTGAAAAGGAGGGACATTTACTATAAACAAATTGAAATCCACACATGCAATATGTTGACATTAGTTACAAAGAGTAAAATCATTTTGAGAAATCAAATTCCTACTTTATATTTTTTTAAGATTTTATAGAATTAAGTGAGAGATGAAAAAGAAAAAGTAAGAAAAGTAAAGTTCAATGGGTAATGTGATATGATGAAAAACAAAATGAATTATAAAAAGTGTTGTAACAATATATTTGTAAGAATAAAGTCACTCTCCTTTCTCATTTTCCATAAATTTATAAAGTGAAGGAAGAATTCCTTAAATCTATTCAATCATGCTTATGCATCCAATAACTACAAACTTACTATAAAGTGCTTTTCCTTAGTAACAATTAATTATGTTTTTACTTTTAAGAAAAGGATTATGATTATAATAAACAATAGAACCTTTTAGGAGATAATGGAAGAACCTAATATAAGGCTAAAGGTGGTTGCCCCTTCTTGCAACCAAAGAACACCAAATATATACACATTCCATGCAAAAAAAAAACTTTGAATTCAAAAATTAAACTTAATTTACATAATTATGTATTTTAAAATAATTAAATCTCCCATATGCTATCTATTAACTTGTCACACTATGTTTATCTTTACATCTTGTATAATAATCTTTTCATAGTTTTTGTAAAAAAATTTAACAGATAATGAACATTTAATGTAGTTTCTGAATTGAGCAGCATGCATGAAGAAAGTCAGATTCAGAAGCACACATTCTTAAGTTTGGCCGATTCACGGGGTAATATATGTTTCGTCAAAGGGAAGATAATGAAGAAAAAAGAAGAGCAGAAAAGGACAAAACATTATCATGGACCACTTTATGTCATCATGGTATTATCGATATAATGAACAAATATAAGGCTAATAATCACTGAACACAAAACTACATAAATATACCCCAAAGCCAAGACATTACAACCTTAGCTTTCATCATCCCTTCTACTCTTCTCTCCTTCTCAATTCTGTGTCAGGATTTTCAGCTCTGATCCAAACTCTTCAAGCTCAAGAACCTTAACAAGCCAAATTTTTTGAGTTGCATGTATGCCCTTTTGTGTGTTTCAATTTGCTAGTTTATTTTCTTTTTAAGATTTATGATCCAAAAGCTACTCCTGTTATGGTACAAACAAAATTCAAGAAAGATTGTAACAAGAAATAATGTTTCTCATTCTGCATGAATGACACTTTTTTTTTTTTTTCTGACTTCTGTCAGATTCTGCTGCTTTAAACTTTGTTGGGGACAGAATTTTCATTGCCCTTTGGAATTTCGGTCTTGAATTTTCTAGGCCATCTCAGTGAGCAAGGTAATTGCACAACCATGTACAAATTTTCCATGAAAGAAACACAAAGGAAACATAAAGATGACTTCTTTTCTTTTCTTTTTCTTTGGGGTGCTTTTCAATTTCTAATGAAAAAAACTTCAAACTAGGAAAGCTATTGCTTAGTGTTAAGATATGGTTATTTTCAGGTAACTGTGAAGATAAGATGAGCATGGTGTATACTCATGCAGTGAAGTATTCCCAAGAAGTGACGAGGATGAACCCAGAGATGGATTCAAATATTGGTCAGCATTGTCACCAGCAAAATTCTGGGCTAATGAGGTACCGTTCTGCACCAAGCTCATTGCTCACAAGCCTTGTGAATGACAGCATCAACATCAACAACAACATTGGATGTGTCAATGGTGAAACTTTCAGAAGTGAACATAATAATCATCATCAGCAGCAGCAGCAGAATTATGCTCCCTCCACAAGTTCTGAAATGGAGACCATGTTGGCCAAGATGATTTCTTCCGATGATTCTGAGCCTTTGCAAGAGTTTGGAGGGAAGCCAGTGAAGGAAGAAGGAGGGGACACTGTTTCACAGCCACCACAACAGCACAATGGTTACTCTTTTGGGTCTTCACCTCAGATAATGTACCAAACTCAGCAAGTTCAAGGCTTTCCTGCAGGGAATGGTTTTGATGGCTCATTCAGTGCAGTGAATTCCATGGTCTCTCAGAATTCCACACAAACCAAAATGGGTGCTTCCACCAATGGCTCCAATCTCATTAGGCAAAAGAGTTCCCCTGCAGGGTTTTTCTCCAAGTACTCAGTTGATAATGGTAAGACCTTTCATCTTACCTGGTAACTGTCATGGAATTTCATTTGAGTTAAACTTTCATATCAAGATTCTTACAATTTCTTCAAAGGTACCCAAAATATGATTTTCAAAATAATTACTATCAAAGTAAACAACTTTAATAGAGTATTCTATTAAAGTAATTTCATTTTGTGTAAATTTTCTTCATCCTATATGGGTTAAATTCAAAAGGATTTTCCATAGAATTAATTTGGTCATGTGAATAAGAGGTTATTGGATCATTTCTGATCTAAGATTTACATAAATTTTAAATTAATATTCTGGAAAGTTTGCTGGATAATTAATTGGCTTCAAGTCAAGTCAGATCCCTCTCTTTTCCTGCAGTATTGCTAAATATAGTACAGCAATTGGGGGTTGCTTGTACAGAATATAAAATGGAATATCCATTTCCTGCATAGAGTTGACTTTTGTTTTAACTATTCTTATTGAGAAATTAAAATCTTTGAATAAGAAGAAAACTAATCATATAGTACATTTGGGGGGGAAAAAGAAGATGTGAAGGGAAGAAATCTCATGAAAGAATCTGAGAAAAGAAGGCACAAGAATCAGCTGTAAAAGCACTTAAAAAAATATGGGTCACAAGGGGAATCCTTCAATTATATGTTGGGGTATCAATGGCAGATTCAAATATTATAAATTGAGAAATTAATAAACATTTTTTCTCTCCAGCAAATGCTTGCTTTGGTTGAGGAAAGAAAAACTGTATAGAAGAGAGAATTGAAGAAGAAAAAAAAAAGAAAATGTTAATCTTACTCTCTTTCCTTTTTATTTTCTTTCAATAAACCAGACAAAGAAATATCATTATCTTTGTGTTTTTCTCTTTTGTGTTTGTTTTTCATCAAAGATATCAACAATTTCAGTTCAGATTTGTTGACATCTGAAGTGAATTTTAGTGTTGTAAAGAGTATAAATGTTTTGTTTTCAATGCAAATCTTGCAGCACTGAGAGATGTGGCAAGTTTTAGGGGGTGTGATGTATCAAATGGACAAGCTATTACATCCACTAGTGGATTGCATGGTACTTTGAACTTCTCATCAAGGCCATCCTCTTGCTCCACCAGGATGCCACAGATTGCTGAAAATGGAAATGAAGGTGTGCAACCAAATTGTGTTGAAAGTAGAAACCTGAGGAATGACAATGGCAACACCAAGTGTTACATGCCTAGTTTCACCACTGACTTCTGGGATGGTTCTGTGATCAGTGCCCCCAGAACAGCTAGTAACAATTGTGAAATATCATTTTCCACTTCAAATGCAATGGATATTCAGGTATGGAAGAGTTTACTCAAGACACTGAATGAGTCACATTGGCCTTTTTTTTTTCCATGTTGTTGATAAGTGAAAATTTATGTTCCCAGGATGCAGATTTTGGATATCAAAAAGTTGGTCTGACCCACCATTTGAGTCTGCCTAGCTCTTCTAGTAGAATGGCTACCTTGGAGAAGTTATATCAAACTCAAGGAGCTGTTCCATGCAAAATTCGTGCCAAGAGAGGTTTTGCCACTCACCCAAGAAGCATTGCTGAAAGGGTAAAAGTCTCATTTGATTCTACTGTTACTTTATATTACAAATCATATGCAAGGTTTTAAAAGGGTTTTGGCCACACAATTGTGGTTGCATCAGCCACACTTGTGTGTGCATCAGCCACACTTGTGTGCAATTTCCTACAACCTTGATCATATGGTTGCATGACTATTTTATGAAGTGCCTAGTGCTGACCTTCTTCATGTGTTATCTTGATGCGCATATTTCAGGAAAGAAGAACAAGAATTAGTGCAAGAATCAAGAAATTGCAAGACCTTTTCCCAAAATCAGACAAGGTAAACTACTCTCTCACTATCAAATCACATTGTTCATTGAAGCTTTTCCATGTGCACTTTGATGACTTGATGCTTCCCTCTTGGCAGCAAACAAGCACAGCAGATATGTTGGATTTGGCAGTTGAGTACATCAAAGACCTGCAGAAACAAGTTAAGGTACTGTAGAAATTCAAATCTTCCCATAAATCCTTATACAAAAACTAACAAAGTAACACAGTATTAACTCCACTATAATCTTTATTGTCTAACCAAATAATTTACTCATCTTGCAGATGCTAGCTGACACTAGGGAAAAGTGCACTTGTACAAGTAATCAGAAGCAATACTCTAGACCTTGCGCCTGATTTATATCCTTGTAGATAAAAGAAAAGGAGCATCATTTTGTATTTATCATTTGGTGTACCAAAACTTAGGGTCAGTGTGATTATGTAGACTAGTGCTGATATTTGGCGGTATCTAAGAAGTTAGGCTCAGCTCTATGTGAATCTCTTCAGTTTTGTTTTTCATTTTCCCTCATTTTTTTTTCTTTCTTTCCATTGCTTGATTTAAGCATCATGATGTAATAGCAAGTTCAGAATGACTGTTTCTTTTACTTCTAAAATGTTTGATGGCATTACAAAACAAATTTGTTGAAGATATCACATTGACTAGAGATGAAGTTTTTTAATAGTTTATAAGTAATTGCAAACCTCATCTCATAAGCCGGTTTTGTAAGATTGAGTTAGGTTTAAAATCCACTTCTTGATATGGTATCAGAGTCTATCCTAACAAGGTTGTTGAGCCTATTGGACCGACTACCCTTATATATAAGTTTCAAAGTAGACTTGAAAAGTCTTGGCATGAGAATGTATACTTGTTTAAGAACAAGTTGCATATGGAAGAAACATCCAATTCCATGTCACATACATAACCTTAATTAATCATTTATGAAGAGTTAATCATATATTTAGACATGCACATGTGTTTGCATATGGAAGAAACATCCAATTCCATGTCACTTACATAACCTTAATCATTTATGAAGAGTTAATCATATATTTAGACATGCACATGTGTTGGATGTGTGATTTTCAAACATGACAGACTAGTAGGACTTAGATTCTCACACTGAACAAGAAAGAATCTCTCAGATGAATGCATAGAAAAGTGGAAATGACAACAAACAAAGGGAACCATAGTCAACACATAAAAATTCTTCTTCCCTCTGACTCAACTCAAATGAGCCTTTTAAGCCATTCAAGTATTTCTTGACTGAAAGTCCTTCTCTCCACTCATTCAAGTCCACCATCATTTGATTCTACTGTTAGTTTAGATTACAAATCATTAAACTATTTTCATGATTAAATAAATATTATAAGTTTAATTCCATATTCAACTTCATTTTGATTATTCTCATTGTAAGTTAAACCACTTCCTAAAATATATTATGTTTTAAACTGTTTCCATTACATATATAAATGTCATAAATTATTTCCACGCATGATTGTTTATTTATTTTTGTTTAATCCTCAATTTTAAATTAATAGTCACTTAAATCATAAAACTGATGTCAATTAATAATTTAAATTATTTTCATCAATAACTGATCGATTTATATTTAATTATATCACAATGTTTTATTTTAAATAGAACAATTTCCCAAAACATTTTTCATATTTAATTATTTACAAATAAATTCCATATTAAATTATTTCATATTTAAAACTAAATTACTATGTTACATTGAAATTGTCTTTTGATAATAAACACTTACAAAATTGTAAGTAAATATTTCCTTTTCAGTTGTTACAAAAGTGTCACTATCCCAATCTTCCTTTCTTGTCGTGTGTCCCAAGTTGCTGTCCAAATTCCAAACTGTAAACTCTGTTTTCCTCTACTTTCAGCAAAAGAACGCTTTTCATATGCAACACAAAACCATCATTGATGAATGAAACTGATTGACATGCCATTTTTCGCTTACCCAATTGCCTCTCCAACCACCCCTTTTTCCCTTTCCAATAAAACAACCTTCCTTCCAGCCACACAAACCGTGTGCAAGTACAAAAAGGCCTCGTTTTTATGCAGAAAAAACTCTGGGGTTTGCATTGTTGAGTTCGGTTTTCAAAAGGGTTATTTCTTGAAGCGTAATGGCTCAGTGGCAGGGTGATGCTGATGAGGGTATAGACTACATGTTCAAGATTGTGATGGTGGGTGACTCTGGGGTTGGAAAGTCTCAGCTTCTGAATCGATTTGTGAAGAACGAATTCCACATGAAATCGAAACCCACAATTGGGGTGGAGTTTCTGACTAGGACGGTCGTCATGGACCACAAGCTTGTCAAGGCACAGATTTGGGACACTGCTGGTCAAGAAAGGTCCAACATTTTTCTACTATGCATTCATTTCCAAAGCTAGTTACTTTTTTTTAGTATTATTATGTGATTTTGTGCCACAGTCTCACTCTGCTTGTGTTGAGCTGAAATTTTTATTTTCTTAGGAAATGATTAAGTATAGAAATAAGATCTGAGAGGTAGAGATTGAGATCTCATGAGATCTTTTGAGTTACTAAAAAAGCATAGTTTTTTCAATGTAATGTAATCAAACCAAAAAGATGCATGTGGGTGAATTATGGTCCTTCAACTAAATATGATAATCATCAAATGCTTACCATTTGGTGGCTTCTTGGTGCGCTCAATTGTTACATTTTTGCTGCAACAGAATAGGGTAGTGTGTGAAGAATCTCTCCATGACAGTGAGTTCAACCGCAACATCAAGATTTTGGGCCCTTTTGCGATTGTAATTGTGGTCGCATCAGCTGAATTTGTCTACAATTCCCCTTTATGTCTAGAATCACAAATAGATTGCAATTTCAACTACCAACAAGTCCTTGGTTGGAGTGGTTCTGAACTTGGCCCCCTTCAGTGAAGTTTAGGTCCAAGCCTTAGTCAGTCATTGGCAAAGTCGGTGATATGATGTAGCAATAATATGTATATGGTTTACCCAAAAAAATTGCAATTTAAAACCTTGGTTTTAACTGTAGTTACAAAACTCTCCTGTGTATCACATGCCAGATTCAACTTACCATGAACTGCATAACCATATGCCTGTTAACTAATTTTACTAGTCTACCAATTGACATGATTTTGTGTTTTGTTAGTTTATATAGATGTGGTTGATTTGGTTTCTGAAAAGTGTCCTCAAAATGTATGTCTATTTCATTTTCATGGACAATGTTGGCATTCATCACAGGTACCAGGCAATTACAACTGCCTATTATAGGGGTGCAATCGGTGCATTACTAGCATATGACATAACCAAGCAGCAAACCTTTGATCATGTTGAGAAGTGGTTGGATGAGCTGAGGATACACGCGGATCAAAATATACTTGTCATGCTTGTTGGCAACAAATCTGACCTGAGTTCTCTTCGAGCAGTGCCTGTTGAGGTGGCAAGAGAGTTTGCTCAGCAAGAGGGTCTATTCTTTCTGGAGACATCTGCACTTGACTCCAGCAATGTGGAATCAGCTTTCATTGGTCTCCTCTCTCAAGTATATAGAACAGTGAGTAGGAAGCAAATCCTTGTGGATGGACATGAATCAAACTGGGATAAAGTAAACCTTGAACTTGAAGGAACAAAAATTAAGATGCCATTTCAAGAAACTGAATGCCAGAATCCTAAAAAGAGATCTAGTTGTTGCAGTATTCTTTAGAATTTTGTATTCCCATAGAGCCACCTTTATCTTGGGTAAGGACTCTTTTGCTCTGTCCCCTTGCTGTTGTGCATTATATATATACTTTGCCATCTACTTTTCCTTACTTTACCTTTCAGGATAGCTGTTAGGCATAGTTTTGCAAACTCAAGAATGGTATGATGAACTTGAGTAGTCTGCTCAATGTATCTAGAAGTGAGGCTTTTGCCATGACTTATGCTCAAAGCTGCTTTCCAAGAATGCAAATAGGACTTTTTTCTCTTTCAAAACAATTCATGTTGCTATTGAATAAAGTTTAATCATCCATGGAACATTTTCAGTTTTTCTATGTATCTTCAAGCTTATCCTTGCTAAAGTTGTTCTCATCCCCTTGATCTCAACTATTCCGGTTGATGTGATCATTAATTTTCATTTAGGATCTGTATGTTATAATTGAACCAACCCCATTTTAGTCCATCCAATAAAGTTTTGCATAGTTTTGCATAAAACTTTGTAGGAGACTTTCAATAATACTGGATCTGAGAAATGTTAATGTTCCTCTGCAGTGGAATTAATGTTCATACATTTAGGTTTGTGATGGATCTCAGTTTCCTTACTTTCTCCGGTCTGCTTTTCATAATAAATTTGTCCCCATATTTGTAAAGTGAAAAACTGTTGCATCTACTCCTGAAATTAAAAGAAAAGCTTTAACTTTTATCAAGTCATTGTAAAAGTTAACAAATTTATCATACATGTCAGTTTGTATTTGAGTGATGGTATAGAAAACTTTTACATTATCAATGCATGGAGTCTTTGCTAAAAAAACAAACAGCCCCAGGAAGGTACATTGTCATAAAATTATAGTAAATGTAAAGTCCAGTTTTGAAAGCCGAATACTTCATCTGGCGTGTTGATGAACAATGGGAGAAGCATGACAAGATGGGGAAGCTCTTTCAATGCCATAACTAATTCAGATTTTGTCACACTTCACGGTTTGCATCAGCTAGCTGTGACTTCTAACGTAAAAGTATAGTTTAGCCTATTTTTGTACATTACTTGAATCATCTCATTTACCATCTATTAAAATGATAATACTCTCTAACTTATCTTACTCAATTTAATTTTTTAATTTAATTGAGTAGTGTATAAGTGCAGTAAGTATAATCTTTTGAGCACTGTCTTGTTATCTGAACAATGTGAATTATAAAAAGTATAAATCCTCATCCAAACACTACAATTATTAAAACTTTAAAATTAAAAATACCAACTTTTGCAAGGAAAAATTACCCAATCGACTGATTTTCCGTTATTGAAATAAGGTCAACCTTTCTCGATCCTAAATATTTTCATTAGTGTTTTGTGTTTCTAAAAGCCAATAATTAACAAAGAATCTAATTTTCTATGATTTAAGCGATAAAATAAATATTTTTCAAAATTACATTAATTTTATACATTTGATTTGTGGTAACTATATTAAGACAAGTGTCATATATGACCCAGACTTTCAAACCCAAATTTAGTTTTAAAAGTCGTATTTTTTCTTGAAGATTTTATCACTTCATATAATAAATTATGGTAGGAACTTTTATTTATAGTGGTTTTGAATAATAACTTTGATTGTTGAGTTGGCTAGAGTTTTGTGGTTAGGAAAAGTTAGATGATCAAATGGGTGATCCTTAATATGGGTTATAGTTTCAATGTGGTAGGTATTCCTTACGTATTGGAATAGAATGGTTACTGAATTATTGCTCTAAGTTGCCATTTCAGGTACAAAGTTGTGGCGTGTGGATTATTCTTCATGGTTTTTCCAAACCACCTTTCTTTTTTTGTTTAAAAAAACCATTATCAAACTTTAATGCATGCATAAATATTACTCAAATCACTCGAGAAATTAGAGTATGAAGCTTATTTTTATGATTTATTACATCTGCATAAGTCTACACTGATATCTGCATAAGTCTACACTGATATCTGCATAAGTCTCATACATCATATGGGTTAAAATGTAGTACAGGAACACAGATAAGGGGGTGAACCATGGTCAAAGACAAGCCAGACCCAGATTGCATATTAACCTTTTCTCCTTTTCCATCTTTACCAATTTTCCAATCAAAGCACTGCACCATAGCAGCCACTGCAGTGTTTATCAAGATGAAAGCCAGTGCTGTTCCTGGACACCCTCTCCTTCCACCTCCAAATGGAACAAAATTGAACTTCATTCTCTTACCATCACTCAAATCCTCATGCTGCTCTTGCAAGAACCTTTCAGGGAGAAACTCATCTGGGTGGTCCCAGGAATCAGGGTCCCTCATTATGGCATACAAATTGATTGCCACTGCTGTCTTTGGTGGCACGTCAAAGCCGTTTATCTTGCAGTGTTGGCGACACTCTCTTGTTGTGATTGGTGCTGTTGGATGGAGTCTCAGTGTTTCCTTCACAACTGCTTGCAAATATGGCATGTTGCCAACATCTGACTCATCAACTAGCCTACCATTGCCAGTGACCAACTCTATCTCCTTTCTCACCTTTTGAAAGGCTTCAGGGTGGTTCATGAGCTCAGCCATTGCCCATTGCGTTGCTTCTGCTGAGGTGCCTGTTCCTGCAATGAAAAGGTCCTTGTCCCACAAGACAAAATTCATATTAAGTTTCATGGAGTCCATAAAAATCTTCTTTTTCCTCAACAACAATTAATCGCTATGTAACACGATACTGACACAGACACATATACGACACCAATACAGATAGATAAACACATGTAATCTCCAAAATATAGGATAACACGGTAGTGACACAGATACATATACGACACAAATACAGATAAATAAACACGTGTAATCAACAAAATATAAGAGAGAAGCACACGGATCTATATATTAGATTACTATAAATTATATAAATTTATGTATTAAAAAACATCTATAAACAAGGCCAAATATAAACATTGGAAATTTCATATTAAGTTTCATGGAGTTCATCAAAATCCTTTTTTCTTCAACAACAATTAAGAGTGAAAGCAATGATGAGCATGACAAAAGAGGCTTACCAAGAAGAAGGCTTTGATATGAGTCCTTGTGATTTTGAACTCTGCATGAGCATCATGGTGAACATCTAGCAGAATGTCCATCAAATCCTTTTGAGTTTCTTCATCAGTATTGTGACGTGATAATCTTTTGTGTTCATGGTCCTTGAGCACCTTCTCCAACAACTCATCGTACCTTGTGCTCACATCCAAAGCCTTTTTGCCATAGACCCAGAAACTGAACTGCTTGAGAGGACCCAACACATCCCCGAAGCATAACTTTGCAGCAAGCTCGAAGGATTCCTTTACCAGCTTTCTGATCCTCTCTGCATCCTCGTTTTTCTCCGAACAACTTGTGCCAAAACACACCAAAAACAGTTCCATAGAACCATGTTATTGAAATCTAAACAATCATCACCTATCCAGCACTCGATACAGATAAACACGTAAACCCGTAACATGATCATCAAAATATAGGACAAGAAGACGTGGATTTATATATTACTTTACTGTAAATTATATAAATTGAGAATCAGAGATATTTTTATGTATTTAAAATTCATGTATAAACAATTAATGGAATATAACTAAAAATAAATTTGATTTATTTATCCAAAATTAAAAAATGAAAAGAAATATATATATATATATATAATATTTTTATCATATATAAGATTTGTTTTTTATCTTTGTAATTTATAAGTTAAAAATTTAATGTATTAAATTTTTTCTAAAATTGTGTTAGAATTGTCAGTACCTAAAAGTTAAAATGTTTTTTGTTTTTAATTAGAGATTTTACAGCTTCGATCATGACAAAAAGGCTCTGTTGAGGATTCCACACACATTATATTTTCTCCTATTTAACCCCTCCTTCACCCCCATTTTTTATTGTAAAATATGAATAATAGTAATTAATAAAAGTAATTTACAGTCAATAATCTTAAGAAAATAATATTTTATTCTTTTTTTAACAAAATAACTTTTACTTTAAGTTCTCACTTATGTTTTTTCTTTTTTTTTTCTCACCCCATGTTTGTGCAATTCAAGCTATGAAGAGATATTGAAACAGATCCATCTAACAAGGGTGATTAACTGTATTCAATGATATTTATTGCACTCGTCACTGAAGTTGGCCTACTAAACTTGACTCCATGAATGCATAAAAAGAGCCAATTAAATCATATTAAAGAAAAGTTTTACTTAAAATGAATTGGGATATATTTGTTCAAGTGGTTTAGTCTATAATCTACATGAATTTAACTAGATTCATTTAATAAAATAATAATTATATTTAAAAAATAACATTATTTTACGAATATATATATATATATATATATATATATATATATAATAACCTTTTTTTACAGCATATCTAAGTGTAGTATATTGTTATATATTATTAAAGGTTATTTCGGTGGTATTTTCCTTTTATTGGTGTTATTTTACATCGTATTTAAAACTTCAATTCAGATTATAATACAATAATATGATTTTAGTTAAAAAATATTATATTAAAAATATTAATTCTTTAATATTATATATAGGAAAATATAATTATTTGACATTAAAATAAATTATCATTATATTATAATATAATATTTTATTAAAAAAATGAATTTCAAATGAAGTAATTAATCAACAATAGGATAAAAATAGAATTTTTCTACAAGTTATATTATTTTAACATGATTTTAATATAATATATTTTAAATTATGGTCCTATTTATTTTAGTATACTCAATAATGTTTGACATCACTTAAGACTTAAAGTTAAAATATACTTTCACAAGTGAAAAATATATTAAAATGGTGTAAGTATAACCCTATTTATAAAACATTTATACAGAGGAAGAAGAAGAAGGTACCAAGTGCTCATGGCCATTCTGCAAGTAATGTTGTTCGTGAGTTTCACGAGTTCAGATCCCAAATCGATTGCACCACCCTTCCCTCTCGCATTCTCCAACACCCTTTTCACCCAACCTTCAATCTCTTCCTTTCTCACCTTCTTAGACCCTTCCAGTTGCCGCGGGGAGAGGAGTTCGGTCATGCACAGTTTCTTCACCAACCGCCAGTAGGGGCCGTAGGGGGCGGTCACGAAGCCGGCGCCGCCGAAGGGGAGCTTGTCGGCGAAGGCGAAGGTGGGGCGGGAGGAGAAGGCGAGGTCGTGGGTCTTGAAGATGTGGGCGGCGACTTCGGCTGAGGAGACAACGAGGAGGCGGCGGGAGGGGCCGAGGCGGAGGAGGAGGAGGGGGCCGTGGGCGGCGGAGAGCTTGTGGAGGGAGGTGTGGAGGGATGTGGAGAGGAGGTGGAGGTGCCCTAGGAGAGGGAGGCTTGGAGGGCTTGGTGGAAGGTGGAGATTGCCGGAGATGGTTTTTCCGGTGTACCGGAGAATGAGGAACAAGAACAGGAACAGGAACAGGAACAACAGTGTCTCAATCATGTTGTGTTCAGTGCATAATCATTTGTGATGTTATCTTATATATAATGCTATCTTCATGGTTTTGTCTGTTAGCAATAAATGACAAGAGGAAAAGTGTGCATGGCTTTGAGAAGTAGAATTGGTATAAAAATTTAAATTAATTCTTACAAGATTAAATAAACAATTTTTATTTTACAGTTAATCATGGTATTTTGTTTCTAGTGATTTTTTACACAGCAAGAATGTATTTTTGAAATTTAAAAAATGAAGATTTTATTAAAACTGGACATAAAATAACATAAAACACTTAAAAAGAAAAGATGTTGGGGCAAATAAATAATTTTGTAAAATGAAGAAAATAGGAGAACGGAAGCGACGTGGGTCCTACAGATCAGATACTTGATAAAGTTACATATTGTTGTATTAAAAGTGTTAGATAAAGTTAGTTGACAAATTAATTTATACTACATAAATTAAATTGATTTTTTCATACAAGTATATTATTATATAATTAAAATTCATATTTTAACAAAAATTATTAAACTTTATTTTTCTAAAAGTTGCATGTGTTTTTTTTTAACTTGGATAAGTTATTTTATTTAAAATTAGTTAATGTAATTAATACTAATTTAATTTAATTTAATTTGTATTTATTTTTAAAAATTTCATTTTTTTAATATAAACTATTGTTATATTAAATACTAAATTGTTGTACGTAATTTTCAATAACATTCTGTAATATAATGAAATATTAAATTTTTAAAATGTAAATTATATAATAAATTTAAAAGTAATTCAATAAATAGTAAAAATAATTTAATAGTTGATTATATCTATAAAATTAAAATAGATGATAAAAAATAAAGTAAATTAAAAATAATAAAGAAATATATTAAAACATAAGATACACTAAAAGAAGAAAATTAAATAGATTACAAGTTAACTAAAAATATTTGTGACTTATACATTAAAAACTCTTAAAATAAGTTATTTTCATATCTTACATGTTTGTGGTAGTTAATTTAGTTTGTAAATTTATAAAATATTAATTAAGCATGTTTATATCTATAAACGATCGTTTTGTAAAAGTAAAAGTTTTAGTTTTAACCTAAAATAATATAAAATATTTATGTTATTATACTGGTGTCTATTTTTGAAGTATTAATCAGTTATTTATGATTGGCAATTCGTAATTAAGCCTTTTATTTAAAGTAAGAATGACTTGTTTGTCACAACAAAGTGTATTTATGTTAACATTTCTGGTTATAAATCTTATCAGATATATTGACTTAACATTTTCCGTTATACATCTTATCAGATATATGAGAATTTTCAATATTATCATTATTCTTTAATAACTCCAAAGTGTATTTTGCTTATACGTCCATGTTTTCAGATTACCAAGGCTAGAAAATAATTTTATTAATGTATTATATACAAACGTAATAAAAAGTAAATAAAATAATTATTACTTTGAATATATATCATTATATTTTGAAATAATGATCTAAAAAATTCTTATATTATTTTTTAGAAAATTTATTCCCAAAAATTAAATTTGAAAATACAAATATATTCTAAATTACCTATTGTGTAACTCGCACTAATAAAAAAAAATCATAATTACCTACTGGCGAAATTCATAAATAATACACGAAATATGTAAATATATCGAAGTTCCTTATAGATTATCTACCACAACGAAATTGTAGATAAATTTTACATAAGTAATAGTTACATATAGATTTTTTAAATTCATAGGTAAATATTTTTAATTTCTTTTGCAAAAGATTACTTAAATTATTTAAAAGAATGAATATTTTCAATTGGATTAATTTACTGCGGATCTAGACACACACAAAAAAATTGAAACAGAAAAATAATCAAATAATTTTCTAATTCACACAACCTGCAACTTGACAGAAAATCAATTCAATTCAAATATTGATTGGTATTTTTCAATTAGAAAACCAGATCAGATATACAAATCAATTCATTTGTCAAAATAGTAAATTTTCCAGGAAAATAAAATCAAGAGAAATAATTGATTGAAACACGATATTGAATTTATTGTAATTATATAACTATTGAGAAATATTAAGAAATGATACTTTTTACAATGAAGATATTGAATTTATTGTAATTATATAACTATTAAGAAATATTAAGAAATGATACTTTTTGCAATCAAAATATTAAATTTATTGTAATTATATAACTATAAAGAAATATTAAGAAGTGATATTTTTTCACATAATACTAGTATATGTCAATAAGATCACACTTTTGATAAGTGAATTACACATTATAATACAATATAGAACAATCAATTATTTAAAAAACAAAAACCAGTTGATTGATTAATTGTACATAGAAAAATTATAGTAATTGTGATGCGACTAAAGATCAAAGGACAAAGAGCAAGAACACAAAATTTGATATTTGTTCATTTTTTTTCAAGAGCTACATCCAATTTTCTTTGTCTATAAGTAAAGAATTTCACTAAACATCACACATGTATACTCATACATTCAATAACCTATCTTGTGTCACAAGGACAATTCAAGAAATGGTAAGGGAGAAGAATAATTATGTTACAAAAAATAAACAAGTGTCAAGTGATGTAATGATTGTGAGCAACAGAAAAGATGTAAGAATGCGGATGACTTACCTCATTACATCTTGCACCCTGTAGATCAAACACTATCCTATACAACACCTTGCTACACTTCTACATATGTAAACCATATACAAATGTTGATAAAAAACCAACACAATCAATGTAGTTTGAAAACAAACACCTCTGCAACAAGTTATGAGACAAAAAGACTCAAGAACAAGTCACAAAAAACTTCTTTAATTCAAAAACAAATGAATACAATTGCATGCAGTTTTAAATCAAAAATTGACTCAAAGAATCAAAGTTTTGCTTTCTTTTAGTCAAAAACTCATTAAGATCACTCTTAGATTCTCATTATTGTTCACCTAAAAATATTTCTTTTTGTTGTGTATATCACTCAAAAATACATTCTATGTACTTTTCTAAATTGTTTTAGAAAACAATTATAAAAATCATTTAAACTTTAATGAAAACAATCGATTCAAAACTAATTTAAATCGATTTATTTTGCTAACAAAATTATCATTTTCGAAGAATAACCTCTTATAAAGACAGTAAACCATTTTTACTTGAAAACATTAATCAAATAAGTTCTAGTTTAATATTTTAAAAATTTTAAAAATCTTTTTTAAAACTCATTCCATTAATTTGATATGCATGAATTATCAATATACGTACACTAATGGTAGATAATTAATTCTTCAAACTTTCCTTACACTTGACTTATCTTGGTCAAATACTAAAGTGTATTATTGTTAACAATCTTTTTCTATTCAGTAACAACAATCCAATGAATGTGTGTCAAATAACTTGTGATTATCATATAAACTCAACTAAAAAATGTGACATCATTTACTCATATTGATATAAAAATTAAAATGATTTATAATTTCACTCATAATAGACTACAAAATAACAATTAATTGATATGAAAAATGACTAGATTTATTTTGTTACCAATAAAATATAAACAAAATTTTGTAGAATTTAGATTTTTCATAATTGTTAACTCGATTATCCAAAACCTATAAATCAGTTTAATATAAAACCAGAAGCACTAATTCATCATGAAAGTAGTTTATTGAAGATAGTTCAAATATTACAATATACCACCATCAATTTTTACAATAAAAAAAATGTCAAAACTAATTTTTATAAAAGACAAAATAGTTAAAAAAAAAAAGCTAAGTAGACAATAATTCATCTTTACAATGAGTGAATTAACTCCACACGCAAAGATGGATCCATCTTTTGGTATCTCAAATTATTGGTAGGAAAAGACCTTCATATCATTCTTGTTCCCTGAAAATTGTTCAAAATTTCTCCCACTCCCTCGCTCTCTCAAACAACACGAATGTAAATACGCAGCTACTCTATTCACTATTCGCAGTCCAAATCTCTTCACTCTCCCGCCATTTCAATGGATCTCCCCGTCATAGATCTCTCTCCCTGTCTCTCCGGCGAGTGGGACCCACACCTCTGTGCCGAGGTCAGCCGCACGCTCAGGGAGACCGGCGCGCTGCTCGTGAAGGACCCTCGCTGCACCGTCCAAGACAACGATCGCTTCATTGATATGATGGAACGCTACTTCTCCAAGCCCCACCACTTCAAACTCCTCCATGAGAGACCCCACTTGCATTACCAGGTAAAGGGTCGCTTTTTTTCTCCTAAAGTTTCCTTCTTTCAATCTAATTTGGAGCCTTTGACGTTCTTCCCCTTCTGGGGTGTGCTCAATTTTTCATTAGAGTACAATAAACCTTGTTGAGTAAAGGTAAAATGAATAATCTCGTATTGAGAAAATCTTCTTAGCCATGTTTGGTTTAAAGTTTGCGAAGCGCTTCTGTAAATTCCAATGCGCGATAGCGAATTCCAATACTGAGATTAAGAAGGAAAAAAATGTTGCTTTGAAAAAGCAAGACTGCTTTTGAACTCTTTGAACTTTAATCTAATCATACAAGAAGATTGGGTTAAAGCTTTACTCAATTCTACTAAACAGTCCTTGAAGGTGAGAGTTGGTACTTTAATTTGATGTGAGAATAAACTGTTATAACAAAGAATGAATTTATTGGAATATTTCACAATGGTTTTCTTGTCAAATATCTTATATCCCCTTCTGGGGTGTGGTGGGGTGAGTTTTTCATTGGATTGAATCTATTGAGTAAAGGTAGAACGAATAATCTTAATCAGTTGTTGACATTAGGGGGACCGGCATAACAAATCATGAATATGTTGGAATATTACCTAATGGTTTTTTTTATCAACTATCTCGTGTTGAGAAATCAATTGTTGATATTATATGGATGTGAGCAACGAATCATGAATGTGTTGGAATCAGAATATGGCCTAATACTCTTGTTTTCATTGGAAGAATCAAATCCAATCCCCTTATCGTATTGCTGAGATCACAAGTGTCTAATGCTTTGGTCTCTGCTTCTATAAAATTCTTAAGTTATTCTTTCGTTTTGAAAATTATCCTTCTTTTGCGAACTTCTCTGTTTCATTTTTTTTTTTTTGCTTTTTTATCACAATGAGCTGAATGGAACCTCTTTTCAACAGTTGGGAATGGAGGGGAGATTTTATAAATCTAGAGATTCAAGTTACTAAAATATATGGTTTCGGTGACTAATTGTGAGTTTTCTTTCCTTTTTTTTTATTTGTGGAATTGGTCAAGTTTGAAGTTTTCACCTTTCTTTTACATATGTAATTTGTGTTAAGTCTGGTTCCTTTTCTTCCTGGAATTGGCAAGATTTTTGGAAGTTTGCATTATTTTTACTCTGTAAATATTATCTGGTAATTGATGTTTATCGATTGTAGATGTACCTGTGTGTGAATTTTTTTTCTTTTAAATATGAATTATTGTTTTCTCCTAGAATTTAGTTGTAGAATGTCTTTGTGTGGGCTGTTCTAGATTGTTTTGGCTTGAGGTCCTTTATTGTTGGAGCAAATTGTGGAGATTTTACAAGCATCGTTTTTGGAAACAAAAAAAGGACCAACATTGGTTTGGGTCTTTCCTTCTGTTCTGTTGGATTTTGGATCATTTCATTTTAGTTTTTGTGATGTGATCCTGGCAGTTTTTACGGCAAAAGGAATCCTTAAGAAATGTTAATGATAAATGGTGCTTCAAATGGGTGTAACAGGTTGGGGTTACACCAGAGAGAGTTGAAGTTCCAAGAAGCTTGGTTGATGAAGAAATGCAAGAAAAACTGAAAGCAATGCCTAAAGAAAACCAGCCTCACACTCCTGTTGGTCCCGATCTCAAATGGCGATACTTTTGGAGGATCGGTCCTCGACCATCAAATACTCGTTTTCAGGTCTTATGATTCTCATTTCTTGTCTTTAAAGAGAAAGGATAGATATTACCTTGTTCCTAGTCCTAATGTTCATCTAAACTATACAGGAGCTGAATGCGGAACCAGTAATACCAGAAGGTTTTCCTGAATGGAAAGAAACTATGGATTCCTGGGGCTACAAAATGATAGCAGCTATTGAAGTCAGTCATTTTTTTTTTCTCATGTTATTTCTTATATGTGGTGATCTAAATGTGCATATTTGTTCCTTAGGTTGTTGCTGAAATGGCAGCTATTGGATTTGGCCTTCCAAAGGATGCATTCACTTCTCTTATGAAGCTGGTGAGGACCTCTATTGCTTCTTGGAGATTAGTTACCTATAATAAGGCAAAAGAAAAGTATAACTGGAAATAAGTTGATTAAAGAACTTATATCTCGAGACAAGTAAAATTTTCAAGATAGATTTTAGCACAAAAATAATGTGAGACACAAATTCACAATTTCATCTCATTGATTATGTTACTAACAGGCATTTCCTTTGGACACAGTGCTTCATCATAAGCATCTTCTATTAGTATTGTCCATTTTTCAACATGAAAGCAATGGTTCCCCGCTTCTGTTGCAATTTTTTTGTCACATTTGCAACCTTTTTTATTTGATGTACTTACTATAATTTTTTGATAGTTCTTGTTTAAAATTATATTTGTATCCAACAAGACATGCATTTTATTAAGGAACAGGATGGCCTACATGTGCAATAGATGTATTGCACGAATCTCTTTTGTCAAAAAAGGAAAGCACAAGTTCCGTAATAAAATTTCTCACCCTTAGCTGGTTCAAAAGTATCAGTGCCTTACTTTTCCAGTTTAATAGAACTCTAGCCTTACCTAGACTGGTGCTTTATGCTCTGGACTGCCACTTCTGCTACTTTTAGTAACAAATAAAGCATCTTTGAAACTTACTTTTTTCTATGATATTGCCACCAAATGGGACATACCTTATGCTTTTAAAGATGTCAATATTTGCTAATACATTTTATTGGCCTGTAACCATTTAGTATTATGAACAAGTATAATTGAATGATAAGCTGAACCATATTCTTACTTTCTTAGTTCAAGTAATTACAAGTACAATTGAAAGATAGTGATTGTATAATGTATTTTCTCTCTTTACCATGTACTAGGGTCCACACCTGTTGGCTCCAACCGGGAGTGACCTACAAAAATATGGTCAGGAGGGGACTGTTTTTGCAGGATATCACTATGACCTTAACTTCCTAACTATTCATGGTAGAAGTAGATTTCCTGGTTTAAACATCTGGTTAAGAAATGGACAAAAAGTTGAAGTGAAGGTTCCAATAGGATGTCTTCTTATTCAAACAGGAAAACAGGTAATTCAAAATCACTCAAATTTGCTGATATTTCATGAGAAGGAAGTCAAAGTTTATTAAAATTTGCAGGTTGAAACAGGCACTTGATTTCTTGTCCTCTAATATATCCTGCCTTTTTGATGAAATAACCTTACAAATTTTCAAAGTGTCTTTTCCTTTCTTAAATTGTTTAGTTCAGCAATGTTAGATGTCTCATGATTTCGCTTTCCTTTGAGATCAATATTTGACAGTCCTCTATGATAAGTATGATTGACTCTGCATTATATATGTTCTTTTATGTGTTTTCTTTTTGTTTTAAAATACAGATAGAGTGGTTAACTGGAGGGGATTGCATAGCTGGCATGCATGAGGTTGTTGCCACAAAGAGAACACTTGATGCAATTAATTTAGCACAAGAGCAGAATCGTAGCTTATGGAGAGTCTCCTCAACTGTGAGTATGATTTTTCAAACTTGAAAGAAAGAGCTTTATAAAATTGACTTGGCTGATAACATTTGTGTGTGCATGTAGTTGTTTGCTCACATAGCATCAGATGCAGTTCTCAAGCCATTGGGACATTTTGCACAGTTGCCACTTGCAAGCAAATATCCACCAATGTGTGCAGGAGAGTACGTTGAACAAGAGCTTGCAGTGATCAATCTCAAGGGAAAGAAATGAGAACTTTCATTGTTGAAGATCATAATAAAAAGTTCAATACATTTTTCTCATACTGGATCACATTCACATTGCTTTTCTGGCTCACTGGGGCAAGAAACTGAAAATTGTAGTTTCATTTTTGTTCCAAGAAATGAAACAATGTGAGCTTCCAATTCATCACTAATTAATTTCAATACACATGAAACTTCAGCATTTTATCTCTTTACAATTATATCATTGTTTTATTTTTCCTTTGTGAAGTGCCACTAAATAGATATATAAGATCAAGTCACCATTTTCATCATTTAAGAATTGTCTTCTTTCTGAAAGTGGTTCCTAAACTAAAACTATTTTACTGGTTTCTGGCCAAGCAAAATATTCACCATTTCATGTTGGTTGAATGAAAAAAGGTCTAAACTGTAAATAGTGCTGACAAAATATTCACAATCTGTTCAACATAGTGAACTGTCATAGAAGAAGAGTAAGGAAGTGATAGCAGAAAAAAAAAATACTATTTTTCAAATGAATTTGGAGAATAAAAATTAAAATTTAAAAGATAATTTTACTGAAAAATTAGAATAAGAAAAAAAGATTGAGTTATTTGGGTTCTGGCTAAATGAAAACAGATAAATAAAAAAGTACGTAAACGCATGCAGAAGTGAAAATGAACATGAACATGAACGTGGCCTTGGAGCTAAAGAAGTGTTTGGCTTCTGGTCTTCGGTCGTTGCAGGAAGTGAAGCAATGCCATTGTCGTCTTCTCCGACTTGGTCTCCACCACGACACCTTCCTCATCAACACCCTTTTGCGCTCTTCCCTCAACCTCCGCGCCACGCAATACGCCAACGTCGTTTTCGCCCAAACCCCGGGCCCCAACATCTTCCTCTACAACACCCTCATACGGGGCCTCGTCTACAACGACGCCTTCCACGACGCCGTTTCGCTCTACGCTTCTATGCGCCAGCGCAGCACCTTTGCCCCTGACAACTTCACCTTCCCCTTCGTCCTCAAAGCCTGCGCCAGGCTCAAAAACACCCACCTGGGTCTCACCCTTCACCCTCTCGTTATCAAAACCGGGTTCGAAAGGGATGTGTTTGTTAACACCGGCCTCGTTTGTTTCTACTCCAAAAACGGGTTTTTGAGTCATGCGCGCCGGGTGTTTGATGAAATTCCTGAGAAGAATGTTGTGTCTTGGACTGCCATCATTTGTGGGTATGTTGAGTTTGGTTATTGTGAGGAGGCTGTTGGGTTGTTTAGAGGGTTGCTGGAGATGGGTGTGAGGCCGGATAGTTTCACGTTGGTTCGGGTTTTGTATGCGTGTTCGAGGACGGGGGACTTGGCTAGTGGACGGTGGATTGATGGGTATATGAGGGAGAGTGGGTTGTGTGGGAATGTGTTTGTGGCAACCTCGTTGGTTGATATGTACACGAAGTGCGGGAGCATGGAGGAAGCACGGAGAGTGTTTGATGGGATGGTGGAGAGGGATGTTGTGTGTTGGAGTGCCTTGATTCAGGGGTATGCTGCCAATGGGATGCCGCAGAAAGCGCTTGAGGTGTTTTTTGAGATGCAGAGGGAGAATGTGAGGCCAGATTGTTATGCCATGGTGGGGTTTCTTTCTGCATGTGCGAGGTTGGGGGCGTTGGAGTTGGGGAATTGGGCTCGGGGTTTGGTGGATGGCGATGAGTTCTTGTGTAATCCTGTGTTGGGTACCGCATTGATTGACTTTTATGCGAAATGTGGAAGTGTGACGCAGGCGGTGGAGGTTTTTAAGAGGATGAGGAGGAAGGATTGTGTGGTGTTCAATGCTGTTATTTCTGGGCTGGCTATGTGTGGACATGTTGGGGCTGCCTTTGGGGTGTTTAGCCAAATGGGAAAGGTTGGAATGCAGCCTGATGGGAACACTTTTGTTGGTTTGCTTTGTGGGTGTACTCATGCTGGTTTGGTTGATGACGGTCGGCGTTATTTTAATCACATGAGTGGTGTTTTTGATGTGACTCCTACTATAGAGCATTATGGATGCATGGTGGATCTTTTGGCTCGTGCAGGTTTGTTGGTTGAGGCACGGGATTTGATCAAGAGTATGCCGATGAAGGCGAATGCTATTGTTTGGGGAGCATTGTTGGGAGGATGCAGGTTACATAAGGATACCCAATTGGCTGAACACGTGTTGATGCAGCTCATTGAGTTAGAACCGTGGAATTCAGGACATTATGTTCTCTTATCGAATATATATTCAGCAAGCCGTCGATGGGATGAAGCAGAAAAAATCAGGTCAAGTTTGAGTCAGAAAGGGATGCAGAAATTACCTGGGTGTAGTTGGGTTGAAGTTGATGGGGTTGTTCATGAATTCCGTGTAGGGGACACTTCCCATCCTTTAACACACAAGATATATGAAAAACTTGAAAGTTTATTTAAGGACTTGAGAGAAGCAGGCTATAGTCCGACCACTGAGTTTGTGCTTTTTGATGTAGAAGAGGAGGAGAAGGAGTACTTCCTTGGCTGTCATAGTGAGAAGTTAGCTGTTGCATTTGCACTGATCACTACCAGTGCCAAAGATGTGATTCGTGTTGTTAAAAACCTTCGTGTATGTGGTGATTGTCATGAAGCTATAAAACTTGTTTCAAAAGTTACAGGGAGAGAGATTATTATTAGAGATAATAACAGATTCCATCATTTCAGTGAAGGCTCATGCTCTTGTCGGGATTATTGGTAAAAAATTTATATATGGATTCTGAGATGTGAAGTCTAAATTCATTGTGATGCTGATGAGGGTATAGACTACATGTAATAGTTGGGGGCTTAGGGGTTGCAAAGTCCCAGCTTTTGAATCGGTTTGTGAAGAACCAATTCTGACTCATGGAACACAAGCTTGTCAAGGTACAGATTTAGTACCCCGCTGGTCAAGAAAGGTTCAACATTTTTCTACTTTGAGTTCATTTGCAAAGTTAGTTACTTTTTTTTGTTTACGCGCTTTTCTACCACAGTATCACTCTGCTCGTGTTTAGCTGAAATTTTATTTTTCTGAGGATAATGATTAAGAATACAACTAAGATCTGAGAGGTCAAGATTGAGTTCGGATAAGATCTTTTGAGATACAAAATGCAGCGTAGTATTTTTAAGATAATATAATCAAACCAAAAGATACACGTGTGTGAATTATGGTCTTCAGCTAAATATGATAATCATCAAATGTTTACCCTTTGATGGCTTCTTGATGGGCTCAATTGTTGCATTTTTCTGCAATAGAATAGGAAAGTTTGTGATGAGTTTTAACCAAGGTTTTGAGCTTTTAACAAGCCAAATTTGTTGATTCCATGTATGCCCTTTATTGTCTTTCAATTTTCTAATTCTTTTCTTTTATTTTTTTTTCAAGATTTATGGTCCAAAAGCTACTCCTGTTATGGTAGGAACAGAATTCAAGAAAGTTTGTAACAAGAAATAATGTTTCTTATTCTGTAAGAATGATACTTTTTTTTTTCTGACCCTTGTCAGATTTCCTGCCATAAAAACTTTGTTGTGGACAGAATTTCCATTTCCCTTTCGAATTTTGGTCTTAAATTTTCTTGGTCATCTCAGTGACCAAGGTAATTGCACAACCATGTCCAAATTTCCCATAAAAGAAACATAGCTAGTTAAACAAAGGAATCATAAGGATAACTTCCTTTCTTTTCTTTTTCTTTGGGCTGATTTTCATTTTCTAATGAAGAAAACCACAAACTAGGAAATCAAAGTATTGCTTCGTACTATGATTTGGTTATTGATTCCGAAAGTATACAATGAGAATTTTCCTAGTTATTTTCAGGTAATTGTGAAGATAAGATGAGTATAGCGTATTGTCAAGCTGTGAAGTATTCCGAAGAGTTGGCAAGGATGAACCAGAGAGATGGATACAAATATCGGTCAATAATACCAACAAAATTCTGGACTAATAAGGTACCGTTCTGCCCCAAGCTCATTTGTTTACAAGCCTAGTGAACAACAACAGCAGCATCAAAGTAAACAATAAATGCAACATCGTTTGTGTCAATGGTTAAACTTTCAGAAGTGACCATAATCATTAGCAGCAGCATTACCCTCGCTCCAGAAGTTCTGAAATGGAGACCATGTTGGTCAAGTTCATTTCTTCCAATGATTCTGAGCCTTTGAAAGAGTTTGGAGGGAAGCCAGTGAAAGAAGAAGCAGGGGACTCTGTTTCACAGCCACCACAACAGCACAATGGTTACTCTTTCGGGTCTTCACCTCAGATAATGTACCAAACTCAGCAAGTTCAAGGCTTTCCTGCAGGGAATGGTTTTGATGGTTGATTCAGTGCAGTGAGTTCCATGGCTTCATAGAATTCCGCACAAGCCAAAATGGGTGCTTCCACCTGCAGGGCTTTTCTCCAATTACTCAGTTGATAATGGTGAGACTTGTCATCTTACTTGCTAACTATCATGGAATTTCGTTTGAGTTAAACTTTCGTATAAAGATTTTTACAGTTAATTAAAAATGACCCAAAATATGATTTTCAAAATAATTATGATCAAAGTAAATAACCTTACAATACATGAAAATGTATGGTTGGATTCACATTGTTAGAATATTCTGTTAAATTGATTTCATTTTGTGCAAACTTTTCTTCATCCTATGGGTGATGATAATGTGTTCTCTCATGTGGATTAAATTCAAAAGGATTTTGCGTAAAATGAATTTGGTCATGTGAATAAACGGGTTATTGGATGGTATCTGATCTATGATTTATGGAAATTTCTGAAAAAGTTCAATTTCTGAAAAAAAGAATGATAAGATTTAGAGGTTATAAAATAAAAGGTTTTTTTTCTTTAGTTGTTTTTACGTTTGAAAACCACTAGGAATTGTAGTTAATAATTAAATTATAAATCCAATTTCTGTTAGTAAAAGAGATACTTTTGTGAAAGAATTACAATTGAAAAACCAATCTGTTATATTTTAAATAAATTGTTTTAAATGATATAGTTTAATAAAAAGAATTACAATGAAAAAAGGAGTATAAAAATAGAGGTACAAAATAAAACCTTATAACATAAACGATATAAATCTTACTTCTGAAAACAGGTAAAGAAAATAAAGAAGAATTTGATTTAAATCATGCCAATTCAGAAAAAAAAAAAATATCAAGAAATCAAGAAAACAAATTCTAAATGTGACTTGTGGGTAGAATCAACTTCGTATAGTTTTTAACCAAGAATAAAGAGTGTTCTTACAATGAGAAACATTATTAATTTGTAGATTAAGCTAAATAGTCCTTCAAACAAAAGAAGTGGATTTTCAATAACAATCCCACTGAGTATTTACGCTTATACTCAGTTTAAAAAAAGTGATTTCTTGTTACTCAAATGCCAATTTATCCTTGTTTTTACAAACTTCTATTATCAAGACATTTCGCATTGTTCATATACATTTATGCTATTAATTTACATTTTTGTAACTAATTTTTCATTTCTACAATAAAATTATATTAATTATTTATACTCTACTAATTATTTCTATTTTTGCTACTGTAAACTACTAGTTATATTCCCTTCTTTAATTATTTTCTTATTCCATAAATAAGCCTTTTACATTTCCCTCCGTTTTTCCTATTTAACCATTTTAATTTTTGGTTTCTAACTATTTCCAATTATTTATACTCTTTCTATTAACTTTCATTATTAATGAATAAAATCTATTTGCGTATATGGTGATAATTAATTTAACTTAAAACACTACTCTTGCAAAAGTTTAAGGAGCATGTTGATTTTTCTGTTGAGGATCTCCAAATGAACACATAAGCAAAAACTTCCAATTTTAGGTTCTCACAAAATGTGTATGGGAACATTTACCCACTGAAAATTGAAACAAAGTAGAAACTTTATAAATAACGTCTACACTATCAAACAGGCCAAACTAATTCTTGAAAAGAAGGCTTGTTGTTAAGTAAACATGTTGGATTGAGAAGCATAAGGCTAGTTTAACCATGGTACAAAAAGAATGACAGTATGTGACTTGCACACCTGTTAAAAGGAAAAATATGTACAAAATTGACTACAATTCCATTGACGTATGGGAATTATCTTCTAAATGCTAACCTTTCAAATTTGGATTGTGACAGTCACTTCTGACAAAAATATTACATACAATATGTGCATGAGAGAAAGAAAAAAAAAAAAAAAAACTTTAATGCTCCTACAAAACTTCTAATAGCAGGTGGGTTCCCACCCAGTTGAGCATGACTTTGCCATAAACAAAAATAGTGGAGATTCTGCAAGTGTTTTCAACCAGAAGCTGAAGCACTTCTCCGTTTATCAAATTCCTCTTGCTCTTCCTTGGCAAACTCTTCAATCAACTCTCGTTGTCTCTGTGTCAGGTTTCTGTAATAACATTTCAAACACAGGCGTTTTATATTCTAAGCATCATCCATCATAGAACCTAAAGTATGGAGTACAAGGAGGAGCAAACAGCACATTAAAAATGATACAATAGAACATGTAATGAGACACTCACGTTGGGATGTTGACATTAAAATGAACATATTGATCCCCAAATGTGTAAGAATTTTTTGTCTTGATCCCTGTTAAAAGAATAAACAAGATAAGAATGGTGAAAGAAATGTGCTTAATGGCTTACCCTAGAAGGCTCTAAGAATTCATGCAGCATGATGTCCATACATTCCAAATTAGTAACAACTTGTCTAAAAAAATATTAAAAATTCCCCGATTTCACAAAAGGTTATTAAATTGCTTACCTTTCTTTTTCAAAACCACTTTCTGACCAGGTTGGGTGCCTGGACGAACCTGCCAAACAAGACCCATGAATCAAACTTCCCCAGTTACTGAAAGTGCCACATGAAATAATATTGTGTATTGCAATATAATACTAACCTTAAGTACAACGTCTCCAGTAAGAGTTGGGACTTGAATGGTTCCGCCCAAAATCGCCTAAAACACGTGCATACCAAATTTCTAGTATTTAGTTTAATTACAATAAAATCACTAAATGCAACATAAACAAGTAACAAGATGTTAGAGATCCAAAATATTGACAATAAGCTTCCATCACCAACCACATCCAAAAACATGTCAACCCACACTCTCTTGGGGGCCTCAGTGAATGTAGTATAAACAACTATAATTTATAAATCATCCAGTTAAACACAGATACAAGTGGATCGCAACAAAACTAAACCAGATAGCCGGACAAAATATTGCTGAAAGATTTTCTTCATCAGAGATAATTACCTGAGTGATACTTAAAACAGCATCTACGTGAATATCAGATCCTTCTCTGCGAAAAACAGGGTCTTCTCTAACCTGGAAAAAGGACAGCGATAAAAATGTTTAGTTTAAAGTATTCACAATAAAAAAAAGGTGACTTCCAACTTCCAACTTCCAAACTATTGAATTAAGTACCTTGACAGTAACATAAAGATCACCATTACGATCTCTATCAGGATCTGCTCCACCACCTCCGAAAACCTTTATGGTCTCATTGGTGTCTATCCCTGAAGTGTTAAAAGCAAAATTAACCAACTTATCACAGCTCGACCAGAAAGGATGTTCATACCCCCCTTCCCAAAAATCCCACACATATAACAAGGCACAGATTAGGGTGGTTGGCACATGGACGGATTATAACAAATTGGATAAATATAGTCCATTAATGCATTAAAATTCAATGATTTAATACTAAAAACCCATTCAATCCATCCATTACCAATTTTTTATGTATGGATATCCAATCCCTCCGCAAAAATAATATTTTATAAAATTACTAAGTGGTTTACGCTTAACTTAATCCTACAAAATCAGCTTATAAAGTAAGAAATGTTTCTACTTATATATTGTATTTTGGTAGAATCTCTAATTGATGTAAGGATTTGGGGTTTTCCCCCAAAAAATAAATAAATTTTTATTTTAAAATATTCTTCCTTTCTCTCTTACCTCTACCCAATTTGTATGTTTACCCAATACTTATAACAAATTGGTTGTGTTGTGTTATGAAAGAAAAAAAAAAATATATTAAGGGGAATCCATTGCTGAACTAGATGCATATTTGAATGGTCAATCAATATGTCGAGGTCCAGGGAGAACCTCTCCAATATGAGGTGGTTTACAATATCATTGCCGATTCTGACTATTTTAATTTCTCATCAGGGAGATTTAGGCTGTAAGTTTGTATAATGATTTCAGTATTAAGAAGTACCAAAGTTTATGGTAGAAGGGTTATGGGTGCAGAGAAGACCGTAGATATGTAAAATATTAAAGTTGATTTGAGTTTCAGAATTTAAGTAAGCTTTTTCTGATCAATTTCCTTGATCAAATGTTGCCTTTATATTCCATTCATATGTCATGACAGATGAATATCACGTTTAGAAGTGTATTACACAATTTGTACACTTCGATGTGTATAATAGTATTATATAATAGAGATAGAGAGAAGGGAGGGAGAGTCAAAGAGAAAGAGGCAATCATTTTTCTTATCCAATGAATTTTACTTTTTTATTTAATAAAATCTGTGGATACTGAAAATAACGAATGAACTACCCATTCATATAAAAATTAAATGGATGGATAGGAAACCATTATTTTAGCAATGGATAGGATAGATATACCTATGAATGAATGATAAATAAAATGAATTATTTTGTCAGTCCTAGAAGAGGTAGAGCCAACATTAGTGCAAAATCTTCAACTTTAGTATGTAAATAAAATTATTTAAAATTTATGGCTTCCCAGCTTTAATCGGACATTAGGTACCTTCTTTCCTGCATGCTGTTATTATTATGATTATTGTGTTTAGTGGGTAGTTAGAGGAGTAGGCTAGCCTAGTTCTTCGGATCCCATATGAACATGACATGACCTACATATCTAGTAGTAACAACACATCTCAAAAAAATTTAAATAACAATTACCAGGCATAATATCCAACTTGACCGACTTCGTTCCTTTGACAACCTTCGCCCCCCTGCAAGACTTGCAGAAATTCTGATACCAACAACAAAAGACAAAATGTTACTATTTACAAATATATTCTTACAATTTTGTAATTAGTATGAAAAACCATCATAACCATAAGCTGTATTTAATCAACAAAATGTTATTCAATGTATAATTTACTAAAGGGGGGGAAGGGGTAGTAGAACAATAAATTCAGCTAGAATTCTGCCAAGCAACAAGAATATAATTAATATGAATAAGCAAGTTACGTGGATAACAATATCATTGAAACTCCATCCAACATATTTTCTCAACCATAGTACAAAATATGAAAAAAAAAAAAAGATTTAATATTACAAAAGAAAAAGAGGGGCCATTTATACCATACCGATACAATTTTTCCAGTTCCCTTGCAGGTACCACAAGTACTCTCCATTCTGAATATGCCAGCTTGTACAAATAACTGAATGTTTCCCAAAAATATCAATTTAACAACATTTCATTAACTTAAACTTTATAAAAAGAAAGTTATTTTCAAGACAATACTGACCACTCCTGAACCTTTACATCGCTTACAAGTTTCAGGTCTTGTACCAGGAGGAACACCACTCCCACCTGCAATATTTCATCATGCAAAAGGTGGTTGAGAACTTCATTCCAGGTGCAATGACTTGACAAAATACAAATCAATCTGAAAACAATATAGTAGTAACGGATAACAGTTTGGAGCTTGTTAATAAACATACCACAAGCATTACAAAGCATATCTGTTTCAAATGTTAAAGTTTTGGTGCACCCTTGTACGGCTTCCATAAAAGATAGCTCAATAAAAGTCTGAAAAAGAAATTATTTAGATGGCTTTGGTCAAACAACTTCTTAACATACTTAAAAGTGTCCACATGTGGAGAAAGAATAAACCTTCACATCCTCTCCACCAATATTCTGATGGAAGAAGCTCTTGACAAAATCCTGTTCACCATTAAGAATTGAAAAAAAATTACATTTCAAATGTGGGATGAATGTCACAGGAAAGTTTATAGGCATTTATATTTAATTAAAGACTACATAATTAGAAAAATATAGATTTCAGGTGAAAAGAAACTGCCGCATAACCAAGCAACCAAATTAAAAGGAAAATTTTGACTAAATTTTATCATATACATTTTTGTTTGGATGGTTAATAAATCATTAGATCATTTTATCTTTAGATTGAATAAATAATTGGAACTCCATTTCTATATGTAAATTTTACAATTGAAATGAGAAAATAATGAGATTTTCTTATTACTATGAAGTATGAATGTAATTCCATATTTCAAAACCAATGTAGAGCAACAAACAACGAAAGAAGTATCCCTAATAGACACGAATAAAATAAAGGGAATAAACTACCAAGTCCTTACATGATCACGGAATATCTGCTCAAACGGATTGAAGCCACCCTCACCTCCAAAACCAGTGCTTTGTTGGTTTACATAAGCATCATGACCAAGCTAGATATTTATATTAAAAGGGAATCAAATTAATAATGCAGTAGAGATTTTTGAGAAAGCAACAATCCATTCAACAATTTCAAAATACTCATTAAACCAACAAACATGCACACGAAGTATGAGATGTACTAAAACAAGAAATAAACCTAAATTTTTACTCGTACAAAATATGAAATGCAGCTACTGAGCATTAAAAGTGTCATATTAACAAAGCCAAAAACACCATTGGAAGTGTCAGCAAAAATTTTCTAGAAAATGACTGTTGTCTCGTTTTAGATTTTTACAATATATATTAACTCAGCAAATGACCACATTATCAGCTCTTCTAGAAATATCATCACTGTAGACAAGGAAAAATACCAAGGATAAGAGAATACTCTCATTATATTCCAACATAAAGTACAAATGTGCATGCTACCCACCCCCTTCCTCCATTTTTTTCTTCATAAGTATCCTTATACAAATTTCTAATTCTCCACGAAGCAGAATTCCACAGTGTAAATCTTCATATTACCTCTTTTTCTTATTGCACTATGGCATGCACTAAAGTTCATGTAAATTCATTCATCTTACAATGTATCCCAATTCCCAACTTAAAGGAAAATGTGTAACAGAAAAATTGAGAGCAGAACTAAAAAAGTAGTGCTAAACCTGATCATACTGTTGTCGTCTTTCCTCATCCTTCAAAACCTACCTCACAAGAAAAAAGACAACAAACCAGCAGTGAGCTAATTTAGTATATGAAAATTTCAAATAGACCTCTGGCTTTGGTATAAATGAAAATGAAAACAATAGCAGCATGAGTCCACCTCATATGCTATCGAAACTTCTTGAAACTTCTTTTCAGCCTCGGGATCATCTTTGTTTGTATCTGGATGGAGCCTTTTTGCAAGCTGCAGAACATGAAGAGAATTTAATACAAAATAAAAATATATATACATATCATTTTAGAAAGGTAATTCCTATGCTGGCTAATCCTGTTTGATGACTTCATGTCAAAGTACAAAGAAGGACAAAAAGTAAGGATGAACTGAAATACTTACACAATTGTGAAGCACAATACAAAATTGCAAATTCAGATTATAAAAGCATATAAACAAAATAACAACAATAGCCTCATTCTACTGTGAGAGATCACTATAAAGGGTAAATTGATGCAAACCTCTCCTTATAGGAAAGTCCTTAGTCTCACCTCTACAAAATATCACACTAGTAATTACCCCATTATAGTTGTCTTGTATAGCCTAGATGATATAAGGAACATGAACACCCTTCTTTTCCAAAGTCTTCCACAATACTTCTCTTGACACTTGATCATACACTTTTTCCAAGTAAAGAAACATGTAATTCTCTTTCTTTACTTTGATACCTTCCCATCAACCTCCGTCCGCAGTAATAAATATCTTCTGCTGTAGATATTCTTATCAAAAGATGCAAATTGATTCACCGCAATCCTAGCCCCTTATTTTGATCTATGTTCGAACACTTTTTTCCCATAATTTCATAATGCCTCATAAGTTTTATCTCTTGTAACTTCTACATTTTTGAATATCTCACTTGATCTTATATATGGGAACCAAAGTATTCATCCTACATTCACGACATTTTCTTAAATCTCAAAATAATAAATGGCTTAAGGGAACCAACAGTTTCACTATTATCTTACTGCTCAAACTGAAACTTTGTTCTAGTAAGCCAAAATTTTCTCAACCTTGAGTTTCTAACCCATTCTTATCCATCATTGAAAAAATTCACCAATCTCTTCTTCATCCCCTTCACTCCACCACCAAGATTCCTCGTCTCAGTTTCACCTAACATTACTTCAACAGCATGTGTAACCAGGAACTGGGTCAGACAACTATCTATTTTTTTTTTTTTTCTATTTCAACCATCATATTTCTTACCTATCTACTTTATTCCTCATCCAAACAAATCATCAGTGAATTGATAAAACCTTGAAATGGGTAAGATGACTAAAGCCAGTACCTAAATTCATGTATACTGACAATGGTAAGGAAAAACTTACCCCATAGTAAGCTTTCTTTATTTCAGAAGAACTTGCATTCTTACTCACACCAAGAATATCATAATAGTCTCTTGCCAAATATGCTGTAATAGAATTTGGGGAAAACAAATAAGTCATCAACATGTGCGACAACTAACAAGTATGCATTCGGCAGCAAAGAGAGTATTGAATTGAGTAAAAGGTAAACAAACTTCAAACTCCTTCCGATTACATTAATAGCAAAAATCAAGTCATGTATGTGATGTTAGAAGTTTAAAATTTATACCTGAGCCATGAATTAATCTAGATGCGTCCCAATATTTATTTGCCGCGCCCAATAATAACCATTTCTTCAGATTAACGCCACCTCCCACTGCAAATGGATAAAGAGGAGCAGGTGATCATAAACAACAATTGAAAAGTATGTAGCACTTTAATTAGATCAAACATTGCAAGAAAACAAGATACGAACCAATATCCAATTCACTCAGCAATTTATGAACTTACATAAAATAAAATAACCATAGAACCAAACAACATAACCCAAATTGAAAATTTTGAAACTAAAACATTTGACAATTTGCTCAGATTACCAAACAGTTATACAATGAAAAGGGTAAGAAAATAAAAGGGTTAATTAACACGCACCATTGGATGCAAAACCACCGGTAACTCTCGATGGATTGAAAGGCCTAGAGTTCAATGTCCTATAACCCCTTTGGAACGCTGCTTGATAAACCTGCAAAATGAAAATTTCCCGCACAATTGGAAAACCATATTTCATAGAAGTACCCTGAAAAAAAAATCGAAAAGATGCGTACATAATCGTTGGCATCACGGAAAGATCGACGAGCAAGGCGATTAATGAGAGTGAGGCCTTGGGAGCGAACCATTTGGGTAATGAGAGCGAGAAACTAGGAAGGCCAATTAAAGGGTTTTGGGAATTGGGGGTAATTAAACCTAGATAAACCCTAAATTGAGGAATTTGATTTGGAAGATTCTGGTAGGAGCAGGAAGAGAGGGGAAATGAAAAGAAAGTGGGCCAACTCTGTGGGAGACACGACAAACGGCTCCAACGTTGATGGAACTCTTCTGACACGTGTTTGGCTGCGGATTTTTACGGCTCTATTTTTCATAATTATATTTAAAAATTAACCAACGAAAATGGAATAATAAAAATAATTATTTTGTTTATTTAAAAAAAAAATACACATTTTTATTTTCCAACTATCATTAGATAAGTACTTACTTCTGAATTATTTGCTTTTGTTTTACCTTTATTTAGAAGACTCAAATAATTATTTTGACTAATTATTACTTGTTTTTTTCCACGTAAAACTTGCATGGAATAGAATCAAATTTCAGAGTAAATTCTGACATTTTTGTTTGTCTGGTAAGTTCTTCATGTTGCCCTGTTATCTCAAAGAGAATCATTAAATAAAAGATGAATGCTACAACTCACCAAGAGTTTCAATAAATTTCAAACAATGAAAAAAAGTGTGTCAAAAATGTATTCTTGATACTCCTCAAACACAAGTATAATTTATAGCACTCAATGTTTTGAAAAGAGGAGGAGAATGAAGCACAAGAAAAGTATCATAGTCTATGATATGACACATGCCATAGCCAAATCTACCTTTGCTTTCTTGCAGCTTCAGCTATGCCTTTCCTCCTACTTTTGTTCACTTTTTCCTTCACTTAGACATTGCTGCACATACAAGAAAGCACTTATCCTCAAAATTGCAGATACAATAGCCATGCAATTGCTTTCATGAAACTAGTCCCTTTAGGCCATTTAACTTCATCAAGTAACTAATACAATCACAGACAGAAAGTTCAGAATCATTTTTGCTTTATCAGTAAGTTAAGAATCATACAAATTTTCCTTCTTGTCTCATTAAACAATGATACTAAAATTACATATACAACAAAAAGAAAAGGCAAACACATAGCAACTAAATGACACACTCGTTAAAGGGGGTATTTGTTTGTTTAAGTGGATAAAATCAAAATTCTGAAATTAACTTTTAGTATTTATATTTCATACATTTAATCGTTATATTTTTAATTTTTTTCATGCATTTCACCTATCCATTAAATATGTAACAACATTGTGACAATAGACACAAAAAAATTTGGGTATTAAAATTGGCAAAATTACTTAAAGTAGTAAACATTTTGTTGAAGAACTAACTAACATAGAACTACTACAACCAGAAGAATGATCCTGGCTTTAAGTTAGATCAATCTGAAGCTTTCTCATTCTTTTCTGCTTTCCCATCTTCCGCTAGCTAAAGCTTATGCAGCTTCTCCATGAAATTATTCCTTGCTTAACCAAAAGTGAAGCAAGAACTTGTGAGATGCAGGAAAGTGAGAGAACCATAACTATGTTGTTTTCTTTTGGCTTTTGCATTCTTAATAAGTAGAACTTCTCTGGTTCAGAATCGAATTTCCGGTTACTTTGGCAAGCCACCTAGCTGCAACTACTTGTGGAGTGAGGCTAGAAAGAAAAGGGTCATGAAACTGGTTGTGGAGGTTATTAATGCTCATGATCTTATGCCAAAAGATGGTGAAGGGTCAGCCAGTCCCTTTGTGGAAGTAGACTTTGAAAACCAGCTTAGCCGAACCAGAACTGTCCCAAAGAACCTCAACCCCACCTGGAACCAAAAACTAGTCTTCCATTTGGATGCAACCAAACCTTACCATCGCCAAACTATTGAAGTATCGGTCTACAACGAGAGGAGACTTACTCCAGGCAGAAACTTCCTTGGAAGGGTGAGAATTCCTTGCTCCAACATTGTCAAGGAAGGTGAAGAAGTGTATCAGATTTTCCCACTTGAAAGGAAATGGTTTCTCTCACCTGTTAAGGGCGAGATTGGCCTCAAAATATACATTGCATCTGAGTCCAACTCCAAACCAAAACCTCCTTCTGTTTTCCCTCCTGAACCAGAGAAACTCCCACCTTCTACTCCACTCCAAGCACCAGAATCAACAACTAGTACTACCCTTCCTCCTCCTCATATTACTCCCTCAGACAGAACAACATTAGAAGCTGGTTCCATTGAAGAACTTCCTACATTTGACACCCCAAAATCAAGTATAGAAGAAGCAGAAGTATATTTTGATGCACAAGTTGAGTCTAGTGGCGTTATCAATCCGAATTCAAAGAAAGAAAGCATAGAAGCTGTGCCAGAGACAACCCAACAACTAGACAAGCACCAAGTTCCACAGCCGCAGATGATTTCAATAAAGAGAAGACCACCAGGTACTCCATCCGCCATGCACTCAGTTGATCCTCAAGTCCAATCTAGTCATCATGAAAACTATAATCACAATGACACCAATCCACAGCCTAGGATTTCAATAAAGAGGCGACCACAAGCACAACAAGGTTCTCCTTTCACAATGCACTCGGTTGATCCACAAGTCCAACCAAGCCACGCTGAAGGCTACAATCACAATGACACCAACCAGAAGCCAAGAATTTCAATCAAGAGACGACCACGAGGACCCGGTACTCCATCACCAGTGCACTCCTTTAATCCACAAGTGCATGCAAGACATGATGAAGCCTACAACCTCATGGGAACCAATCCACAACAGCCGAGAATTTTAGTAGAGAGACAACAACCGCAGAATACTCCAGTCACCACGCACCAAGTTAGTCCCCAAGTCCCTACTGGCCATGATGAAAACTACAATCTCAGTGACACCAGTCCACAACGGTGGCCTAGTGGTGGAGCTTACGGTAGAAGAGGGTGGATGAGTGGTAGTGACAGATTCACTACTGCATTTGACCTTGTTGAGCAGATGTATTATCTGTATGTTCGTGTTGTGAAGGCGAAAGATCTTCCAGCAAGCACCATCACCTCAAGCTGTGATCCTTATGTGGAAGTGAAGCTGGGGAACTACAGGGGAAGAACAAAGCATTTTGATAGGAAATTGAACCCGGAGTGGAACCAAGTGTTTGCTTTCTCCAAAGACCGCATTCAGTCTTCTGTTTTAGAAGTCTTTGTGAAAGATAAAGCAATGTTGGGGAGAGATGATTATCTTGGAAGGGTGGTTTTTGACCTCAATGAGGTTCCAACAAGAGTTCCACCAGATAGTCCACTAGCTCCTCAGTGGTATCGGCTTGAGGATTGGCGTGAAGAAGGCAAGGTGATGGGTGACATTATGCTTGCAGTTTGGATGGGAACACAAGCTGATGAGGCTTTCTCAGAAGCTTGGCATTCTGATGCTGCCACTGTCTATGGAGAGGGTGTTTTCAACATCAGATCCAAGGTATACATGTCACCAAAACTGTGGTATCTTAGGGTGAATGTCATTGAAGCTCAAGATGTAATACCGAGTGACAGAAACCGGCTACCGGAGGTTTTTGTGAAAGCTCAAGTGGGCTGCCAAGTTCTAACAACCAAGATATGCCCCACCAGAACAACCACCCCATTTTGGAATGAAGATTTGGTTTTTGTAGCCTGTGAGCCATTTGAGGAGCAATTAACAGTCACTGTGGAGGATCGTGTGCACCCTTCAAAAGATGAGGTACTTGGGAAGATAAGCCTACCAATGACCCTCTTTGAGAAGCGGTTAGACCAAAGGCCGGTTCACTCGCGCTGGTTCAGTCTAGAGAAATTCGGTTTTGGAATGATAGAAGGTGATAGAAGAAATGAGCTTAAGTTTTCAAGCAGGATCCACATGAGAGTGTGCCTTGAGGGTGGATACCATGTCCTAGATGAGTCCACATTGTATAGTAGTGATCATAGACCAACAGCGAGACAACTATGGAAGCAACCTATTGGGGTACTTGAAGTAGGCATCTTAGGAGCTCAAGGGCTTCTCCCAATGAAGATGAGGGATGGTAGAGGCAGCACTGATGCATACTGTGTTGCCAAGTATGGTCAGAAATGGGTCAGAACAAGAACACTACTTGACACTTTTAGTCCTAAATGGAATGAGCAATACACATGGGAGGTTTATGATCCTTGCACTGTGATAACACTGGGAGTTTTTGACAACTGCCATTTAGGTGGAGAAAAAGCTACAGGTAGCAATGCTGCTAGAGATTCTAGGATTGGAAAGGTAAGAATAAGGCTATCAACACTTGAAGCTAATAGAGTTTACACCAATTCTCACCCTCTTCTTGTTCTACACCCACATGGGGTTAAGAAGATGGGAGAGCTTCAGTTAGCAGTGAGGTTCACAGCACTCTCACTGGCTAACATGGTTCATATCTATGGCCAACCTTTGCTTCCCAAGATTCACTACATACATCCTTTCACAGTTAACCAAATAGACAACTTAAGGTACCAAGCAATGAACATTGTGGCTGCGAGGTTAGGCAGAGCCGAACCCCCTCTGAGAAAGGAGGTGGTGGAGTACATGTTGGATGTTGATTCCCATATGTGGAGCATGAGAAGAAGCAAGGCTAACTTCTTCCGGATCATGTCACTTTTCTCTGGTATGATCACAATGGGAAAGTGGTTCAGTGATGTTTGCCTCTGGAAGAACCATGTTACATCAATCCTAGTTCACATCCTCTTCCTTATACTGATATGGTACCCGGAATTGATCCTACCAACTGTGTTTCTGTACATGGTCCTGATTGGTCTGTGGAACTACAGGTTCAGGCCGAGACACCCTCCTTACATGGATACAAAACTCTCCTGGGCTGAAGCTGTTCATCCAGATGAACTGGATGAAGAGTTGGATACATTTCCAACTTCAAGATCACAAGATGTTGTGAGAATGAGGTATGACAGGCTTAGAACTGTGGCAGGAAGGATTCAGACAGTTGTTGGGGACATTGCTACACAAGGGGAGAGGTTTGAGTCTCTACTGAGTTGGAGAGACCCCAGAGCAACCAGCCTCTTTGTAGTGTTCAGCTTTTGTGCTGCTGTGACTCTCTATGCAACACCATTCAGAGTGGTGGCTCTGGTTGCAGGCTTGTACTTTCTGAGACATCCAAGGTTTAGGAGCAAGGTGCCTTCAGTAGCAAGTAATTTCTTCAAAAGACTCCCAGCTAGAACAGATAGTTTACTGTGATCTTGTTTTCCCAAGTTTTTGGTTGTTATATACATAGTTACATACAGTTTGTATTCATTTCCTGTTTTAGTGATAAAATCAGTGTTACTTCAAAATAATAATCAGTGCCTTCCAGTTCTGCATCATCACAATGTTACTTGCTAAGCATTCTGCAACTCTGATTGCGATATTTTATCAAACAGTTCATCTGCATTTTTTCACTCGAGTAATATTATTTATTCAATTCTGACTTTGCATTTTAGTTTATGATTGTTAAAAAGTAAACTAAAATGGAAGTTGGAATTTTTTTTTCGAAAAACTAAGTTCTGTAGTTTTTTTCCAATTTTTTCACATGAGAAACTTTTTTAAGGATTAGAACAGTTAAGGTGATATTTCAAATTTTTATTTTTAATGATTTAAATAAATTGTTAAATATAACTGATGTTGACATTTTGTTAAAAAAATATATCAAGTTATTTGATAATAAAATTTAGAAATTTAAATATGATTTATCTGCATTTGTAATTAATCTATTTATCAACTTAATTATATAAAAACATAGAGTAATATATACATATTTAAGAAATGAAATGAATTGTAATACCTTATTTTCAATAATTAATTGTTGAGGAAAGTAAATATTTTAGAATTGAATAAATAGATTTAATATTGTTCTTACTGCATTTATGACATTTATTTGATTGAAGTAAAATAATAAAGGAGTATTTAGAAAAGATAAAAAGGAAAGAAAAACATTTCTAAAATGAAAAATAGATGGAATATTAATTAATATTATTAATATTTTATTATTTATTAAATATTTTAATTATTTAAATAATTTTATTGAGTTAAATATGTAATATACAGAATAACATTAAATGAAATTTGGTATGGTTGTTAATAAGATAACATATTACAAGTATACATTTTTTAAGTATTATAACAGTTTTTAAATATGATTTTTAATGAAACTTTGAGATTTTAAATAAACAAGTTGTTTAACTGTAAGAAAAATTGATTGAAAACGAAAACTATAAATTTAAATATTGATTAATTTAATAATTTAAGTACATTTATAACTAAATCTATTTATTTACATAAATTATATAAAGGCTTAATTAAATTAAAATTTTCCATAAAATTAGGTATTTAAATTGAATTTTTATATAAAAAATAGTAGATAGATATAAAATTTTAATATTTTTTAATTGAATCTCCCTCGTTTATTTTGTCTTTGGATGATATAATTATTATCTTATCATGTTACCTATTTGTATATCTTAGAGAATGTAAGCTAAGTTGGGTCCTTAATATAAAATAATATTTCATTTATTATAATATTTTGTTGAAAACATTTTTAATGAAAATAATATAAATCATTTATTATTTTATATTAAAGATAATATCATTTTATATTATCACGAAACATTATAATTTTTTAACACGACATAAAGATAAATAAATAATATGACGAGACATGACAACAGTCGCTCGCATCATTCAATTAATAATTAAATGATAGAGATTATTGTAAAATAAAAAAATTAAATATTTAATTAAATGGGAAAATTAATTAAAAAAATTAATTAAAAATGTCTATATTTATAAGAAATTAAAACTTAGGTAATATTTCAGATATTAATTTTATTATAATATCTTATTGGTAATTAATTGATGCAAGATTTTTTTGTGGAATGAAGTAAATATTTTAAAATTGAATAAATAGATTTAATTTTTGTTCTTATTACATTTCTAAAATTGAAGTAAACTAATAAAGGAGTATTTTTAAAAAAGGATAAAAGAGAAAGGAAAATTTTCTAAAACGAGAAATAAATAGTATATTAATTAAAATTATTAATATTTTACTACTTTCTTAACTGTTGTAATGATATAAATAATTTTATTAAAGTAGTTTCGTAATATATAGAATAACATATTAAATTAAGTTCTGATATGGTTGATAATAAGAGGATATATTACAAATTATATAAATTTTTTAGTATTATAGCCTTTCTTCAAAATAGGGTTTTTTTTTTTGATGAAACTTTGTAGTTTGAACTAAACTTTTTGATCGTAAGAAAATCATTTGATAATAAAAATTAAGTTATAATTTAAATTAATGATTTAAGTTGCTATTGTAAACATGCATTTATTTTTTATACATATTAGCAATTGCTATTCTGCGTTGAAATAATGCAAATTAAAAATTTAAAATGAATATTGAAAACGTAAATATTATTCATTAAGTTGATAAGCAGAACCTAAAAATCTAAATTAGAAAAACGAGTAGATAGAAAATACAAAGTAAACAAATAAATTTATAAATATATTAGTAATAAAAATATATATTCTCACTCCGATATCAGAAGAAGCCGTGTTCCATTTGAACTAGGGTTTTCATAGGTTCCCCTTTCTCAAGGGTAACAGCTGCTTCTCACCAATCACAGCCTTTTGCCACTAGGGTAACAGCTGTACATTCAGAATCACTGTCACTTCTTTTGTTCTTATTCTATACTCAAATACAATTCAAAATAGCTGATTTTATTTTAATTTAGAAAATCATTTGATATCATTTAATCTCAGTTAAAAAAGATTTTTTTCTTTAAAACCTTTTTGTTACCTGCATAATCACAGTGGTTTAGAGTTGAATTTTGAATCAGTCATTTGGAATTTGATAATTCCAGTGACAAAGACAGAAATGATTTTGATGTTATTTAATTCAGTTTATATCAGATCTTATTTCTGAGGAAAATGGTCCCAAATGGCACCCAAATCCTATCTTTAGAATAAATCAAACTGATAAATTTTGCTTCAGATAATAATGTCAAAGACATTTTGTCTTATTCCTTGATAACCATTATTTATTTAATACCTTGATTGATGCATTTACCTGCTAAATGCCATCCCCACCAATCTCAATCTGGTAATACAGATAAAATTTTTCACCTTTTATGTTATGAGAAATTGCTTGCAAGTATGCCATAAAGTGAATATTGAACCTTATCTGATAAAGGTATGGTAATAAATGGATTGCTAATTTCTTGCATGTTAACACACAGTGAAAAGCAATGATGCTTAATGGAAATTTTCCTTAAAAAAAATCACAAAAATTTTCACCTTTTATATACTTCAAAACTATTTCAATCACATGTTCAGTTTGTTAGCACTAGCAACTTGTGCAATGAATTGAGAGATGGCATAAGGTGATCTAGAAAGAGTAAATAACTCCATCCGAAACTGGGATTTATACTGATATCTTGTACAAAGAATTGGGTGTAACAAGGAGTAAAATGTATCCTATACAAACTCTATAAAGAATCAAAGAATGATCTGTTCTATGCATTGATTGAGCCTATTATCAACTGATGAAAATCTACATTGCCTCACACAGTAGAATACATATTGTGTGCATTGAACGAATAATGTGAGGAAACATATAGGGATATGCATACTTTATGCCTCTAAAGATGATGCTATCAAGAACTGTGGTACCCTGGAAGTGACCTCAAGAAGTTTGGCAAGGGATCAAAATCATGCCGGCTTCATTTTCATGTTTGTGCATCCATTTCAGTGCAATATATGTACCAAAAGCTTGGTATCATATGTACATTTAATTAGGAGCAATTATGCTGAGTCATTGCACATGCACTCAGGAATAGGATACTTAGTGACATCTCTTGCAGCCTTGCTTGTCCTGAGTTCTGGCTGACCTAATGAGTCCTGATGCAATTCCTTGATAATTCTATTGAAATCTTCTTCAGGAAGGGAAGAGTTCAGAAAATAGGGCAGCATGTGTCTTTTGTTTGGTGTTATATATTTCTTGTGACCTGCATAAGCCCGGTGACCCTGAAATAACATATAGTTTCACAAGTTAGAAGTTGTCACATATAACAAACACTCTAGATTAAGAATACATAAACTATTGCAATATAATGCAAACAATCATATGATCTTATAATGCAATACAATAAATACTTCTAAAAAAGTTCATCCAAACTCATTCTAACTAAAGAAAAGCTTATAATCTTACAATACCTGAATTGCATGGCCCATATTTCCTCCATGAGATGGCATGAAAACATCACTCTTCTCAGAGACTATGTAATCTATGGCAGCCATTAGGGAAGCTTTATTTGCAAATGGTTCTAGTTCTCCAGGTAAGGCAAGATCTTCCTTACTGTAAAGATATGGAAACTCGTTCATCAGTGGTTGCAAGGCCTCTTTCCCACCTAGTGGTTGTCCTCCAGCCCAGTAAATTCTAGCACTTTTTGGAGCTCCTAGAGCTTTAAGCAGCCTATAAATCAGAAGGGTAAAAAAAAGGATTAGAAAAAGCTTATTGATATTCCACACCACACGTACATCATGGTAGAAAAAACCTAATGAAGGATCATATCTACCTTGTAACCTCCACTGCAGTTAAGGGGCAGAGGCCAGCCAGCTTCCTTTCATGGTATGTCATGTTTGACTTGGCCGTTAAGAGCTCAGGCCTACGTATCCTCTCATTGTTCACAATCTCATCATACTCAGGACTCAAACCAGGTAGACAACCAGTTCTTACCCACACATCCTTTTCCATCCGTAGATGAAGAGCAAGGTAAGGCCCCTTGCTTTTCATTCTCTCAGCAATGTGGTTACCAAGTTCCTCAACAGGCTTTGCAAACCTTAATGCATGAAAAGCAACCTGAAAGATAAGTGAGAACACTTAGAACATGCAGTAAATTGGCACATAGGGCCTATTTGGATACAAACTATAAGAGCTTTTGAGAAGTTTTCTACAGAAAATATTTTGATTGAGAAACTCTCAAATGCACTTTCAGCTTTTTATCCAAACAGGCATATAAAGGAAGTTCCAAATTGCCTTTCCCTCTTTGCCATAAGAATATGGACTTTGCAATACCTTGCATCGAAGCTTCTGAAGATCAGGAGGGAGATCCTTTGTCAGCCTCGAATCAAGTCCACGTAAAAGCAAGACACCTTCTCTGTTGAACTGCATGAGACAATAAGAATCATGTTAAACTCTTGTTCAACAAGAACAACACTCTAGTAAAAGCTTTTACAATTAACACTGCAGAAATCTTAGTGCTGTCCATAGAAATGATCATATGTGGAGATAAAACAAACTTACTCTTCTGAGATAGTGCGACCGAATCCAACTGGGAGTGGCATGAGGGGGAGGGCTCCCCTCCACTGGCCTTGTCATTAGATGTGTTGATGGCAAAGAAGAAACCACCCTCACATCATCGGCAAGAACACTCTTGAAGTGCTCCAAATCAAATATATCAGCAAATTCACTGCAAAATGGAAACCCGGTAAGCAAAAAGACTCTTTGTGACATTTTCAAAACTAAACCAGTATCAAAATCTAGATTGAAACTACACTTATGCTTTGTGGTCATTACTAAACTCTTCAGTTGAAAAAATGCTCGAACATAAAACGATCAACCAAGAACGGGATCATGAACAAGAACATGTATATTTTTTCACCTTTCATCTTCCCAGATGACATTGACTTGCAAGATAGGAACAACCAAAGCAGCCCCAAGAATCCTAGCAATGACAACAGCATCAACAATCTGATTCCTCTGCTGATTCATCCCTCCAGAAACCACCACCATGAGGTACCGTCTCCTGTTCTTCACAACCCCCTCACTCTGACTCCTATACTCCCTGCTGAAAGCCAAGCAAGGCTTGTACCCCAACCCATCTGGCTGCTCCCAAAACTCACTCTTTTCAACCTCCTCACCCTTTTCCACCCCATTTGGAACCTGTGCATGCAACTGCACACCGGCAATCAGAGGCTCTGAAACAGTGTCATCAGCACCATCCAAAGCACCACCCTTCCGTGATGCAACTCCAAGCAGCGATTTTGACAAGCCTACTGAGGTTGCACAAGGGAAGGAGGGAGGAAATGGGGTGTCCAGATTGAAGCCCAGCTTGAGCATGGCGAAGAAGGCAAGGAGAAAGAGAGTGAAAAGGAACAATCTTGGCCTACCCCACTTGACAAAGGTGAAGAATTTGGAATGTCTTGCACATTTCTTGGGAGATTCAAGCAAGGATTGAAGAGAAGAAGACGATATGGAGTTGATGATCTGAGAAGGAACTGAAATGTATGACAACTTCTTGGCATTGTTCTTGGACTTTGCCATTGCTTGCTTCTTCAAGATTCAATGCTTCTTCGATTGGTGACCTTTTATAATATCCTTGTTGTGATGTTAATGGCATTTTATATTTCAGTTATTTTCTAGAGAGAGAAAGAAGAACACGAGTTTCTCTTACGACCAAAGCCAAACGCGTGATCAAAAAAGTGGCTGCGTTTCTCAGTTTGGACAAAACCTCGTTTTCTTTTTCTGTGCTTTGGTCTCCTCATTACTTGTTTTGAACTTATTTTATTGCCTAAAAATACTAAATATTTATTCAAACACATTTATTTAATTATTTCTATTCCAATACCATATCCAAAAAATATTAAATAAATCTAGCAATTTTTTCTATTTATTCATAGATCTAGCTTTTTTTTTTTTTTGTTAAAAACGGATAAACATTAAATATAGACATCTTTAAACAAATATTCATTAATATTATAAATGCTAACTTCTTGACTAAACTCAACTCTTCTTGGTGTCTAACTTAAATTCAGCCTTTTCACCTCAAAAAATTTAATATCTAATCTATGAGAGAAGGTTACTGAAAAGAGAAATTCATTAAAAATGGTGAGTAAATCTTGCAATAAAGACTGAGAATTTAATAAATATTTAATATAAAGTACAGCTTACACCAGCATGGAATAGTAAAAAATTGAAACTTGAAACGCATGATGAATAGAAGAAGAGATGTTAAAGTGTGAAAAAAGGGAAAAGAAAAAGATGGATGATAGAATATGGAATATTTTAGGGTTAGGAAACAGTCTCTTTGAATGCATAAAAAAAGGATAGACATTGAAGAGTGTGTGCATTGTTTCATGGCTGAAGCCAGCTGCCATGGAAGAATGAATCAACAAGTAAGAGAGAAGACAGAGAAAGGTATCATTCAATAATATTTTTTGTTATCAAAGAAATTAATTTTACTTATTTTTCGTGCTATTTTACAATTTTTTTCATATTTATCGTAACTTTTTATGTATTATTTTAGCCTCTTATTTTTATGAAAAAACAAATCTAAATGTTTTACACTTTAACTGTTTTCTATGTGAAAACGTTTTTAGATTCCCAAGAGGTCATTTCAATTTGAAACATTTCTTCTTATTATTATTATTATTTCTGTTTTAGGACTCATTTGCCAGCTGGATCCTCTTCATACTACACTCACTTTCTGCCATGTCAGACAGGCTAGACCATTCAACTACTGCCACGTCAGCAATGTATTTGTGCCCTATTATGAATGTTATCATCACTGTTTTTCTTTTTGGACTATTAAAAGTGTTTTTAAATTTAGTTTTTTTTCATATAAATTTGAATATTTGTAATAATTTGTATTAAGTAAAATTTATATTTTTTAATTCTGAAATTAAAAAATTGTTCATGAAAGAAAAGAAACACGGGTTTTAATTCGGTCAACATTAGAAAGCTTTGCGTCTCAAATTTTCACAAACGTCACGTCAATAATGATGACATTGTTAGGTCTACTGTGACTGCTTTAAAAATAATTTTATATAATTGTATATATAGTAAAACTTTGTTTTAATTCATTTATAAAGTTGTGTATTTCAAAATGTGTAAATAATAATCGTTTATTTATTACGAAGGAGGAATGAAAGACAAAAGTAAAAATTAATATTTTTTTTTTTGCTTTTAGCGAAATTGATAGCTTAAAAGAAAAATATTGATTATATATAAAATGATTGGTTATACAAATGAAATTATATTTATATATAATAATATGTTTCTTTTATTGTAATTTTATATTATAGCTTGGTTTTATATTAATATACAGTATTTATTATTAGTATTTGAATATAAATATTTTTATATACAATGTTAAATAATTAATTTCATCACTCAAAGTTACTATAATTTATACTTTTATTTGATTTTTTTGTTATTATGGTGAAAATGTGCATGCAAATAAAGATTAACTCCACCAAACACAGTTTTTTTTTTCACTCTCTTTCACCATTATATTGCTAATAAAAAAAATAGTGTCAGCACGTGATTGGAATCTTCAATTCAACACAAACATGGCAGTTGACATGTAAAGATAAAGGAATTTTTTAAAGAAAAAAATGATGAATAATGGCCACTATCAAACACAATCTCATGTCACCAGCATGATGGACTTAGTTCTTCATTCTAAAATATAAAATTTGAATTATAAAAGATCACAAACAATAATTATTTCATCACAAGTGATATAGTTCTCTCAAGATCCCACTTCTTTAATTCATTAAACTAAATTTTAAACTTCTATTATTATGATTGGTTGGGTTTAGACATAGTAGACACAATAATTTGTTGAAGCCATTTAATAATAATAAAAAGTTTGATTTTTCTTTGGACTAATGAACATGATATTATGTTAGTGATAGGGTTTTTTTATTATTATTATTATGTAATAGTCTCTAACTACTTATAAACCATGCTTTAACAACTCTTAAAAGTGGTGAAAGTGGGTATACAAATTCCATTAGTTGTCTTTACAACTTCTTCATTTGGATGCAAGGTTGTAAATGGTGTTGATGCAATTTCTCTTTAGCCCTAATGGAAGAACAGCTAGCTACCTATTTCATTATTTGATCATTATTGATTATTCTTTCCCATCATAAAGAATTAAGAGTAAGAAAATAGTTTGTTGGAATTTTGAAGGGCAAGTGGGGGGAATCTTCCTATTATTAAGACTTTAGGAGTATGCCACAAACTTCAAAATTGACAAAGAAAGAGAAGGTTGAATTAGGCCATTAACCAACTACTACTCAAGTTTTTTAAAACTTTTTTCCAATTTTGTAGTATTAAGCAAGGAATGTTGCACAAACAAGTAACCCTTTGGAATTGGATTGTTGAAAATGGTGATTATGGCACTATGTTTTCTTTAGTGTACAAATGTGGTCAAATTACTCTTTTTTACAAGACATCATAACATATTGGTTAAGAATGTGTAGAGTCATAACTTTGAGTACAATTGAAGAATCCATATGAAGTTGGTTAAGAATATGTAGTGTCATAACCCCACTATGTATCTTATTTAATAATGTAGAAATTGTAAAAGAAATAGTTAATATTATCTTCAAAATTTTAAGTTAAGAAATTAGTAAACTTATTCCAAAACCATTGATTGTTTGCATCAACTTATTGGGTGAACACCAATCATGGCTTTGCCTTCATCATTGGTAGAGTAGGAAAATACAAAGAAGTGACAAGTGGGTCCTCTACTTTCTACTAAACAACCCTACTCTAAATGTGTATATTAACCTAATTTCATGAATAAAGTCCTTTTTTATGAAACTCTACCTTTGTTTCCAAGAAAATTGAAAGGCCCCTCTTGCTTTTGCAGAACAGACAAGTTATATAATTGGGTTGTACAAAACATGGCCCATATGAGACCTTTTTTTTTCTCTAATTTTTAGTGTAATGAAAAGTATTTAGGATTTTTATTTGTTATGTAACTAATTTTCACTTTCTGTATATTTTAGTATGATGTGATACTTCTTCTATATGTAAATATAAGTAAAAAATTAGTCATATTTAGTTTATTTGAAACTATCTTTTCAAAAATACCCCTTTTAATTATACAGAAACAAGAATATTAAATCGACTCAACTGCTATTCTTAACCGATGTAAACAATAATTAATTTTGCTTATAATTGAGTTAGTATTTATTTGTTCTTTCATAAGAAAAATAACCAAATTTACAAAAATTAAAGAGATCAATTAAATATACTTAATTTTACTTTCTTTTCTAATTGCGTTTGCTGTTAATATGTAAAACAAAAAGTAGACATGATAATGGTAAAATTAAAGATTAATTAAAATAAGGGTTTTATAAAACAATGTGTGTAAATAAAATAAAAGCAGTTAAAAATTTTATATATTTGAAAACTAAAGTGTATTTTTTTTTTCATATAAAAGAGAACAGGGGGAGTATTATGACTCCCAATTTCATGTTTCATTAAACTAAACATTGAATATAAGAATATGCAAATCACATTTTATAAACTGATTTTATATGTTGATATGATAAGAGAGTCTCATTTATATTGAAAACTTTGCATAAACTAGTATAATCAAACTATAATATATTAATAGATCCAAATCTCAGTTTTATAAGTCAATTAAATTAAAAATAAAGTTAATTTTTTAAAATATTATTTACAAAGAATCTAAATAGCTATTGACAGTGAAGATGGTGAGAATCAAAAGTGATGCATGAATAATTTGGCAAAGAGGATAAGGAGAAGACACACCAAAGTGGGAAAGCTTTGTATTGAGGAAGCAAATCATGTGAGGATTGTCCCTTCCATGTGCATTTATACACTCCTTTTCAGCTCATATCTATTTAACCAAACATTTCTTCTTCTTTTTATCTAATAAACTGTTTTTTATGTAAAGTAAAGACCTCTGCATTGTGTAAATTAATATTTTTATTATGAAAAATTAAGCATAATATAAGAAAGAAAATATATACACCACTTATTTTAAGATTTTGGAATAGAAGTGACGTGTATTATTTGTATGTATTTGACTCAAATCTTATTGGTACAAGATTTTCATGTAGGTATCACTATTTTCATTTTTTTTTATGAGAATTTGGATATGAAAATTAGTTTTGAAAAGTTATGGAGGAACATTGTTGATGGCCCTGTGCCTATGATTGAGAACACACTACACTAGTGATGTTGGGGAATGGAATTAAATACACTTTTCTTTCTCAAACAATGTACTACCTAGGCATCCACTGAACTTAAATTATTGGGTTTTTTCTAGAATTTAATTTTAAGTTTTTTGGAGCATTAAATTGTTCTATTCTTAAAATTTTATGAATTGAAAGAATGGCACTCAACTAGAGTAGAGTATTGAATCATCTAATCACTTATCAAACTGATTGAACATTGAATTTCAAAATGCTGGTTCTATGTAAGATTGTACACAAACTTTGAAACCATTTTTAGTTGGTTCACCACAAACTCTTCTAGCTATTTTTTTGTTTTCTGTCATGACTATTTCAATGATTTAGATTTTTTTTCAATTTTGATATTATAAAAAATTATATTTGAAAGAAAAACAAAACAAAACTTAAAAGCTACAATTTTTATTTTAATTAAGTAAACTGTTCTGTTTAACCTATCAACATGTGATCCATGAGACTGGATTCATGTTTTTAATCTTTTTTTATTAATATCGTTCAAAAAATTTGGTTTTATTAACATATTTTTGGGAGAAAAAAGTCCAAACAAATAAGTTATAATAAACTCATTTATAAATACTTGGCCTATAATAATATTTAATTTTGCTTCAGAATAACGATGCCGGCACACTTAAAAAAAAAAAAAAAAAACTTCATTCCAAAATACAATTACATTTCCGTCCAACCAGTTTTCTAGCCTTCTAAAATAAATCCAAATTCCTCTAAAATATATTCCAAATTGATTAACTTTTACTTTACTTTTCA